>Ga0065718_1005271_pt1 | contig 15124 bp, 18 predicted proteins | sample GBSCel77sediment_2_FD_59105 | JGI IMG/M metagenome (GOLD analysis project Ga0065718, IMG submission 59105) | Hot spring sediment microbial communities from Great Boiling Spring, Nevada - cellulolytic enrichment CS 77C v3 (version 3) | ecosystem: Environmental > Aquatic > Thermal springs > Hot...
ATTAATGAGGGGCAGATCTGGCTTGATAATAAATACTTAAAACGCTTAGTTTATAATTTTGAAAACTTAAATATAAAGAAATTTCCTATTACTCCTAAGGAAAAAGAGATAATTTCTTTAGTTTGTAGAGGACTTTCAAATAAGGAAATAGCCTATAATTTAAATATAAGCGAACAAACAGTAAAGGCTCATCTAAATAGAATTTTTAGAAAATTTAATATTCAAAGTAGAACCCAGTTAATCCGCATTTTTCTTGAAACTAACTCTCTTTAATTAAAGTCTTATTACTAAAGTTCTATTTGCTTTTATACTATCTTTTGAAATCTAAATTTATCTTAAATTTAAACTTTTTATCAATTTACTTTTAATTTTTTAAATCAATAATTTTAATCATAATGAAAATTCAAATATTAGAGAAACAAAAATCAATCTTAGCATAGAGGGGGTATAAAATAAAAAAACAAAGAGGAGGTATCAAATGGGTATTAAAAAATTATTAATTTCGTGTCTTTTTAGTTTAGCTTTAGTAACACCAGCAATGGCTTTTTGTCCCGGTAATAACTGTGGTGGGAGTTCTCAACCTGGTTGTGGAGGAGATGGCTATATTGGATGTACTGAAGCTATTATTGAGCAGATAGGTAGCGGAAATATTGCTACTATCACCCAGGATAATAATAACAACAATTATGCTGAGATCAACCAGATGGGTTGCAAAAATGATGCAAGTATTCAGCAAATAGGTTGGTCCAATCATAATGAAGCTATTATTAATCAGACTGGAAGTTATAACACAGCTGATATTAATCAGCATTTCTTTGCAGACCATAATGATGCTTTTATTAATCAAAATGGATTTGGGAATACTGCTACTATAGATCAGTACACTGATTATAATTACGCAAGTATCACCCAGGGTATGGGTGGTTCAGTAGGAAATACTGCTACAATTAAGCAAGGAACAGGTGGTTTTAATGGGTATTATACTGCAAACATTACTCAGTATGGTTGGTATAATACTGCAACAATTACCCAGAAGTAAAACCTAAAATACCCCCTCTATGCCAGTAAAAATTTTTAAAGGAGCTAAAAATGATTAATAAAAATTTTTTAGGTATTTTTTTAGGTTTTTTATTATTACTTTCTCTTTCTCCTTCTATCTCTTTTTCTGTTTCTGATATAGCTTATATTGAACAAGTAGGAATTGAAAACTCAGCCCTTATAAAACAAGAGGGATATAAAAATTTAGCAGAAATAAAACAAGAGGGGAATTTAAATAGAGCTGAAATTGAGCAAGCAGGCTCCTTTAATTTTGTATCTACTTATCAAAAAGGTATGGAAAATATTTCTCTTCTTTCCCAAAAAGGTTTAAATAATCATTTTTCTAATTATCAAGTAGGATATAATAATTATTCCTATACAAATATAGAGGGGAATGGAAATAATATAAAAGAGTTTCAATTAGGTAATAATAATTATTTATATTTAGATTTAATAGGAAGTTCCAACATCATCTTTGCTTCTCAGATAGGTTCAAATTTAGGTTATTCTCTTACTCATTATGGGAACGGAGCAAACCTTAAAATTATTCAATATAATAAATTTAAATAAAAAAAAGGGGATAGATATGGTTAAATTCTTTATACTTTCTTTTTTATTTTTTTTCTTTCCTCTCTTATCTTTTGCTTTAAACGAATTTTCTATTATTGATTTAATAGAAGAGCCTTGCAAAATATGGCTTGAAATTAAAGAAGAAAAAGATTTTATTCTTGTTAAAACCTGTGGGGAAAACAAAGGAGAAGAAAAGGTTTTTTATAAAATCTTTCTTGAAATAACAAAGAGTGGGAAATCTGGGAAAAGTAGTTCTAAACAGTCTGATAATATAGTTCTTAATCCAGAAGAGGAAAAATGTTTTTCCCAAAGTAAGCTCAATCTTATACCAGGAGATGAATATAGCATAGTTGCAAAGCTTTATAAAAACAATATTTTGATAAAAGAGAAGGGAATAGAAAAGAAGGTTTTTTAAATGAAAAAAAGACTGATTTTAATAGCAATTTTTCTTTTATTTTTCTCAACCAATGCCTTAGCCCAGAAGGAGGAAATTACAGGTCTAATTTTTGACTACACTAAATCTAAAATTGGAAGGACTTTTTATGATGAATTTGTCAAAAACTGGAGCCCTCCACCAGGAATGGACATTTTTAATATTACTATAGAAGAATGGGTGGATCCTAAATTTGGAAGTGTAATGATAGTAAGAATCGATAGCCTAATTCTTTATCAAAATTTTGTCCTTCCCAGAGAAGAAGATATAGAGTTAAAGGTAAAAGAAGCTTTAGAAGTGGTTACAGAATTCCTTTTAAATTGGAAAAAATATGAAAAACAATTGGAAATGGAATCAAAAATTTTATAAATAGAGGAGGAAAGGAATGAAAAGTAAGAAATGGTTTTTAATTTTAATAAGTTTATTTTTATTTCCAAGTTTGTGTTATTCAAGTGAGCTTATGTTTGAATTTACCAATCCCTCTTTTGGAGGTAATCCTCTTTATGGCACTTTTCTTCTTGAGCAAGCAAAAATGCAAAACAAATTTAAAGAAGATTATAAATTTGAAAGTCCGAGTTTATTAGAAGAGTTTGAAAACGTTCTTCAATCACAAATCATTTACAATTTAGCTTCTCGTATAGTAGCTCAGGCTTTTGGAGATACACAACAAGGTTCTCAAATACAGCCTGGAACTTATCTTATGGGTAAATTTCAAATCACTATTAGTTACGTTTCTAACGGGATTCAACTTACTGTAACAGACATAAGTACAGGACAAACAACACAACTTATAGTTCCACAGTTTATACCGTAAAAGAATATAGGAGGATATAAAATGAATTTCTCAAAAAAGGGACTTAAATTTATAGCTATTTTAACTTTTATTTTATTTTTAACAAGGTGTGTAGGAACACTACCTCAAACTCTTTCCCAAGAAGCTGTAAGTGGACCAGAATACATTACTTCTATACATGAAGACCTTATTATTTTACCCAAACCTAAACAAAAAATCTCTGTAGCAGTTTATAAATTCCGTGATCAAACAGGACAATATAAGCCACCTACTACTTCTACTAATTTTTCAACAGCTGTTACTCAGGGGGCAACTTCAATTTTAATTAAAGCTTTGGAGGATAGTGGATGGTTTCTACCAGTAGAAAGAGAGGGACTGGCAAATCTTCTTCAAGAGAGAAGAATTATTCTTCAAATGAGAGATATGTATTTAAGTGAAGACCAGAAAAAAACTATAGAACCTCTTCCTCCTCTTGTTTATGCAGGGATTATTTTTGAAGGAGGAATAATTGGATATGATACTAATATTACAAGTGGAGGACTTGGAGCTAAGTATTTTGGTTTAGGTGGTGCTACTCAGTATAGAGTTGATAGAGTTACTGTTTATTTGAGAGCAGTTTCTGTTAAAAACGGAGCTGTTTTAAAAACAGTTCAGACAACTAAAGTAATTTTATCTAAAGAAATAACAGCTGGGATTTTTAGATATGTAAGATTTAATCGTCTTTTAGAAGCTGAAGCAGGAATTGCAGCAAATGAGCCAGTAGAGATGGCTGTTCAAGAAGCTATAGAAAAAGCTGTTTATGATATGATAATGGAAGGATATAAAATAGGACTATGGGAGCCTGAAAATAAGGAAGTATTTGAAAAAACATTAGAAAAATATCATGCTCAACTTGAGAAAAACAAACAAAAAGCAAAAGAAAATGTATTAGAATAATTAACCTCTTAAATCCTTTTCAATAATTTCTGCTATTTTTTTTCCGCTCATAAGCATCCCACCAAAAATGGGACCCATTCTTGGAAGCCCAAAAACTTCACAAACTGCTATTCCTGTAACATAAAGCCCCTCTGCCACCTTTCCAGTATAATCAACTACCAATTTTTCAGAAACCTCACTCCAATTAGATTTTTCCCCTTTTATAATTATATTTAATTCAGGGTTTTTCTCTGCTGCAATTTGAACAATCTCAGCTCCATGTCCTGTTGCATCAATAAGTGCCTTTGATTGAGTATAGAGGGGATCTACGTGAAGTCCGGAAATTTCAATTGCTGTCCATCTCCATAAAACTCCTGTAACTCTTGGAGGATTATCCCTTACTATAACATCTTCTACATGAACCCCCAAAATTATTTTAGCTCCTGCATCAAGGGCTCCTACTGCAAGTTTTGCTATAAGTTCCGCAGGATCAATAGTATAAAGATTTTTTTCAGCCTCTTTATATTTTATTTTAAAATCTTTTAAAATAGGAAGAGCCTCTTCTTGAACAACTATTTTTGGGATCATATTTCCTCCGCCTCCTATACCGCCACCAAAAGAAAGCCTTTTTTCATAAACAAGAACTTTAAATCCTTTATCTGCTAAATATTTAGCTGAAGTTAAACCAGATGGACCTGCACCTACAATAAGTATATCTACATCACTATACTCATAAAGATCTTCCATTCCGAATTTAACTATAGCCCTTTGAATTTTTAATTCCATTTGCCCCTCCTCCGATAAAATATTTAAAATGAAAATTTTTACACAAATTTTATATAAATTAATATTGAGTGAAAAAAGTAACTTTGTTATTTTCTAAATTTTATTATAATAACTTTAAAAAAGAAGGGATTTGAAATGGGAAAAAAACCTATAGGTCAGCTCCTTAAAGAAAAGGGATTTATTAGTGAAGATTATATTCAATTTGCTTTACTTGAGCAAAAAGCAACAGGAGAAAAACTTGGAGAGGTTTTAGTAAGAACAGGTCTTACAACAGATTTAGAAATTGCTATGGTTCTTGCTGAACAAAGTGGCTTGCCTTTTCTTGACCTTTCTGAAATTTCTCCTTCTCAAGAAGCTTTAAATAAAATTCCTCCTTCTTTTGCAAGAAAATATGAAGTTTTGCCTATAAGAATTAATCCTGATAGAACTCTTGAGGTAGCTATTTCAGATCCCTTTAATTTTCACTTAATTGAGGCAACTTCAAGGGTTTCAGGATTAAAAGTAGCTCCTTTTATATCCTCATCTTCACAAATAAAAAAAACTATAGAAAAATTTTATTATTTCTTAGAAAATCCTGTTGAAGCACAAATTTCAACTATTATTGAAAAACTAAAGATTAATCCCCAGGCGGACTTTGATGCTGAAGATCTTTTGGAAAAACTTTTAATCTTAGCCATTATAAAAAGAGCTACAGATTTACATATCACTCCTACTGAAAAGAGTGTTCAAATTCATTTAAGAATAGATGGAGTGCTTGAGCCTTTAGTAGTTTTTCCCAGAGCTGTATATGGAAAGTTGGTAAATGTGGTAAAAATAAAAGGGCAGATGGATATAGCTGAAACAAGGCTTCCTCAAGATGGGAGAATGCAATTTTCCTTCTTGGGAGAATCTTTTGATTTGAGAATTTCAAGCATAAGAACAACCTTTGGAGAAAATTTAGTCTTAAGATTTCTCCCTTTAGGTGCTTATGCACAACATCTTTTTTATTTGGGTTTTTCTAATGAACAGATTGAGCTTATTCGTCAAATTATGGGTTCTCCCTATGGAATGTTTTTAGTTACTGGCCCAACTGGTTCTGGTAAAACGACCACTTTATTTGCCTGTCTTAGAATTCTTAATCTCCTTGAAAAAAACGTTCTCACTGTAGAAGACCCTATTGAATATAGTTTACCCTTAGTAAGACAAACACAAGTGCATGAAGAAATTGGTTATACCTTTGCAAGGGCTGTAAGACACTTTTTACGTCAGGATCCTGATGTAATCATGGTAGGTGAAATAAGAGATGAAGAAACAGCTCAAATGGCAGTAAGAGCATCTTTGACTGGACATCTTTTTCTCTCTACTGTTCATACCAATGACGCACTTTCCACTATTTTTAGATTAAGAGATCTTGGAATTTCTCCAGATATGCTTTCTTCCACCCTGATAGGACTTTTAGCACAAAGATTAATAAGAAAAATCTGTCCCTATTGTAAAGAAGAATATAAACCTGATCCTAAACTTTTAAAATATTATGGACTTCCTGAAGACCGCATCTATTATAGAGGGAGAGGGTGTGAGTCCTGCAGATTTAAAGGCTATCTTGGAAGAACTGTAATTGCAGAAATTTTTTATATAGATGAAGATTTTATTAAACTTCTTTCTAAAGATGCAACTTTTCCAGAATTTTTAGAACTTGCTAAATCAAAAAATATTAAATTTTTAAAAGATGATGCTAAAAGAAAAGTTTTAGAAGGAATAACAACTGTGGAAGAGATAAAAAGAGTGATTGGGTAATGCCTGTTTATAAATACGAAGCATTAAATAGAGAAGGACTAATTGTAAAAGGGGAGATTGAGGCCTTAAATTTGGAAGAATTTTTTAATTATCTTTCTCAAGAAAGGCTTACCCTCTTAAAATATAAAATTAAGATATTTCCTTGGGAAAATTTATTTAAAAGAATAAAAAGAAAGGATTTAGCTGAATTTTGCCATAACTTAGCCTTTTTAATTTCTGCTGGAGTTCCTATAATTTCAGCTTTAAAGGATTTAAAAGAAACTATTGTTAATACCCTTCTTAAAAGAAAGGTAGAAAAAATCATATCTGAAATATTAAAAGGAGAGACCCTTTCTTCTGCCTTTGAAAAGGTTAATATTTTCCCACCTATCGTTATCTCTTTAGTAAAAATAGGAGAAGAAACCGGAAGACTTGACAAAACTTTAGAGGAAGCTTCAAAACATCTTTATCGTGTAGAAGAAATAATTTCTCAAACCAAAAGGGCTATGATGTATCCTACATTTGTAATATTTTCTATTTCAGGGGCTTTTCTTTTTTGGATGATTTATGTATTACCTAAAATTTTAGAAGTTTTTAAACAAATGCAAATTAAATTGCCACTTCCAACCATCATTTTAATGAAAGTAGTAGAGACCTTTCAGAAACATTATCTTTTAATTTTGTTAACTCCGATTATAGCTATTATTTTTTTAATTGCTTTATACAAAAATCCTAAAACTCAGGCTAATGTTGAGAAGTTTTTGTTAAGACTTCCTTTTATAGGATTTGTAAAAAGATCAGGGTTTCTTGCCTTCTTTTTTGAATACTTTTCTTTACTTTTAGAAGCTGGAATAGATATTTTAAGAAGTTTTGATTTAATGCATGAGTCTTTAAATACTCAGCTTCCTAAAAAAATAACCTTAAAGGTTAAAGATAAAGTTGTAGCTGGATTTCTTTTAAGTGAGGCTTTAAAAACAGAAGAAATTTTTAATCCCTTTGATATAAGATTAGTTAGTGTGGGAGAACAAACTGGTAAATTACCAGAGCAAATGAAAATGTTATCAGATCATTATTTTAATGAAGTTCAAAATTTAATTCAAACCATGAGTAAAGTGCTTGAACCAACGATTATTGCAATTGCTGGAATTATATTTTTAATTATCGTAATAGCTCTAATTGGACCTATATATGAGCTTGTTTCACAACTTGGGAGAATGTAAAAATATGGTTTTTATTTTAATAATATCACTTATTTTAATAGGATTTGGTTATTTTACTCTTTTTACCCTTGATCCTAATTTAGCTTATGAAAAGCTGATATTTGAGGTTAGAATGGCTCAGGTTTCTATTATAATAGGAAGTTTTTTGTTAGCCTTTTACCTTTACAAAAGACTATAGAGAAATGGATTTTTTAGATAAAAAAGAAGAAAAATTTTTTGATTATTTAGAATTTTTTGGACTTAAAGAACCTCCCTTTTCTCTTACACCAGATCCTAATTATTTCTTTCCAGCATCTACTCATATAAAAGTAATAGAAGTTTTTAAATATGGATTTTTAAAAAAGGAAGGATTTATGATATTAACTGGAGAGCCAGGACTTGGAAAGACCTTACTTATAAAATTAATTTTAAAAAATCTACCTGAAAATTTTAAAAAAATTTTCCTTCTCACCCCAACACTATCTCCCTATGAACTGATATTAAGTATTTCTCAAAAATTGAATCTTATTTCAGAAAAAGAAAGTATATCAAAAGAGATTTTGTTAAATCTTTTACAAAAATATTTAGAAAACTTGGAAAAAGAGGGAAAAACTTTACTTATAATAATAGATGAAGCCCAGAATCTTCCTTTAGAAACACTTGAAGAATTAAGACTTCTTAGCAATTTTGAAACAGAAAGAAACAAACTTATTCAGTTTTTCCTTGCAGGACAACCTCTTTTAGCAGAAAAATTAAAAAGTTACCAGCTTTATCAATTAGCTCAAAGAATAACTATATGGGAAAATTTAACTCCTTTTGATAAAGAAGAAACAAGAGAGTATGTAAAATTTCGCCTTGCTAAAGCAGGACATCCTGTTATAACTTTTGAAAGGAATTTTGAAAAACTTTTGTATGAATTTACTAAAGGCATACCAAGACTAATAAACAAACTTATGGATAGAACTTTGTTAGTAGCTTATGCTGAAAGGTCTCAAAAAGTTAAAAAGGAACACTTAAAAATTGCCAGAAACTCCTTTCCAGATGAGGTATTTCCTGTAAAATCTAAGAAAAAATTTTGGAGATTAATTAAGGGTCTAAGATGGATAGCATCTGGATAATAAAGCCTTTAAAAGAAGCCCTATTTGAAGGTTTTAAATTTGATAAAAAATTTAAAAATTTTGAATTTTTTTCAGAAATAGAAGTTTCTCAACTTAAAAATCAAAGAGTTTATTTAATTTTAGAACCTCAGCTTTTTTTTGCCGAAATTGTAGAAATTCCTGGCAAAATAAGGGAATTTATTAGAATACAAGCAGAAAATAGGGTAAAAGAAAGTGGTATTTTTTTAAGCCCTCCTAAAGCAATTCACAAAATTCTTGAAACACTTGAGGTAAGTTCAAAAGTTTTTGTTTTTGGTATGGAAGAAAAAATTATTAATACCTATCTTGAAAGATTAAAAAAAGCTCAGGCAAGAGTCGAAGTTATCACCCATAAGCTACTTTCTACCTTTTGTTGGTTTAAAAGAGTATTTGCTTATAAAGATATTAGTTATCCTGTTTTATTAGTTATTTTAGATCCTACAGGAATATGGTATTTAGCTACCTCTGAAAAGGCACCCTTATACGGAAAATTTTCCCCTGTGGATGAGTTTCTCGGAATTTCCTCTCAAGCTCTTTTAGGAGATATATTAACTTTAAAAGATTATTTGTATAGATTTTTTAGAGAAGACCTAAAGGGATTACTTCTCCTGGGTAAGGAAAGAGAAAAGATAGGAAAAGAAGAGCTTATAGAAGCAACCAAATTACCTTTAATTAATATAGATGTTTCTATACAACAAGAAGCTTACACTTACCCTGAAATATTTGGTGCTATAGAACTTGAACCAGAATTTAATTTTTTACCTTATTTAGAAAAAGTTTTTTTAAATCAGATAAAATGGATTGAAAAATTAACACCTCTTTTTTTAGGCTTAGCAAGTTTAAATTTTCTCTTGGGTACTATTTTTTATAAAATGAATTCAGATTTAGAGAAAAAAATTGATTTTGAACTACTTTCTACAAGAAAATTAATAAATGAAATTTCTTATAAATTGCCGGAGGAATATCTTCAAAAAATAAAAACATATATAAATTTGGAGAAAGAAAAGATAGCAAGTTTGAGACTTGATGAGTTTTTAATATGGCTTTCGCAAAATTGGGATAATAATTTGGTTTTAAAAAATTTAAAAATAGAAAATGTTGGAAATAATACTTCTAAAATTTTGATAGATATTGAAATTAGAGGTGATTTTCTATCTACTCAAAAAAAGACAGATGGGTTGATTAAAAATTTTGGTAAATACTTCAAAATAGAAAGTAGCAATTTTAATTTTTCAGGAAAAGAAAATAAAGCAACCTTAAGTTTATCTTTAATAAAATGAAAGAATTAATAAAGGTTTACCAAAGAAAACTTATTTTTTGGTATATCTCTTTAGTGCTCTTTTTCTTGTCTTTAATTTTTGTCTTCTCTCAAGTTATTAAAATATTTGATAATTCTCAGAAACTTAGCTTTCTTTTAGAAAATAAAAATAATTTAATTTCTCAAGTAGAAAATCTTAATCTTTTGATTTTAAAGATTAATCCAGAAAGATTAATAGAACCTCAGACTATCCCTGTAAATATAGCCTTTGAAATAAATAGTCTTTCTTCTGCTCTTTTAAATCTTTCTTCTTTATATTCTGAAAACGGAAGTCTTTTTAGAATAAAAGAAGCTACTATTTCTACTTGTGAAAAAAGTGAAAACGAAACTTTAAACAGTGCCTGTTTTTATACGATAAGATTATCAGGGAAAAAAATAAAATATGTTTTTTAGGTTAAGTAAAAATGAAAGAGCTTTATAAAATTTATTTGATTTTTTGGGGACCTATTTTGATTTTAGCGATTTTTTCTATTTTATTTCTTTTTAAATATAAAAATACCTTAACCCCCTTTTCCGATATAAAGCTCTCTTCAAGCTATATTGAGGTAGCAAATGAGTTAAACAAACTAAATTCCTTAAAATCCTTTAGACTTGTAGAAAACTATAATATAATTGCAGATCCCTTTTTAACTGGTTTTAAAGAAAAAATTACTAAAGAAAAAACAATAGCTTCAGAGTTAAGACCTATAAAAACACTACATTTAAGTATGATTTATATAGAAGGAACGAAAAAGATATGTATAATAAATAATAATAAATTTGCTGAGGGAAGTAAATTAGAGAAGGACATAAAAATAGTAAGGATAGGTGATTATTATGTGGATTTACAAATTAAAAACAAAACTAAAAGGCTCCTTTTGGGGCAAGCTATTAGTTTTTAGTTTATTAATTTTTTTAGTGAGTTGTGCTACAAAAGAGCCTGAAATTGAAAAGGCTTCTTCTGAATTTTTGAAAAGGGCTTATGGAAATGAAACTAAAAAAGAAGAAATTTACTCCATTTCTCCTCAAAGTAAAGAACCTCAACTTTCTCCTTTTTATAAAGAGATTTCCCCTCTTGAAACAAAAACTCTTACCCTTTCTTTTAAAGAAGAAAACTTTGAAAATGTGCTTTATTTTCTTGCAAAGGAAGCAGGGCTTAATTTAGTAATTTCTCCAGAAATTTACACACTTATTCCAGAGGGATCAAGAAAAATAAGCTTTCAGTTTAAAAATCAAACTTTAAAAAATATTTTAGAATCTGTTTTAGAGTCTCTAAATTTGCACTATCAAATTAAAAAAGGGATTCTTTATGTTGTTCCTTTTGAAGAAAAAACCTATTCCTTAGGATTTTTACATATAACTCAAGGAAGTGAATTTAAATTAGGAGGAGATGTTCTTGGTGGTGAAATGATGATGGGAGGTTATGGAGGTTATGGAGGTGTAGGGGCTGGTATGGGAGCACCTACAATTATCTATACTCCTTTAAAAGGTAAATATGAGGTAAAAGGAGAATTAGAAAAAAAGCAGATAGATATATATACTCAATTAGAAGAATCTATTAAAGCTCTCCTAAGTGATAAAGGAATCTATACTTTAAATAGGTTAACAGGAACTTTATACGTAAAGGATAGACCAAGTCACATTAAAATGATTTCTAAATTTATAGAGGATTTAAAATCAAGATATGAAAAGCAAGTCCTTATTGAGGCAAAAATAGTAGAAGTAGCTTTAGGTAAAGAACACGATATGGGAATTGATTGGTTAGAAATTGCTAATTATTCTTTAGAAAATAGGATAAGACTTGATGAATTAACTTCTAGATTTACTACTAGACCAAATGAGCCAACTATCGCTCTTACTATTACAGGAAGACCTGATATTAATTTGGTTTTAAATCTTTTAAAACAATATGGCACTCTTAATCTTCTTTCCAATCCTCGCCTAAGAGTTATTCATGGACAACCTGCTCTAATAAGTGTAGGACGCTCAGTAGAATTTGTAAAACAAATTATAAGAGAACTTGTTACAGCTGAACAAGTTGCCCAGGTTCAAATAAGTGTTACTACTTCTTCTATTTTTGATGGTGTCTTATTAGGAGTAACTCCTTATATTACAGAAGGGGACGAAATTCTTCTTCATGTAGTTCCTATAAAAAGTGATATTATTTCTTTAAGGAGGGAAGATTTTGGACAAGACACATCAGTAACACTTCCTGAAGTTAATTTAAGAGAAGCAACCTCCATAATAAAAGTGAGTCCGGGAGATGTAATTGTTTTAGGTGGACTTATTTTAGAGAAGGAAAGCGTTAATGAAAGAAAAATTGCAGGTTTTGGAGAAATTCCTATTTTAGGAAATCTCTTTAAAAGAGAGCAAAAAACTACACAAAAAACAGAACTTGTAATTATTATAAAAATAAATTTAGTATAAAAGATGGGTAGTTTTTACGAAATTATTAAAAATCTTAAAATCCCTGAGGAAAATAAAAAACCTGAGAAAAAAAGAGCTTTTAAAATAAAACCCCGAATTTTATTTTTATCCTTTTTTTCTTTATTACTCTTATCTGGTTTAGCTTTGGTTATTTTTAGTTATTATGTGAAATATTATATGAAGTCTTCAACTACGCCTTCTCCTCAAGTAAAAATAACTTCTCAAGAAAGTTTAAAGCCCTCTATACCATCTTCTCAAGTAAATGAAACAGTTAGTATTACAAAGCCTGTGCCTCAAAAAAGTCTCACAGAACCTATAACTGAGAAAAAACTTACAAAACCCTCCTCCTCTTTTAAAACTGCTATTGCTAAAAATATCCCCAAATCTAAGGTTTACCGAACGTCTTTTATCTCAGAGCCTAAAGAGGAAAAGGAGCCTCCTATAGAGGGGTTTCTTTTAACTAAGGAGGATTTATTAAATAATCTTCTTCTTGTTGCTGAAGAGGAAAGAAAAGCAGGAAATTGCCAAAAAGCTATTTTTTACTATAAAAGTTATTTAAAAGAAAGAGAAAATTCTTCGGTAATGAATAATTTAGGAGCCTGTTTAATTGAGCTTGGGGAGTTTGATTCTGCTATAAATATTTTTAATAAAGCACTTTCTTTAAAAAATGACCCAGAAATAAAATATAACCTAATAATAGCTTATTTTAGAAAAGGGGAGAAAGAAAAAGCTTGTTCTGAGATAGAAAAATTAGATACTGCCACTTTTTTAGATGAAAAAATAAATAAACTTAAAGAACTCTGTAAATAACACCATCCTTTAGTAGTCAGATGGAGAACAAGTGCCAGCTTGCTTTTGTATTTGAACTCTACAATTTCTATTGGCATCATAAAGGAGAAGAGTAGAATAAGTAAAATTTCCACAACTATTATTACATTTTGCAGCAATATAAGTTTCTAAATAATCATTTTGGTTAAGAATGGTAAAATTTCCAGAAGAGCAATCTCCTCCAGTTTTTCTGTAAGAGTTAATATTGTTGTCTAAACGAACCTCCAATGATGTACAGGAAGATGGTAAACTTGCATAATTACATCTTTGTTGTTGGAGCTCAAAAAGAGAAACATAATCTACTATGTCGTCGTATTCTTCAGGTCTTGTGAAATCATAAGGAAAGTCATCCACATTGTTTTGTCCCTGAAGGTAAATAGCTGTATTTGTTTGAAGATTAAAGTTAAGCCCTCCGCTTACAATCATAAAAGCAATGTTATTTTTTTGTTGTCCTTTATCATTTATAGAAAGAGAAGTTGAATTTAGATTGCAAAAATCTGTAGAATTATTAGTTAATTCAGTGGAAGCTACATAAAGGAGAGCTTTTCCTTGAGCATCAAAACCATTAACTCCTACTTGATTAAAAGCAGGATCAGAAGAAGAAGGATTATAATTATTAATAGGTCTTGCAGAAGGTAAATATCCAAATCTTATTCCATAACCCTTAAAGGCTTCAACTGCTCTTTTTACTGCTTCCTTACTTTCAGTATATTTTGTTCTTTTAGTGAGAGTTCCTATTAAAGTTGCACCAAGTCCAATAAGAAGTCCAATAACAACAAGAATAATAGCAAACTCAACAAGAGTAAAAGCAAAATTTTTAGAAAATTTCACTTTATAATTCTAATTTTTTATAATCTAAAATATAAATCCACATAAGCATTTGTATAAGGTACATAACCTCTTATAGAACCAGTAGTATAATTTCCATCATCATATTGCTGATCAATTGATACACATACATCACCTGGAACATTGTCAAAACCAATCCATTGGGTAGCTAAACCTTGAACAATTGTATATCCTACTCCTACACTTCCTCCATAAGGATTTTTAGGTGCGCTATTATCAAGAGGTCCTGTTAGTATATTAGCAAGTCTTAAATGATGCCAAAGAAAACAAGATTCTCCACTACTAGTAGCTCCGCAATTAATATTAAAACTCTCAATTAATCCATCTCCATCTCCTTGAGTAGTAGACCAGCGATTGTTTGCATAAGGATCATCTCCTGGAAAAGCTCCATATCTATCATAATAAGTATAGATTGCTGCTAAAACTTCTCTATACTGGTTATAAAGACGCTTCATTTTAGCATTATTAATTAATTCTTGTCCTTTTAAAATAGCTCCTAAAATTAAACCAATAATTACTAAAACAATTGCTAATTCAACTAAAGTAAAACCTCTTTTCCTCATACCTCCCTCCCTTTAATTGTTTATTATTTTATTTCGGTTTTTAAAATATAATCTTTAATTTTTTCCAAATTTTCAAAATAGGCACTTGACATAAATACAAAAAGTTTTTTCTCTTCTCTGATTTTACTAAAATCTAAATTCTTTTCAATATTATTTTCAAGAAAATAAGCTTTTTTTCCTAAATTTTTTAAAGCTATTAATAAAAAGTCTATATCAAGTCTTTCTTCTTTTGGTATTTTTTCTAAAGAAGGAGGAATTTTTAAGTAAACTTCATCTGCAAGGCTTAAACTTTTTACATAATCCTCTTGAAAAACTTTTCTTTTACTGGAATTAGTTCTTGGCTCAAAAATGAGTATTGTCTTTTTAGGCTTAATAGCTTTTTTAAGTTCTTTTAAGGTAACTTTTACCTCTGTTGGATGATGAGCAAAATCATCAATTATAACTAAGTTCTTATCTGCATATAAAATTTCCTGCCTTCTTTTAACTCCCGGAAAAGTTTTAAAAGCCTTCTTCCAGTTATTATTTAATAAATCTA
>Ga0065718_1005147_pt1 | contig 15103 bp, 15 predicted proteins | sample GBSCel77sediment_2_FD_59105 | JGI IMG/M metagenome (GOLD analysis project Ga0065718, IMG submission 59105) | Hot spring sediment microbial communities from Great Boiling Spring, Nevada - cellulolytic enrichment CS 77C v3 (version 3) | ecosystem: Environmental > Aquatic > Thermal springs > Hot...
TTAGAGGTAGTTCCCGCCTTGCACACGCATGGGCACACCATTATCCCGTCTCCGCCCACTTACGTCGGAGGCTACCAGTTTTTCCCAGTAGCCACCGTCGTAAGACAGTGGATTAAAAAGGACGGCTNGTTACTTCCCACACCACCCTTAAATTACCAACAGCTAACCTCAACCTACCTTCCAACTATGAGCTACCATTGCTCGTGAGCCCATAAAGAGGGATTTATCCGCCGTGTCACGTCGGCGGCTACCAGGTGAATTAATCTAACTTCTCCCTTCGTAGCCACCGCCGTAAGGCGGTGGATTAATCCAATTCCCCCCGTAGCCGCCGTCGTAAGACGGCGGATCAACCCAAAATAACCCGGATCACCAGCTTAAGCCCCGCCGTGAGATCTACCCTCTCCATGCCAACACCCCAAGGCACCCAACCACCACCAACATCACACCCCCACTAGAAATCAGACAAACCCAAACTCTACCTTTGAATTCAGCTATCCGCACTCTTGCGAGCGCGGCTACGAACACAATGATGCGTGCACCTCTGGGGTACAGTTCCACGCGTGCCGGATGCCAAACGACTCGGAGGGTCGGGTTCAACCCCGACCGATTTTGGACGACGTGGAAGTCGTCCCTCCAATGGAAACGAAATCGGTGCTTAGACATAGCATTCCAAAACCCCTTGGCCAATTACCGCACCAGAAAGACACAGAATAAGGCCCGGCGCGCAGTCCACTACGCCCCATGGTTAGTTATGCAAAGATTCCCTTCCCAGGCTTGAATCTTGTTAATCCGCGCTCTTACGACCGCGGCTACGAAGGTATGCGTTATGGTAGCCACCGCCGTAATGCAGTGGATTAATCCAGTTGCCTCACGTAGCCGCCGTCGTAAGACGGCGGATTAAAAGGGACGGCCGGTCACTTGCCACATCACCACCAGAGGCCCAGCAGCTAACTACACTTAAACCCAATGTTCCGTTCCTAGTATGAGCTATCTATGATATCCGCGCTCTCACGAGCGCGGCTACCTTACACCGCACAATAAAAGCCTTACCAAAGCTTTACCAGTCCGAAGGCCTACCACCTATACAAGCACCTAAACCCGCAGAACAATGTGCAATTGCTGCTACGGGCCTGGCTTAATTCGTATAGGCTCTAGGCAAAACAAAAGATAACCAAGCGCGCCACCTCCCACAAAGACTAATAACCACTATACCCTTAAGCATGAAAATCTCCCCAAACTCTCAGCTTGGTATTGGCAAAGGGAGGACACTCTCCTAACTCCAGGTAGATCCCAATCCCTTCCCAATGACAAGCTTAAATCAACGTACCACAATCCAACTTTTTACACTTTAAGGTAGCCTGCAAAAACGCGTTGCGACTGTAGTGGTATCTTCACCAATTTTCTTGTTTCCTATTGTTTCCTAAGCACCTACAGCCGTTCCATTTCCTTACCCCCAGCACACTGATAGATAAATCCTCCAATCAGACTTTGTCCACCTGCTATCGTCCATCAACAAAAATGCTTTTCTCCTCAACTATAAAGCCATTTACCACACACCTGGTATTTTCTGTCCACAATACTTGCATTTCCCGCTCTCGATTTCCAATTTTGCAATTCCATAAATTGTACGTTCAGCGATGACCTTCTTACAATTCGGACACTTTGTGTGCCCCCCTTCTGGGAACTCAGGCACATTGCCCACGTAGACGTACCGCAGCCCTTCTCTAAAAGCGATCTCCCGAGCTTTTTCTAACGTGTCTAAAGGTGTTGGATACAGATGTGTTAACTTGTAATGTGGGAAAAACCTCGAAAAGTGTAACGGCACATCGGGACCAAGCTCTTTAACTATCCACCCACACATCCGTTTAATCTTCTCCAAATCATCAGTATACGTAGGTACCACGAGGTTTACTATTTCTATCCATACACCCATTTGATGCATTACTTTGATCGCATTCAGCACCGCCTGCAATCTGCCCGCATTCAATCGCCTATACGTCTGCTCGTCGAATCCCTTCAAATCCACATGTGCAGCATCTGCGTAACGATAAAGATCACGCAGGGGTTGTTCGTTTATTGAACCGCATGTGACGAAAACATTTTTTAACCCGGCTTCCTTTGCCAGCTTAGCTGTGTCTTGGGCATACTCATAAAATGCCGTTGGCTCAGAATAAGTATAAGAGACCGACGGACACTTTAGCTCTTGGGCAATCGCAACCACATCTTCAGGGAACATCGACGCACGCCGAACAATGTCGTAGGTGATTCTCTCAGGCAGCGGCGGGCGTAATCTGACCTCCTCGCCGCTTGGGTCTTTGGTTTCCTCGGGTGAACGTTGTGAAATCTCCCAATTCTGGCAATTTAAACATCGGAATACACACCCAGAGGTAGCTATGGAAAACGTTTTTGTCCCCGGCAAGAAATGGTACAATGGTTTCTTTTCGATAGGATCAACGTGAAACGCACAAGGATTCCCATATGCTAATGTGAACAGCATCCCCTCACGGTTAACCTTATTGCGACAGCGACTTCTTCCGCCTGGCCCAATTACACAAAAGTTTGGGCACAGTTTACACATGACCTTTTCCCCGGCTTTCTCGTAATGGCGCGCTTCTTTTACCCACCCTCGGCGACGCCATAATTCCCATACGTCGACTCCCTTCAAACTTCCCAAAAATTCACTGGTTTTACTCTCGCTATTCATTCCAGCCATGATCTGAAACCTTCCCAGGAAAATAGATGCGGCAGTGTAAAGACCGACCCGCAAGGCTTCCCGGCGAGTTATCCCGTTGTTTTTAACCACATTATCGGCAGATTGCTGGCTGATCATCCCTCAGTAACATTAAAAACGAAAATCCATTTAACTCCGACAAATCCCTCATTTCTAACCAGGGTCGTCCCTGTGTAATCTCAAAAAAACTCGTGGCCATTTTTGTTGTAAGGCTTCAGGAGGGCTGTAAGCCGAATTCTGTCTACCTCGCGCGGTCTGATGTTACTAGCGCACCACACGAGGGAGAGAATCATTTGTCTGACGCGGCCATACCCGAAACCCCGCCATCCTTTTATTGGATGGCTTGGAGCGGGCCACTCCATGGGTTTCCTATTTTGGCCTTGCACCCGATGGGGTTTTGCCGTGCCTCCCCCCTTACCGGGAAGGAGCGGTGGGCTCTTACCCCACCTTTTCACCCTTACCGGGTGAACACCTTTATTCGGGCGTTCACCAGGCGGTCTGTTTTCTGTGGCACTTTCCGTCGGTACACCTCACGGTGTAACCGCCCACACTTACCCACATGCCCCAGCCGGAGCCGTCCAGCTGCTACCATGTGGTTGTGTGGCATCGTGCCCTACGGTGTTCGGACTTTCCTCCCCCGCTACAGTCGATGCCACCATAGCGGAGGCGATTCTCCGCCCTCCTGAAACCCCATTACAAACAATATACCCCACACAAAAACAATGCAAGACCTTAACGTAAAAAAAATGGAGACCCACCCTCCTTACGATTGGATACGAGGTCGTGGCACCCGCCTCAGTCTGTTTTGCAACAAAAGTCGCCAAACCATGAAAAAGGCCTCCCAAATAATGTGCCCGCTCATTTTGGATCGACCCTCACGCCGCTCCGTAAATACGATGGGGACTTCCACAATCTTAAACCCACGACGCCACAAGCGGTGTAAAACTTCAATTTGAAAACTGTACCCATTAGACCGAATTTCGTCCAACTCAAGCGCCTCCAAGGCCCTACGACAAAAACATTTAAACCCACTTGTCGGGTCGGCAAATGGCATTCCAGTCACAATCTGTACATATAACGCTGCTCCCTTACTCAGCATCAAACGGCCTAACGGCCAATTGATGACCCTTATCCCACCAATATAACGTGAACCCAATGCACAATCAGCTCCTTCACAAGCAGCTATCAATCGCGGCACATCGGCTGGATCGTGCGACAAATCCGCATCCATCTCGAGAATATAATTGTAGTCCCTCGCTAAAGCCCATTTAAATCCTGCAATGTAAGCCCGACCCAAACCTTCTTTCATCTCTCGATGGAGCACGTGTACGCGGTCAAACCTTTTGGAATACTCATCAGCTAATTTCCCCGTCCCATCCGGCGAATTGTCGTCCACAATTAACAATTCAATTTGAACCCCGGCCATCTGTAAGACCATCACTTTTTCGACTACCAGGGGCAAATTCTCTATCTCATTGTACGTCGGTACTATAACCAGGGCCTTTTTCATTCACCAAACATGTGAAAGTCTACCTAATGTGTAACACTGCGCAAGTTAAACCCGGGGGTGAAAACTGAGCTACCACTACCTTTTGCCAACGCCACCAAAACTTTTACCCCCTCCCAGGTAACCTGGGACAATTAGGAAAATAATTACCCTCGTATCCCACACGCCGATGACATGAAACAACCAACGCCCCTCTTGGCACGAGCATGGAGTGCCAAACCTAAGTTTGAACAATTCGCCATTTAAAAATACTCCCTTACACCCACATGCAAGAAATTCAGCTAAATCAACACTTTCCTTTTCCGACAACTTTTCTACAACCTACTATTATAGACGGGTACCGGAATGGTTCAAAAACAACCCGAAGCTCCCACTACTTACTAATGTCGAAGTCTTAATCCCCAGACTCAGCCTCAAGCCGACTCAATAATAATGTTTGCATATTGGATTGTATCCGCGGTCCGGATCAGCCCTATCGCATAAGGCACCCGCTTCTTAAACTCCACATGTGGTTCATATGCAACTGGGATACCTGCCAATGCCTCCGCAAACTTAGTTTTTACCTCTTCGGTGTTATATTTCAAAAACTCTTCAGCCATCCACGCACGACCAATCACAAAATTCTGACGGATCGCTTTCAATACCTGCAACACGGTGGGGATATCATCTACTAAAGTTATGTCAACCGTCTCAATCTGCGGCCAAAATGGAAACCCGCGATCCGCTATCACCAGCGTGTTTGTATGCCTCACTCGGGACAAAAGACTATTTATGTGAGGATTTAATATGCCAGTCCTAAGCATAAAGCCAAAAATTTACTTACCCGGGAATATACTCACAATTCTTACTTGATTGGCAATACTGATTTCCATAAGCTGCAGGATGCTAATACTTGGAAGATTTATGCAAACCAACCATACACCACCAATGACAGCTGACACCGATCCTGAACTTAAGAAAGACGATTTGATTGTTATAACAGGAGCAGGCGGATTTATAGGAGGTCACCTAGTGAGGTATTTCCTCAACAAGGGATTCAAACGGATTAGAGCCGTTGACAAAAAACCTATTTACGAGTGGTACCAACATTTTTCTGTCCCCGAAGTCGAGTCCCTATGCCTTGACTTAAGCATCGAGGAAAATTGCCGCCGAGCTTGTGAAAACGCAGTGGAGGTTTACCAACTTGCTGCTGATATGGGCGGCATGGGATTCATCGAAAGACATCGCGTCGAATGTATGCGAAGTGTCCTGATAAACGTACATATGATTGAATCAGCATACCGCGCAGGTGTTAGACGATACTTTTTCTCCAGTTCAGCATGCGCATATAACGTAATGCTCCAGCAAGACCCGAAAGCCCGTGCCTTGAAAGAGTCCGATGCATTTCCAGCAATGCCAGAGCGAGGCTACGGATGGGAAAAATTATACAGTGAACTATTGTGCCAGGAATACTGGGCTGAGCGTGGATTAAAGACATTTATCGCCAGATTCCACAATGTTTACGGACCATTTGGTACTTGGGACGGCGGACGCGAAAAAGCTCCAGCTGCTATCTGCCGCAAAGTCATTGAAGCGATCGATCGCGGAGATTATAAAATTGTTATTTGGGGCGATGGCACACAAACCCGCAGCTTTATGTATATTGACGACTGCGTCAAAGGCATCGATATGATAATGCACTGTGATAAACTCATCGCCACCCCAATCAACTTAGGTTCAAGCGAACTAATCAGCATTAATGACCTGGTCACAAAAGTTGAAAATATCGCAGGCGTTAAATTGCAAAGAATTTACGACCTAAATGCTCCCAAAGGNGTAGCTGGACGTAATAGTGACAACACCTTTATCAAGCAGGTGCTCGGATGGGAACCNAATANCCCATTCGACGTGGGTCTCAAAATCACGTACGAGTGGATAAAAGATCAATATTACAAACGTAAAGCCGGGCGCCGGGTCGTTGAATAAACAAATATGTGACCTCGCTCAATGCCAAACAAGAATCTCTCAGCAATAGAAAAGTTTATCGGTAGAATTCCCTACAGGCTCGCCCTAGCAGGCGGGTGGATTGACCAGCCGTTCGTATCAAAACACAATCCACATCCCCCCGGCTCAATGGTGGTAGTCAGCCTAAAACCTACATTTCCATGGATGGACCGCTGTGGTATCGCCACTAGCACACGCCGTGTGGCATTAAAACTGTGGAAAAACGGCCTGCCTACAACCCGGCCCCTAATGGACTTGGTTAAACAACTGTACTACGCGGAAAATAAAAATAAAAAAAATACCGAGCGGTTCACAGGACATGATTGGCCTTATTTTCCCAGGGATTAACCGGTTGGATTATGACTACCAAGCCAACGGAGGTGTTTTTCCGGTTCATATCGAAACTATAACTGACCCTGCCACGGCCACCTGGCTTGAGTCTGTCATCCACGTGCTTCCCGTTTACCCAAGACCCACAGGTTATAATCCCTTACAAATAAAAAACCTACGACCCTAAATGGATCCATCGACTGGGAGAAACAGGCAAGGATTGTTTCCAAGCTATCAAGGAACACGACATAAAAGGCCTTGCACGCTCATTAAACGATTCAATGAAATGCTGGGAAAAGATTCTCCCATACATTTTTTTACCACCCCAAAATAACAATTGACCTTATTGGATTACTCCGCGCTTACCAAAAAAGTTATCCAGGCGCTGCATATTCAGGATGCGGTGGCGGTTACCTGCTAATAGTCTCCGAGGAACCCGTACCGGGCACATTTAAAGTCGATATTCGATTACAATAAAACCGCTCCTTTTCTATGAACGTCATCGTATCTGGAGCTTTCGACGATATAAAGTCCCCTGACGTACGATTCTTGCAAGAAGCATCAAAACATGGCCCGGTCACTGTACTACTTTGGACCGATAGCCTTTTCCAAAAAATCAATGGCAGAGCCCCAAAATTTCCTCAACAAGAACGAAAGTACTTCATCGAAAACCTCCGATATGTAACCGAGGTTCACCTAATAAACCAGTTAGATAGCATTAACACTCTGCCACCGGAATTCCTAGCATCAGGTTCAATATGGGTCGTACGAGAAACAGAACACCATCCAGAAAAAGAACGCTTTGCAATCAGCCATAAAATAACTTACTTAGTCATTCCAACCAGTCAGCTGGCAGGCTTCCCCAATCCAATCCCCTCACCACAACCAAATCCAACTCGGAAAAAAGTAATTGTGACGGGGTGCTACGACTGGTTGCATTCAGGACATATCCGGTTTTTTGAAGAAGCAAGCACTTACGGTGACTTATATGTGGGTATTGGATCAGACGAAAATATAAAAGACCCTGAAAGGGCAAGGTCATCCAATGTTTCCACAGGAAGAGCGATTATACATGGTCGCTTCTGTAAAACACGTTTACCACGCTTTCATTAATTCCGGGTTCGGGTGGCTTGATGCTGAGCCAGACATCCTCCGAATTAAACCAGATTTTTACATAGTGAACGAGGACGGCGATCGTGGTGGCAAAAAAGAATTTTAGTGAAAAACATGGCATTACATACATCGTCCTAAAACGAGCCCCAGCCCCAGGACTTCCCAGACGATCTAGCACCGAACTGAGAGGCTTCTAGACAATAGCTTTATCCGCTCCTACGAAAACAAGCCCAGGATATTTTTTTATACCCCCCACGCGGGAAATGCCAATATTACAACTATCCAGTCACCCCTTTTACCTAAAGGGTGGTTGCACCACTTCCTATCCCAACTTCTTCTGCCACGCCCAACTCAATGCTTCGCTTCCCTGAGTAAGTAGAGCACCAATTGGAAGTCTGCTATATTTCTCTCCACCTCGAATTCGATTCCTAATCTCCATTAAAAAGTGGGCGCACAATGCATATTACTTAATACCCGAGGTCATGTTGAAACCGAGCGTTTAAAGCTTTACCGCGACCATGATAAAGCAATCTAATTGCATAAACCAAAGAAACACCTTATTCCCCTGCTCCCTCCCCCGCTGTGTTATTAATTTAAATGTCGGTGGCTAGAATAATTTCAGCCCGCGACCAACTTAGAATATTTGTTTGACCGCCACCGCCAATATCCCGCCAACAAACTGCCAATAACTGAGTGAAACACCGCGGACAACGCACATGGGGTAGCTGCACCAGGCAATTCGGGAAAATTCCTTTGTGCCAACACAGTTCCGAGACCAGAATTTTGCATCCCAACCTCGATTGAAATAGTCCTGCTTGTAATTGGGTTTAATCGGAAAATGCGTGCCAAAATATACCCAAGCGCAAACCCGCCCGAATGTAGCAATAAGACACTTGCTACCAATTTCAATGCACCACGCTTAATGTCGTCGGCCCGGCTCCCGAGTACACTGGCAACAATTAAAACAATAAACACCACAGACACCAATGGTGCCACCGTTTGTATCCGGCATGAAAATTTTGGTGCGTACCGGTTCACCATCACACCAGTCAATACCGGAATTAACACAACCTGAGCGATCTCAATCAAAAGTTTCAAGACGTCGACCCGCACATAAGCCCCGGCTAACAACCAAGTCAAGATCGGAGTCATAATCACAGCAGCCATCGTCGAGCACGCTGTCATCGTAACCGACAACGCTACACTCCCCCCTAGCTAGAAACGTGACCACATTCGATGCGGTTCCTCCTGGACAGCAAGCTACAAGTATTAACCCCACAGACGTAGCTTGGTTCAAATTCAATATGTGAGCGAGGGTATACCCTAACAATGGCATGATAGTATATTGCCCCACAAACCCTAGGAAAACGGGTCCAGGCCTTTTCAATACCCTCACAAAATCCTCTTCCGTCAACGTGACCCCCATCCCCAACATAATTATTGCCAACCCCCATGTAATCAAGGGGCCATGAAACCAAGTGAAAAGCGGTGGATGAAAAATCGCCACTCCACCAGCTATAATTACCCATACTGGGAACAGATCTGTCAAAAGTCCTATTAATCGTTTTCCCATGTTTTGCAGGAATAAACCTTTCCATGCAAAATAAATCTACCGCTCCCAAATTATTCCACCCCAAGGCCTTAGTGGTTTTGCTCTCCTTCTTTCTTGCGTTCTTCCCAAGCCTTCTTGCGTCCATGAGTAACCCGTTTGATAGAACCCACCAAACTTTCAATAGTTCGCTTTGGCGCCTCAAGTGTAGGTTCAACTCCCAAGGCTTTCACAGCTCTAGTCACAGCAGGATTTAAAGTGGCTATACGGGTGGACGGAAACCTCTTTAAAACTGCATGGAGATCAAACTTCGCATGGAAAAATTCCACTGCCGATGGAAAACCAAATACGATCCAATCAGCACCATCCTCTTCCAAGCTTTTTACCGCATCCTCAGGTAAATCTTCCTCACCCACATACCGATAACAATACACATCATCAACAATGGCCCCCAATTGCTCTATAGCCTTGGGCAACTCAACATCAGCCGTCTCACCCCGCAAAATACAAACTTTTAGATTTACTATGTTTTGGTACTTATCCAGCGCTGCCGCTACCACAGACCCCAAATCGTCTTCGGGTTCCACATCCACCTTTAAATGTAATGCCTGAACTTTTTTTACAGTAGTAGGCCCTACTGCTGCTATCCTAACCGGCCCTAGGTCACGCAAGTCCTCAAACCTTGAGAAAAACCGATCAAAGAAAATTTCTACCCCAAGCGGTTCTGTAAACACCAACCAGTCATATGAGTTTAACCCCATTATCACATCATCAAGATCATCATAACTCTTTGGAGGTTCTACTCGTATGATCGGTATCTGTATAACTTCCGCCCCCATTTCCAATAGCGGCGCCCTAATTTCTTCCATAAGGGCCCGCGGCTGGGTTAGTACAATCCGTAACCCAGCCAATGGGATCCTACGGAGTCTCTCAGTAGTGCTTGCCTGCGCTCCACCGTGATTTTCTTTCTTTTGCTGCCCTTCAATCATGCCTTAAGTGTACAGAATCATCTTAAAGTTTTAAAGTCCCTACCCTAAAAAATACGAAATCTTCCAAATTTGCTTTCGGTGTTTGGAAAGCTATAATTCTGCCGAGTTGGACTGCTGCCATGCATTTACACAAAGCCGTGTTTCACCGTAGCCGTACCTAACTCACTCTGAATGGAGAAAATGCAGAAAATTCCCAAGGTCCTACTGTTAATAGAATCTTCGAGAGCATCCGGCCGTGCATTGTTATTGGGTATTGCTGAGTACGCCCGGCACCACGGACCATGGTCATTCCTATGGGAACCCGGTGGATTAGAAAAGGTCTACGGCAGGTTGAAAGAATTTAAACCCGACGGAGTAATTCTCCGGGACACGGAGAATCTTGACGAGGTAATGAAATTAAAAGTCCCTCTTGTGATAATTGGCCATAAAAGACCTGAAATCCCCAATTTTGTAAATGTAATAACTGACTCAGAAAAAATAGGAAAAATGGCTGCTGAACACCTATTGGAATGCGGATTTAAAAATTTCGGGTATTGCGGAATTATGATGGGCCAAGGCTACGAACCGCCATGGTCTATTCTCCGCCGCCAAGCGTTTTTTGCCAAAGTCAAAGAGGCAGGCCACAAATATTACGATTTCTTCGATCAATTTCCACATCCTCATTACAGTAGGACAGCTGCAATTAACGCCCTCTGTAAGTGGCTCAAAAAACTCCCTAAACCTATAGGCATTATGGCATGCAACGATGATCGTGCACAACAAGTAGCCGAAGCCTGTAAATTGTGTGGCATAGCAGTACCCGACGAAGTAGGGATCATTGGGGTGGATAACGATGAGGTAGTATGCGGATTGACCGATCCCCCACTTTCCTCGGTAGCCGTAAACTTCTTCCGGGCCGGAACTGAAGCTGCAGCTGCCCTCCAAGCGCTTATGCAACGTCTTTCCCCTCCAAACGCCCGTATAATTGCCCCCGCAACACATATAGTGGTCCGCAGGTCCACAGACTTTGTAGCAGCCTCAGATCAATTTGTGGCTAAAGCCCTCCGTTTTATCCGCGACACCGGCTGGCATGCAAAAATAAGTGTTTCCGATGTGGTACAAGCAGCTGGAATTTCCCGAAGGAACCTCGAAAAACGCTTCCGAACAGAATTAGGGCACTCCATCCTCGCCGAACTTAAATACGTCCGAGGCGAAAAAATCGCTAATATGCTCGTTGAAACGAACCTGCCCATAGCCAAAATTGCCGAATGTCTTGGATTCGAAGACGCCCAGCATTTCGCCCGATATTTCAAATCAATTAAAGGCCTTACCCCACTAGCATATCGCAAAAAATTCGGGAAAACCCTTTCATAAAGGCAGAAGACGCAAATTGGCGGTTTTTTTGCGCAAAATGGCGTTGATTTACTGTCGCTAATCAATAAATTAATAATGAAAAAAATGCGCGTATGAAATCGCTAAGCCGGCAAAAAGCATTTACATTAATCGAACTCTTAGTCGTGATCGCGATCATTGCCATCCTAGCTGCTCTTTTGCTCCCAGTGCTAGGCAAAGCGAAAGAAAAAGCAAAAAGAATTGCATGCCTTAACAACATAAAACAATTAGGGCTTTCAACCCAAATGTATGCGAACGATTATAATTTCAAACTCCCTAACAACGCGGGGGGCAACTGGCCATGGGACTTGCGCGTAGAGGTGGCTGACCTTTTGACTGCCCAGGGCACGAAACGCAAAATCCTATATTGCCCTTCTTTCCCCGAGCAAGATAGTGATGCTCTGTGGAACTTCGCGCTCCCCAACTTCCGAGTGGTTGGGTATGCACTCACATTCCCCGGAACACCCGGGATTAACCCGACCAATTATAATACAAATATAATTGGACATGCAATTTATGACCCACGAACAAGGGTAACAATGCCCCCTCCCAAACCAAACGAGCGAGTTCTCTGGGCTGATGCCACTATCTCTCAACCTGGACAAAACAATACTAATTGGACTATTAGGTTAACTTACCAATACAAAGGAATCAGAGGTGGGTGGAGTGAGCCTCATAACACCCCGCACATGGCAGGCAAAATCCCCGCGGGCGGTAACCTGGTGATGTTAGATGGTAGCGGAACTTGGCGTAAATTCCAAGATATGGTAAACCGTGATAATGCAAGTGGCGCGCCCGTATTCTGGTGGTAAAAAATAAGTTCTTTAAGCTCCAGAGATCGTTATCTGCTCAAGCCACAAAAATTCCAGGGCCTGAAAATTTTGGGGGCCAGACGATTCAGTGGGCAAAGTAGTAACCCTTCTAATTCCATAAAAGGTCATTGACTGTTGCCCAAACATAGCGAGAAAGTGAATCTCTCCTTTAATAAAAGGTGACGGAGAAATACTTCTACTTAAGAAATAAGATCAACCCACCTAGCTGGCGCCTTCACAAAGTGAACAACTAATCTAAAACAACTACTGCTAAGAAGGAGAAAGAAAGGACATATTTTAACAGGCTCACGCAAAAAAGATGGGTATCCGGTTATAAACACTTTTCCAGCCTAACTCCCAAGCATATTTTACAAACAATGTTTTGCGGTTGAGTAGAGCGCGGAGGACACACTGTGTTCTGGAGTAACGCTTCTGTTAAGCCAATCCAACCCAGCAATAAAAAGCTTTCCAGCGGCCGTCATTTGCTCCTCAAAGAGATTAACCAATTACAAATTTACCACTTTCCAAAACACAAGGCTAAAACAATCTCGGCACTTAGCAAGCAGAATAATTTTTCCCCATGCAGGCACACTCCGCCAAACAGAAAAAGCTTGTCATACTGAAACCACTTGTTTCTCACGNCCTCCATGGTACTTGGTATTCAATTCGATTTGTTATTCATCCTTAATCGCCCTCAACCGGAGGAAAATTGAATTTGGAGACGCCTGTTTTTCACTGGAAAGCATCTACACACTTAGGGAAGCGAAACCAAATACACAAACCGGTTTCAGGAAATTGTACGTTTGGCCGCAATCGGTGTTCCTAACACGCTAGAGACCCTAGTGCGTTGAAGTCCCCAAAGCAACATCTTTGAGACGAACAATTTGAGTTGTTTGCTTTACTACACCGAATAGACTTATTAGAGAATTTGAAGTTTCAATTACGCCAAACTGGGATGACTCTTATTTATACCCTACCAGTCTTTCTTTTGGAGATTCTGCCGTTTTGTCTGTCTTGGGCCGACGCATACAATTTGCGTGGCTGNGTTAGCATCCACGACCCGTCNCGAATCATTAAATGCAATAACCGTTGGTACGTATTTGGTACAGGACCTGGAATCATTTTCAAATGGTCTGAAGATGGGATCGTTTGGCAATCTGGCGGTTCTGTATTTCCATCTTCTCCCCCAAGCTGGACAACTAACTATGTCCCTGGCTTTACTGGTATTTTTTGGGCACCAGAAGTAATCCAAGTTAGCAACCGTTTCCTCCTATACTATGCCGTCTCTACATGGGGAAGCCAAGTATCAGCAATTGGTTTGGCCACTAACCAAACCATCGACCCTTTATCCCCATCCTACAGGTGGGTTGACCTCGGCCCAGTAATAACCTCCACAAACGGCGATCCCTATAATTGCATAGACCCAGCCGTTGAATTCGACGATCAGGGAAATATGTGGCTTGCATTTGGGTCTTACTGGAACGGGATATACCTAGTCCAACTAAATCCGGTTACAGGCTTGCGGATCAGCAACAACTCACCTATTTACCACTTAGCCTTTAATACATCAATTGAAGCCCCTTTTATTTTTAGACGTGGTCCGTTTTACTACTTGTTCGTAAACTGGGGTAGTTGTTGTTCAGGAGTTGATAGTACATACCATATTCGTGTTGGCCGAGCTACTTCAATAACCGGGCCCTACATTGACAAAAACGGGGTTGATATGCGAAACAGGGGAGGAACCCTCTTTCTTAAAAGCTCGGGTAAATTCATTGGCCCAGGTCATATAAGCATATTCTCTGACGGCACCAATGAATGGTTTTCATATCACTTCTATGATGCAGATGCAAATGGACTCCCCCCAGTTAGATATACGCCCTCTACACTGGACCGAAGACGGATGGCCTACTTTCACTAATAAATGGGTTGCTGCTTACACATTTGACGACTCCGCAAGAGATTTGTATGGCCAGTACTCTGGGTTAATGGTCAACCGCCCAACAAGACTCATATCCCCTAATAAGGGGTCCACTGTACGTTTAAACGGAACAAGCCAATACATAAACCTACCCATTGGCGTTGGTAACAGCGCGACAATTATTGTTACATTCCGTTGGCAAGGCACTAACTTCTGGGAACGCGTGTTTGATTTTGGGCGCGGAACCTCTAAATATGCATTCCTCACTCCGAAGGCATCCACAGGTCGGTTACGCTTCGCAATAACAACAAACGGAATTCAAGGGGAGCGCATTCTAGAAACGGCAGCTCCAATACCAACAAATGCGTGGTTACAAGTGGCTGTTGTTCTGACTGGAGACCAAGGTCTTCTTTACACAAATGGCACTTTGGTCACATCAACCCCAATTCCTTTTTCCTTAGCCGACATAGCCCCTACTAATGTTTGGTTAGGTCGCAGTCAATTCGAGGTCGACCCATTCTTTAAAGGGGAAATAGCTTCAGTCCTAATTTATGGTTGGGCCCTTACACACGCTGAAATCCAGAATCCAAAACCATTTATTACCTTTCCTGCAAACAATACTCAGGTAAAACCGGGTGGAGTCATTCACTTCTCTGGTTTAGCCATTGACTCAAATGGTAATCTTATTCCTCCATCTAACCTTACCTGGTGGGCGGAGCACTTTACTAGCAACGAAACAAACTTAATTTGGGGACCGATCCAAGGAGAACAATCCGGATACTTTACTTTCCCGCCTAATA
>Ga0065718_1000686_pt1 | contig 15099 bp, 19 predicted proteins | sample GBSCel77sediment_2_FD_59105 | JGI IMG/M metagenome (GOLD analysis project Ga0065718, IMG submission 59105) | Hot spring sediment microbial communities from Great Boiling Spring, Nevada - cellulolytic enrichment CS 77C v3 (version 3) | ecosystem: Environmental > Aquatic > Thermal springs > Hot...
GCCCATATTCTCGTCGATACGGTTTCCCACTCAACGGTGGGACTTTCAGAGGTCCTCCGGGCACTCTCTTTCTGGAGGAAAACCTGGCGTGAGGCCTCTGCGTTTTTGAGGAAGGAGAAGCCTTCGGTACTTTTAGCCATCGATAATCCGGGTTTTAACCTCCGCCTGGTACGCCTCTGTGCCAGGGAAGGTATACCGGTTGTGTACTTTGCTCCACCACAGGTGTGGGCCTGGGGGAGATGGCGGGGGAGATTCCTTGCACGGTGTGCTGATCATATTCTGCATCTTTTCCCCTGGGAGGGAAAGTATTTTCTCGGAGGCAGGGCCCGTGTCAGCTGGGTGGGGCGATCCTCTCGGGGCATGGTGGGGGAAAATCCCTCAGAGGGGCCCGAATCCTCGGACCATTCTCTTTCTCCCCGGGAGTCGCCGGAACGAGGTTTTGTCGTTCCTTCCCGTTTTGCGGGGGCTTCTCTCTGAATACGGCGGACGTTTCTTAAGATACCGTCTGGTGCTTGTTGCCGCCTCTCCTTTGCTTCGTCCACTTCTTGAGGCAGGACGAGGCCCTTTTCCCGTTCAGATTGTGGACCGAAGGGATTTGTACCCGCTTTTTGAGGATACGGTGCTTGCGGTGTCTTCATCCGGAACCGTAACGCTCGAGGTCGCTTTGGGAGGCATTCCCCAGATTGTTGTGTACCGGACTTCATGGGTGACGTTCCTTCTGGGACGCCTCCTGTTTCAGGCTCCCTTTTATTGGTCTTCCGAACATCCTCCTCGGGTGGGAAATTGCCCCAGAACTCGTTCAGGGGAGGTTTACCCCCGCGGAGCTTTTCAGAACCATGGAGAGGTTACTCGCCGATTCCTCTCTGCCCCAGAGGGCGAGAAGGTGGGCTGAAGAGATTGCCCTTCAACTCGGAGATGGGCGGACTTTTGAGCGGGTTGCTGAGGTGGTGGCGCAGTACCTTGAATAGGCCACTCCTTCTTGTCACCGTGAACAGCCCTGGAGAGGTTGCCTTCTGGCTTTCCCCTCTCCTTAGAGAGCTGGAGAAAATCACTGTCCCTCCTCGTGTCTGGGTTTTCACCCCTCCATGTCAGTTCCGCTCTGGGAAAGAAGAAGTGGTGATTCAGAGCCTTCCTCTGGTTGAGAGGGTTTTCAACCCCCCAAAGACGGTGCGGTTCTGCTTTGGAGGAGGTGGGGTTACCTTCCCACCCCGGGGTCTTGTGCTTTTCCTTGGAGGGGACCTCTTCTATGCGCGCCTTCTTAAGTTCCGGAGTCGCTACCCTCTCTGGGTGTATGATGGATACCCTCGTCGGTCCTTTGGTGTTGATGTCTACCTTGCTCGTTTCCAGAAGGATTTCCACCAGGTGTCCTTCACGAAGAAGGTTTTTGTTGGGGATCTCCTGCGGTCTTTTGTAGAACGTTCTGTGGAGACCCTGACCCTGCCTCCGGGATCCCCGCGTTTCCTTTTCCTTCCGGGAAGTCGTTCCTTCGCCTACCAGTATCTCGTGCCTTTCTTTCTCCGTTGCGCGGAGGCNCTCTCCTCTTTCTTCCCGAAGAGTCTTTTCCTTATGGCCTTTCCTCCCTACTATTCTCCCAGGGATGTTCCTTTCTTCCAGGAGCTTTTGAAACGTTTCCTCCCCTTTTTCGGCAAAACNTCAGNCCTCATTGCTGCCTCGGACCTGGTCTTTATGGTTCCTGGATCGAGTAACCTTGAAGTGCTGTATCGGAGGAAACGGGGTCTCGTCCTTGTGCCCTTCTTCCAGGAGGCGGCGACCAGGGTTCCGGTGATGGGTGCTGGGGAGTTCTTGGGGAGAATGCCCCTTTGGGGTAAAATAGTGAAGCGGTGGATTCTGAAAAGAATGATTCATTCTTCGGGATTCCTGAGCTTGCCGAACCAAATTTTGGGGAAAGCGGTATTCCCGGAACTTCGGGGAGAGATCACTGTGGAGGGAGTTGTTCAGGAAGCCCTTCGGCTTCTTAGGCAGGAGGTACCGGATTTTCCGGAAGAGGTCTTTCCAGCCAAAGCAGTGGAGAAACTCGTGGGGCTCGTTGTGGAGGAGCTCTATGGCTGAACGCAAGGGACATCTGGTCAGGCTTTTCCGTTACCTTACGCCGTACTGGAAGTATATCCTTGGCGCTCTCCTTCTGGCGGTTCTTGGTGCCTTGCTCAACCTTGCTCTGCCCTGGCTTGTGGAGAAAACTATCGACCGGGCTCTCCTTGAGAAGAATCTGCGACTTTTAGTGTTCATTGCCCTGGGGATTGTGGGAATCTTCTTTGTCAAGGGCGTGGCGTCCTATGTTCAGAGCTTCTGGGTTTCTCTTGCCGGCTTTCGAGTCATCACCCGGCTTCGCTCTGAGCTCTACCAGCACCTGCATCATCTCTCCGTGGCTTTTTTCCAGGAGAACCCACCAGGGGAGATTATCTCCCGGATGACCAGCGATATTGCCGTTTTGCAGAACTTTTTCTCCAGCGCCCTTGTGACGATGCTCATGGACCTTTTGCTCTTTTTGGGTTCTGTGGTGTTNCTCTTTTTCATCCACTGGAAACTAGCACTGCTTTCGATCATTGTCTTTCCTCTGGTTGGTCTTTGCGTGGATATTCTGGGGAAGCGCATCCGGGGGTTTTCCCATCTTCTCCAAAGCAGGGTAGCTGCTCTGACCTCCCTTGTGGAGCGGACGGTGACAGGCATCAAGGTCATTCAGTCCTATGTCAGTGGCCACTACGAGGTGGAGAAGTTCGAGCGGGAAAATGAGATGAATTTCTACCTTGCCATGAAGCAGGCAAAAGCCAGAGCCCTCTTCAATCCTCTTGTTGAGCTTGTGGCTTCCTGCGGTGTTACAGCGGTCATCTGGTATGGAGGGCGTGAGGTTATTAGGGGCTTCCTCACTCCTGGGCAGCTCATCGCCTTTTTGGGATATCTCGTTATTGCTTCTTCTCCGCTCTCTCGTTTCTCTTCAGGTTTCCAGCTTTTCCAGCAGGGTCTCGCTTCGCTGGAGCGGATTTTTGAGTTCCTTGACACCGCACCCTTTGTCACCGAGAACGACGAGGGCGTAGAACTCCGGGAGTTCAGAGAACGCATTTCTTTCCGTAACGTTTCTTTCTCCTACAAGGGTGAGAAAATCCTTAAGAACTTCTCTTTAGACATCCGCAAAGGGGAGAGAGTGGGCATCGTTGGCCCAAGTGGCGCTGGGAAAACCACTATCATCAACCTCCTTTTGCGTTTCTACGACCCTGACGAGGGTTGCATCGAGATTGACGGAATAGATATCCGGAAAATCAAGCTCTCGTCACTCCGGAGCCTTATTGGCGTGGTGCTCCAGGATGCCCTGGTTCTTGGCGGGACAGTCCGGGAGAATATCCTCTACGGGAATCTCAATGCTTCCGAAGAGGATATCCAGAGGGCTTCCCGGAAAGCCCGGGCTCATGAGTTCATCATGCAACTTGAACACGGGTACGATACCGACGTAGGGGAAGGAGGATGCCGCTTATCGGGAGGACAGAGGCAACGGATCGCCATTGCCCGAGCCTTCCTCAAGAATTCCCCTATTTTGGTTTTCGATGAGGCAACGTCGAACCTCGATCCCGAGTCAGAACGGTACATCCTTGAAACCATTGCTCAAATTGAGGAGGACAAGACCGTCATCATTGTTGCGCATTCTCTGCGGATGGTGAAAGACCTTGACCGTATTGTCCTTGTAGCCGATGGGGAAGTCCAGGGGGAAGGAACTCACGAAGCGCTTCTTCGGTCCCATCCGCTCTATCAGGCGCTCTTTGGCTTTGAAGACAGAGCGCTGAGGGAGGCCCGGTAAAGTTCGCGGATCTTTCGCAGGATTGGTCGGTAAGCCTCACTCTGGTAGTCGGGGTATGTGTAGGGGAAAGGACGGAAATCGCCCTTTTCCCATTTGATGGTGGCCTCGGCGTAGATGCCTCGCCCAATGTACACCCGGTGGGAGAAGTTTTTGGTCGTGGCTAGGACAATCTTCCCCCCATCAAAATACCCAGGGTCGAGGTTGATGCGACGGGGATGTGTGGTATCTGCCGTAGATTTTTCAAGCTCGTTGGTGAAAAGTTTGACTTCAGGGAGAATTCCTGGATCCACAAGTTCCCGAAAAACAAGGAAAACCCGGAGGAGNCGTTCCCCGATGTNGCGGTAGTAGTCGGTGTACGTGAAGGGGATGGGATCGCTCTGCCATTCGATGTCCCCGAGGCGATCGGTCAAGCGGGGGAGAAGACGCACAAGTACCTCAGGGTCCTCGTAGAGCGTGGCAATGAAAAGCTTAACCGGTTGAGGAGGNCGCACTTCGCCCACTGCCATCACCACTTTCATTATACTTGAGAAAAAATCTGGTACAATAGGAAGCACACAAGAGGAGGTGATACCAGTGGCATTCCGATTTGCCCCTTCGGAAATCCTCAGTATGGCCGTAGAGCTTGAGCGAAAGGGTATAGCCTTTTACGAGGACCTGAAATCCAGAGCAACCCGGGAGGATGGGAAAAGAATGTTCCAGTTCCTCGCCGATGAGGAACGACGGCACCTTGAGACCTTCACCAGGCTCCTTGAAGAGACTGGAGAGACCCTTATCGATGCGAGTGGTGAGGTCTCCCAGTACCTGGGGTCCATCGTGGAGACTGGAGTGCTTTCCAAAGTTCTCAGGGGGGAAGTTTCGGCAGAGAACATGGGCCTTTCTGAAGCCCTCAGCNCTGGTATTCAGGTGGAGAAAGAAAGCATTCTTTTCTACCAGGGGTTTTTGCCTTTTGTCCCCCGGGAGAAACAGGCCTGGGTTGAGGAAGTCATCGCCGAGGAGAAGCGGCATTTCCTCCGTCTGGTCGGGCTTAAGGAGGAGCTTACCGGGGAGGCAGTGTGACCATGGCGCATCGACGCGTTGTTATCCTCGTTGAAAATCAGTACCAGGAGCTGGAGCTCTGGTATCCTCTCTTGCGGCTTCGGGAAGAAGGAGTGGAGGCAAAGCTTGTAGGACCTGGGATTGAGGAAACCTTTCTTGGGCGTCATGGTTTTCCTGCCAAAGCCGAGATGGTGACTTCTTCCGTGTCCCCAAGGGATTTTGACGGTATCATTATTCCTGGAGGGTTTGCTCCTGATTACCTTCGTCGGCTTCCGGTGGTCACAAACCTGGTGCGGGAGATGTACCAGCAGGGGAAGCTGATTGGGGCGCTTTCCCGGGGACCCTGGGTCCTCATCTCGGCGGACATCATCCGGGGGAAAAGGATTGCAGGGCTCGTTTCACTCCGGGATGACATCAACAACGCCGGTGGGGAGTTCGTTGACGCACCGGTGGTGGTGGATGGGAACATTATTACCGCTCGTGGACCGAATGAACTTCCACTTTTCATGCGTGAGGTTCTGACTTTCCTCTGGCGGAGCCGGCCCCGCCTGAATGAGCCCCATCCTGATGGGTGGCTTATCGATGGGACGGGAAACGTGCTCTCCCTTGCTCAGCTCCTTCGGGGAAAACCGGCTTTAGTACTCTTTTTCGATTCTGGTTTTAGCCCCCGGGGGATGACTTTCCTGCCCCGGTACAACGAGTGGGCAGAAAGGGTGGAAGAGAAGGGGGGACTCTTTATAGGTATCAGTACTGAAAGCATTTTTACCCATCAGGAACTCCAGCGCCGTCTCCACTTGACCTTTCCTCTCTACAGTGATGTCTTTCTCGAGGTCACCAAGGCCTTTGGGGTTCTGGGGGCCAGTGGCCTTGCGGAATGGGCAGTGGTGCTCATCGATGCGCATGGTGTTCTCCGCTTTGCGGAGCGCTGTCCCGGGGGAGATATTGAAAACCTCCCCGGTTTTCAGCGGAAATTTGAAAGCCTTTTTGGGTAGGGGGGAGAACATGGCATTGCTTGAGGACAAAGATCGCAGGACGCTTGAGACGTACCTTGCGGAGCACCTTCTCCATCCGGTCACGCTCCGCTTCTTCACGCAGGAACTTGAGTGTGAGACATGCCGCGAGGTGCGGATGCTCCTTGAGGAAGTTGTCCGTCTTTCGCCGCTTCTGCGCCTTGAGGTGCACAACTTTGTTCTGGATCGGGAAGTTGCAGCGGCTTTCCGTATCGACAAAATTCCGGCCTTCACCGTTGAAGGGGAGAAGGACTACGGTATCCGGTTCTTCGGTATTCCTTCAGGTTACGAGTTTTCAGGGTTTATCGAAACCCTGGTCTTTGTCTCGCAAAGGACTACAGACCTCTCGGAAGACACCAGGGCCTTCCTGAAAGCNCTGACGAAGGACGTCACCCTTCAGGTGTTTGTGACACCAACCTGTCCCTTCTGTCCTCAGGCGGTTGTCCTGGCTCACAAAATGGCCTTCGAGAGCGATCGGGTTTCCTCCAGCATGGTGGAAATCCTCGAGTTCCCCCACCTGGCATACCGCTATGGCGTGCGAGCGGTCCCGAAAATCGTCCTGAACGAGACCGTTGCTTTAGAGGGGGCTGTCCCGGAGGCTTTTCTGGTGCAGAAAATCATAGAAGTTGCATCGTAAAGGGGGTTTTCTCTATGGGACAAGCGATGAAGGCTGCGGTGATGAAGGATATACGGCNTATTGAGATCGAAGAGCTCCCCATCCCTGTCCCGAAGGAGGGGGAAGTTCTCGTTCGCATCCGGAGTGTTGGGGTGTGCGGTTCGGATGTTCACTACTTTGTGGAAGGTCGTATTGGCGATTTCGTGGTCCANNCCCCGTTCATCCTGGGTCATGAGTGTTCGGGAGAGGTTGTGGANGTAGGGAAAGGAGTAACGCATCTTAAGCCTGGGGACCGGGTGACCATGGAGCCGGGTATCCCCTGTGGCAGGTGCGATTTTTGCCGCCAGGGGAGGTATAACCTCTGTCCCGAGGTGGTTTTNTGGGCTACACCACCGGTGAACGGGACTTTCTGTGAATACGTCGTGCACCCTGCGAACTTCACCTATCCCGTGGATCCCTCGGTGAGTTTCGAGGAGGCAGCACTTGTGGAGCCCCTGGCAGTGGGTATGTACGCCGTGCACCGGGCGCAGGCAAAGCCNGGGGATGTGGCNCTNGTTCTTGGGAGCGGTCCGATTGGTCTTGTGACTTTACAAGCGTTGCTCTCAAGAGGCGTTACCGAGATTATCGCGGTGGACGTTGTGGAGAAGCGACTCGAGAAGGCCCGGGAGCTCGGAGCACGACTTGTCTTGAACGCTGCAAAAGACAATGTGGAGGAAGAGGTTCGTGCCTTTACTCAGGGGAGAGGTGCTGATCTTGTTTTTGAAACTGCCGGAAGCGTCCAAACAGCGCAGCTTTCTGTAGAGGTGGCAAAACGGGGCGGGAAAGTCGTCCTTGTGGGTTTACCCTCGAAGACGCATTTNGATTTNGGNGTCATCAGGATTCTCGATAAAGAGCTCGATNTCCTGGGGGTTTTCCGGTACGCCAACATGTACAAGGGCTGTGTGGACCTTCTCAACGCCCGTCGGGTGAATCTTGCAACGCTCATCACCCATCGCTTTCCCCTGGAAAAAACCCAGGAGGCTTTGCTTTTCGCCCATGAGCACAAGGCTGAATCTATCAAAGTCGTGGTGAACGTTGGGAGTTGACGGATAAGGTATAATAGAAAAAGGTTTAAAAAAGTTCAATACGGAACCGGGGGAGCTCCATAACGCGGGGCTGAGAGGAGAGCGCAAGCTCTCGACCCTTTGAACCTGATCTGGGTAATGCCAGCGGAGGGAGTTGGTGGATTTCGAGCCACTTGCCGACCTGGCAGGTGGCTTTTTTTTGGAGGTGGGGGACATGCGGGGAGGACATTTACGAAAACTCCTGTATGCGGGGCTCTTTGCCGCTTTGGCTGTTGCGGCGTCAGGCTTCCACATTCCCGTCGGTCCTGCGAAGGTCTTCCCTTTCCAGCACGCCATTAACGTCCTGGCGGGCGTTACCATTGGGCCCTGGTACGGAGCACTGGCGGCGGGAATAGCCGGGATCATTCGCNTACTCCTTGGAACGGGGACGATTTTCGCCCTCCCGGGAGGTATTCCCGGAGCCCTTGTGGTTGGTCTCGTGTATCGCCTCTGGCGCAGAGATATTGCAGGGTTTTTCGAGCCCATAGGAACGGGAATTGTTGGTGCTTTCCTCAGCGCGTACCTGGTGGCTCCGCTTGTGGGGAAGACGGGNACGCTTCTCTTTTTCCAGGCTGCTTTCTTTGCGAGCAGTATTCCGGGAAGCATCCTGGGCGTTGTGGTTCTCCGGGTTCTGCGAAGAACTGTCCACGACGCACTCTTTTGTGAGGAGGTTTCAAGGCGATGCTAAACGATGTGCAACCCATCCCCAGGGAAAAACGGCACCTCTTAGGGTTTGACCTCTTCCTCCTCTGGGCAGGGGCAGCAGTGGCGATATCGGAAGTCTGGGCAGGAGGTATTCTCGCTCCTCTGGGTTTTGTGGGTGGGATGCTGGCCATTCTTCTGGGGCATGTGGTGGGGAACACGCCTTTTGCCCTTGGAGGAATCCTGGGGAGTGAACTTGGGGTTCCTGCCATGGTCTCGGTGCGGCTTGCCTTCGGGAAGTGGGGATCGTATCTGGCGTCTTTCCTCAACATTCTTCAGCTCATCGGCTGGACTGCCATTATGGTGATTATCTGTGCCCGGGCGGGAGACGAGATTCTCCGGGCGATCTTTGGGTTTTCCTTCCCCCGGCTTTTGCTCTTTATTGCTGGTCTCGTGAGCACGTTCTGGGCCTTTCTTGAAACCCCCTGGTGGAAGTGGATGGAACGTGTGGCCGTGATTGCCCTGGCCGGGCTTTCCGGAGTTATGACGTTCGTGGCATTGCGGCAGGTTTCCTTCGGCGAACTCTTGCGACTCCGGGGGGAAGGGTCTTTACCCTGGGGAGCAGGGTTTGACCTGGTGGTGGCTATGCCGATTTCCTGGCTCCCCCTTGTGGCCGACTACACCCGCTTTGCTCGCAATACCCGGGGGGCTTTCTGGGGCACCTGGTGGGGGTACTTTGTGGCGAGTTCCTGGATGTACACTGTGGGACTTGTGAGCGCTCTGACTACGGGACGGACNGACCCTCTCCCGGCTATGGTGNTGCTTGGTCTTGGCTCCATAGCCCTTGCAATCGTACTCTTCTCNACCTTCACCACAACGTTTCTGGACATTTACTCGGCTGCGGTGTCTCTGCTCAACGTACTTCCTCGCTTTCGGCAGAAAATAGCGGTGGCCCTTTTCGGGGCGCTGGGGACACTTCTTGCCCTTGTCTTCCCCATGGAACGGTATGAGAGTTTCCTCTTCCTCATTGGTGCGGTATTTATCCCCCTTTTTGGCGTTGTCCTTGTGGATTATTTCGTGATCCGCAGACGAAAGGTACAACCCGAAGAACTCTACGACAGGTGCCCACCGATTGTCTGGGAGGCCCTGGTCTCCTGGATTCTGGGTGTGGGGGTTTATGCCCTTTTCCTGAAGGTTTTTCCCGGTTTCGGTGCCTCTGTTCCGAGCTTTCTTGCTGCAGGAGGGCTCTACTGGGCCTGGCGGAGGAGGAAAGGTACATGACATTAGGAGAGAAATGCGCGGAAATCCTGGTACGGATTCGCCAGAAGCGGCCTCTGGTACACCATATCACCAATATCGTTGTGGCCAATGACAATGCGAATACGATGCTCGCCCTGGGAGCTTTACCGGTTATGGCCTACGCCCGGGAAGAAGTCGAGGAAATGGTTACGGGTGCAGAGGCACTGGTGCTGAACCTCGGAACCCCTACAGAGGACATTATCAAAAGCGCGCTCCTTGCAGGGAAGAAGGCCAACGCCCTGGGTATTCCTGTTATCCTTGATCCAGTAGGGGCGGGGGCCACACGCTTCCGAAAAGAGGCCGCGCTTCTTCTCCTTGAGCGCGTTCGTGTGACCATTGTGCGGGGAAATGCCGCCGAGGCATGCGCTCTCCTTGGTCGTCCCTCCCGCGAGCGTGGAGTGGAGTCCAAAGCAGAAGCAGAGAACCAGGCACTTCTGGCTCGGGAAGTGGCCTTGAAATTTGGAGTCACCGCGGCAATCACCGGTGCCGTGGATTACGTAAGCGATGGGAAGAGGATTGTTGCCGTCCACAATGGCCATCCCCTGTTGACCCGGGTGACGGGGACCGGGTGTATGGCAACCTCTCTGTGTGGGGCATTTGCGGCGGTAGAGAGTGATGCGCTTTTGGCTTCGCTTGGGGCTTTAGGATTTTTGGGAGTCTGTGCGGAAAGGGCAATTCGTGATTCTCAGGGTCCTGGGAGTTTCCGTATGCGGCTTTTCGATGTGATGTACTCGCTCTCAGAGGACGATTTTTGCCAGGAATCTCTCTTTTGAGGTGCTCCAGTGAGGGATTTCTCACTGTACGTCATTACGGATCGGAGGATTCAAAAGCGCAGGAATCTCGAGGTGGTTGAGGAGGCCATTGCGGGAGGGGCTTCTGTCATACAGCTTCGGGAGAAAGAGGTTTCCACGAGAGAATTCCTTGAGGAAGCTCTGCTCCTTCGGGACTGCACACGACGCCACGGAGTCCTCTTCATCGTGAATGACCGGCTGGACATCGCTTTGGCTAGCGACGCTGACGGGGTGCACCTTGGACCAGACGACATGCCTCTTGAGTACGCCCGGCGTATTGCGCCTCATCTCATCCTGGGGTACTCCTGTGACACCGTAGAAGAAGCGCAGCGGGCGGAACGCCTTGGAGCCCATTACCTGGGAGTAGGAACGGTCTTTCCTACAACGACGAAGAAAGATGCGGGGGCACCCATTGGCCTTGAGCGCCTTCGGGAAATCAAGAAAGCCGTAAGAATCCCCGTGGTGGCCATTGGGGGCATTACTCTGGAGAACCTTGAAGCGGTCCTAACTACGGGTGTTGATGGNGTGGCGGTGGTGTCGGCTATTGTTGGGGCACCCTCAGTGCGGGATGCTGCCTTTGCCTTTCGCGAGAAAATCGATGCTTTTCGGAGGCGGTACCATGGAGCTCCGTGACCTTGGAGAGTTCGGCTTGATTGCCCGTATCCGTAACGTTTTCTCTTCCACCGTTCCCCTGGGTATTGGCGATGACTGCGCTGTCCTCCCGGGGAGGGAGGGGTTCTGGTTCCTTGCAACTGTGGATAGCCAGATTGAGGGTGTGCATTTCCAGGCATCACTCATTCCTCCGTTTTTTGTCGGTCGGCGCCTCCTTGTGGCAAATCTCAGCGATATTGCGGCCATGGGTGGTATTCCCCGGTATGCCCTGCTCTCCTTTGCCCTTCGGGAGGACGTCTCTTTCGTCTGGCTCAACGAGGTCCTTCAGGGTGTTCAGGAAGAAGCCTCCCGGCATGGGGTCGAGGTGGTCGGAGGGAATCTTGCCCGGATTGATGGACCAGCAGTGCTCGACCTTGTGCTTCTTGGGGAGGTGGAGCGAGATCGGCCACTTCTTCTGCGGGGCAACGCCCGCCCGGGAGACTGGATTTTTGTCACCGGGTACCCTGGGGAGGCAAAAGCAGGGCTCATCCTTGCAGGGAGAAAAGTGCTTGAGGAGCAATACCGTGGTCTCTGGCAACGGTTTTTTGCTGCTTCGCCTCGCCTTGACGTTGGAAGGTTTCTTGGAGCGCTTGGGGAACGGATTGCTCTTATCGATGTCTCCGACGGTTTACTCCAGGATCTCGGGCATATTCTTGAAGAGAGCCACGTGGGGGCCATTCTTTACGAGGACGCGCTTCCTGTGTCGCCCCTTCTTGCTCAGTTCTGCGAAAAGGAGGGTTGCGATCCCCAGGAATTTGTCCTCCGGGGAGGAGAGGACTTCGAGCTCCTTTTTACCGTTCCTCCCCACCGGGGAGAGGAAATTCAGGAGGAAATTCCCCGAAGGTTTGGTCTTCCAGTTCACCGGGTGGGGGAGATCGTTGAGGGGGCAGGTGTGTATTTGAGGAAGAAGGATACCCTGGTTCCCCTCGNTCCCCAGGGTTTCAATCATTTCAGCAGGAAGGAGTAAAGGAACATGCGNCGGGTACTGACCATTGCCGGGTCCGATTCGGGTGGAGGAGCGGGCATTCAGGCTGACTTGAAGACCTTCTGTGCCTTTGGCGTTTACGGGATGACCGCCATTACTGCCGTGACGGCTCAGAATACGAAAGGGGTGGACGCTATTTTCCCCTTGCCCCCATCGATGGTTGCGCGGCAAATCGAGAGCATCATGGAGGATATTGGGGTCGATGCGGTGAAAACCGGCATGCTCTTTAGTGAGGACATTATCAGGGCTGTGGCGCAGGCGCTCTGCAGGTGGCCTGTTGAGTACCTTGTTGTTGATCCCGTCATGGTAGCCAAAAGTAAAGCAGTGCTCCTTGAAGAACGAGCCATCCGGACACTGGTTCAGGAACTCCTTCCCCTTGCCCATGTGGTCACGCCGAATCTTGAAGAAGCTTCGGTCCTTGCTGGATTCCCGGTACAGAACCTCAGGGATATGGAGGATGCCGCCCGGCGTATCAGGGAAAAGGGTCCGCGGTACGTCCTTGTTAAGGGAGGGCATCTTCCGGGAAATGAGGTTACCGATGTACTTTTTGATGGGAAGGATTTCACATACTTTTCAGGTCCTCGCATCGAGACCCCCAATACCCATGGTACAGGGTGCACGTACTCGGCTGCTATCTGTGCGCTCCTTGCCCTGGGGTATGCGGTGGAAGAGGCTGTTGCCGAGGCCCGGCGGTACATGGAGCTCGTGATTACCCATGCCCTGCCCCTTGGGGGAGGATTTGGTCCCACGAATCACCTCGCTCCGCTTTTTCTTCGGGCTGGTCTTGACCCTCAGGAAGGTGGGCGGTGCTGGTGACTGTTCGCATTGGGACCTCGGGATGGATATACGACCACTGGAAGGGTGTGGTGTACCCCGAAAATCTCCCCAAAAGGGCATGGCTTGCCTTCTACGCCACCCTTTTTGATACCGTGGAAATTAATACCTCGTTTTACCACCTGCCTAAGGAGACAGCCCTCACAAGGTGGTATGCCGAGACCCCACCCTCATTCCTCTTTGCGGTGAAGGCCAGCCGGTACATCACCCATGTGAAGAAACTCAGAGATGTTAGAACGAACCCCTTGCCCTGTTCTTCCGGCGGGTTGAGCTTCTCAAGGAAAAATGTGGTCCTCTCCTTTTCCAGTTTCCTCCTCGCTTTACCTTCCACAGGGAAATTCTTGTGGCTTTTGTGGCCCGCCTTGCTTCGCATTTCCGGTATGTTTTTGAATTCCGTCACCCGAGCTTCTTCTGCAAAGAAGTGTACGACCTCCTCCGCAGGCACAACATTGCCCTTTGCTTTGCCGATACTCCCTTTTTCCCCTATGCGGAGGTGGTCACAGCCTCCTTTGTTTATCTCCGTCTCCACGGTTCTCGAAGTCTTTACACCCACTGTTACGACAGAGAAGAACTCGAATCCTGGGCGGAGAAAATCCGCTCCTTCAGCAGGATGGGGGAGGTCTACTGTTACTTTGACAACGACTATCAGGGTTTCGCCGTACAGAACGCCCAAGAACTCCTAAAGATACTCGGGTCTTAGTCCCTGAGACGGGTGACGATGGTTTCGACCCCTCTTTTCAAGGTGTTCATCACTGTGCAGGCCCGCTCTCCCACAGCAAGGAGCTGTTCTTTTTCGGCTCTGGTGAGATTCCCAAGGAATTCCACCTCCATGGTGATGGAGGCTATTCGCGAAGGTCCTGAAACCACCTCCCCTTCAAGGGCAACCATGACTTTCTCTAAAGGGAGTCCCTTGGTTCTGGCGTAGGAGAAGACCGTTCCGGAGAAGCAACTTCCCAGAGCGGCGAGGATGTACTCTGTGGGCCAGTGGCCAACTTCGCTTTCGGCACCGCTACTTTTGAAGAGGACGGTATCCTCTCCGATACGGGCTTCGATTTTTCCGCGCTGGGCAGTGAGTTCTACTCTGGCCATGTGCTTCACCCCGCTTGAGGATTTCTTTGAGGTACTGTAACATGGTGCATGAAGCAATTATTCCGGGAGGTCGTGGCAATGCGCTCAAGAAAGATTTTTGCGGTACTCGTTCTTGTTCTCCTTGCGGGAATCCTTGGAGGTTGTGCTCAGGTGGAGCTGGCCGTCCAGGTGGCTCAGGATGCGACTATTCCTCGGGCTCGCATCGCGGTGTACGTTAAAGATTACACGGTCTTTGCCCAGCTGAAACAGGCGGCCTCGGGAGAGTACAGAAAGCTCCCTCCTGAGGAGCAAAAATACATCATTCTGCAGACTCGAGAGGATGTNCCTCCCTATGTGGTGGCCTGGGAGTGGCGTTTTCCCGATGAAGAAAAGGCAAGAGAGTTCACTGAGCAGTTCCTTGGGAAATCGGCCCGGCTGTACAGGGACCAGGACCTGGTGATTCTTGAAGCTCATCTCAAAGGAGAGGACCTTGAGAGTGCGCTGAACGCTCTTGGGGCTTCCAAGGTCAAGCCTTTCCTTGGGTCCATAGTGCTGACGCTCAAAGCCTATATGCCCGGGGAGATCCTCAGTTACGTCGATGGGACCTTAGAGAAGGATACGGTATGGAAGCAGGAGCTCAACCTTGGCCAGGTATACCAGGAGAAGCCCACCATTGATATCGAGGTTGTTGCCCGAGGAGGAGGTTCTCTGTGACACCAAAAGAACGGGTTCTCTGTGCTCTGGCCTTTGCAGACACGGACATTGTCCCTTACCAGGTTGACTTTACCATACCGGCGCGGGAGAAAATGTCAGCGTACCTTTCGGATCCAGGCTTTCTGGAAAAGCTTGGAAACCATCTTGCCTATGTGAAAGCCATTCCCCCTTCGGGTCTTCGGGAAGTGGCTCCCGGATTTGTCCAGGACGAATGGGGGGTGGTGTGGAATCGTACCATTGACCCGGATATTCGGGAATCCCATACCGGTGCTCTCGCGCCCAAGCCTTTCNGGGTACCGCTTTCCGGATCCCACCGATCCTCTACGGTACGCCCATATCCCCGGGTTCGTTGAGCGTCACCAGGACACTTTTAAGCTTTTACGGGAGACGTATACGCTTTTTGAGCGGGCCTGGAGTCTCAGGGGAATGGAGGAATTCTTGAGCGATATGATAATGCACCAGGACTTTGTTGAGGATTTGCTCGATGCCATTACCTCTTTTCATCTTGAAGTGATCGATCGGGCTCTGGACCTTGGACTCGAT
>Ga0065718_1005148_pt1 | contig 15075 bp, 9 predicted proteins | sample GBSCel77sediment_2_FD_59105 | JGI IMG/M metagenome (GOLD analysis project Ga0065718, IMG submission 59105) | Hot spring sediment microbial communities from Great Boiling Spring, Nevada - cellulolytic enrichment CS 77C v3 (version 3) | ecosystem: Environmental > Aquatic > Thermal springs > Hot...
CAACAAGTGGAATTTGGCTTACCATTTTTGGCTGCGATACCCACTAACGTGACAGTTGTCCCAGGCGAAGCTATTTTGATCGCACCATAGCAATCTTGTTTATAGGCTGTAATTTCATTTAACTACCTACTTGGCACAAGCTATCATATTTGGGATTCTTACTTTGCCCTTGTGTTACCACGCATAAATTTGCAAACCCAAAGAACACCCCCAAAACTACCAGTAAGGGTTGGTAGTAACTAACACGTACTAAGAGCCAATTTCTTTCGAGACCCAAAAAGTTTAACCCTTCCACTTTTGGAACAAAGAGCTCAAAAACTTGTATCGAGACAGCGCCCAAAATCAGAAAATCAGCACAATGCCCCAAAAATACTCTCAACTCAAACCCAATCGCTAAATCCCCTTATCGAGGGTCGGCCAGGAATCAGTAAGGTTGGAAACCCGTTAAATCCCATTACCCTGTTCATACACTAAACTAGCTGGAATTGGCCGTGCATCTTATTAACGCTCACCTATAGTTTTGGGCAGGCAACGCGATCTAGATTAATCAAGATCCAAAAGGACAAAAATCCTATTTTATATCTCGCCCTCTACCAAACGTCTACCTTCTCACTATCCGCGTGAAAAAATTTTCTCCGCTAGTTTGTCAAGGAAAGAAGTTAATTTATCCTAGCATGAGTCCACCCTATCCCCACTGCTGTTATTGGACTTTGATTAAGCCTGCGTGGGTTGCAAGTATTCCTAAACCGACGAAGTACATGAGAATTAAAAGCGCCCCAATTGGACGCGGGATTTTACCCACAGAACCCAAGAACATTATTTGCAAAATTACCCCACCCAAAAGTGCTATAAGCCCCCCCAAAACCATATCTGTTTGTAAAGTAATTGCCTTGCCACCCATAAGAAGAAATACAACTAAGCAAAACGGAATACACACGTTTGCGTCCGTGGCCTGAACACCGTATACAATCTCTGGTTTCTTTTTCCAACCATAGTAGAAAGCAACCATTGCGTTAGGAATTGCAGTTATTAATCCTACAACAATCCCTAACGGCGCACCTTTTTGAACACCCACACCTCCTTTAAAGGCGTACGTGATCAACCATTGAGCGGCTTCACCACAAACCACCGCACCAATTAAAACTAAAGTGATGTTTAGGACCAACCGCCAGGTCACAGGTTGTTTCTCGGGTTTGTTCACTTTCAACGCTTCGATCAAATAGATAATTTCCCAAAATATAAATGTTGCTAAAAGGATGAGAGCATCTGAAACACTCAATTGCAATGTATTCGACTTAGGCTGGAGCAAGCTACGTCCTTGTCCCCGCTCGATCCCTATTACCCAGACCAAACATGTAAAGAACAAAATCGCAATCAGGGCGGTCAAAATCCACAGTTTCTGTACCCGTTTTTGGTCACCGCCTTCACTTTTTTGATTCTTTTCACCAGAACCATCGCCCGATTCCTTCGCTACTTCTAACTTCCAGAAAAATGCCACTATGCCCGTCAATAACAGCACCCCCGTTAAATTGTTTGTCAGACAACTTACTACGACCCCCTCTGCCTCTCCTCCGTGGGCCGCAGAGTACCAAGCAAAGAGGATATTCCCAAAGGCTGTCGCGAAGGGAAGCAACATTAAACCTAAAACCCCACTCGTACCTCCGCTCTGATGCATGGCAGACAATCGCCACAGCATCAGTGCACTTCCGAGGACGTACATGAGCAAAAACACCAATGGTGCTATCCCCCCAAGTAACTCAATCCTGTGGATTAACTCCTGCACAAATCTTTTATCGGATGATTTTCCTACCCCTGACAAGCAAAAAAGCAATGTAAGTTGACCATAGGCTAATTGGGCAACAGATCCGTAAAAACAATAAAATCCGGCGTGTAAATCTACAAAAACAATTTGCAGCATACCAGTTTGGGTACAAGGGTGCCTCTCAAAAATACAAAACCTACTCACTATTTACAAACAAAACAAATAGGAAATATTCACCCCACCGAAACTCTCCCTAAGGCCGTGTGGGTGAATCGCGGAATTTTCCGTTCGCCTATTTTTCACTTTTTTAGTTTGCCCCAAAACTTCACTAATCTAACCACAACATTCAAACCACAGATCAGACCCAGAGATTACCGTTCCCCCCTTGACAAAATACACCAAAACTGTGGTTGCAGTCCCCGATAATTAGGGAATTGCTTTCCAAATCTTCCTCTTTAGAACGGCCTAACAAGTTCCTGTGCACACAGCCAAATTCAACATTTCTTACCATTAATTTACCGCTTTTTTATGCAGGGTACCTTTCCGCTTCAGCGCATGAGTTATCACGTCCTTCCCCCAACACCCTCTACAATCCTGATGGCCCACTACTAGCAGGAAATACTATAGAACACGCTACTTTAAGTGATCCTAATTCGGGACTAACCATTTATGGATTCAAAACCCTAGCGAAATAAAGGCAAGCAATCAGCCCGATCTTTATCTTTTTTGCTGCGGATTCCCCACTAGCCACAAGACCAAGACCGCCACCCCGAAGCAGCCAAGGCTTGGTTCGGGCACATTTAAAATTCCACTCCAACCAGTTGACACCGGATCATTTACGCTCGCACCCACAATGTCTCCATTAAGGCCCAATCTGGAGTGATCATTTGCGTTACCAACGCTTGCAATAGCAATCCGCCATTGTTGGGTGGGTGCTAAGCCTGTATAATTTGTCAAATACCACCAAGAAACTGCGAAATCTAAGAACATCGTCTGGCCGAAGTCCCCTCCAGGTACGTCAGTAGTCAACCGGACATATCCGTCAGTAGTTCTACCTCCGCCGTTAATATCGTTCGCGTATTTTTGTCCTGAGCTACCATCTATGTCATCCATCGAAGTGGTGCCCCACGTATTGCCGAGTACGCCTAAAACCTGCATTTCCAAACCGTGCTGATCTTGTTGGTTCGGGGTTGGAATGTTGTTGTCCCAAGCAAAACCGTACTCTGGCACGTATTCCTGTCCCAGTCCCACCCTATCAATCAATACGAAAAATGAATCCGACATGTCGTTTGGAGTAGCATTGCCTCTCACCCGCATTCTGAAATAGACGTATTCAGAATCAACTGCCCAATAAGCTACTGGATAGCTAGCATCACCTACAAAGTCGACCCAATACCTCGAAAGTCCCTCACTGGGATCTGACAGACCGGGAACAACATTCCAAACTGTGGGCCAATTGTTGTTTGTGCCGATTATGTTATATACTGCCCCGTGGAGTATTCCGCTCCGGAATAACACAACCGTTACAAAAGCAATCAACATCCATTTCCACTCCTTTTTCATACACCCTCCTCCTTAATCTACAGGCTTTTCTATTGCATTATTTGCCACTGTTTGAATACTGGCAACACTATTTTAAGAAGCTAGAAAAGTTTTAAATTTTATGTGTCTCTTTCAGCCTATCCGCCACGGAGCCATTTAAGTGGAAGCCTCTCATGTTTCGTGGTTTTGATGGCACCGTTGAACTTGTATTTCCTAACATCTGCGCAAGCAATAATTCTAATTGTACCTGGGGCACTCGACACTTTGAGAAAATCCGTACTAACAAAAAAATCTCAAACCAGTTTTGGCGCGTAACTATAATCCTCCTCGTCGCACACTCATTAAAGTACCCTTTATCCCAGGAGTCCCATTGTAAGCCCTACCAATTTAAATGCTTACAGATCCCAGAAATTTTAAATTCTGGAGCGCAAGGATGGTTCCCTTTCCTGAATCCGAGTCAAAAAATCACAATAGGTTGGTAAGTGATAAATTACTGGATTTGTACGCAAAACCTGACGCAGGACTTTGGGGGTATAGCTGACCTCGCATAAGACGCTGGCAATGACGCAATTAACCCTTGCATATAGGTTAGGCCTAAAAACATCGGTACACTATGTGCCTCGAAACCGAAGTAGTCGCAATGCATTGCCGACTACCAGAAGATCAGATACTCCCATAGCAAAAGCGCATATTATAGGGCTGAGAAAACCAAGAGCTGCCAAGGGTATACTCAATGCGTTATAAAAGAACGCCCAAAACAAATTTTGTTTTATAATGCGTAGCGTAGCTCGAGCTAACTCCAACGCCTCAGGCACGGCATCTAAATCAGATTTCAATAAAACAATGTCTGCAACCTGTCGGGTGATATCCGTAGCGTTGCTTACTGCAATCCCCAAATCAGCCTGCTCAATTGCTGGGGCGTCGTTGATCCCATCTCCGATAAATGCAATTCGCTCAGCGCGGAGTTGCAATCTCTTAACAATATCTGCCTTCAAGTGGGATTTGACTTCTGCAAACACATTTTGTGGCGAAATGCCAATTTGCGTAGCCAGCTGTTCCGCAGCGGTTCTGGTATCTCCAGTAATGAGATATACCTTTAAACCCTTTTGGGTCAATACGCGGACAACATCTTTCGCCGCTGGTTTAAGCGTATCTTGTAAGGCAAACGCGACAAAAACCGTTTGATTAACAGCTAAGGCTGATACATTTGCACCATTATCGCTACATTTCCGAATAAATTCGCGCAACTGGTCGAACCGTACACCCAGCTTTTCCAACCATTGAATTGAGCCAAGTCGAACCTTTACGGGAGTAAAATCTGTGGAAACGGACCAACTCTCAAAAGGATTCTTTTTAAGTTCTCCTTCAACCCCCAGCTCCTGGAATTTCTTGAACGTCATTGAACTCAAACCGGCCCTTCCCAAGTTGTGCGATGGCTTTACTGATGGGGTGTGCAGAATACCTAGCAAGGCTAGCTGCAAGCTCCAATGCCTTCCTATCAACGCCCGATGGGTCAAAATCCCATTTACTAGTTTTCGTGCCATCCATCGTCGAAACTATCTTCTGCACCCCCGATGGAAACCAAATCTCAACAACAGTGGGTTTCCCCTCGGTAAGGGTCCCTGTCTTGTCAAATATGACGGTCGTAATCTGTCCAGCTTTTTCAAGTGCGACACCATCGCGAATTAAAATACCTCGCGTTGCAGCTGCGTTTGCAGCAGCCATGATTGCTGCTGGCGTGGCTAGTCCCATCGCACAAGGACACGCAACTATAAGAACAGCAGCTGCACAAACAAATGCGGCCGCTAGGGGAGATTCCGGCACAGATGCATGCCACAAAAAGGCAGCCAACCACTCATGAACTGCATGGGCATGAACAGGCAGTAAAGCCCACCATATCCATGCCCCAATAGCAACTAACACCACAAAAGGCACAAATACATTGCTTACTTGATCTGCCAATCTTTGGATATTCGCATGGCTTGTTTGCGCTCGCTTTACAGCAGCGATTATATTTGCAAGCGCCGTGTTCTCCCCTGCGGATACTACACGCTGAACAAGCCGACCGCTTAGGTTGATTGTGCCCGCAAATAACTGACTCCCAACCAGTTTCTCAGCCGGATTTGCCTCACCCGTAAGCATTGACTCATCAACCACAGAATGACCTTCTATTACAACACCATCTGCCGGGATCCTATCGCCCGGACGCAACACCACTATATCGCCAGGACGAAGATGGGTAATTGGGACCTCTGTTTCTGTACCGTCAGGATTCCGACGGATTGCTCTCTCAGGAGCAAGATGCATAAGCAATTTTAGGGCTGTAGCCGCCCGGGCACTAACACGAGCTTCAATCCAATGTCCAACAGTTACAATTGTGATAATCGCTGCTGCCTCAAGAAAATATAAGTGGTCACCAACTCCAGCAAAGAGTACAAACACACTGTAACCGAATGCAGCTGTTGATCCTAAGGCAACCAGCGTATCCATGTTCGAACGAAACCGTTTAAGCTGGGCAATGGCACCCCTATAAAAACGCGCCCCGACAAATACTAACACAACCGTGCCCAAGCCGAAGCTAAGCCATCTAAACCAAATAACATCGCTCAAATTCAATATCCACTCGCCGATTGCAAGCAAAGCAGTGCATACTATTCCAATCCAAAGATTCTTTTGCCACGAGCTTCGCGGTTCATCAGCCTCGCCGGCTAGTTGTTGGGGTAAAACCTCTGCGTTATAACCTGCTTGAGCAATCGCAGTGATCACCGCATTTACATCCGCCTTAGCCCCAGGCGCCCAATTCACAATAGTAAGTCCAGTCTCAAGGTCAACATTTACATTATGCACCCCAGGGATCGAGTTTACCACTCGTGTGATTACACGTGCGCAATTCGGACATGACATGCCACTCACGCGTAACTCGGTCCGAGATGTACTCTGCTTAGTCTTCGAATTCATCTTATGAATGTCGATTCCACGCACGTGTTAACTCACTTAAAGTTTAAGCGGTACTGGCTACTGTCTATTTTACAATTTCCTTTTGTAAAGCAGTATTTTTTGCGGTATGCTTCGGGCGAACCAAATTCCTTGGTGTTGCACAGCAACGTAACTCCACTTCCTTACCCCAAGTGCCATACACAAAATGCTCAATAAACTGTCTATTCTTGACATTCTCAAAGCCTATTAACGCGGAATTGAATTTTGTACTGGCATTTGCAAAATAACGAAACCGCCAAATTAGAAAAATATCGACTCACCTAATTAACTAAACGCCCCAGGGCCAATAAAAAATCCGATTGAATTTCACGTAGATATTAGTTCCCCGGTTAACACGACCCTCCCGACTATACCAGAAGTAGACCCCCTCTCCAAGGGCGGGCGAGAAAAAATTCATTTAGTTTAACCCTGATTTGAAGAGCTGCCAGGTTTGGAACAGTCTTAAACATTAAAGAGCAAAAATATCCATAAACTAGGCCTGGCCTTATAAGGCGCTATCCAACAACAAAGTAGTAAAAGGACTCTCTGGCACAGAGCCCTTTTAATTCGCATTATCAAAAATTGAATTCCACGTTGTTAACTGCTTTAGAGCCAACGATACCTCCTGACCTAGTGACTATTCCGTTCTAAATATCACCCTGTACTTACGGCTTGGTGGAAGTACAAGATCAAACTTGGAAAACAGGATTACTGAGGTGTGCTATTGTATGATTGCAGTATAGGCCGGCGCATAATGTTTTCGACCTCCCTTAAGGCTCTTTCGCGAAGTTCACCCTCGGGAAATTGGTAAATCCAGCCTAAAACCTCGTTTGGGTTTTGCAATGCCCATTGATGTATAATTGAAAGGACCGCCTCGTTTTGCACGGGACCTGGCATTATTTCATTCACAGCGAGGCGTGCCGCCCCCTCAGGATCACGCTTCGCTTGAAGTAGTACAATCCGCGAAAGTAAACGGTCCCGCTTTTCACCCGGGGATTTACTCAATGCATATGACAAAGCTGCTTCAAAATCCGACTCAGTCCATTGGTAAGCAAGATTCTCCAACAGATACGTATCCTCAGGTGCGTACGTTTCTGCCAAACTCACCGCAAGGGCAGGGTTGGTTTCCGCGATGTGAACACACACGGTTTGAGCAACTACTTCTCGCACCAGACTGGGAGGGGCCTCACTGAGCCAAGCAAGGGCAACGTCCATGTTTTCTTTTGCCCATTTTCGTGCTTCGTCCAAGTCTGGCGGTGGTTCGGGATTACTTCGAAAATTATGGGATCCATTGGACCCAGTGTTTACCCACGTTTTGTTGGTTTTTTCATTAAAGGTGCCCACCCCCTTTAGAGGTGAATTGTCATAGTCGTGTTCTTCCGTGGACATCACCCTATTTGGTTTGCTTGCAAAATTGGGTGAAAAAGCAAATGCTCACGACTCCCAAAACAACGAAAATCCAAATCACGAACTTGCCGTTTCTAATCCACATACGTTTTGACCGCTTTCCTTCGGCCTAGAATTCAAGTTCAGGGGTTAAAGAACTCAATCTACGTTTACTATCTTCAGCCAAGGGTGCAGTACCAATCCATTTCCTGGCTGTCTCAATATCGAACTTGAGCCACACTTTAAACACTTTCTCTACTAGTTGATTACGGCGCGTAAGGTCCGAAGCTTTCAAGGCCAAGCTCATGGCAGCCTCAGGATTCCATACGTGAATCTCATCCACATAGGCTTCAATTGCGTCATCCCACACGGGGTCACTAGGATCTAAATGCAAGATCAATTTTGCAATGGTTCTTGGGTCCATAGGACTGGAGACAGTTATAATTCGCACGATCGAACCTCTCCTTAGCTCCGGGTCTTTCAACTTCCTAGCTTCTTCAAATGCAGATAGTGGATCCTGTAATGCCCAACGCTCCAGCACAATTGAGGTCAATTGCCTAGACAAATCCTCATCCTGGAAGTTAGTAGGACGAAAATAAACGCTGCAGTAGGGTTGAAGTCTGCCCAACTTTCCACAGCAATAGAGAGTGCCAAGCGCCTTTCTTCAGTCTCAGGGAGTGATTGGGCCCACTTAATTGCCCCGTCCGGATCAAGAGCGACCAAATTTTCAGCGACATTTACGATAAGCGCGGTTCGTATTGGGCCATGTGGAAGGGCTGTTACGACTCTCGAAACCTGAACTGGGTCGGATCGAACAAGCACAAAATAAATGCTTTTCAACGCAGTTCGTCGTAAAACCTCATTTGTGAAACTATAAGCCCAGGCTAAGGCATCTTTAGTACTGTGCCGAGCCCATTCTTCAGCTATTAATGAAACTGCCTCCACTCGCGCCCGACCTGGGGGCATTTTTAAGGCCGCTGCCGCGGCGGCAGGCGGATTCGAACGAGCAAATGAAACTGCAATAGTTCGAATCGCCTCGACCTTTGTTAGGCTTTCTGGTTCACCTGCCACATAAGCAAATGCCTGACTTGGTTCTAGCTCACCCCATCGCTTTAGCACAAAAAACTTAAAAGCAAATCGATCCCGGATTGATTTTATCTCTTCAACAATTTTTAACGCCTCGGGGATTTCTCTTAGTGTGAGACCGGTTGCAAAAGCGCTTAACGATTCTAACCGTTGATTTGAGAGTTTTTCACCAAGTGCACTTTGAAGGGCATCCCGGATTTTATTTGTGTCTGGGCTTGCAAAAACACACCCTACAGCAACAGAATCCGATTACGCAGGCAACACACACCCGTAACAATAACCTCATCATAAGCACCCTCTCAAACTTAAAACATGGAACGTGCAGCGACGAAGGAGATTCGTNCTGCACGTTCCTCAGTTGCTTGCGGGTGGGCGGAGAGTGAGATAGCACCCGGTTTATGGAGTTAAGAATCTCCAGCGTTGATTGTCACCTCTCCACCATTGCCACAAGTGGACTTTTGCACCATCGGCGGTAGAAATTCCCTCCACATCCAAGCATGACTCAAAGCAATGAACTGGTGAAATACGGTAGTATGCACCGGCAGTAGAGAACAAGAAGTATTTTTTGATTGTTACCACCCCCAGTAATCCCCAAAGCGTGGACCTTTGTCCCGTTAGCAGTGCCTTGCCCGCTAATATCCACACATCGACCACTCTGGACACCTGTAATACTCCATTGCCCATTACCCCGATCAGTTAAAATCCACCGCTGGTTATTTCCCCCATGGTATGTCCACTGGATGATCTGTGTACCGTTTGCGGTCTGTGCACCGTATGCGTCCATTGCTTTCCCACTATGGCAAGCAATGATCTTATACGTATTGCCACTTTTAGGCATGGTACCGTTATATTCATACCACCAATCAAAAGCAGCCTGTGCTCCCTCTTTTGAACTCAGGGTACAACTAGAGGGACGTGATTGGCTAAGATCGTATAAGAGATCTCCAACGAAGCCAATGAGCCAGGAGACGTTTCCTGAACGATCGATGCACCGTCGTAACGCGTTACCAAAGTTTGCTGTGCTACCATTGCACAGGTCAGAAGAACTCCCTTGAGGGAACCAAAAACATTCAGTAATTACGAGGGGCCACCTATCTGCAGCAGGTTTATACTGAGAATTCCAGAGATTTTCCACAGCGGTCGGATTATCGAACACACCTCCGTAGGCAGGATAGAAATGACACGCAATACCAATATTATTGCCCGAGAACGGATATGAAACCCACTGCATAGGCGTACCTTGCCACTCAAGTGTAGGGACCCAAATGACGTTGTCAGCTCCGGTACTCCTTATGTCGTCAATTATCGGCTGGATCCAATCCCTAAATGCTTTGTAGTATTTATCTGCGTGGCAACCCCAATCCCCATTTCCCGGAGACGATTCAATCTCTACCGGCTCGTTCATCAACTCAAAGTGTATATTATCAGCGCTTTTGATCCCTGGGGTGCTAGCCACAATCTTCCAGAATGTTCTTAATCGCTGCTGCTCAACTATTCCACAGTTACGTGTGCCATTATTTGGCGTATTAATTGGCCCTGTAGCGCAAATTATTAAGTAGAGCCCCCGCGATTTTAAATGCTGCGCATATGGCACGATGAAATTTGTGAGCCAACCGTCAAACTGCGCCCTATTCACCAAACCATTCTCATGAGTCCACCCGCCGATTGAATCCGTGTTCATTCGTACAAACGTCATGTACCAACCGTAGCTCCTCCCGTACTTCGCACTCGTATCGCTAAACACATTTGCTACCTCTTTCATATAATCCAGCATTGGCTGGATTTGTGACTTGTTCAGCCAATCGGTTGGATCACTATACCATCTGTTCCCATTAAACCAAGACGCAGTAGGTTGCATCCAACCACCTAGGAGCCGGACTTTCTGGCCATTGTATGTTTCCAACCATCTCCCGTTCACCCGTAATTTGGGTGTGCTCATGCCTACGTAGCCGTAGGCTCCCGCAGTAACTAACAGGGCTGCGGCCGCAAACAGGTTTATCTTAACAACGTACCTCATGGTATGCCTCCTTTTGACAGGTTTAGTTTACCAACGTGTAAACAATTCTGTCTGCATGACAAATGTCACATTTTTAGTAAGCCCCTTACAAAAAAGACTCCAAAAGTTGATGCTAACCAAATAGTACAAGCCAAGGGTTCCCAAACATCCTCTACTGCAATCAGTTACCTAGCGAAACCTAGATCAGGCTTTTAGCTTGTGCGCCTTAAATGAAGCAAAGCTCAGCTGAGCCTACCCCTTAACTGACACAATGAGAAAAACAAACAATTGGCCACAACGAAAACTGATTTTAGAACTTACCTTTCCGCAAAATCGGGTGCGCTTAATCTTTAGTTAATGATCTTCTGAAAACGCTGTACGGTACAGCCACATTTAGAGAGAAGGTGCAGAGCAAATAGGAAATGCGTCTTTTTAGCTGCATCTTTCGACTAAAACAGCCGAGTTTGGTCCAAATCCCGAAGTATACTTTCAGCAAGGCTTTCGGTCTTCTTTGGTCGACGCTCTATTATCGCTTTGTCTAAATCCGGCCTAAATGGTTCTGGATAGTTTCCATCATAACAAGCCATGCAGAAGCATTCGGAGGGCAGACCAGTTGCCTTTACCATCCCTTCCTGGGACAGGTAATACAATGAGTCCGTATTAAGGTATTGCCGGATTTGTTCAATAGTACAGTTTGCGGCTAAGAGCTTGCTCCTATCCGGAAAATCGATCCCGTAGACACAGGGGAATCTATGTGGCGGACAACTAACCATCATGTGGACCTCTTTTGCTCCTGCTTCCTTTAGAGTATTGATGCGGGCTCGACTAGTGGTGCCTCGAACTATGGAGTCGTCTATTACAATTACACGCTTTCCGCGGACCAACTCTGCAATTAGATTCAGTTTAACACGTACGTTGAAGTCTCTAATTAACTGGGAAGGCTGGATAAAACTACGTCCCACGTAATGGTTTCTCACGAAGGCCATTTCGAACGGAATCCCGCTCTCGAGAGAATAACCCAAGGCAGCACAATTTCCACTGTCTGGGACGGGTACAACAACATCTGCGTCCACTGGGTTTTCTCGGGCAAGCTGGCGGCCCAACTCAACTCGGACCTGGTGGACTGTTCGCCCCATAAGGCAGCTATCGGGCCTTGCAAAGTAAATAAACTCGAAGATACAAAATGCTCTTCGTTTATGTTCGGGGAAGGCCTGAATTCCCTTCAATCCCCGCTCGTCGATAATTACAATTTCTCCGGGTTCGACCTCGCGGACAAACTTAGCTCCAATGAGGTCGAATGCACAGGTTTCACTCGCCAAGACCCACGCGTCCTCTTTTTTACCAATTGAAAGCGGGCGGAACCCAAAGCGGTCGCGGACACCGATTAGTTCCTTTTCGGTCATTATGACGAGTGAGAATGCTCCGCGGAGACTTCGGATGGTTTTCAACAAATTGTTAGGTTCACCTCCTATCGTTGGCTGTGCGAGGAGCATTAAGATAATTTCGCTGTCTGTGGTGGTTTGGAAGATAAGCCCTTTTTCCTCGAGCTGATCCCGCAGTTCCAACGCGTTTGTAAGGTTACCGTTATGCGCGAGGGCTATTTGCCCCTGCTTACACTCCACCGTTAAGGGCTGGATATTTCGTACGTTTGAAGATCCCGTGGTGCTGTATCGGGTGTGTCCAATTGCCATGTGTCCGGGTAAAGTGGACCAATCGATCCCTGCGAAGACCTGGGCCACCAGTCCCATGCCATGGTGCTTAAAAAACTGTCCGTTATGACAAGTGACGATACCTGCACTTTCTTGTCCGCGATGCTGGAGGGCATACAAACCGTAAAAGGTCAACTCCGCAGCTCGCGGGTGGCCGTAAACTCCGAAAATTCCACAATAATGACCCGGATGATCGTCAAAACTTATCTCATGCATCTGGCTATCGAATTCCACCACAAATCATGTAATTCATCCAAACGCCAGGTAAAGTCTCCTTTTACGGTTTTAATCCTGAGGGTATCACCACCCACAAAACCAATATGGGTAGCTGGCACCCCTATAAGACGTGCTCTCTCAACGACTTTAGGCACATCAATTGACCGGCATGTAACGATCACACGTGATTGTGCCTCATTAAATAGTAGGGCATCTAGCCGCTGGACGTCGTTAAAGCCGGTAAGATCTATAGTTGCTCCAATTAAGCGAGGTGTATTACGAGCTATGACCTGACTAATACAACACTCTGCTAAGCACAGAGCGAGCCCGCCCTCGCTACAGTCGTGCGCACTTTTAATTACGCCACTTCGAATCAATCCTACCAATGTAGTATGAAGCTTACAGGCTCGGTTTAAATCACATCGCGGAGGCAGCCCATTTTTTACCTTATGTACCACTTGCAGGTAAGCGCTTCCGCCTAGCCCGTATAAGGGATCATCAGAGTTAATGATTTCTCCAAGCAGAATCACAGCGTCGCCGGGGTCCTTGAACCATTGGGTAGTTATGTCTTCGGCCCTCTCGATAAACCCAACCATTGCAATAGTTGGAGTTGGATCAATTGCGCCGGACGGGCTTTGGTTATAAAGCGAGCAATTACCGCCAGTGACAGGTATGTTCAAAGCATGGCAAGCATCTGCAATTCCGCGCACACATTCCTTAAGCTGCCAAAATATTTCTGGATTCAAGGGACTGCCAAAATTCAAGTTGTCGGTTAATCCCAGGGGTATTGCTCCTGAACATGCAAGATTTCGCGCTGCTTCTACAACCGCGATTTTACTACCTTCGTAAGGGTCGAGGTAGACGTACGTCGCATTACAATCGCAGGTTAACGCAATGTATTTTTCGGGTACTGGTGTGGACGAACCCGGTTCAATCTCGTCTTCTTTTCCTTCTGGTTTTGGATCAGGAGGTAAAGCATCAGCCTTAATCCTCAAAACCGCAGCGTCACTGCCGGGGCAAACCACAGTGTTATTTCGGACCATATGATCGTACTGACGATAAACCCAGTTTTTCGACGCTAGGGTTGGCCATGAAACCAACTGTTTTAAAGCGTCAATCGGATCTNCGGTATCTTCGATCCCATCCAATGTAAAATTCTTCACTTCTTGAAGGTACGCAGGTTCACGTGCAGGCCGTTGGTAAACAGGAGCCTCAGTTGCGATAACCTTCGCCGGAATATCAGCCACAATTTTACCCTTATGCTTTACTACCATCCGGCCCGTGTCAGTGACGTAACCAATTTTAGCCCAAGGTAGATCCCACTTATCAAAAATACGGATTAACTCATGCTCGCGCCCCTTGTGAACGATAATGAGCATACGTTCCTGTGACTCGCTTAACATTATCTCGTAACTCGTCATAGCGGGCACGCGTTGGGGCACCTGGTCCAAATCGATCTCGATCCCGGTATTTGCCCGTGCAGCAGTTTCGCATGTTGAACAAGTCAAGCCAGCTGCACCCATGTCTTGTACCCCTGCAACAGCTCCAGTAGCAAAAAGCTCTAAACATGCTTCGCACACCAATTTTTCCATGAACGGGTCGCCTACTTGGACTGCCCCACGTTGCAATTCAGCTGATTCGTCCGTAAGATCCTGCGAAGCAAAAGCGGCTCCAGCCAATCCATCTCTACCGGTGGGCGGTCCGACGTAGAACACCGGGTTGCCAATCCCACATGCCCTGCCACGCTTTATCTGCTCATGCTTAAGTATACCAAGGCAAAAAACGTTTACCAATGGATTACCTACATAACTAGGATCGAAATACACTTCCCCTGCCACTGTGGGGATTCCGAAGCAATTCCCGTAATGGGCGATTCCTGCAACCACTCCAGCAAATAATCGTTTATTATTGGCAATCTGGGCTGCCCGACCCTCCGGATCTCCATTCTCGTTATTCCTGCCAGGCGTTTTAATTGATCCTTCGTCGTGAATCGGACCAAATCGCAACGAATTCATCACGCAAATAGGCCGTGCACCCATTGTAAAAATGTCACGAATTATACCCCCCACTCCAGTAGCAGCCCCTTGGAAAGGCTCCACAGCACTGGGATGATTATGGGACTCGATTTTAAAAGAGATTGCCAACCCATCACCTATATCCACAATGCCGGCATTTTCCTCCCCAGCCCCTACTAAAACTCTTGGCGATCGTGTAGGGAAAAGCTTCAATAACGGGCGCGTACTCTTATACGAGCAATGTTCACTCCACATCACTGAGAATATCCCCAACTCAGTGTAGGTAGGTTCACGTCCAAGAATGCGCTTTATTTGCTCGTATTCTTCTGGAGTAAGATTATGGGCGGCGACTAATTCTGGTGTAATAACTGGTTCTTCCATGGCCGG
>Ga0065718_1005161_pt1 | contig 15030 bp, 11 predicted proteins | sample GBSCel77sediment_2_FD_59105 | JGI IMG/M metagenome (GOLD analysis project Ga0065718, IMG submission 59105) | Hot spring sediment microbial communities from Great Boiling Spring, Nevada - cellulolytic enrichment CS 77C v3 (version 3) | ecosystem: Environmental > Aquatic > Thermal springs > Hot...
TTTTTAATTTGCTGTTCAATTATTTTAAGTTCTTTTGCTAAATCTTTTTGGCGTGTTTCATACAATTGTTTTTGTTGAACTTTCTGTTGAATAGTTTTACTAACTTCATCAAGTTTTTTTTGCGTCTGTTTAATTTTGGTGCAAAAAGATAAAGAATAAAAAAATTCTATAACTAAAAGAATAGTGCAAATCCTTCTGATAACCATTTGTTTAAAAATTTTCGTCCACTACTTTAAAATTTTGTAAAATACAAAATAGATATATCATTATAAAAATAAAAACCGTAAATAAATCAAACTTAATCAATTCAGACATTACAATTAAGTTAATAAATTTTTTGTTAAACAACATAATAATGGAATACAAAATAGTAAACAACAACACTATAGCAAAATTTGTCTGTAAGTTTTTAGTGTTAAAAAGATAAAATATTATAGTTAACACAACAAAAATAAAAACAATTTTGTATACTAAAACTACAACAGGTTTTAACTCTTCTATACGATCAAGATAAGATTTCATATTATAATCAAATAAACTCTGTTTTACATACGATGNTAAATTCATAGCTTTAACCAAGTCCTCAAACTCTTTTTTTGAATAATTTTCTATTTTTACTTTTATTACATCAGAAAACGGATTCTGTTTCAAAACATTCAACACAACAGCAAGCTCTTCTTTTTGTCTAACTTCATCAAAAATCTGTTGTTTCGTAATATAAGACACTTCTTTAAGTTTTAATTTTTTAAAATCAGTTTTCAAAACTTCTAAGACATTTTCAACTATAGCATCCTCAGATAATACAAAATGTAAAACAAATTTATCTACTAATTTATTTTCTACCCATTGGAACAAATTATATATATCAAACATTATAACAAAAAAAATTGCTAATATAACACTAACAAAAAATTTTGCTAAATCAATAAAAACTTTCATTTTTTTCCTTAAAACAAACTTATAAAATTTCTCAAAACCAAAGTTTTGTATTCTTTAATTTTGTTCATTTCAGGATAAAAAATATTTCCTTGTATAGAAAAATTTTTTTGTCCCAAAAAAGACAAAGAAATTGGTCCTATCATAAACATAGATTTTATCATTTTTTTAACTTTTTCTTCTTCGGATATACAAATAAAAGGTTTGCATAAAACAGCTGCAATAATTACTCCATGTAATCTTGATGTTATTATTAAATCTATATCTGAAAAAATGTTTCTATAATTTCCAACTTTATCCCAAACTCTAATTACACCATTATTTATCCTACTTAAAAGTTTTAAACAAAAAGGATAATCTTCTTCAACATGAAACGGAATAAACACTATCCTATATTGTTTTGACAAAACTTCACACATTGTTTTTAATATCTCAAAATCTTTTATTTGTTTAACAATCATTCCAATTGTATTCACTGTTTCCGAAACAAAAACTTTTTCTTCTTCAAAATCATATATACATATATCAGGACAAAACTTTGCTTTTTTACTATATTTTAAATCATCTTTATTCCTAACAAAAATATTGTCAGCAAAAAAATTTAATATAGATACAACAAAACTTTTTGGTATTTTTTTAACATCAATCTCTGTGTTTAATACAAAAATTTTTTTGTTAAAAATTTTTGCAAGAAACAAGATTAATAGATAATATAACAAACTTAACCTACTTGTCTTATCTTGGAACAAACCGCCTAACGAAACAACTGTGTCTACTTGAGATATAGATTTAAGAATTTCTATAAAATCCCATCTTGGAATATAGGTAACATTTTCTTCAACTGTTATTTTTTCTTTAATGTTATATAAAACGAAAAAATTTTTTCTTTCAGCAGATATATTCAATAACTTAATAGATGTTTTCAACAACCATTCGTCACCGAAATTGTTAAACCCAAAATAACCAAACAATAAAACTTTTCTCATTTATTTTATGACATAAAAATTAAACAAATTTTCCCAATAAACCAGCCTAAAATAACACCAACAATACTTCGTAAAACACATATCCATACCGGCGTATGAATATGCAGAAAAGTGTTTATTATTGAAACTAACGAAGTTATACTTAAACAAAATAAAAGTTTAGATACTAAACTTTGTTTAAATTTTTTTAGCAACCATAAAGAGATAACAAACAATGGTTGCGCAAAAAATATTTCTTTAAACCTTGGACGAAACAGAATATATCTTTCTATCAATTCTCTTAAACCTAACTCAAACTTTAAAACATATTCTTTACTAACATTTCCCATCCTTATTAAAAGATATAAAAAAATTATCAAAATCAAAAAAACAACCAAAATCTCTTTTAATGAAACTTTATAGTTAAACAAAAAAATTTTTTCTTCTTTATTAAGAACAACAAAAAAAGAAAGTATAATTGGTGCTGAAAACATTAGTTTTGTACCATAGACAAAGCTTTCTTTTGCAACATATTCATATTTTTGTAAAAACCCCCAAATTATTATTCCAAAAAGAATCGTTAACAAGTTTATAAAAAAATAAACTTTATCTACAGAACTTTGTAAAACAACATTTAATATTTTTTTATACAAAAATAAAGGAAAGAAAATTGAAAATACAACAACAATAAAATTAAAAACTTTGTCAATACATAAAGAAGAATATTTTTCAAAAGAAAAATTTTTGTTATTACCAAATTCATTAACCAATTTTTTAACAATTTCAATATTCTTTGTTAACTCTTGATATTCAGAAGGAATTATATATACAATAGAACAACTTCGTTCAAAAACTGCTTTTTTAATTTTAAGAAACAAAACAGAAGTCTTATTAACCTCAACTTGATTAAAATCGCAAAGAAAAGTTCTTAAAGGAATGAAGTTCAAATGCGCAAAACCAATTTTTACAGCAAAATCTTGTTGTTCAAAATTAAGTTTAAACAATTTATTTTGTGATGATAACAAATTTTTTTTTAAAAACTCACAAACTTCGTCTAAGGCAATTTTTCTACCATAAAAATTTTGTTGTAATAAAAAAGCATATTTATCAGATCTCAAATAAATTATAGAAAAAATTTTGTCCTTATTTTTATCAATAGCATCTAAGGTTTCATTAACATTATATATCTTTTGGCTAAATATTTTTAATACAAACTTACAATTATTAAAAAATGTCTTATCTTTTATTGAGAGAAAATTTCCAACATCTATTGCAAAAAGGTTAATACCTGCTTTATTAAACTCATAAATAATTTTTTGAATATCTTTCTCTGTTAAAATAAAAAAATCAATGTCAACAACAAACGTTGTTTTTTTTCTAATGTACCACTTATACCAACTCGTGATGTTAAAAATAGATATCAAAATGCAAACAAAGAGTAAAACAAGTATTACAAAAAATAAAATTTTTTTCATTTTTTCTTAATTTTACTCTTTGTTTTCTTAACTCTCAACTGAATACCTGTAAGTTGAGAATACATTGATAAATATTTGTTAGCAGAGCTTTTCCAAGAAAAATCGTATTTAAACATATTTTTTCTTAGTTGTGTTAACAGATCTTTATCTTTATAAACTCCTATTGTACTTAAAAGACATTTATAAAAGCTCTCAGCAGTGTAATCTTCAAAAACAAATCCGTTACCAGTAAGAGTTGAAATATTAAATTGTTCTACAGTATCAGCAAGGCCGCCAGTTTTGTACACAATTGGTGCGGTAGCATAAGTTATTGCGATCATCTGTCCTAAACCACAAGGTTCAGAATTTGATGGCATTAAAAAGAAGTCAGATCCAGCATAAATTTTATGTGCTAACGGATTGTTAAACTCTATAAACAACTTAAATTTTGTTGGGAACTGTTTTTGTATATTTTCAAGTTGTTGTTGCAAATTTTTGTATCCTTTTCCTAAAATTACAACTTGGACATCATGTTCAGATAAAAATTTTGGTAAAACCTGAACAATCAAATCTACACCTTTAAGTGGATCTAACCGAGAAACCATACCATATAAAGGAACATCTTTTTGTTCAAAAGAACAAACTTGTTGTAGATCTTCTTTACATAACTTTTTGTTTTCCAAAGTTTTTTCATTAAAATTTGCTTTTATAAAAACATCTGTTTCAGGATTCCATTCAGAATAATCTATTCCGTTTAGTATGCCTATAAGTTTTCCCTCAGAGGCACGTTTTGCAAGAATTCCTTCAAGTCCTCTTCCTTCAGAATGTAAACTTGATATCATCTTTGCATAAGTTGGTGATACTGTAGTTACCATATCAGCAAAAACAATCCCTGCTTTCATAAAATTTATCTTTCCATAATATTCAAGTTTCTCAGGGACAAAATCATGCCATGAAAAACCAGCAACAAAATGTATCTCAGCACTATACAACCCTTGATATGCTATGTTATGTATCGTGTAGACAGTTTTTGTATTTTGAAAAAAAGCATCTATTCTATATAATGTTTTTAAATATGCTGGAACCAAACCCGTCTGCATATCATGACAATGTATTATATCAGGTTGAAAATCAACAGCTTTTGCAGTTTCTAGCACAGCTTTGCTAAAAAATATAAATCTTAACGCATTATCAGGATAATCACCTTCTTCAGTAGCATAAACTTCTTCTCTGTCAAAAAACTTTTGATTCTCTACAAAATACACTTGTAGATTGTTTAACTTTGTTGTCCAAATATGTCCTTCAATATATTCTTGTCCAACTGGTATTAAAACTTTTAATCCAAGGTTTTTAAGTTTAAATTTCTCTCTATCAATTTTTTTATGTAACGGAATAACAATTTTTACATTAACTCCTAACTCTTTTAATACTTTTGGTAAACTGCCGACAACATCAGCTAATCCACCAACTTTTACAAATGGTGTACATTCAAAACTTGCAAATAAAACTTTCATTTGCATCACTCCTTTCTTTTATCTATTGTAGCCAATATTTAAATATCGGCTGCGTCTTTATCTTACTTTTATTTCTCGTAAAAATTTTGCATTTTCTTCCGGTATAGATGAGTTAATAGACATACCGGTACCTATCTCAAACCCAGCTGTTTTTATTAACCTCGGCATTATTGTTATATACCAATGGTAATACTCTTTACCTTTTTCATTCACTGGTACACTTCGTATTACAAAATTGTAGTCAGGGTTATCAAGGCCATAATAAAGTTTTGACAATGTAAGTTTAAGATTTTTAGCTAAATCAGTAATTTCTTCATCTGTGATATCTCCAAAAGATTCTGTATGCCTTCTTGGTAAAACCCACATATGAAACGGTGCTAACGCAGCATAGGGAACAAATGAAACAAAATGTCCTGTTTCAACAACGATACGTTCTTGTAACTTTAATTCTTCTTCTAACATATAACAAAACACACATCTACCTGTCTCATCATAGTATCTCATTGCTTCTTCAATTCTATATCTTATATGAAACGGTACAACAGGTATAGCAATAAGTTGTGAATGAGGATGCTCAATAGAAGCCCCTGCTTGTTCACCATAGTTTCTAAAAATAATTATCATTTTTATTCTTTTATCTTTTTCAGCAGCGTTATATCTTTCTTTATAAACCCTTACAATCTGTTCAATATCTCTTTCAGGCATAAGTGCTAACAAATGGTTATGTTTTGCTGATTCTATTATAACTTCTGCACAACCAACACCTGACACAAATCTTTTTATCCCTTCAGATTTAAACTCAACAGTCCCTTCATAGACAACAGCTGGGTATTTGTTTGGTATAACCCTTATTTTCCAATTCCCCATATCATCATTTACAACAAACACTTCATATGGTGTCATATGTTCATTCCCTGGACAAAACGGGCATGTTTCAGATCGCTCAGGCAAAATTTTCTTTTCTTTTTTTGTTATAAAATCTTCGGGACGTTTTGCACGTTCTGTTGATATAACAACCCATTCTTTAGTAGCTATATTTTGTCTTATCTCAGGCATATCTACCTCCGCAGTTCTTTAGCTATGTTGGGAAACAAAGACAGATCTGTATGTGGTATAAATAAAGCTGATGTGTACTCGTTCATGTACATAGGCAAACTTGACAAATCAATATAAGTCATTTTTTGTTGAACTTTATATATACGTTTTCTTGCATAAGATGATAACAAAAATAATATCGCACTTAACAACGAGGTGTTCCCAGAAACAACAAATTTTTCTTGTTCGATATCAGGAAACAACCCTAAAAGTTGCGCTTTTTTAATATCAATAAAACTTCCAAAACCGCCAGAAATGTAAATTTTTTTAATATCCTCTAAATATAAATTTAAATATTTTATCAATGTATGTAACCCATGAAAAATTGCTCCTTTTGATCTCAAAACATTCTCAATATCACTTTCTGTAATAACAATATCTTGTTTGTTTAAAGTAAATTCTTTTTCAACAACAACAAACTCATATTCGCCATCAGCATTTTCTCTTATTCTATTTTTAAACTTTTTATTATCCACAATGAACTTGCCTGATCTGTCAATAACACCAGCTTTATAAAGTACAGCTGGGATATCAATTAACCCTGAACCACAAATACCAACCGGTTTTGTATCACCAATAACTTTGTATAGTACCTCTTCATCTCTAATTTCTATATCTTCAATTGCTCCAACAGTTGCAACCATACCAGACTTTATCCCAACACCTTCAAATGCAGGTCCACAAGAACATGCTGCTGAAACCAAAAAATCTTTATTCCCTACAACCATCTCACCATTTGTACCTAAATCAAGTAACACACACAATTCTTGAGATTCATCAATACCACATGCTACAACACCGCCAACAATATCGCCACCAATATATGAGGCAACTAAAGGTAAACAATAAATTTTTCCTAAAGGATTTATCATTAACCCTGTTTTATATGCTTCAATTGGTGGCACACGATTTACTACAGGAATATACGGTTCTCTACGAATATATTTTGCAGGCAAGTTTAAAAAAAGATGTATCATAGTGGTGTTACCAGAAACAGTAGCAGCATAAATATCTTTCTGTTGTATATTTGCATTTTTTATTGCTATATTTATAAGTTCATTGATAGTATAAACAACTTTTTGATTCAATTCTTTTAACCCATTTTCCTGTTCTGAATGAATAATTCTTGTAATAACATCTGAACCATAGACAATCTGTTGATTAATTGCAGAATACACACCTAAAACTTCTGAATTTAAAACATCTACTAATGCAACAACGACAGTTGTTGTACCTATATCAACTGCTATTGCATACAATTTTTCAACTTTAGAAATACAATTAATTTTATACACTGAAGTTTCTTCATTAACACAAAACTCTTCGTTCAACACAGTATCTACAACCCAATTGTTTTTTCTTAACAACTCAGGCAGACTAGTTATTAATTCAATATTATCAAACACAACATTAATTTTTTCTTTTTGAGAAATATAATTTATCATACGGTCAACATCTGCAACATGGTCATCAATAGAGGGTTTTGGTAAGTTTAAATGAAGAAGTTTTACTAACGGTGAAAAATCAAAATTTTTTATAATATATTCTTTTAAATCTTTCTGCCAAAATTCTTTATGTAAAAAACTATGTTGTTGTATTTCTTCTATAAAATTGAGTTGACTTAAAAGTTCTACAATAATATCTGAAACTGGCAATGTTTTACAAGCAAGAACAATACCTTGTCGTTTTTCTTCTTCTGAGATAAACTGTGAACTTTCCGTAGTATATTTTCCTTCTAAAATTTTTATTTTACACTTACCACAAGTTCCTCTTCCACCACACGATGCATAAATGTTTATCCCTGAAGAAATTAATGTTTGTAACAAATTCTTATTTTTTTCAACAACAATTTCTTTATTATACGGCAAAACTCTTAGTTTAACAAATTCACTCATAATTATTTTTTAACTAAAGATTGTTTTTAAAAACTTTGGTATACCAGAAGCTTCTTTAGGACCGACAATTATCTCCCAATCTGGGAGTAAATCATTAAGTTTCCCACTCATAACTGCAACATATCCAGGAATAATAATTTTTTTATGTCTTATATATTCTTCTACTCTTTCTTTTTTTATAGCTTCAACAATTTTTTCAGGCGTAAATTTTTCCGCAGCCCATGCAGTAAGAACTGAAAGTCCGTCTGTATCAACAATTAAAAGCCATGAAGGTATTTTCGAATTTAGTATCTCAGGTTCAACTGAATAATAAGTTAAAGAAAAGTTTGTTGTAACTAACAATGGCGAATTTTCTGTTGGCTCACCACCAATTTTGTATAATTTAGGCTCAACAGTGACAGGTTTTTGTGGATCAGTATAGATATTAAATCTTAAAGTGATAAGTGGCAAATGAATTTCTGGTTCTGCAGTATTAACAACAACAATGCTACCATATTTAAGTATTGCTAAAGATGCATATGAAAGTGTAGTTACAACATCGTCTGATTCTATTATTACACAGGTAGGATAACCTAATGGACGAAAGTTTTTTTTCAAAGCTAATCTTCGCACTTGTGTCAAATCCTCTGTAAGTTGGACATAGTTTTTGACAGGAAGGTTAATCACAAGTTCTCTATATCCAAAGTTTTGCACTATTGTGCTAACTAAAGAAACAATCTCTTGCAAACTATTCCCACCTACAACCAACGGAATATTATTTTGTTTGGCAATATTAACAAATTTTTCAAGTTCAGAAGAACTGTTTTCCACTATACCTATTAAATGTAATTTTTTAGTTTTTAAAACATCTTCAATAAAACTAGAATTTTTTGATACCAGACCTAAAACAGTATCTTCATCAACTTGAGATATAATATTCTTAATTCGTTCCAAATTATCTTGTTCTGATTTTATTAGCAAAAGTTCTGTTTTAACTTTTTGGCCAACTCGGTCAAATTTGAGATTCTTAAATTTTTCTATTCTATCAGAGATAATATCATCACTATAAGTATCTTTTATCAACACACCAAGTAGACAAGGATTAAAAAACGTTTTCTCATGGCGAAACAATACTGTCTCACCACCAATTTTATATTTTTCAGCGACAGTTATAGTTCTTATTGGTGGTTCAGCAGCTTCTGCTAAAATTTTTTTTGCCTCTTCTGATACATAAGGACAACTTTCTAACGAAACTTTTTTTGCAGCAAGTGCCATCGCAAACGCTAAACATGTTGGAAAACCACATTCTTTACAATTTGTTTTAGGAAGAAGTTTATATATTTCAAGTCCTGTTAATGGCATTTTCTAAACCCTCCTTAAAATCTAAAATTTTTTAAAAGATAGATTAGTCGGCAATTAATTGCCAATTACAAACTTTATACACATTTATCCCAATTATATAACATTTTAAAATCATTATCAATACAAACTTGACAACTTGTTTAATATAATATAAAAGGTAAGGGGCGCTTGAGATACAACTAAATATAAATACTTTTTTTTTAATCAATAAATATTGTTTAATTCTTCATAGTTTTATATAAACAATTTTATATAAACAACATTAATTTTATACACTCTAAATACACTAACTTTTTACAGAGCTAAAACTATGTATACTTATCCGGAAAAATTTGATGTTATAGTAATAGGTGGTGGTCATGCAGGTTGTGAAGCAGCGTATGTTTGTTCAAAACTTTCCCTAAAGACACTTCTTTTAACAATGAATTTGGAAACAATAGCGATGATGTCATGCAACCCTGCAATAGGTGGTGTCGCAAAAGGACAGATTGTACGTGAGATTGATGCTTTAGGTGGTATCATGGCAAAAGTGGCTGATAAAACAGGAATACATTTTAAAATGCTTAATACTTCAAAAGGCCCTGCAGTGTGGTCCCCAAGAGCTCAGTGTGATAGAACTTTGTATCGTGTTGTAATGAAACAAGAGTTAGAACAACAAAAAAGTCTTCTTATAAGACAAGAAGAAGTAATCAAAATATTAACTGATGATAAAAAAGTTTGTGGTGTATTAACAAAACATGAAAATTTATACAAGACAAAATGTGTAATAGTTTGTACTGGTACTTTTTTAAATGGTGTGATTCATATTGGTCTTAAAAGTTTCCCTGCAGGACGGTATTCTGAATATCCATCTGTTTTGTCAGAATCGTTAAAAGAATTAGGTTTTGAAGTAAAAAGATTAGCTACAACAACACCTCCACGAATTAACGGAAAAACCGTTGATTTTTCAAAACTTGAAACACAACCTTCTGATGAAAATCCAATGCCATTTTCACATTTCACACCATTATCAAAATTTCCCTATCAAAAATTGCTAAATTGTTATATCGCATATACAAACGAAAATACACACAAAATTATCCTTGACAATTTACATCTCTCAGCTACTTATGCAGGAAAAATAAAAGCTGCTGAACCAAGATATTGTCCATCTATTGAAGATAAAGTTGTAAAATTTAAAGATAAACCACGTCATCAACTTTTTTTAGAACCGGAAGGGTTGTATACAAATGAGATGTATTTAAACGGTTTGTTTACAGGTTTATCTGAAGAAACTCAAGAAAAAATAATACATTCTATTGCAGGACTTGAAAACGCAAAAATTACAAGATATGGTTATGGAATAGAATATGATTTTTGTCCACCTACACAGCTTTATCCAACACTTGAAACAAAACTTGTTGAAGGTCTTTTCTTTGCAGGACAAATTAACGGGACTACTGGTTATGAAGAAGCAGCAGGGCAAGGGATAATCGCAGGAATCAACGCAGCAGCAAAAATTCTCGGGTTCGAACCTTTAATATTAGGTAGGCACGAAGCGTATATAGGTGTTTTAATTGACGATTTGGTGACAAAAGGAGTGTTAGATCCTTACAGAATGTTTACTTCGCGTGCAGAATATAGGCTACTTTTAAGAAATGACAATGCTGATTTACGGTTATTAGAATATAGCCATAAATATGGCTTAGTGGAAGAAAACTACTATAAAATTTTCCAAGAATACAAAGAAAAGTTAAATAGATTAATAGAATATCTAAAAAAGAAAAAAGTCAACGCTGACACAACAGCTGCTGATTTAATTGTTCAATCACAGGATGTTGAAATATCCGAATCTGAATTAGAACAGTTCAAGCTTGAAACAGACATTTTTTGGAATACAAAAAATATGTTAACTGAAGCAAAGATCCAGATAAAATATGCTCCTTACATTGAAAAACAACTACAACAAATTGCTCAACTTAAAAAATATGAAAATAAACAAATACCACAAGATATTGATTATACAAAAATACCAGGCCTACTTAAAGAAGCTCAAGCTAAACTTTCACAAATAAGACCAAAAACTATCGGGCAAGCATCTCGTATCTCTGGTGTAACTCCAGCTGATATCTCAGTGTTACTCATCTATTTAAAAAAACATTATAACTTATAAAGAAAAATATATTGAAAAACTTTTAGCCTTGCAATAAAAAGCAAGTCTAAATCTTCGTCCTACGTTTTTTAATTATTTTTTTACAACATAATTTTTTGCAATGCTATGTGCGAGACGTATCGGCTGAGGTATTCTATATTTTGACAAATTTAACACAATATCTTTCGCTGTATTTAATGAAACTTTGTGTCCAATTGATATAATAACTTCTTTTACATTATCTTTTGTTCTCAAAGCATAACCTATAACTTCTTTTGTTTCATCATCAATTATATTTGTAAAACTTCCCCGTTTAGTACCTAACTTTGACAAATATTTCCCATACAAAAGTTTTTTTGCACAACCTATAGTTGGTAAGTCAAGAATTACACCAATATAACTTGCAAGCCCCATACGTCTTGGATGTGCAACACCATGACCATCTAGAATTAAAACATCTGGTTTGTCTAATTTATCTAAAAACTCAACAATATAAGGACCTTCTGAAAAACATAAAAATTCTGGAATATATGGGAAATTGTATTTGATAGAAAAAACTTTTATTTTTTCTTCAACAATATCTCCATAAGGATAAAACAAAACTACATAGCCTAAAACAACATTTTGGTTTTTAAAATGAACATCGATACCGCCAACATAGTTAATTTTTTTAACAACATCTTTAGTTATAACTTTTTTTGAAAGTTCTAATTGTAAGCCTTTTGCTTCAACTAAATTTTCTGGTATTTTGACTTTCATTAAACTAAAAGTTTCAAAAGTTTTTTTAGCAAAATAAAAATTTCATAAAAAATACTTCTTTTTATCTTTATAGCCTTATATGTACAAACTTCAAAACAACAAAGACAAGTTATACAATTTGCATAATCTATAAAGTATTTATTGCCAACTTTTTTTATAGTTTTCTTAGGACATATTTGGTAACATTTCGCACATTGTTTACATAATTTTTGTACAATTTTTGGTCTAAACCAAACCAAAGGTTTTACAAAACTAACAACAATTTTTGGAAAATAGTTAACAAAAGATGCTGTTTGAGGAAGAACAACTTTTATGTTTTTTATTTCTTCTTTAGAAACTCCTATAAAAACAATTTCGGTAGGTTTCTTTAGATATTTGTTTATAAACAAAAAATGTTTTGGCAACTTAAACAAATCTTTTACTACAAAGTAATCAACAGTTCTAGCATTCTCTGATGTTATAATTAAAGCAAATTTTTTAACAGTTCCTGAGGCAGGCCCGTCTCCCTCCATCCCTTCAATAGCATCAACTATAGTTAAATCAGGTGGTCTATATGAATATACAGCGTATAAAACTTCAAAAAAATCTTGTGGATGCAAAGCATATTTGTGATATAACGATTTTGTAAAACCAGCAACTACACCATACATATTCTTTATTCCACAAGTGATTATCGTTAAAGAATGTGTTTTAAGTTTAGGTAAATTGACAATATAATCAACTTCCTCAACAATTTTTGAAACAACAAGTTTCTTACAACCAAACTTATTAAACTCAAATTCTATTGTAGGATATACCGAAAGATTTAAAAGCAAAACTTTTTCTTCTTCACAAACCTTTTTTATTCCTGTCTTTAATACAACTTCCTCAAAGTTTGCTACAGAAGGGCTGTCACCAACAATGACTTCATTGTTCTTCTTAAACAGCTTTATTATAGCACGCAAAAATTCAGGATGTGTAGTTGCTGCTTCTTGAGGCTTATGTGCTCCTAATAAGTTTGGTTTAAGCAAAACTTTTTTAAACTTTATTTTATCAACAAGGTCTAAAACAATAAGTTGGTTCAAAATAACTTCATAAATTTTTTCACATTTATATTCATCACATCTACTTATTAATAATTTACTCATTTTTTTAATCCTAATTTTGAATATAAACAATCAAAAAACAAAATTGTTATTGCTAAAGGTAGCCTTAAGATTCTTTTTATTCGCCATGGTTCTTGTAATAATCTATAATACCATTCTAAACCTAAAATTCTAAACAACTTAGGGGCTCGCTTCAATTTGCCACTTATTATATCAAAACTTCCACCAACTCCTATCACAACTTTGCAGTTAAGTTTGCCAATATGTTTCTTAATCCAATGTTCTTGAATCTCCGTTGGTAAGGCAACAAATAATATATCAACTGATCTCTTATTTATTTCTTCTACAACTTTATCTGATAAATCTTTGTTGTTTAAAAAAATATAACCATGATGATATCCTACTACATTTATTAAAAACTCCTTTTTAAGTTTTTCTGCAACATTTGATACAACAATTTCATTTGCACCAAACAAATAAATTTTACAATTTTTTTCTTTTGCTAAACAACAAATATGGTCGATAAGTTCTATTCCTGGCTGATGCTTTAAAACTTTTGCTGAAAAAATACTACAACATAACGCAATACCAAAAGAATCACAAAGTATAAGTTTCGCTTCTTCTAAAGCTTTTTTAGTAAGATAATCAATTTTTGACTGAAGATATATAAGAGAATTAAGTGTAACAATTTGGCAAGGTTTTTCTTTTGATAAGAAACTTTCGATTTGTTTTAAAATTTCTTCAACTTTAGCAAAAACAACCTTTATTTTTCCAATTCTGAAAACATACATTTATATCAAACCATAACCTCAGTTTCACGTAACTTCAATGAGATAACTTTCGAAACACCAAGTTCTTCCATTGTAACACCATAAAGTGTATTTATAAACTCCATAGTTCGTGTATTATGTGTGATCACAATAAATTTTGTTTGATTTGAAAATTCTTTTAATAACTTCATAAATCTTACAACATTAGTCTCATCAAGTTGTGCGTCAGCTTCGTCTAAAATACATACAGGAGATGGTTTCACCATAAAAAATGCAAAAAGTAGTGCAAACGCTACCAACGATTTTTCACCACCTGATAAAAGATTTATATTTTGCAATTTTTTCCCCCGTGGTTGAACAATTATTTCTATACCAGATTCTAAAATATTCTCTTCGTTTGTTAATATCAAATCTGCCTTACCACCTTCAAATAATATATTACAAAGTTTTATAAAGTTTTCTCTTACTGCAAAAAATGTTTTCCTAAAATTTTCACTGATTTGTTTATTTATATTTGAAATTGCTTGTAACAAATCCTGTTGTGCTTTAAGCAAATCTTGTTGTTGTGTAACAAGATGATTGTATTTTTCTTCAAGTTGTGCATATTCTTCAGGTGCTGCAAAGTTTATAGCGCTCATTGATTCTAAACGTTTTTTAAGTCTCTCAATTGTTTGCTGATCTACCTCTTGAATATTACCATACATTTGTTGTGCTTCTTCAAAAGAAAGAGAATATTTTTCTTGTAAAAAATTTATATAACTTGTCTTATTGTTTTCTAATGTATTTTTTTCTAATTCAATTTTGTTTAATTGAAACTGCAACTCTTCTTTTTGTTGTAACAAATTTTTAATCTGTTGTTCTTTTTCTGCCAAGGTTGACTTTTTTTCTTCTAATATATTTATTTTTTCAGACAATTTTTTAGAAATTTCTTCTTTTTCTTTTAACAACAAAGAAAGTTCATTCTCTTTTTCTTTAAGTTCTAATTCTAAACGTTGTTTTGTTTCATTTTGTTTTTCAACCTCAACATTTAAAGAATTTATTTTTTGTTCAACAAAAGAAAGCATTTCTTTTTTACTTTCAAAGAT
>Ga0065718_1005534_pt1 | contig 14839 bp, 17 predicted proteins | sample GBSCel77sediment_2_FD_59105 | JGI IMG/M metagenome (GOLD analysis project Ga0065718, IMG submission 59105) | Hot spring sediment microbial communities from Great Boiling Spring, Nevada - cellulolytic enrichment CS 77C v3 (version 3) | ecosystem: Environmental > Aquatic > Thermal springs > Hot...
TGAATATCTTTTCTTTTATTTCATCCGGTATTCCTTCTCCCCTATCCGAGACTCTCAGGATTCCCTTTAAATCCACTTTGGCCACCTCAACCTTCACGCCCTCTTTTCCATGAACCAGAGCGTTCTCAANCAGGTTCTGAATTATTATGCCAACTGAATCGTTTGCAAGGACTNTGACTTCCTCTCCCTCAAACNGGACTCCTGAGCTTTCCGCAATCCTTTTGGTAATCTCATCGAGCCTTATTGGCTTTACTTCTTCCGTTCCGGACTCCAGACCTTTCACGATCTGAATGAGCTTCACTATATCTCTGACCTTTGTTCTGGCAATATCCACCATTTTTTCATCCATATCCTCCAAAGCTACGATAATCGGTGTCAGAGCATTGGCTATGTCATGTCTGAGAATCCTGTTGAGGAGTTTGAGGAATTCCTCTCTTGCCCTGAGCTTCTCGTTGAGCTCGTGGATGTCGGTAATGTCAAGAACAGTTGCACATACAGCTGGTTTGCCTTTGTAAATTATCCTGCTGGGTCTGGCTGTTATCCACCTGACTCTNCCATCCTTNCTTATTATNCTGAAACTGTAAGTTTCAGTATCCCTTCTCCCCTCAAGCCTCTCTTTGAGCCTTCCGCCAACGANCTCTCTATCTTCAGGATGCACGAGCTGGTTTATGGGATCCATTGACAGAAGTTCATCACGNGTATAGCCTGTCAGATCTTCAATAGCTTTGTTAACGTAAAGAAGCCTATCTCTGATTATGTATACGGGCGCAAGGGATTCATCAACGAGCTTTGAGAAAAACAGTTCGCTCTCTCTTAGCTTTTCCTCGATCTCCTTCTGTCTTGTAATATCCAACCAGTTGCTGAGAACGTATTTTCCACTTATTTCTATTGGCTTTGAAAAACCATAAGTCCAGCGAATATCCCCGTCCTTTGTCATGTATCTGGCCTCATAGAAGACCTTTTCTTCAGAAGCCCTCTTTAATTTCTCGGCCACTTTTTGTCTGTCCTCTTCGGGGAAAATATCGAGAATATTCATCTTTGTGAGCTCTTCTTTCGAGTACTTTGTAACGGCTGCGAATATGTCGTTTACGTAGACTATTCTCCCATCCAAGTCAAGAATACAAACGCCTGCAAGGGATTCATCAACGATTTTCTTAAAATCCTGCGGACTAAACATAGGACTCCCCCCCCCGGGCTTAAGTACTTCCTTATCAGATCCACCAGCACCTTTCCGGAAAACGGTTTTGCAAGGACATCTTTTGCACCAGCCCTTAAGAGATCATGTTTTCTGTCTGTATGTGCGGTGATCCCTATGATCACGGTTTCAGGATTTATCTGCATTATCCTCCTCGTTGCTTCAATTCCATCCATCTGTGGCATTTCAACATCCATCAGGACAATCTGCGGTCTGAATTTTAAGAATATCTCAACGGCTTCAGCACCATTTGTAGCTTCAACGACCTCGAAGCCATTCTTTGCCAAAATACATTTCAGGGCGAAACGAATATCGTGGTTATCATCGGCAATTAAAATTGTTATCATTAAGGTTAAGTATTAATCGGTAATATATTTAATAATTACGGTTTTTGCACTGAAATTGCATGAGAAGCTCTAACAGAGGGCTTCTAACCGGACTCAATTAGCAGCCTCTTAAGTTATACGCTAATGTTTCAGCCCTGAAGGGCTTAAGAGGTTTTAAACATGAAATCCGGTTGAGGTTTTGTGATTAGAGATGTCAGCTCCTTGATGAAAAGAGGATTGAAAGATATGAGTTTCTTAACAAGAAGATCAGTATTAGTAATTCTTCTTCAAGCCTTTTTGCGTACTTTTAGGCGCATGATAGTTGTATCCTAGACTTCATATGATCACAATTTTTATTTTATCGGGATCTGCAGTTCCAAGACCCGACTCCTGGGCAAGTCTTAGATGTCGTATTGATAGTGGATCCTTTCCCAGATACTTGGCTCCAATAGCATCGGCTGCGACAGGATCATCCGAGAAGATCATTATTCCAAGCTCCCTCGGCCTAGCTCCAAGCTCTCCACCAATTCCGATAACCCTCCCATCTATAACCGCAAACCCCGGTCGAATGTAAAGATTCACATCAACAATACTCTCATTAAGACTCCTGTGAAACCTTCCTTTCCTTGCAATTCTAGCCTTTTCACCAATCGTTGCTCCGAGCATATTCTTAAGCGAGAGGGTGACTCCAGTTATGGAATGTTCCTTTAGAACAGGAACAGAGACAACATATGCATCCTTCAGTGTTAGAGGGAATTCAAATTCTTTAAGAAAGAGTGCTTTAGGATTCCTTACTATCTCGAAATCATCCACATTTAAGTCCACAAGCCTCACACCATACTTTTTCACAAGCTCTAAATAACCAAGCCTTTCAAACGCTGTGAAAGTATCACACCAGCCCGAACCCTCAGCTATAATAACCTCGAACCCATTCTCACGGTAATATTCCACAAGAGCTTCCACAACTTCCACCGGCGTAGTTACCGGTGGAGGCCTGTCTATGACAAGATTTGGCTTTAAAACAACCCTCTCCCTGCTTGGCTTACCAAAATAACCTAAAGCCCTCCTAACGATTTTAAAAAGATCCATTCCACGAGCAACAACAACCCTCGACACACAAAAATACAAATCTTGATGCATAAAAAAGTTAAGGATTACTTCCTAGCACATTCCATCGCGAACCATACGGAGTTCTAACAGGTTCACCGATTTTTTATATTTCTTGGGCCGTCTTAAAATTTTTTGATGAATAATTTAGATATTTAAACAAATACCTTTAAATAACCACCTAAATATTTTAGTCACATGAAGTTAGGATTTGTTGGAGCGGGTAGAGTCGGAGCTACCGCTGCTTTTACATGTCTGCTGAACATGGATGTGGACGAAATTGCTCTTGTTGACATTGTAGAAGATTTGGCTGTCGGGGAGGCTATGGATCTCAGTCATGCTGCTGCCGGAATTGACAAGTTCCCTAAGATAGTTGGCGGAAGCGACTACTCGCTCTTAAAGGGGAGTGATATAATAGTGGTTACCGCCGGACTTGCGAGAAAACCGGGAATGACCCGTCTCGATTTGGCAACGAAAAACGCTGATATAATCAAGGACGTTGCGAAGAAGATAATGGCTAATTCACCTGAAAGCAAAATTCTTGTAGTTACGAACCCTCTCGACGTAATGACCTACGTCATGTGGAAAGAGACTGGAAAGCCGAGAAATGAGGTCTTTGGAATGGGCAACTTGCTCGATTCAGCAAGGCTTAAAGAGAGACTCTACAATCAGGGGGCGAGAAACATAAGAAAAGCTTGGATAATCGGAGAACACGGAGACAGCATGTTTATCATGTGGAGCACAGCAAACTTTGACGGAGAAGTGGACAGGGAGAAGACGTTGGAGCAGGTTAGATTCGTTGCCGCTGAGGTAATAAAGAGAAAGGGTGCCACAGTCTTTGGTCCTGCGGTTGCGATTTGCAGGATGGTTAATGCCGTCGTAAACGACACAAAGGAAGAGATTCCAACAAGCGTTGTCCTACAGGGTGAATACGGTATAGAAAATGTGGCAGTCGGAGTTCCCACTATCCTTGGAAAGAACGGTGTTGAGAAGATCGTTGAGTACGATCTGCCACCTGAAGAGCTTAAGGCTTTGAAGAATTCGGCAAAGATATTGAGAGAAAGACTCAATGAGTTAGGTTATTAATTTTTTAATTAAATTGGCTTTTCAATCCCTCCAACTGACAGAACTTTCACGTGTCCTTTAGTCTTTTTCCTGAGTTTGCTATCTTCCGTAACGAGGATATCGGAATTTTCCACCGCAAGTTGAACGTAAACTGCATCGTAAAAAGTAATACCGTATTTAAAAGCAGTTTTAAGTGTCTCTATATAGTTCGGTTCTGCCACATTCATTTTATCCACGGCTTTCATGAGTAATCGTAGCAATTCCACCCCTTCGTCGTAATTTAGGATTTTGTGCATATTTTAGCTATCGAGGTTGCATGAATCGACGATATTGCTAGGAAGGTGTTGACAACTTAATCTTGGGATACTGTCTGAACTCCAATTCAATCTTTAGCTTCCTTTTTAATCCGTCGAAGTCTATTTCGAGCTTTATCGGCTCCGTGAAGCTCAATTTTATTATACCCTCTTCGAATGTTAGTGAGATCTCGTTGCCTTTCTCGATTTGTTCAGATAACTCCTTTAGAAATCTTACTAGATCCTCCTTGGACACGTAAGTTTCGAATTCGAACTTTCCTGTTATCTCTTTTACATTCCCTTTAGGGCTCGGTATCTTCATCATGTTTTGAAATTTATACTTAATGTTAATTAAAACAATCGATCGAAAAAGAATGATATTGAAAACTCTTTCAGGAGGTCTCATCCACCGCACAGAAAATACACGGTGTGATTGAAGTAAACAACAGTTCCCATTGGTTTCCTGAAAATTAGGAATTCCAATACGTTGGGTGGAGTCACGTCGTAGGAAACCCAGCTTCTTAAGCAGATCTCCCTTTTCTCATAGTCGAGAGAAGCTAGACGGGCATTCGTGCTGTTAAGTATAACGACTTGACATTCATAGGAACTTATGATTCGTTTCAGTTCGTTATCGTTTTTTATCCTCGTGAAGTAATACGTCTTGAAATCTTCGAGATAACAGGGGAGGGGCCAGTAATCGCCAGCGGACATTATCACGCAAACTCTTGATACATTCATTTCCTTAAGTTCCTTTCTAAACTCTTTAACATCCATACTTGTCGGCAGATAAAGAGCGGGCTCTGCAGGATTCGTCGGGTTGATAATATTAAGATTAATGGAAGAATACAAAAGGAAAACGAACGATACTGCAAGAATGAGATTTCTGAATTTTTTGATCTCTGAGAGTCCGTAACCGGCAATCAGGTATAGAGGCAACTCTATGTAGACGACGAGCCATGGGACTTTTTCCTGAACGTACGAGTAGAATAGCAGGTTAACGAGTAGCCAGTAGATTAGAAAAGCTTTNAAGTTATCCAAATCCCTTTTGTGAGTCCATTTTGCTATTGTGTATATGCCCAACANAAAAACGGGTAGATCGTAAAGTAAGAGCAACGGAAAGTAATACCAGAGTGGGCCACCAATTCTCGCTATTTCGTGTTGGTGCTCCCAATATCTTAATGCTTGAACTGCAGGAAACTTATCAATCTGGGTTATGTAGGAGAGATCTGTAAAAAAGTTTGTGTATAGTGCAGAATAGATCAGAAAGAATGTGACGCACGATATTGCGACATCTTTTATTCTAAATTTTTTAATATCAAAAATAAAGAAAAGAAGCATAAGAAATGCAATTGGATAAAAATTCTCTTTAGAACACGCAAAAAGCGAAAGGGATATGGACGACAAAACCAAATAGATTGTTTTCCTTTCTTCGAAGTATCTAAAAATAAAATAAACAAAAGATAGTGTGAAAAAGAGTATTTGACTCTCATTTCTGAAAAATCTTGAATAGTTCACAATTATCGGTGAGACCGCAAGGAAAAGGGCTGCGTAGTATGCTCCCTTTCCTATAAATCTTTCAAATTTAAGCGTTAGCAGAACTGTCAGAACTCCAAAAATTGCTGGAACAAATCTGTATGCGAACTCACTCCTTCCGAGAATGGATATTACCCCTGCAGCCATATAGAATAGAAGGGGCCCATGAAAAGCGGGATTGTAATAATAATTTCCTTTTAAAACACTCTCTACAAAAGCTGTGTGAACACTTTCATCGAAAAAAAGTGGAGCCTTCCCCAAATCGTAAAATCTCAGTATTATAGCGATGATAGCTACGCCAAAAGTGATATATGCTCGTTTGACGGTCATCTGACTAACCGATAACAAATTGTATTAAAATCTTTTACTGACCAAAAATTTTTAATCCCAATACTACTAAAGATTAGGGGGTATAACTAGCGGTCGTAGTCTAGGGGCAGGACACGGGCCTCCCGAGCCCGTTGCCCGGGTTCGAATCCCGGCGGCCGCATATTGAATTTCTCTTATAATTATATCCACATTAACGACCTTGAGATGATTTTGTTCTGAAGGGGGAGTGACGGGAGTAAGCCCCCTTCTGTTCACGGCGGCATTAATCTAAGCGCCTTTCGGCTTGCACCAGCGGGGACGGCCGTTTCATCCCGCTTGGGTGACCTCAGCCTTTCGGCATCCTCGCATTTCCCCAAACGGGTATCGTTTCTGTTCCGTTGCCGTGCCTCTCGGCACGGTGCCTTACGGCACCCCGCCTTTTAGGTGGGGGGACTTTCCTCCTCTCGGGAGGCCGCCCTCCGTCGCTCCCCTACAGTATTAGACAGGATGGTTAATTAAATATTTCTCACCTTACCCAAGGGTTGTTTTCCTCAAGAACCAAACCTCTATTTTTATACATTCATTCGAATCACAGTCGACCTCTCGGCAGCCAAAGCACGGTGGTAATCCTGTGATATCTTCGAATTTTTGCATTATTTCGATTAGTGTTAGATCCTCCTTTTCCACTACTTCCTCTGCTCCAGCTGGAACTATTTTGAACGTTTTTACTCCGTCTACAACTATTTCGATCCTTTTGACTAGTCCTTCCTTTTCGAGTTTCCTGAGAATTCGGGAACATTTGCTACTATCAATGTTTAATTCTTTCCACAAATCCTTTTGTAAAACAGATCCCCTCTCCCCAAGTAGCTTTAGAATCTGGTCTCGAATCTCCATGTTACAGCGGTTGTATCAAAATTATGTTGTTCCCTCTCAGGACGATATCTCCGAGGTTTCGAACTTTCTCTTCACCCCTATACTCCATTGCATTCGATAGATGAAGATTCATATAGTCATCAACGCTCTCAAGTTTTCCAACAAGGCTGTTCTCCTCGCCCTTCATTTCTACCCTGACCATCTTGCCTATCAGTGATTTGACCATCTGAGCCGGTAGCATTCGATCACCCCCTATCAGCGAAACCAAGATTTATCAAAAATAGTATATATACCTTTCTCGATTTTGGAGTATGATACTTGTTACGGGAGGAGCTGGCTTCATAGGAAGTCATGTCGTTGACAAACTAATCGAAAAAGGGGAGGAAGTCAGAGTTTTTGATAATTTATCATCAGGAAATAAAAATTTTGTAAATGAAAATGCTGAATTTATATATGGTGACCTCAAAAACCTTAACGAAATTAGAAGAGCCCTTAAAGATGTGGACGAAGTTTGGCACATAGCCGCAAATCCTGACGTTAGAATTAGTAGCGAAAAGCCGGAAGAAATTTACAGGAATAATATTGAGGCTACGTTTAACCTCCTTGAAGCAATGCGTCTCGAAGGTGTTGATAAAATCATTTTCACATCAACATCAACCGTTTACGGCGAGGCTCCCATACCCACTCCTGAGGATTACCCGACGATACCCATATCGATTTACGGAGCATCCAAGGTTGCATGTGAGGCGCTAATCGCTTCTTACTGCCATACTTTTGAAATGAAAAGCTGGATCTATAGATTCGCAAACGTGATCGGGAGAAGATGCAGACATGGGGTAATCTACGATTTTATAATGAAATTAAGGAAGAATCCGAACGAGCTTGAGATTCTCGGAGATGGCGAACAGAATAAATCCTACATCTACATCGACGACTGCGTTAATGCGATGTTTTTCGGACTGAAAGCGAAGGGTGATGTGAACATATTCAACATCGGAAGCGAAGATCAGATAAAAGTCAAAAGAATCGCCGAGATAGTCTCAGAAGAGCTCGGTTTGAACCCGAGATTTAAATTTATCGGAGGAAAAAGGGGCTGGAAGGGGGACGTTCCCGTAATGCTGCTATCGATTGAGAAACTTAAAAAAATGGGATGGAAACCTAAATACAACAGTGAGGAAGCAGTGAGGAAGGCGGTAAGAGATTTAATCGAAGAACTCTAACACCCGTTGGACACCTAATGCGACCCCATCGACCTCGATATCGTCTCCCTTTGCTCCATCTCCGACAACAAAAATGTTTTTGTATCTTGTTTTGTTACCCCTATCCATTCCCGCCATAACTCTGTTCACAGGCCAGTCATCTTTGTAGCTCTGAATTGCAATTATCTCGTATTGATAACCCTTAAGAAGCTCTTTTATCTCCTTTAATCCTCGAAGTATTTCGTCTTTTGTTCCGTCCCTTAATGGTTGATGGATTTGAAGCATCGGTTTCTTTCCGAGATTTTCATCCACATTCGTGACTTCGTTCATTCCGGCTATACTCATTCCCAAGGTGAACAGGACGCCACTGTGGCCGATAAAGGGCTTGTTTAGAGCAATCGTGAATTTAACTCCCCTGCTCTCTGGAATTTTCTCGTATTCCTCTCCGAGTAGCTCTGCTGTTAGTTTGTGTCCGATATCTGATATCACGTAGTCGTATAATTTTTTGTTTTTCCCAAAAACACCCACTTTATCCCCCGGTTTTAGTGCATTGACCCTTTCCATGATGATCTCGCCGCCATTAGCCCTTATTATCTTGGATAGTTCTTCTATCACGGCTCTACATCCGCCAACCGGAACACCGGGTCCTCCATACTTTAAGGTGGCTTTGTATATCGGATAGAACTTGCTTAATCTTATCTGATCAGGGAAAATGCTTAAACTCCATCCCAAAAACGATTTCAAAAAGAGATACGTGACTTCATCCAAACTCCTTCCAACCCCTTCCATAGTTTTGTCTTTTCCAAGTTTTGAAAGGATTAGTTCTTTATAGAAAAAGAGAATTTCCTTTATTGGAAAAGCTTTCTTCGTGACTCTGTATCTCTCACCCTTGTAAAGTATCTCGGCTTCAGGCTTTGAATCGACGATCTCAACATCGCAACCAAGTTTCCTCAGCATCTTGCCCAAAGGGCCTCTCTTCCCGTGAGGAATCATGTGAAGGGCACCCGTGCTTACTTCAAATCCCTTGTATCTGATGCTTGTAAATCTTCCACCGATGAAGGGTAATTTTTCGTAAACGTGAACGTGATAACCTTTCTCGGATAAGGCTGCCGCTGAAAGAAGACCACCCAACCCAGAACCTATCACAGCGATCATTTAACCACCAGAGCATCAACGGGGCAGTATCTAACGCATATCATACAGAGCACACATTTTTCCTCATTTATCTCAGCTTTCCCAATTACCTCTACAGCATCGAACTTGCAAGAGAGTTTACAGAACGAACACCCCACGCAGTTATCTCTGACGACGATCACTAAACTTAAGTATTGTCTTGATTAAAAAACTTTATGCGATGTGCTTTATGTGATGGTAGTCTGCCCTCCCGTGCCATCCCGGTATGCCCAAAATGTGCTAAAACGGATAAGGCGATCGAATTTGTCCCTCAAATCCATGAGGGAGTCGAAAAAATTAATGGAAAGGGCGAGTTTAAATGCAATCTGTGTTCGAACAACTGCGGATTTGATGACGTTTCCCTTTGCAAATTGAGATTTTTCAAAAAAGGGAAGCTTTTTTCCTTAACTTCTTCAAAAAGAGCTGTCCTTCACGCTTACGAAGATCCCCTACCGACGAATTGTTGTAACGCTTGGTTCTGCAAGGGATCCAAGCTTTACGGAACGAATTTGGCAGTCTTCTATTACGGATGTAACTTCGACTGTCTATTCTGCCAGAACTGGATTCATAAAAATGTTGAAAAGGGCTTCACGGTTACGGAGGAGGAGATAGTGGAAAAAGCGATGAAAGAAAGAGTTAAGTGTATCTGCCACTTCGGGGGATCACCAGAGCCGCAAATTGTGTTTGCAATAAATTTCAGTCGGGAGGTTTTAAGAAGAAGGGAGATTATGATCTGCTGGGAGTGGAACGGTGCTGGTCGGACGGATCTTGCACTAAAAGCGGCGGAATTAAGTCATAAAAGCGGAGGAACTGTGAAGTTCGATCTTAAAGCTTTCAGCAAACCACTTCACATGGTTCTGACCGGAAGGGAGAACGAACAGGTTCTGAAGAATTTCGAGAGGATTTATGAAAAGTTCCCTGAAGTTCTTTCGGCGACAACTCTGCTCGTTCCTTATTACGTTAACGAGGAGGAGGTTGAAAACATAGCAAAGTTTATCGCTTCCCTCAGCGATGAGATCCCATACAGCCTTCTGATATTCCATCCCGACTACAAGCTCTCTGACATGACTGTGACTCCAAGAAAACAGGTCGAAATGTGCTACAAAGCCGCAAAAAAACATCTAAAAAGAGTACACATAGGAAACAAATTTCTGCTTGCTTACGCTCCCTAAATTACTCCAAGCTCCCTCAGCCTTTCAGGAAGATAAACATCTGTAACGAAATCCAAACCGTATTTTGCCAAGGCTTGTTGCTCCGATTTCTTGCCAAGATTGAGTTGCAATTTTATCTCTTCTCGCCAGAATTCCGAGTCAAATCTCGGATCTGAGAGAAGCGAGTGGAGGGCCTTTATATCTTGTTCGTTCAGCTTATCCGAAGGTAGATCGTATTTAACAATGTCCGAGGGGCGAATCCCGACAAACTTAGCTGACGGAGTTGCTAAATACTCTGAGAGGTGAGCTGATTTAATGCTTCCGTAGGCGACACTTGCGTAGATTCGGTAGCTCCAGGGATCTCCATCAGTGAAAACTACTACCGGGAGATTGAGTTCTGTATTGAGCCTCTTCAGCAATCTTCTTGTGCTTCTTGCGGGTTGACCCTTGAGATGGACAAGTATCGCATCAAACTTCTCATCAAAGCCGTTCTCAAGTAATCTATCCTTCATACCTCCTGTCTCAATCGCTATAACGAATTTCGCATCACACTCAACAAACTCCAATTTGTCAACGTTAACGGGGATCTGGTAGCCTCCTTCCCCGACATCATCTTGGCAGTCGATTTCCCTTATTCCCCGGCGGGTTTTCTCCCTTATCTTTATCGGGCCGATGATTGTCGCTCCGTCCTCTTCGGGTCTTATGTTGAAGTGCTCTCTCTGTAGAGATGTCAGGATTTCGAGATCTTCTATCAGCCTATCGCTCTCGCTCTGTTCATCAAACTTTGCAAGACCCCAGTTTTCAGAGATGTAGTAGAGCTCTCTCAGTGTTGAGGATTTGTTTGATCTTAGTTGCTCCTTTATAAATCCCATGACATGAACCATTCTGAGAAGCATGTAAGCTCCCTTCAAAGTCTTCGCAGATCTTACAGATGTTCTGTCGCCGTATGACCAGACCGAGCTCTCTTCATCGAATTCGATATTACTTTTTGTTCTTGTGGCTATCTTGATTTCAGGGATATTTCCTTCTTTTAGCTGCTCATAAAGATCCTCAGCTATCCTCATTATAGCTTGAAGGGGTTCCAATAATTTCACCTCCAATTACCTCATCTATCCCCTCAATCAGGGGTTTTTTATTCACGAGTTTGCCGTTTAGTTCGTATTCTATCTCCATGACTTCATCTGGAGACAGATCTAACTCCCATTTTTTCGTAGTTCTTTCTACGATCTCGTAGATCCTGAATCTTTTCCTACTTTTGGAGTGATTTGCCACAATAATTTTGGAGCGGTTTTCGTTAATCTCCCTGCTGACGTAGACACTTCCAACAATCCTTGCAATGACTCTGTTCGGATCAACTCTTTCTTTCTCAACTATTTCGCTAATCTTATCCGCCAAAAGTGGGATTAACCTCATAAGTTCATTTTCTTTTCTTTTTCTTTTTTGGATGGATTTTTTTCTTTCGAGGTATTCTTTCAGTTTCCTACCACAATCCTGTAAAGCCAGTCGAATTTCTTCCATTATCTCAGGGATCGAAGCGACAGCTTCCTTGGATTCCGATATGTAGGGGANATTGGTCGATGCGAGATGGATCAAGATCACGCAGGGTGACNCTGGCAGTTCACTCTTCGCCTGATTTAACCCGTAATTCTTCCAATTAATGCTTTCGGCTACCTGAGTTAGCGCACAGCCGCTCTGCTGATAGAGCAGAGGTATTTTATTCGCATATCTTAAGAGTGTTGCCCTTTCACCTTTTATGTTCCCGCCGTAGGCTATCCCCACCTCAATCAGAAACGGATGCCCCGAATAGACTTTAGGTTTTCTCGTTGTTGCATAGACGAACTCGGGAGAGAATCTCTCCATAAGACTTTTCATAATGATTTTCTCACCAATGGGTGAAAGGCACTCAACTGGCGGTGGAAGCAGATCAACTTTCCTAAATGCCTCTATCAGCTTTTCAGCCTCTTTCCGACCCATACTCTTGGGATCATCTTCGGAGTTCAGCCCAGATATTTTGATTATTTCCTCACTTATTCTATCCCCAACTCTGACAAACTCCGATTTCAAAAAGCTCTTTAAGTTCTTGGCTTTTGTGAGCTTTAGCATCGAGAGGAGTGTTCCCACCTCTATCCCGTGAGGATGCGGCTTAATTTCCTTTGGCGGTTCGGGTGCCTTATCCGTTATCCTATCGAATTCGTGAATTTCACCATCTGGAGTTATGAACGTTATCCGGGCGTGGGGATTTACGATAGATGTTTCCTTAATGTATTCGTAGACACTCTGTTTTCTTTCTCTTACATAATTCCCTTTAATCTCAAGTTCGATCCGTGTTCCGTGTGGTGAAAACCACTCGATGGTTTCTTCTTCGATAATTTCGGGTTCGTTTTTCTTGGTGTTTATATAAAGCTTGAATCTATATGCCATCCCACTTTTGGTTTTTGATATCACTGTTGCGGGCTTTCCGGTTGTTATCTGAGCGTAAAGAACTGCCGATGATATCCCGATTCCCTGCTGTCCTCTGCTTTGTTTTATCGCATGAAATCGGGAGCCATAGAGTAGCTTGCCGAAGACTTTCGGTATCTGTTCTTTCTCTATCCCCGGTCCGTTATCTTCAACGATGATTCTGTAATTCTCATCGATTTTCGTGATCTTGACAAGAATATCTGGTAGAATTCCCGCTTCCTCACAGGCATCCAGAGAATTATCTACGGCCTCCTTAACGCACGTTATAAGAGCCTTTGATGGATTGGAGTATCCGAGAATGTGTTTGTTCTTTTCAAAGAATTCGGCAATGCTAATCTCTCTCATCAGATTTCGGCACCTACAACCGTTTGGGTTTTGGTAACACCCTCTATCTTCCTAATGCTGTCCACGGTTTTGTTTAGATCCGAAAGGCTCTGTGCTTCGATTATTACGACAAAATCGAACTCTCCGAAAACGTGATATACATCTCGAACATTCTTCAATTCCTTTATCGCATTGTAGACCTGCTTTTCCTTTCCCGGGGTTACGTTGACCATTGTAACTCCTATAACCATGCGAAGGATATTGTATGGAATCTATAAAACTGTTTCTAAGCAAACTCTTCAAGGTATAAGTAGATGTTATTTAAGAAATCGTTAAACTTATCGACAGGGATAATAAGGCACCCTCCATATTTGAATATTCTATCATCGATTAGCGAGACGATCACGGGAATTACGCTTTTTCCAATTATTTTTTCGAATCTTTTACATCTCTCCGAATGCTTTTTGGCTTCCCTTTTTATAGCGGAAGTTCTATACCAGCTTTTAGTGTATCTCTTTGCATCTATTGCTAAGATGAGATCAAACCGCCCAGCGAGGATATCTATCTCCGATCTCCCGTGGTCATCCTTAAAGATGACTCTGTGCTCCGTATGAAATCCATGGTGTTCGGCGATTTCTTTAATGAATTTCTCAAATTCCTCCCAAGCTTTCATAACACTTCAGGAGTTCTAACATTCCTAAATTTCCCACGATCATCACGTCCCCTACGGGATTCGCTTCTCTGAAACCTAAAAGGATGTTAGGGCCCGTAGCTACAACATCTCTCACATCAACGACCTCTCCGATATATGCTCCGTGACCCCCTTGATTGTATATCTCTTCATTCGTAACCTCCCCTTTAATAAACCTCTGTATTAGCTTATCGAAATCGATTTTTTTGATGATTGAAGTATGGTGTTCCATAAGGGAGTAAATCCTGCGATCTTTATCGACAACTGCTACTATAGTGTGTCCGTTCCCGAAATTGATCACCAAGGCAGGAAATTCTTTAGCGTCAAGCATAGCTCCCGCCACCGCCGCAAATACAGTATCTATGAGATATACATTAAACTCTCGGTTAGTGGACTCTCCAAAATCGCGAATGCTTTCCACTACAGATGTCATTCTATTGTAATGGGGAGGGACTTCTTTAAACAGAAAGTTTTCGAGGTATGGGTTCTTTTTCAAGAGCTTCTCAAAAAAGTTTGAATCTGAATTTTCTGTTACTTTCTCTGGGCGAAAAACCGTGATCTTGGACTGCGATAACGAGAGTATCAGGCAGTTCGAGATTCAATTTTGAAAGGATGTTTTCATAGAAATTTATATCTACGTCCTTTAATTCGACTTTTCTGATTTCTTTATTGTTAAAATCTTCATCAACAATTTTTATACCATATCTTTCGACGATCTCTAAGTTATCGCTTATTGTTAAAGCTGGCTTTCGATAAGAATATACTCTTACTTTTTTAGCTGCGTCAATTATTGCTTTGCTGCTAGGTCCACCACCCATCGTGTAACCTGTTAGAAGGATATCCTCATTTGCTTCGGCAAGTTTTCTTATAATTTCCGCTACGATTCTTGTTGGTGAAGGAAAGACTGACTTTTGGACAGTTTCGAATATTTTCTCCGTCAATGTAGAGGAGAAAATCCTGCGTTCCTTTGCCGATATCAAGAGTGAACACATTCATGACATAGGTCTGAATAAAACTGTTGAAAAGACTACCGTGTATAGGCTCGTCCCTAGTGGATACCTAGAACCGGTGAGGCTATCCGGCACGGGCTTTAGTGACCGCGGGCTGAACGGCTCGCCGAAGCTCGCCGCTTACACCCCG
>Ga0065718_1025024_pt1 | contig 14805 bp, 14 predicted proteins | sample GBSCel77sediment_2_FD_59105 | JGI IMG/M metagenome (GOLD analysis project Ga0065718, IMG submission 59105) | Hot spring sediment microbial communities from Great Boiling Spring, Nevada - cellulolytic enrichment CS 77C v3 (version 3) | ecosystem: Environmental > Aquatic > Thermal springs > Hot...
GATAAGTGTGATACCAGGTGCACCTGCGAACCTTATAAATCCACCATCAGGTTGCAGATTCCACCCAAGGTGTCCCTACGCGATGGATATATGTAAAGAGAAGGAACCTGAACTTATCGAGGTTGAAACTGGTAGAAGGGTTGCATGTTTTCTCCACCAGGGGGCGAAAGGATTATGAGTAGATTAGTCGTAGAGAATCTAACAAAAACGTTTGCAATAGGATTTCTTTCAAAAAGATATATTCATGCTGTTAAAAATGTTTCCTTTGAGGTAAAAGAAAGAGAAATCGTATCATTGGTTGGTGAAAGTGGTTCTGGAAAAACAACAACCGCGAAAATGATTTTAAGACTTTTTCCACCTACAAGCGGAAGAATAGTATTTGAAGGAAAGGATATATGGAAAGACATTAAAAAACAGGAAGATTTGAAATGGCTCAGAAGGAAAGTTCACGCGGTTTTCCAGGACCCATTCGCAAGTTACAATCCGTTCTATCCAGTCGAAAGGACTCTTTGGCAGGCCGTGAATTTAATGGAGAAAAAACCCCAAAATAAAAAAGAAGGTTTGGAGATAATTAAAGAATCGCTTTTCAAAGTTGGAATAGACCCGAAGGATGTCCTTGGAAAATATCCACACCAAATCTCTGGAGGTCAAAAACAGAGAATAATGATTGCAAGATGCTGGATATTAAGACCTTTGCTCATAGTAGCGGATGAACCAACCTCCATGATTGATGCATCAAGCAGAGGAGGAATAATTCAACTACTTGAAGAGCTAAGGGAAGAACAGGGAACCTCTATCATCTTCATCACACACGATTTAGTCCTCGCTTATTACGTTTCCGACAACATACTCGTAATGAAAGATGGAGAAGTAGTCGAAAGTGGTCATCCAGACAAGGTTGTTTTGCAACCATCCCATGAATACACAAAACTACTTGTCGAAAGTGTTCCAAAATTATACAGAAAACTGGAAGGGTTGTGATGTTCAAATATGTTTACCCGCACTGTTTTAACTATATTCACATGGGCTTTTGTGCTTGAACTTTTAGTATTAACTTACTACTTAGGTAAGGAACCTAAACCCTTCGAGTTTTATCTAAACCTTGGGCTCACGGTATTCACCGCTGTGGTTTTGATTTTTGTTGTAAGTAAGGAAAAAAGACGTAAAGAACTCGAAGAGCGGGAAATTGAAGAAAAGAAGAAAGAAAGGTAAGAAAGCAAAAAATTGCAGAGCAAAAAAAGACGCGGAACTCAAGTTCCGCGTTTTTTATTTTTCTGTTTTGATGATTTGCCCCAAATAAGCTACCGTCTGAGAACCTTTTAAGTGTGAGAGCTCGTATTGTATTCTACTTAGCTTGTAACTTTCAAAGTCTGCTTTGACTTTTTTCGGAAGATTTCTTCTTATGAACTTCGTTTTTTCCTCATACTCTCGTTTCTCTATCATTTTTCTACCAGCAAAAGGTGTGAATGGTTTTGGAACAAGTGGATTGACACTTATCACAACTTCCTGATAACCCATATCAACTACAGTTTTTAGAAAGTCGAAAAACTCTGCATAATCACCCTCGTCCTCTTCTTCAAGTCCGATGATATAGTAAAACTTAACATGCTTGAAGCCAACTTCTCTTCCTAACTCAAGAGTTTTGATAATCTGTTCTGTTGTTAAATCTTTAAGCATGATATCTCTCATCCTTTGTGATATACCTTCTGGTGCTATCGTGAAAGAATGATGGTCTGTGTTTTTCAACAACATCAAGAGTCTTTTGTCAATCTTATCTGCCCGCATTGATGAAACTGAAAACGGTATATTTTGATTCTCTAAGTAGTCTAACAGTCCTTCAAGATAAGGGTAGTCAGTTATTGTTGCACTTATCAATCCATACTCAAAACCTTTGTACTTTTCAAAAACACTTATGACTTCATCAAGACTTGCAAATTTCACAGGCTTTTTCGTATAACCGGTTACACAAAACGCGCATCTACGAATGCACCCTCGTCCTATTTCAACAAGTAATTTATTTTTATATGGGGAAAAAGGGGTTATGAAGTGGCCCACCGGCACAGGACTTAAGTTGCCAATACAATTTGAAAATTTCAATTTTCCGTATTTTCTTGAATAGATTTGATTGATATTCAACAGGTGTCTGATTATATCATCTTTCTCATCAAATCGCAACGCTTCTGAGAATTCATCAACACTGCATTCTAAATCTCCAACGAATACAAAATCAGATATTTCGTCTACTAATTCATGATTGAAAAGCGTTACAGGTCCACCAAATATAATTATCGGATGGTAGGGTTGTCGCTCGAATACTGACAAAGGGATACCCTTTTTGACGAGGATATCTGCGACGTTTATCAAGTCGTTTTCAAACTGTAACGTGAATAGCCATACGGGGAATTCGTCTAAAGGAATCTGGTCCTCCATGGAGTAAAAGCGTTCAAACCAGTTTTCGTAGAAAAATCTCTGAACATTTAACCCACGTTCTGCCAGTAGAGTTTGCACCCAACTCCAAGCCAATGAACCACTCGCAACTGTATAGGAATTTGGGAAAATGAGGGCAACCCTACCAAGGTTGCCCTCTATTTTTCTAACAATCTTTTCAGAGTTTCTAAATTTTAAAACATAGCTATACTCTTTAAAAGCTTCCGAACTACGCGGTCTTCTCATCCTTTAAGTTATTCACCTTTCTTGTCTTTTTGGTTTTTAATCATGCATGTTCAACTGCTTTTCTTCTTAAGTAATTCTTGGAAACAACAACGCGTGTCAGTTTAATTTCTGCAATTTTTTGCGCTTCTCTCAAAATAAGTGCTTTGAACGTAATGTGATTTTTGGAAACATCTGTTATCCTTAGTCCGGCCACAAGGCGCTCCCCAACAACAACAGGTGCTATGTGTTCAATTTCCACTTTTGTAACAACCGACGTTTCATCCTCGGTCAGATAATTGTTCAACAACTCAAAGGAAGAGGCACTTATTTCTTTAAAAAGAGACGATGTGGAGACTAGATGAAGATAAGAAAGCTCGTTATCTTCGTCCCAAACCATTGATTCATCGGTTACAATTTCAAAAGATTTGTTCAAGCCTAAAAGGCTTTCAAAACGCTCCATTCCTATTCCCCCTTGTAGATTGTTCACACCTGACTTTTAGTTTGCTGCTACTTCGTCTTGGGAATTCCCACTTTCCTCGTTACCATTTAGCATAGCTCTCAGTTCTTCGCCACTCATAATTTCCCTTTCAAGTAATGCGGCAACTATCTGGTCCATTTTGGTGCGGTTCTTTTCAAGTATCTGTTTTGCTCGTTCATAACAGCTCATCACTATTTTTTGAATCTCATGGTCGATGAGTTTTGCGACATCTTCACTGTAATTACGGATTCTGGTGAGTTCTTTACCAAGGAAGACTTCCTGTTCTGTCTTTCCCCAAGCCAATGGACCGAAACTTTCACTCATTCCGTACTCACAAACCATCTTCCTTGCGATTTCCGTTGCACGTTCTATATCGTTTGCTGCACCACTTGTGAAATCACCAAAAACGAGCTCTTCAGCAGCCCTTCCACCAAGTAATGTTGTTATGTTGTCAAGGAGTTCACTTTTGCTCACAAGGTATTTATCTTCCGCTGGAAGATGTAAGGTATAACCCAGAGCTGCGTAACCACGCGGAATAATAGAAATTCTGTGAACAGGATCCGCATTTGGTAAGGAAGAACTTATAATAGCATGGCCTACTTCGTGATAGGCAACTATTCGCTTTTGCTTTTCAGAAATCATCCTTGATTTTCTTGCAGGTCCAGCTATTACTCTGTCTATCGCTTCTTCAAAGTCCTCCATCTTAATGATGTTTCTCCCTGCCCTTGCAGCCAAAAGAGCAGCTTCATTGACCAAGTTTTCCAAATCTGCACCTACGAATCCCGTAGTTCTTTTAGCTAGCAGAGAAACATCCACATCTCTGTCTATAGGTTTATTTCTTAAATGAACTCTCAATATAGCTTCGCGGCCTTTCACATCTGGTGGATCCACAACGATTTTCTTGTCAAACCTGCCAGGTCTTAAAAGCGCAGGGTCAAGTATATCTGGTCTATTTGTTGCGGCCATGACTACGATTCCCTGGTTAACATCGAACCCGTCCATTTCTACAAGCAACTGGTTCAACGTTTGTTCTCTTTCATCATGTCCTCCACCAAGACCAGCACCTCTATGTCTACCAACTGCATCGATTTCGTCTATAAAAACTATACACGGTGCGCTTGCTTTTGCTTGTTCAAAAAGGTCTCTAACTCTCGCAGCACCAACACCAACAAATAACTCAACGAAATCAGAACCACTTATGTGGAAGAATGGGACATTAGCTTCTCCTGCAACCGCACGTGCAAGAAGTGTTTTTCCTGTACCTGGCGGTCCTACAAGCAGTATCCCTTTAGGCATTCGTGCACCAATTTTTGCATACTTTCCGGGGTTCTTTAGAAAATCAACAGTTTCTCTAAGCTCTTCAACTGCTTCATCAACACCAGCAACATCTTTAAACGTTACTTTTATCTTGTTAGGTCCTACTTTTTCTGCTCTGCTTTTTGTAAAGTTAAAGGCTTGGTTGTTGCCTCTCCCAAGTCCGCGGATTATGAAGGCAAAAAGTAGCAATGTTATTATAAACATCGCTATATTTCCTATCACATTTATCCAAAACGAACTATCAACACTTCGCTCACCTTCAACAATAATTCCATATTCGACGAGTTTATTAATTTTTTCGACATCGTATCTAAACCACGGAGCATAAACTGAATACAACTTTCCGTTCTTTGTTTCAACTGAAATATTCCCATCGTCTTTGATAATAACCTTTGCTATATCGGTTTCTCCATTACCCAAGCGATTGACAAAATCGCTGTAACTCATATTAATTTCTACAACACCTTTTGAATTTACCAGTCCTTGGTAAACCCAGAAGAGAAAGAGAGCTGTTAGTATGAAAAAAATAATGGAACTCAAGTTACGATTCAAAATTTATACCTCCTTTCGAAACAATTTCCAATCCCATCTCATCAAGGATTTTTGATTTGTAGTATCCCGGCACGTAAACTACACGTTCGTTTAACACAACTATTGGTATCAACCTCCTCACAAAAGTCGGAACCTTCTTTTCATTGAATATTTCTTTCAACTTTCTACCTTCAAAAGTTTTGTCGCCTTCATTCCAATTTCTCACAACTAAGCAAATTTTAGAAACATCAGACTTAATTATACCATGAATCACTAAATTAATAAAGTACCCGTTGACCTCTATACCTTTCATGGGTTTCTTCGAGAAATCTCCATTATCATTTGATAGCTCAATAACGAATTTAAAAGAATCAAAACGTTTAATATTCCCAAGCATCACCCATCCGTGGGATACTTCAGCCCCAAGTTCCCCCCAAAACGAGACCTTGAACGATTTAGATTTAATAACATTTTTTGAAAAACGCTCAATCTTCTCCCTATCCAATGGTTTACCAAAGACTCGTAGTGATAACCTGCGTAGTTGCTCGATTTGTAAAAATGGGTCGCTATGTAGTTTAAAAATCAACCTGTTGCCCAAGATATACTTTTCCGTTTTTTCTATCGCTCGTTCAACATATTCATCCATTTCCCAAATACTAAGCGCTAAAGAAATTGCTGCACTTTCAAGTTTGGGGTTGATTTTTTTGAGAAGTGGCACTATGTTGTGTCTTATATAATTTCTCTGATAGTGTTCATCGTAATTTGACATATCAACAACATAATCCAGATTTCTATCCTTTGCATAAAGTTCTATCTCTTGCCTTGTGAAAAATAACAGTGGTCTGAAATAATTGTTCGAAATTATTTTCAGTCCTGCCAGTCCGAAAGGACCTGTCCCTTTTGTAAACCGCATAATCATTGTTTCAAGTAAGTCATTAGCATTGTGGGCAGTTGCAGTTAATTCGTAATGGTGCTCTTTCATAACCTGATCAAGAAAACCATATCTCAGAGCTCTTGCAGCTTCCTCAATTGACATCTTATTCTGCTGAGAAAAACTCCTAACATCGGCAGAATCTGTGTAGAATGTAAATCCCATTCGTTCTGATTTGGCTCTTACAAACTCAACTTCTTCGTCAGCTTCTGGGCGAAGTTTATGGTTGAACGTTGCAACACCTATTCGCAAGTGTTGTCTTTCTTCTTTTAGTTTGAAAAACAAATCAAGCATAGTTATTGAGTCTACTCCACCCGAGACGGCAAGAAGAAAGGAAGTTACTCCTGAAGCATACTCATCTATTACCTTTTTGAACTTTTCATAGAGGTCGAGCGTTTCAAATTTATGAGAGCTAAAATCTGTCAAATATGCCATACTGGTGTTATCACATCCCACTGAATTGAAATTGACCTGCCTTTGGATCCAGAAGGAAGAAAATGTCAGATATGTCTGTAAGATAGAATTTAAAAGTAAGCTTGTCCAAGAAATCTAACCAGTTACCAGTGCTTTTGTATGATAAGTCTGCACCTATAAGAAGCCTCCAACAGTGCAAGGACTTATCAATTGATAAATTCATGCTATCAATAACATTTCTTGATGGGTCGTATCTAAGCTTTATATAAATATTTGGATCTATCTTTTTTGTACTCAATTCAAGAAGATACTTTTTTGTATTATCTGTGTTATAAGATATCACATACTTCTCATCTTTCTTTTCCATACTATAAGACAAGCTCCAATTTGGTTCTGCTCCTACTGTTCTCACATAATATGTTCCACTTATCTTAGTAGTGTAGTCAAACAAATTAAGCGAGCCAGACACTGTTGCTCTCTCTATGTAATCAGGTTTCTGATAAATCGTTGCACTGAGGTTGGAGTATTTTAGAGTGTGAACAAACACTGCTATTGGATTCCCAGGAATTACTGAGAACTGAAGAGAGTAACTTGTTTGGAACTCCTTGAGATTAATACCAAAATTGATGTTCTGAACACCAAGCTTTGCGTTACTATTGTCGTATGTTCCAGAGATTGAACCGCTTGCATTGATTGGACCAAATTGCTCTGAATATTTTATTGTGAATGTGTCTTGCAATTGTTTGTTATTCAGAAAATCGAAGCCTCTACTAACATTTGCTGTCAACTTGCCAGAATTCAAGGTAAAGGTAAGTTTAAAGATATTTTTGTTAGTTGACTGTGGCTCGTCTAAAAATGCAAAAGATTGTTCCCAGCTACCTGTAAATCGAAATGGACCAACATTGTAGTTTAAATCTACAAGGTATCTATCAGACATAGCAAGGGATTCTGTTTTCGTTGTAGATATATTTGAAACACCCTTGACATTGAAAGTATAGTTGAAATTCGTAGTAAACGAGTTCCATTTGAAAGTCCAAGGAAGTTGATAAGTATAAAGAAAAGTTCTGTTATGACCACTTTCGGATAACGTGCCTGATAGGTTAAGAGTATACTTTATATCATTATTAGCGATATTCAAATTATATGAACCTCGGTACACTGATACCCAATTTCTTTCTAACGATGTTAAATATCCATCAGTTCTTAGCTGTAAATTGTTATCAAAGCTAAAGTTGAGTCTATTAGCATCTAAGATGACAAAGGACACGTTTCTGACGCCACCGTTAATACTAACTATCGTATCTGTCAAACGCGCGTCGTACATTATGTGAGGCTTGAAATAAAGTTGTGCATTCGCATTTTGTAATGAAAGTCCTATTCTTTGGTAGTAGTTAGTATCTGAGAGATAGTTACCTTCAAGGTAAATTATGCCGTCGTATTTGTAATATACCGTTTTGTTGGAATACCTATAAGTCAGAGGAAAGAGTGTAAACTCAAATTTATCTGCTTTCAGGTCGTATGATACTTTATTCAGCTTGTTGATGTTATCGTTAGCTTGAAACATTATGTTGTCTATTCCCAAAGTCAACTTCGCGTTCCAGTTGTTAACATTAAAAGCAAAAGTTTGGGAAACTCCAAATGTATTACCTAAAGTAAAAGTCAAAGAATACGGTGGTTCACCTTGGAGTGCTGTCACAAAAACTGGATATGGGAAAATAGGAACTCCAAGAACTACAAGGAACGAGTTCGTGGCAATGATGTATTTGTTTTCCAAAACATAAACTTCTTCTGAGAGTATCAAGTAATGAGGTTCTTCGTAGCTACAAGTGGTTATCGAAGGGTTACGTATTTCTATCTTTGTTTTTGTTTCGTCGTTGATGTTTTCAACTTCCATCTCTGAACCATACACATATATAGGAACGTTTTTACCTTTGTAATTGTAAGTATAGATGGTCTTTGCATTAACTACGAGCACTCTACTTGTTTCAAAGTGGTAAGTAAGCGATTTTGCAACGTATTTCCTATCGCCATCGTAGAATGACACGTTTCCGAAAGCAAATACTGTTTTTACCTTACCGTCCTCCAGTGTAGCAGTTGCCTCATCACATTCAAGTCTATATTTATCCCATACTACTGTAATTCCGTCTTTCAAAAAGACGGAATTTTCTGAAAAATTCGCAATACTTGCTGTAACTTTCAAATCGCCGGCAAACCCTGTTGATGAGAGAAGGAAAGTAAAGGGAACAATGATTAAAAAGACTACAAAGAATTTACTAAGAATTTCTCTTGCTCTGTAGGCTATTGGGGTATCCATAAGCAAGTAGAGTATGAGCCCGACCACTGCAAACAGTATGTTTGGTAACCAGGTAGCTAATACTGGATCCATAAGTCCTTCTTTTCCCATACCAGAAAGCCATGCTCCAGAACCCTGATAAAGCACAACAAGTATGAACGTCAAAATCACACTCCAGGATTTGCTGGAAAAACCAAAAAGTAACGATACAGGCAAACCTATGAGCACTATAACTAATGAACCAAGAGCTGTTGCATAACGTTGATGTAACTCCACAGTCAGTGATGCAGTGTTTATACCTAACTTTTTGTAAGTCTCGAGCTGTTCACGAAGTTCTTTTGAAGTCTTATCACGAGTTGTTTTATAGGCTCTAAGCATCTGTTCGATTTCACCTGCAACATCCAACTTCATTTCATTAAATTGCATATCCAGTTTTAGAAAACCAGTTTCTAGCTCAACAACATACATGTTACCATCAAGCAAATACCAGCCATCTTCTTTCTTTATGACTTTCTTTGATGTTAAAATCTGCTCATTCCCTTCTTCGTTTCTAAAAAGAACGACATCGTATAGTTCTCCTTTTTGTTTGTCATATTGCTTTACGTAAAAATAAACGTCTTTTTCAAGTTCTACAAGCATATTTGTCTTGATAACAGTTTCTGGAGCTTGAAGGATGTATTGATTTAATACTTGTGACGATTTGTAATTTGCGTTAGGAACGATGTAATCATTCAAAAGCCAAGAAAAAAATCCCAAGATTATTGAAAGAATCAAAAATGGAGTTACGAGCCTTTTTGACGAGATTCCATGAACTAATATCGCTGTAATTTCCCTATTTGTCGACATTTCGCTAATCACCCAAAATATCGCAAAAAGCACACCCACCGGTATGCCAAGAACTGTGAAATAAGGAATGTTATAGGCGACAAACAATAAAAGCTTTGAAACCCCAACCCTGTTTCTTATTATATAGTCGGAGATTTGGTATAACCACTCAACACTTACAAAGACGATGAACCCAGCAAGCCCCATGAAAAAAGGTTTAAGAGATTGTTTGAGCACGTATTTTGTGAGAGTTCTCAGAGTATATCCCTCCTGAAAAAGGTTTATTGGTGGAATATGCTTTAAGGTCAGAACCTATACTCGAAATACTTTTCAACTTTGTTGAGACAAATTTTTGAAGAGTTCTATAGAAAACTCTTTAAGTGAGTCTTTATAACACGTATAGTATTTGCCCGTAACAATGAAGTGGGTAACTTCGATTATCTGGACCGAATAATCTGATATCTCCTCCAACCCTTTTGAAATGTCCATCAACATCAACGCACGTTTAACAACTCTTGGATTATCTTGAATCAGTCGAACTATTTCTTCGTTGAATTTTGAGTAAGACTCATCAATTTGTGCATCCTGAGTGCAAATTGCAGCAGCACCTTCGAGGTTCTGGTCCACATACACTCTCAGTGATTTTCTCAACATCCTTTGCGAAAATCTAAACATATCTGGAATTGAAATGCTCTGGTTTATATCTGGTTCCTTTACTAAATTCAGAATGTCAGAAGCTATATCTCGCAACCTGTCAGCTATATCAAGTAGGATCTTCGCAATAATGACAGAACCAGATATAAATCGTAGGTCGCGTTTGTCTGGTGTGAACATACCAAAGAGTTGTTGGGAAAACTCAAGAATCATAAGATACTCATTGTAAACATCCCAGTAGTTTTTGTTGACTTCTTTTGCAATAACATCGTCTCGTTCCTTAAATGCTACGGAACAATTCTGGAATATATCTTCTACATACCATCCTTCTTTCACAACATACTTCTTCAACTCTTCAAGTCTTTCTTTTATTATCCATCTCACATCAATCACCTTGCATTCTAATTATGTTTGGAAAAACACCAAATATCACTCAGAACCGTTCTTAAGGAGCATTTTACCGTATCCAATTTTTTCTTTAATCGAAGTTGAAAAATCATAAGACTTCGGACGCAGCAACGTTATTACCTTAGAACATTTTCTGACATGCACTTCTTTGACTTTTCCTACAACATCCCCATCAACCACAAGATTAACCGTATCGTTTACAGTAATTTTTATCTTCTCTGTACTTGGTATGACCAAACTACGTGTGGCCAAAAACTGCGGTGCCATGGGGGTGATTTCAAATGCTTCAACGTTCGGAAGGATTATGGGTCCTCCAAGCGCCAACGCATATGCGGAAGAACCCGTGGGAGTGCTCACAACTAAACCATCAGCGTGGTAATAAAAAGTTCCATCTGTCATTTCTACGGTGAAATCAACGATTTTCTGAGCAACATCTTTCTGCAAAACAGCGTCATTTATTGCAAAAAAAACTCCTGCAGAGCTCTCAACCCTTAGCATCCATCTTTTATCTTCTATGAAATTCCAATTTTTTAAATCTTCGATAAGTTTGTCGATTTCCGAAAGTAGGTAGCCGGAGAAAAATCCCAATCTTCCAGCTTTAACTCCTATCACCGGACACTTAACTTTTTTCAAAACACGAAGAACCGTACCATCCCCACCAACTGAGATGACAACTTGTGGTTCAAATGTTTTATCTTCTACAACTTCTGGAAAATTTTCTGACGAGTCTTTGAAAAATAAAATATCAAAATGACTTTTAAGCTTTTCGTATACTTCCTTTGCTGAGATTACGTAGTCCGTCCTGTAGAAGATTCCAATCCTCACCGCAATCTCCACCCCAAGTCAATTAACGACTGGGCAAGGAACCTATCCAAAAAGACAAGAAGTAAAATCGCTATAAGTGGTGTTATATCTATAAAACCAATTGGGGGAATTATCTTTCTAATAGGTCTTTCAACAATATCTGCAAGTTCGCGCAAAATGTGGTAAAGTCGGAAAGAATAAGCTTGTGGTATCCAACTAAGTATCGCAGCGATTATTATCACCGCTGTTTCAAAATTAATAAACATCCGAAGAACTACTCCAACTGCGTAAAAAAAGTTGCCTATAACAAACATAAACCCACCCCTTTTTGTTATCTTTTATTTTACTTTGATTTTCTCTCGCCAAATAAAGCTGTGCCAATTCTTACAATAGTGCTACCTTCCTCAACAGCAACAGTATAATCATTTGTCATTCCCATTGAAAGTTCGACGACATCGGGAAAATCGCTTTTCAGTTCGTCTCTCAAAGCTTTTAACTTTTTAAAATACGGTCTTGTCATTTCTGGTTCTATGTAAGGTGCCATGGTCATTAATCCGACTATTTTAACGTTGGTATATTTACTTGCTTGTATTAGGAAATTCCTTACCTGTTCTGCTTGCAAACCAGCTTTTGTTCCTTCACCAGAAACGTTCACTTCAAGCAACACAAGTTGCGTCTTATCAAGTTTTTTTGCCACTTTATCAATCTCTTCCAGTTCTTCAAGCCTGTAAACTGAGTGAATCAACTTTGCAACAGGAACTATGTATTTAACTTTGTTTGTTTGGATTCTGCCTATAAAATGCCACTCTACACCTAAGTTCTGAAGAACTTTGGCTTTGTCTCTTAATTCCTGAGCATAATTTTCCCCAAATACCTTTATTCCAACACTTAGTGCCAGATTCAGCACTTCTATAGGCTGTGTTTTTGTGACTGCAACGAGCTTTATTTCATTACAACTACGACCAACTTTCTCGGCATGAATCCTTATATTGTTCAGAACAGTATCATAATTTTTTCTGAGTTCTTCTTCAGTAATCACCAAAGAGTCCCCCCAATGTGCTTATTCCGAAGTATTTGTAAGTTTTTTCAGTTACCATCCTTCCTCGAGCTGTTCTTGCCAAAAAACCACTTTGCACAAGAAATGGCTCGTATACTTCAGCAATCGTGTCTTCTGTAATTCCTAACGAAGCAGCAAGCGCTTTCAATCCAACGGGTCCACCTTTATAAACCTCGATTATGACTTTCAAAAGTTTTCTATCCATCTCATCCAACCCGTACTCATCAATTCCGAGCAAATTCATAACCTCGTTAACGGTTTCAGTATCTATGACTTGCGAACCTTTTACAGTACTCAAGTCTCGAACACGTTTCAACAACCTAATTGCAATTCTTGGTGTTCCACGCGAACGCCGTGCAATCAAGAGAGCCGCTTCTGGTTCTATCGTGACACCCATTACCTGAGCAGCCCGAGTTATTATTAAACCAAGTTCTTCCTCTGTGTAGAAACTCATCTCAAATATAATACCAAATCTGTTCCTTAGAGGAGAAGTAAGCAATCCGCTTCGCGTTGTTGCACCGATAAGGGTAAACGGTTGCAAATCCACTCTAATAGACCTTGCGGCAGGTCCCTTTCCAATCATTATATCAATCTGAAAATCTTCCATAGCAGAATAAAGTATCTCTTCGACACTCCTATTCATTCTATGGATTTCATCGATAAATAAAACATCTCCGCGTTCCAGATTTGTTAATATTGCTGCGAGGTCTCCCTGTTTTTCAAGAACGGGACCACTTGTAATATGGATATTGGCATTGAGCTCGTTAGCTATAACAACGGCAAGCGTCGTTTTTCCAAGTCCTGGAGGACCAGCTAAAAGTATATGGTCAAGTTGTTCACCACGCATTTTTGAAGCAGATATCGCAAGTTTTAAACGCTCTTTGATGTTATCTTGACCTATATATTCAGACAAAAACTTAGGCCTTAAAGAGTATGTATCATAAGCATTTCTTTCAGGTGAAAATATTCTTTGAGCTTCTAAGTTTTCCTTTGCTATGTTATTTTCATTGAGTACTTTATCTTCGTTCACTGATTTTCACCTCTTCCTCTATCGGCAGGTTCATCTTTAGTCCGTACCTTCCTATATCTATCCTGACCTTTGCAAAACCACTTACCTTTATAGACCCGCTTTGAATTTTTCCAAAAAGTTCTGCATTAGATATTAAGAAGCTGAAGTTTTGGTTTCTAATCTTGTCACTGTTCCAGCTTCCTATATATTTGCCATCCTGCGTGAACACTCGGAGCTGGACTATCTCAATTTCATTTTTAACTCCAGGCGTTTCAACGATTAAAGATGCTTCGCAAACTAAGGAAATTCCCTTTTGCTCGCAACTTAGAATTTTGAAAAAAACTTTCGTGCTTTCCAGTTTTTTGAAAGCATCTTTTAGATTCTTCACAGACATATCAAGCAAAACAAGGGCGACCAGTGTGAGAAAGAAAAAGAAAACATAAAATACTAAGCGCTTTTTGTCTACTGTTATACCATATACCCCCTGTGTAGTATTTTTAAGTCACAAAACGTATTTATCCTGGTGATATTATAACACGATTAGCGATGATTTTAAAGCCCAAAGATGAACACTGTCAAAAAGTCTTTTCAAAAACAGGTATTGACATTTCCAAAACTGAGAGTTAATATAATTATACGTCTAATTATTAGACGTATAAGTATTAACCACAGCTTGGAGGTGAGTTTTTTGAAAGAATTGATGGAAAATGCTGGTGTTTTGGCACTTTTGAATTCCATCCAAAGGTCAGTTTTCAAATTCATTCACGAAAGAACACTAAGAGAGTTCAACATTCATCCCGGTCAGATACCTATCTTATTTGTTCTCAGGAAACGCCAAGGACTAAGTCAAAAAGAAATTGCAAAACGAATTGGGGTAGAGCAAGGAACTGTTGCTGTTATGCTTCGAAGAATGGAGAAAAATGGTCTGATAAAAAGAATACAAGACGAGTTAGACAAAAGAATTACCCGAGTGTACCTTACAGAAAAATCTGAGAACTTACTCAAAAACCTTTCGACAGTGTTAAGAGAAGCAGAGGAACTTTTGTTAAGTAGCCTATCAGACAAGGAAAAGCAAGAGCTTAAAGAGTTGTTGAAAAAAATTCAAGAAGACCTTAAACAACGAGTTGGAGAATATTGTCCGAAGGAGGCATAAACAATGGTAATAAAGATGGCTTTTAAAAAGTACTGGCTACTAATAATAATTACCGTTACACTTGTAACTGTTCAAGCTATTATTTCACTATATTTGCCAGACCTGATGTCGAAGATTGTCGATAAAGGTATCACACGAGGAGACGTAGATTATATTTGGAGTATTGGTGGTAAAATGTTGCTTGTTTCATTGATAAGTGTATTAGCGGCTGTCATTGCGAGTTACACATCTTCAATTGTAAGTATGGGACTTGGAAGAGATTTGAGAAATTCTGTCTTT
>Ga0065718_1005344_pt1 | contig 14791 bp, 11 predicted proteins | sample GBSCel77sediment_2_FD_59105 | JGI IMG/M metagenome (GOLD analysis project Ga0065718, IMG submission 59105) | Hot spring sediment microbial communities from Great Boiling Spring, Nevada - cellulolytic enrichment CS 77C v3 (version 3) | ecosystem: Environmental > Aquatic > Thermal springs > Hot...
CAAAAAGTTTTTGTTTTTCCTAAGTTCTTCTTCTTCAGGTGGAAGAAAGTAAAAGTGTCTGTGGTCTGGATCTTTGGTTTTTACTATCAAACCACACTCTTTTTTGAGCTTTCTATTGGATAAAAGGAATTAAAGAGAAAAGGATCGTCGACGTCTATCACTATGCAATCGTTGCCAGTGACGATTCCTACTCCGTCTGCGTCTTCGAAGTAAGACTTTACCAACTCTAAAGGAATGGGATTCGTTTGAAGGAGTTTCCACTCTCCTTTAGGAATGAATTTGTCTTTAACTTTTACTAAAGGAACTACTGAAAAACCGTAAAGTCTTAAGCAAAACGCAATTTGTTTGACGTTTTTTCTTTGGAAGCAGTTTAGGATCGTCGTAGAGTTTTTCTTTAACTTTACTTTTTTGGCGTTCATTTTGCTCCCCCTGTTAAAGAAGTTGAAATTTCGTTAGTGAAGACGAAAAGAACTTTAAAAAGACTTTTAGGCAGACCTCTTGACAAAAAACGAAAGTATGCTTTATAATAATCCAAAATGCCTCCCTGTTTGGCCCCTGTTAGTTTTTAGTTGCTTTCCCCGAATTTCAAGGTCTCTGAATTTCCCGCCCCGAAATTCAGAGACCTTTTTTTATTTTTTAGTTTTTTTTACTTTTTCACTTCACTTCAGTTCCTCCTCAAGCTTTTTCAGTCTTAAGCTCTTTTTAGTTGAGAGGTTATCGTTTCACTCGTTTGGCTTTGTTTTTGCAACGCCGACTTTATCATTTTTCTTATGGTTTCTGAGAGAGTAAGTCCAGTTTTTTGAGATTCTTTTTTGATTTGATCGAAGAGTTCTTTTTCTATTCTAAGTGCTATCATTTTGTCGAGTTTTTTGTAAAGCTTTGCCATGGTTAGCATTCTCTCTCGTTTTTTTGTTTTAAAGCTTGAAACTTTTGTATAACACAAAAAACAAAAAAGTCAATTTTGGTAAGTGACTTTTAAGACTATCAAGGTCGTTGAAACTATTAAGACTATTAAGACTATAAGACTATTAGACTATAAGACTATTTTAACTTTTTCAAAAAGACGACTGAAGCAAAGAAACAGGTAACGAAAGCAAATCGTCTAGTTATTTTAAAAAAGAAGTTTAAAGATCGTTGCGAAGGCGATGTCGAAGTTTGACTGGGTTAGTTCTTTAAAAAGCGTCGGCGACTTAACGAGAGAAGGTTAAGTTTTGCTGAAACGTCGAGAGAAAGCGTTTTGGTCGAATCGAAACTGCACTATCAGAAGCAAATAGGAGATTCTTACTTGGACGTTTTTTGTGGAGACGCAAAGGACTACTTGGAATTGCTCGAAAACGACAGCATTCACCTCGTCGTTACTTCACCTCCTTACAACTGCAACGTGAAGTACGACGAGTACTACGACGACAAAGAGATTAATGAGTATCGAGAGTGGTTGACTGAGACGTTCGCAAAAGTTCGTTCTAAAGTAGTTCCAGTTGGTTATAATGAGCCAATTTTGCTGAAGAATTCTTAACAGGTAGTGATTTAAGTGTAGAAATAATAGGAAATTCTTCAGAAGATCATGTGTTCTTACCAATCACAGAAGAAGACTGCTCCTCTCTCCCTTCAGAACTTCCAAAACACGCGGTTACGAAGCAAAATGACTTTCTAATTTCCCTTATCGGAGTATTAAACCTATACCTACTAATCTTCTAGAAAAAACTAAAAGAATCTTTATAAGTCATTGTTAAAAATTATTTTGAAAGGTTAAGAATAAGAGTTGTGTTAGGTTTGACTTGAGGATTAATAAAGATGAAATCCCAAACTTCTTGAAGTGAATCTATGAATCCAAATCTTATATGGTGTTGAAAGGAGATTAGCAATTGAGCGTAGATTAGAATTGCTAAAGAAATACATCATTCAAAGTCATACTTCTTAAAATAAGAAAAGAATAGACAAAATATAAGTAAAAGAAAAGAAATTAAAAGAAAAGAGGAAGTACTAAAAAAATTTTTTAAAGTTCCAGAAATAGGTAAATAAGGAATAATTATATAAATACTTGCTATAATAAATTCTAAAAGCGAAAAGTTTCTTAAAAAATCAGCCAATCTTATTCTAAAACTCCACTTTTTGATAAGATCTTCTTTTAAAGTTTTTAGAGTTTCTGCCTTTTCTTTACAAGAATTTATTTCAGAAATTAAAAGTGATAAAACATCTAAGGGGTCCTTTCTTTTTAATTTTACTTCAATTTTTTGCACAAGATCTGAGAAGATTTTTAATTCCTTCCCAAAATTTACGTCTTCATACTTATAAGGATATTTTCTCCAAAAAGAACTAAGATTTTTATAATCACTTTTAATTTTTTCAAAATCTTCTCTAAGATTTTTAATAATTCTGTAAATGTAGCCTTGTAATTCAAGATCTATTTCTAATGCCTTTGAATAACCACTTTCAATTAATCCTAATCCTCCTTTATGAATATTTTCTCTTATCTGAGATAATCTTTCTTCATATTCTTTTTTCTCAGAATCAGATAAAAAAATTTTTATTTTGTGATAGCGATCTTCTGTTTCTTTAAGTCTTTGAGAGGCTTGCTCCCTTTTTTCTGCAATTTTTTCATATAAAAATTCTTCTAATTCCCTTTGATCTTTTATAAAGAAAGGCTCTAAATAACTCCAATATAAAAGATAAGGATGATTAAAATAAACAAGGATTTCTGAAAGAGGAGAACCTTTTACATATTTTGCCAAGTTAAAATAATATAAAGCAGGCAAACAAGTAGAATCCTCTTCTAAAGCGGACTTATAAAATTCATCTGCTATAAAGCTTTCACCCATGTATTCGTGAAAATAACCTTTTAAAAAAAGTAAGTAGCTTTTCAAGAAAGGTGTACTTACTTGAAAAAGAGCTTTTTCTATATAATAGAGGGCACTTTTTAAATCTTTATTTATAATATTTATTAAAGAAAGCCCTATACTTGCTCTAAAATCATCTTCTATTTCAGAAAACTCTCTTTTTGCACTCTCAAAATTCTTTTTTATTAGATATTCCAATCCTAAACCGAGATTTCCTCCTCTAATAGGCGTTTCTATATCAAGTTTTAGATGACCCCAGGTTTCTATAGTATCGTATTTATAAAATACTACTTTTAAAAATTCAGGTAATAAATAAAAGTTTCTTATATAAAAATATTTAAGTTCATTAAAATCTAAATCTTTTTCGTATATCCCCTTCCAAAGAAGTTGAGAAATTTCTCTAAAATGAAAGTTTAAGGAGAACAAAAAGGTATTTCTTGGTTCTGAATCTAACAATGATGGGCAATTTAAAGAATCATGCCAAAAGGTTTTGCAAAAAAAACACGGTCCTTTGCTTCCATACCAAAAAATATCTTTATAAAAAAGTTCAATTTTTGGGTCAACTGTAGAAGGTAAAATGAGTTCCCACAAGTTCTTCCAAGAATCTATTTTATAAAAGATGTTACTATGCTTTAAAAAGGAATTTACTCCTTCTTTGATAGATGAGTCTTCCAAATAGATTTTCCCAGCTCTAAGAATTATATCAGAGATCTTTTCTGTATGTGATTTAGTTAATAAGAAAGAAAAAGGAATTGGTGCTGATTTCAAAAGAGGAGAAAATTCGGTTTTGAATTCTTCTAAAATCTTATCTAAATAAAGAATATCTTCAGGATTTAACTTATAAATATTTTTATTAACCACCGCTAACCTTCTTGATAATAAATCTTTTAAAAATGTTTCTGCAGAAAAAGCCTGAGCTTGAAAAAGAAAATCTATTAGTTTTTGATGTTTTATTATTTTAAGATAATACATTTCGAATTTTTAAAGTTCTAAAAATCAATAAAAAAAGAGCTAAAGTAATGGCTATATCTGCTACATTGAAAACAGGCCAATGCAGATTTTTAATATGAAGATCTATAAAATCAAACACCTTTCCAAAAAAAATTCTATCTATCAAATTACCAAGTCCGCCCCCGAGTAACATTCCAAGTGATATCAAAGAGATTTTGTCTTCTTTATTTTGAAAATAAATCTTTTTTGCCCAAGCATAGATAATTAGTAAAACAACTAAGGTTACAAAAATTAAAAGGATAGTATTAAGGATTCCAGTTTTAGAAAATAATCCAAAGGCTATTCCTTTATTCCACACTTTAACTATATTTAAAATCGGCAAAATTTCTATTTTCTCAAATTGAGCTTTAAGAATTAAATATTTACTAATTCTATCTAAAATAAAAATTAAACTTGCACTTAACCAAAATAGTCGCATATCTATTATTTATTTAAAGATTTTATTACCTCATAACAACGATTGCAAAGATCAGAAATTTCAAGTTTACCTACCTCTGGTTTTCTTTGCCAGCATCTTTCACATTTTTTATTTTCTGTAGGCTTTATTTTTATAACTAAATCCTCAATTTCATCTGATTGATAAACCACTTCTGATTCGTTACTCTTTTCAATTTTTTCAGTTAATTCAAATTTAGACACCATAAGAAAATATTCCCAGAAAGAGGAATTTTCTAAGTATGGTTTTAGCTCTTCTCCAGCTTTTACAAATACTTCTGCAGAAAGGAAGGTATCTATAATTTTATAATCTTTTCTTGCTCTTTCTAAAGCTCTTAAAATTTCTTCTCTTAATTTTAAGTATTTTTCCCATTTTTTGATATCACTTTCTGAGAGTTCAAAAGTATAAGAAGGAAAATCTGTTAAAAATACGGATATTTCTTCGGCTTTATAAGGTAAATTTTGCCATATCTCTTCGGCAGTAAACGAAAGAATAGGTGCCATCAATTTTACTAAACTATCAAGGGCATAATAAAATACTGTTTGAGTTGCTCTTCTTTTAAAGCTATCAGGGAGTTCACAATAAAGATAATCTCTGTTAATATCTATAATTAAAGAAGAAAGCTCTACTACACAAAACCTGTGAAGTTCATGATATACAATATGAAAATCAAATCTTTCATAAGCCTTTCTAACTTTTTCAATTAGTTTGCTAAGTCTATAAAGAATATATTTTTCAAATTCTGGAAGTTTTTCAAAGGGAATCAGGTCTTTTTTGGGATCAAAATCGTATAAATTCCCTATAAGAAATCTGCAGGTATTTCTTATTTTTCTATAAGATTCAACAAGACGATCTAAAATTTCTTTAGAAATTTTAATATCGTCTCTATAATCTTCAGCAGAAACCCAAAGTCTTACAATTTCTGCTCCGTATTGTTTAATCAAATCTTGCGGATGAATAACATTTCCAAGACTTTTTGACATCTTTCTTCCTTGTCCATCAACTACAAAACCATGGGTCAATATAGTTTTATAAGGAGGAACTCCTCTTGTTCCTATAGAGCATAAAAGAGAGCTGTGAAACCAACCTCTGTGTTGGTCAGACCCTTCTAAATATAAATCAGCAGGAAAAGAAAGTTCTTCATTCTTTTCAAGAACCCCTGCAAAAGAAACTCCCGAATCAAACCAAACATCAAGAATATCTTTTTCTTTTTCAAATTCTTTATTTCCGCAATTGGGGCAAGTTGTATCTTCTGGCAATAGTTCCTTAGGAGATTTTATAAACCAAGGATCACACCCTTCTTTTTCAAATAAAGAAATAACTTTTTCATAATACTTAAAATCTTTTAAAACTTCTTTACAATTTTTGCATTTAAAAACAGTTATAGGAACTCCCCATACCCTTTGACGAGAAATACACCAGTCTGGTCTTTTTTCAAGCATGGAATAAAGACGATTCCTTCCCCAGGAAGGAATAAAATTTACCTTTTCAAGACTTTTTAAGGCCTTTTCTCTTAAGTCTTTTGCTGACATGGAAATAAACCATTGGTCTTCAGCTCTAAAAATAATAGGTTTTTTACATCTCCAGCAATGGGGATAACTATGCTCAATTGTAGTATGATATAAAAGGTTACCCTTTTCTTTAAGAACCGATAGGATAACTTCATTAGCTTTATAGATATTCATTCCCCCAATTAAAGGAATATGAGGATAAAATTTTCCTTCTTCATCTACAGGAACATAAACCTCAAGATTATATTTCAACCCTATTTGATAATCCTCTTCTCCATGTCCTGGTGCTATATGAACAATACCTGTTCCTGTCTCTAAGGTTACAAAGTCTGCTAAAATAATTAAACTTTCTTTTTCATAAAAGGGATGAAAAGCTTTTTTACCTTCAAGTTTTTTAGGATCAACTTTAGCAATTATTTTAGGAAGCTCTTTATCTAATTCAGCACACAAAGATGAAATCCTTCCTTCAGCAACAATATAAAATTCTTCATCCCATTCAATAATAAGATAGTCAAATTCTGGATTAAATGCTAAAGCAAGATTAGCAGGCAGTGTCCAAGGGGTTGTTGTCCAAATAAGAATAGAGATGGGTTTTGAAATTTTTATACTTAGCTCTTTTTCTAAAAATTCTTTTGTCTCCTTAGTTAAAGGAAATTTAACATAAATGGAAGGGGATTTATGAGGTTCATATTCAACTTCTGCCTCTGCAAGGGCAGTAACACAATTAAGGCACCAAAAAACAGGTTTTTTTCTTTGATAAACTTGCTCACTTTCCAAAAATCTTAAAAATTCCCTTGCAATTGTAGCTTCATATTTAAAATCCATAGTAAGATAAGGAGAATCCCACTTAGCAAATACTCCAAGACGTTTAAATTCTTCTCTCTGAATGTTTATATATTTTTCTGCATATTTTCTACAGGCTTCTCTTATTACCAAAGGTGGAAGCTCACCCCTTTTAACATTTAATTCTTGTTCCACCTTAAGTTCTATAGGTAATCCATGACAGTCCCAACCAGGAACAAAAGGCACTCTATATCCTAACATAGATTTACTTTTTACAATAATATCTTTTAAAATCTTATTTAAAGCAGTCCCTAAATGAATAGGTCCATTTGCATAAGGAGGACCGTCGTGCAAGATATATAAAGGTGCATTTGCCCTTTTTTCTAATATTTTTTCATATATCTTTTCTTTTTCCCAAAATTCTAAAAATAAGGGCTCTCTTTGAGTGAGATTGGCTTTCATAGGAAAATCAGTCTTTGGAAGATTTAAAGTCTCTTTCCAATCCATCAAGATCCCTCCTTTGGAAAATCTCAAATCAGATTTTTTATTTTATCACAACTTTATTAAAAAGATTATACTATCATTAAATTGGATTAAAAGTTATAATGATAATAAACTTTTAAAGGTGTAAGCATGAAAAAGCAAGTTTTTTCAGTATGTGGTATGTGTTCTGCCCGTTGTCCCATAAGGGTTGAGGTTACAAATGGAAAAATTACTTGGATAGAAGGTAATCCTTATGTAGCAGGAATTGAAGGAGCTCTTTGTGCCAGAGGTTCTGCTGCTATAGCTCATATATATGATAATGAACGTCCACAAGGACCAATGATAAGAACTGGAGAAAGAGGTTCCGGAAAATGGAAAAGAGTCTCCTGGGATGAAGCAATGAGTTATGTAGTTAATCGTCTTTTGGAAATTATTGGTAAGTACGGAGCTAAATCAGTTGCTCTTTTAGATAGAGGTGCTGGTATTTTTGGAGAGATGCAAAGAGTTTTTATTAGAGCTATTGGATCTCCTAATTATTTTAATCATGATGATTTTTGCAGAAAGAATGTTGATCTTGCTTTGCAAAGTTTAATAGGCATTCCAAGAAATCAAATAAGTTACGATTTTGCCAACACTAAACATATAGTTTCTTTTGGAAGGGCTTTTTTTGATGCATTGTCTGTAAGAGAGGCTAATAACGTACTTAAGGCTTTAGAGAATGGTGCCAAGCTTACTTATTTTGATCCAAGGATAAATGTTACTGCAACTAAAGCAACTAAATATTTAAGAATAAGACCTGGAACAGATTACGCAGTTATATTAGCTCTTATACATCAAATTTTAAAAGAAGAACTTTATGATAGAGACTTTATAGAAAAATATATAATAGGGCTTTCTGAGCTTGAAGAATTTATCAAACCCTATACACCTAAATGGGCTGAAAAAGAATCTGAAGTTCCTGAATCTGAAATTATAAATCTTGCAAGAGAACTTGGTGAAGCTAAACCTAAAGTAATTATCTATCCCTATTGGTTTGGTGCAAGATATGTAGATTCTTTCTACTTTGCCAGGGCTGTTTGGATACTAAACTTTTTACTTGGAAATTTAGAACAAAAAGGTGGCTTAATTTTAGCTAAATCTCCTAAGGAAGTAGGAGCAAATCCCTTAAAAAGTCTTTTAGACCCAATCCCAGCACCTCAGGACAAAAGGATTGAAGCAGAATTGGGGAAAGGTTTTTTGTATGACGGAGCCGGGCATATTTTACATCTTTTTAAAGCAATAAAAACAGAAGAACCTTATCCCATAAAAGCGTTAATTGTCTATAGATACGATCCTTTTGCAGGAATACCTTTAGAAGACATAAAAGCAATTATCAAAAATCTTGATCTTTTAATCCATATCCCTGTAGACTATGGAACTACTGGTTGGTTTGCTGATGTTATCCTCCCAGAATCAACTTTTCTTGAGAGGGATGATATTATAGGATTACAAAGAGGAGCTAAACCTGCATTTATAGTAAGAAAAAAAGCGATAGATCCTGTTTATGATACTAAACCGAGATGGTGGATCTTTACCGAGTTATGTAAAAGACTTGGTTTAGGAAAATATGTTCCCTATGAAACTATAGAAGACATTTGGAATTATCAATTAGAAGGTACAGGAATAAGAATAGAAGACTTTGATGAGAAAGGTTTTGTTCCTCTTTGTAAAGAACCTCTTCTTTATCCAAGAGATCAACTAAAGTTTAAAACCCCCTCTGGAAAGATAGAAATAGTTTCTTCAAAAATGCAAGAAAGAGAGGTGCCTATTTTTTATTCTTATAAACCTCCAGAAAGACCTAAAATTGAAGAAGGTGAATTTAGACTCATTTTTGGAAGGATAGCTGTGCATACCCATTCAAGAACCCAGAATAATCCTTTGTTAAATGAAATTAAACCAGAAAACGAACTTTGGATAAACTCAGAGATAGCAGGAAGGCTGAATATAAAAGATGGAGATTTGATAGAAGTCTCCTCAGGAGATTATATTGGAAAAATTAAAGCTAAAGTAACTCCTTATATCCATCCTGAGGCTGTGTTTATAGTAAGAGGTTACCAGAATGATATTCCTTGGCTAAGTAGAGTCTATGGTAAAGGTCTTAATGAGGGAAGGCTCCTTAAAGGAGTTCTTGATAAATTTGCATTTGGTAGCCATACTGGAGCACTTTTTGAGGTCTTTGTAAAAGTAAAAAAAGTTTAAGGAGGTTGATTTTATGGCAATTTATCGAATATTACAAAATCATAATCGATGTATCGGCTGTTTTGCCTGTATAGTTCATTGCAAAACCAACAAAGGATTAGCCCCTGGTCCAAGGCTTTGTAATATAATTCCTAAGGAAATAAAAATAGAAAATGGGCGAATAACTCAGCGATTTATTTTTATGACATGCTTTCATTGCAAAGATCCAGAATGTATGAAAGCCTGTCCTACAGGAGCAATACAAAAAAGATCAAAAGACGGCATAGTTTTTATAGATCAAGATCTTTGCATAGGATGTAAAGAATGTATCACAGCTTGTCCCTGGAATATACCACAATTTGATCCAGAAACTGGTAAAGTTGTTAAATGTGATTATTGTAAAGATAGAATTGATCAAGGACTTCTTCCTGCTTGTGTATCAAAATGTACTACCCATGCTTTGAAATGGGAAATTATTAAGAAAAAAACAAAGGAAGCAGCAATTCAATAATTTTTTAAACGAGTTTTTAATTATTTTGATTGCTTGAAATAGGAAGCAATCCATGATGTTTCATTTTAGTTCGAAGTTGTTTTCTTGAAATACCTAATAATTGAGCAGCTTTTGTTTGGTTCCAGCCAGTTTCATTTAACGCTTTTATAATAAGATCTTTTTCCATCTCTAATAAATTTAAAGTATTTAAAGAAAAATTATTTGTTTCACTTTCTTTACCTAAAATTCTCTTAGGTAAGTGTTTAAGAGATATAACTCCAGAGGTAGAAAGAATAACTGCACGTTCGATTACATTTGCGAGCTCTCTTACATTCCCAGGCCAATCATAATTAAGAAGAACATCCAGTACTTCAGGTTCTATAGTAGGGATAGGACGGTTGTTTTCTTTAGCAAACTTCTGAACAAAGTGTTGGACAAGAAGAGGGATATCTTCTTTTCTTTCTCTAAGAGGGGGTAAATGTATTCTTACTACATTTAGTCTCCAATAAAGATCTTCTCTAAAGACACCTTCTTTTACTGCTCTTTCAAGATCTCTGTTAGTTGCAGCAATAACTCTTACATCAACTTTAATTTTGTTGAGACTTCCTAATCTTTGTATTTCTCTTTCTTGTAGAAATCTAAGTAATTTTTTTGTAAATTTAAAGAAAGATCTCCTATTTCATCTAAAAAAATTGTACCACTATTTGCTAGCTCTATTAATCCAATTTTTCTTTCGGTAGCTCCTGTGAAAGCTCCTTTTTCATATCCAAAAAGTTCAGACTCTAAAAGATTATCTGGTATAGTAGCACAATCAACCACTATAAAAGGATTGTTTTTTCTTTTTGAAAGTCGATGAATAGCTCGTGCTACTAATTCCTTACCTGTACCAGATTCTCCTGTTATAAGCACATTAGAGTTGCTATCTGCTACCATTTCTATAATATAAAAAATTTCTCGCATTGCCTGACTTTTAGCTATTATTTCTGGAAACTTATAAGAGATATCTTCCTGATGGCTTAAGATTTCGTGTTTAGAAATAGCTTCTTTAATGGTCTCAAGAAGAACTGTAGGATCTACAGGTTTTACTAAATAATGAAAAGCTCCTAATTTCATTGCTTCTACTGCTTTTTCTATAGTTCCATAAGCAGTAAGCATAATGACTGGAATGTTGATATTCTCCTTTTTTAACCATCTTAACATCTCTATTCCATCTTTCCCTGGGAGTCTGTAATCAAGAAGAAGACAATGAGGTTTATGTTTTTGAAGTTGTGAGATACCCTCTTCAACTGTCTGGGCAGTAAATACAATATAACTATATTTTTTAAGAATAGCTGAAATAGTTTTTAAGCTATTTATTTCATCATCAATAAAAAGTATTTTATAACTCATATTTTATCGGAAGAAAAACCCTAAATTCTGTTCCTTCTCCTTTTTTACTAAAAACGGTAATCTTCCCACCATGTTCTCTAACAATTCTTTCTACACAAGCAAGACCTAACCCTGAACCTGTAACTTTAGTAGTAAAAAAGGGTTCAAAAATTTTGTCAAGAATTTCTTCTGGAATCCCCTCTCCAGTATCTTTTACAGAAATTACCACAAAATCTCCTTCTTTTTGAGTAATCACCCAAATTTTATCACCTTCTTTGGTAGCATCTTCTGCATTTACCAATAGATTTAGAATCATCTGTTTAATCTGGGATGGATCAAAATAAAATTCTGGAATAGATTGATCTAAGTTCATTTCTATTATCTTCCCTTCTTCTTCAAATTCTGTTTTCATCAAATTTATTACATCTTTAATAATAGTATTGATATTGGCTTTTTCAAGTTTTAAGGAGATAGGCCTTGCATAAGTTAAGAAGCTGGTTATAAGTTCATTTAATCTTTGAGTTTCTCTATCTATAATTGAGAGAAACTCTTGAAATACTTTTCCTTTAAAATTAGCCTTTAAATACGAACAAGCAGCTTTAATAGAATTTAAAGGATTTTTAATTTCGTGCGCTACTACCATAGCCATTTCTGAAACTGCAGAAATTTTTTCAAGTTTAATCTTTTCTTGAGTAGCTCTGTGAAGTTCTTCCATATAAAATTTAAGGTCTACCATCATTTTATTAAAACTTTCTATTACATAACCTAATTCGTCTTTACAAGAATATTTATAAACATAGCAATCTTCACAATCTTTTTGTAATACCTCTTTACACCATTTTCTTGAGGTTTCATAAAGCCAACATCTTGTTTTACCATAAGCAGGACATTGAGTCTCTTGACATTGGTAAAAATCTTTACAAAGAATAAGGTTTTCATTCTCGCAAAGTTCAAATTCATTTATTTGAGCTTTCTTAATGCTTTCTTTAAGTTTAGCAAGTGGTTGAATAAGAGTAATAGAAATAAAATAAGAAACAATTAAAGTTATTACTAAAAAAATTCCTGAAATAAAAATCATATAATTCTTGAGAGTTTTTATTGATTGATTTATAAATTCTTCAAGTTCCGCCTCTGAAACTCCTACTCTTACCGCACCTAAATAAAAATCTTCTTTAAAAACTGGTAGATTAATATGCCTTATTTTATTTGAATCAACTACTTCCCAATTTCTAAAAGTAAAACTATTTATAGGTATAAAATTCCCTAATTGTGAAGCATTACTATGAGCTACTATTTTTCCTTTTTTATCAATTACCATTACATAAACTATCCCTGGGGTAGTTTTAAGAGAATTAACCTTTTCGTCAAGTTTTAATGGATCAAAAAAAATTAACCCATCTACCAATTCTAAAGAAAAAATTTCTAAATTGTGCTTTAATCCTTGATAATATTGTTTTTTTAAAGATTTTTTTTGATAATTTATAATTAGAAAATTAACGCTAAAAATTAACAAAATTATAATAAACAAAAAAGAAAGAAACAGTCTGTTTCTGATACTGAATCTTCTTAAAAGTTTATAAAAAGAAGATAAAGGGTCTTTAAAAATTAACATATTTTTTAAGTAGTTCAAATTCTTTCTCATCAACAGGTCTAAATCCTTTTACTTTTAAATTTTTTAATATTGGGTCTGGCAAATTAATTATTGTTTCTTTAACCATTCTTTCAAGATCTCTATCTGCTTTAACTACTGCCCAAGGCCAATTAGGAAGAAATTCTGTGGGAGTTAAAATTTTTATTTGAGAAATATCTACTTCTTCACTAAATACTCCAAGAGCTGACTCTCTTATAAATCCAGCGCCAGCCATTTTTTTATATACACCTATGATAACTTTTTCTTGTCTTTTGGCGTCAATTAGATGAAAATCTTTTTTTAATTTATACCCTCTTTTCTCTAAATAAATTTTTTGAGATAAAAAGCCCCCAGCAGAATAAGGGGATACTATCAGAATTTTTTTATTTTTCAGATCTTCTATATTTTTAATAGGACTGTCTTTTCTTACAATAATTACCCCTCTAAATTTATCTCCTCCACAGATTTCACTTGGGTTATCTGTACAATCTTCTCCCACTGTCAATGCTATCGCTTTAGCATACCCACCTTTGGACAAAATAGCATATACATAAGGATTTTGATAGCTAAAATGTACTTTCCCTTTTTTTACTATGTTAATAAACTCTTCAAAATCCTTAGGAATAACTATTTTAAATTCTCTTCCTGTCTTTTCTGAGAGATATCTCATTAGAGGGTCAAACCTTTTGTAAATAGTTAGAGGACTATAAAGAGGAAGTATAGCTACTTTAATAGTATTCGGTCCGTATTCTATTAAGTCTTTACCTTTAAATAACTTAATTAAAACCCTTATATAGTCAAAATCTCTATCCTCAGCAGGAACAAATTTTTCAACCTTTAAAGAACTTAAAACTTCTTCTGGAAGAGAAGAAAAAATTTCTTTAAAAGATTCTTTTTCTTTTAAAGAATTTGTGGAAGCTATTAAATATACTGGTACTTTTTCGGATGCTTTTATTATTTTTAGGCCAGAGTTTAGATAAGTTTGGGCTACAATCTCACTTAGAGCTCCCACTTCATAATCTCCTAATAATACTGATAAAGCAATTCTTTTGTCTTTAATTAAAAAATCTACTTTCGAAAAATCATTTAAGGATAAATCTAAATCTTTTAACATAGAAAGAGGTATAAGATAACTAAAAGAAGATCTTTTATCCCCTAAAGCAAGTCTTTTATTTACTACATCAAAAATTTTTTCTATACCAGAATTTTCCTTGGTTACAAAAACACTACTTGCTTCTCCCTGTCCTCCTTTAGGCTTTACTAATGGAAATATTTTTTCTGGATAAAGAGCTTTTAATTCACAATAAAAGGCTGGATCAATTATCAAGAGATGAAGCTTTTCCTCTTTAATTTTTTTAGCCATTTCATCAAAATCCGCAGAGATATCTATAGAAACTGGTCTTTTAATCTCTTTTTCTAAGAAAGTTTTTAATGGATAAAGTTGTAAAAAAGTTTGTTGAGGAGAATCTACATTGAAAAGCCCTATTACTAAAGGAGAACCAGTTAGAATTGTATTAGTTTCAGCTTTAGATTTTATAGATTGTTTAGATTCATTTCTTGAACAACTTGTTATAAAAAAAATTATAAGAAAAATAATTATAAAGTTTAAAATTTTGAACTTATTTAACATATTTAACATAATTTAAATCTCTTAAAGTAATTTTTAAATATTAAATTAAAATTGTAACAAATTTTAAAAACCATAGTGTCCTTTTATTGTGTAAAAATTTTTCCGGGAAAGGCATGGTAGTTCCCAATTTCAATCTCATTAAATCCTCTTAACTTCCTTAAGTTTAACCTCTCATTCATCTCTTTCAAGGTCAAGTATAATAATCTTTCCACTGATCCTTAATCTGGAAATACCTCTATTACCTTTATCCTTCTTTTTATCTCCTTCGGATATCTCAAAAATCTCAATAATGCATACGCTTTATCCTCCCATTTTTTCACTACCTTAGGATATATCTTACCCCATCTTTCCCTTAATCTTAATATCCCCTCCTTAGCTCTTTCTTCTGTTTCTGC
>Ga0065718_1005156_pt1 | contig 14687 bp, 15 predicted proteins | sample GBSCel77sediment_2_FD_59105 | JGI IMG/M metagenome (GOLD analysis project Ga0065718, IMG submission 59105) | Hot spring sediment microbial communities from Great Boiling Spring, Nevada - cellulolytic enrichment CS 77C v3 (version 3) | ecosystem: Environmental > Aquatic > Thermal springs > Hot...
AATGAGAGGTTAAACTCAAGGAAGTTAAGAGGGTTTAATGAAATTGAATTGGGGAACTACCATGCCTTTCCCGGAAAAATTTTTACACAATAAAAGGGACACTATGAATAAAAATCAGAAAGTTACGAATAGTAACAAAAGTATAGAAAATTAAAAAAATCCTAATACCTTGACTAACTATTTGATTTAAATATAATTTTTTAATAATTAACCATATAAAATATCATGAAAAAATTTTTATATTTTTTAGTTGCTTTTTTATTAATTGCTTATATTTTTTATCCTTCTTTTCAAAGAAAGTTTCTTCAAGAAAAGCAAATTCCTTCATCTTCTCTTTATTCAGAGGAGTCTGATACTTTATCACCTAATTATCCAAAAGATTATATTATGACAACTGATGCAACGAATTATATTGGACAAGAAAAGACCGTATGTGGTATAGTTGCAAGTACAAAATATGCTTATTTTACAAATGAAAAGCCAACTTTTTTAAACTTTGATAGACCTTATCCAAACCATACCTTTGCTGTTGTTATTTGGGGAGAAGACAGATCAAAATTTAGCAATCCTCCAGAATCTTATTATAGAGGAAAACTTATATGTGTTCATGGATTAATAGGTTCTTATAGAGGTATTCCACAAATTGTAGTGAAAGATCTCTCACAAATTACGATACTTAAATAAAGTTTGAAAACGATGAAAAGGCAAACTGGGATTTTAGTACTTATACTTTTTATTTTTATTTTTCCTATTTATCTTTATGCTTTTTCTTGCAATTGTGCAGTAACTCGTATCCTTGATGGAGACACTTTCTACTGCCTACCTACTACCTCAATCACGATCCCTGGAGTTGAAACTCATAAGGATAGAACCATAACGGTAAGACTACGTGGTGTTGATGCTCCTGAAAAAGACCAACCTTATGGAATAGAGGCTAAAGAATTTCTTAAAGAACTCATAGGTAGAAAAACCGTTAGACTCGACATTAAAGATGTAGATCAATACGGAAGAGTTGTTGCTTACGTATTCATAGGAAGCTTAAATGTTAATCTTGAGCAAGTAAGGAGAGGTCTTGCTTGGGCTTATATTGAATACTTAGACAGACCTTACGCATCAGAATTTTACGAAGCAGAAAAAGAAGCAAGAAAAAGAGAATTAGGGCTTTAGAAGCAAGCAAATCCAACGCCTCCTTGGGAGTGGAGGAAGATGAAAAAGTTAAAGGAAATTAGAGAAAAGGTTTTTACAAATGAAGATTTAGAGAAGTATTATAGACCTACTCATAAATCTACAGAAAAGCATTATGAACCTACTTATCGGAGAGAAGAAATACCTTATCAAAGAGAGGAAAGTTCTCGTCAAACAAGATATGAATGTGGTAAAAAGTATTATTGCTCTCAAATGGAATCTTGTGAAGAAGCTATGTTTCATTATACGGTGTGTGGATTAAAAAGACTTGATGGAGATAATGACGGGATTCCTTGTGAAAGCTTGTGCAGAAATTATTAATACAGTTAAGAAATACTAAAAAATTTAAATAATAACATTTGTTTGTTTTTAAAAATATTTTAACACAATAGGGTTTTAAAATAATCAATTTAGAAGATCTTAATCCAGTTCAAGTTTAGTTACGTCAGCTTTTTAATTGGTCTTACTTCTCAAATAGGTTTGTACTTCTTCCGGAAGGGCTTTCCTTGCGTACCTCTCTTTCAATTCCTTTTCCAAACCAGCAAGTATAATTTCAGTCATTGATTCTCCTTTGTTAGCGTAGAGTTCAACGTAATTTTTCAACTGCACGTAAAGCTTGTAAGGAATGAGAAGATTGAAACCCAAACGAGGTTCCCTGGTGTGGCGTCTTTTTCTTTCTCTTTTCATTGGTGTGGTGGTGTGGTTTTTAATCAAACGCAAAAGTTCATTAAGCAACTTAGCATGGGAGTCACTATTCAAAGAAGTTTCCAACCTCTGAGACTTCTTTCTTGGCATGTCTTTCCTCCTTTCATTTTCTTTTTTTTTTATATATATTAAACATTTAACGCACTGAGGCCTTAAGGAATCACATTTAAAAATCACTAACATTTCCAAAAAGCTACACATACAAAGCAAAAATTTTACAAAAAACGCAAAAAATTATTTAAAAAATAAAATCGTCCCTTTCTTTTTCCCTGTATTTCAGCAATACATAAACTTGATTTTTGTATGTACATACATTAATCTTATTTCTAACAGGTTAAGAGGTGATGTGTGGTGTGGTGGTGTGGCAGGAGGTCAGGTGCTAAAAGCCTTTATTTTACAGGCTTTCGGCAAGGACACAGTGGATTCAGGATCCAGTGGGAGTTAATCCCATGCGGGTTCAAATCCCGCCCCCGGCATTTAATTAAGGTTTATAAAAATTATGAAAAAAAATCAAAAACTCCCTTCTGAAGAGCTTCTTAAAACCACCTTTATTGCAGATTTACACATTCATTCTAAATACAGTCGTGCCTGTAGTAAATTTATGGAAATTCCTTTTTTAGCTGAAACAGGAAAATTAAAGGGTCTTCAAGTTATAGGAACTGGTGATTTTACTCATCCTATGTGGTTAAAAGAATTAAAAGAGAATTTAGAATATGACATAAAATCAGGGCTCTATTTTTTTAATAAACTTCCTGATGGACCCAAATTTATTCTTACTTCTGAAATATCACTCATTTTTTCTAAAAATAATAAATCAAATAGAAGGGTGCATCTTATTATAATAGCCCCAGATTTTGAAACTGTAGAAGAAATAAATCTCTATTTATCAAAACTCGGAAATCTCCTTATAGATGGAAGACCTACCTTTGGAATAGATTGTGAAAATCTAACTTTAGACCTGATTAAAATCTCTGAAAAAATTTTAATTATACCTGCACATGCTTGGACTCCTTGGTATTCAGTCTTTGGTGCATTTTCAGGTTTTGATTCTTTAGAAGAAGCCTTTGGAGAAGCTACTCCTTACATTTATGCTATAGAAACCGGTCTTTCATCTGACCCGGAAATGAATTGGAGAATTTCTAAACTTGATAATATCACTTTAATATCTTGTTCAGATGCCCATTCTCCTTCTAAATTAGGAAGAGAAGCAACAGCCTTTTTTTATCCTTTAACTTATGACAATATTTATCAATCTATTAAAACTGGAAATATTGCTTTCACTATAGAATTTTATCCTGAGGAAGGAAAATACCATTACGATGGACATAGAGCTTGTAAGGTATGTCTTTCTCCTAAAGAAACAAAAGCTATAGGATATAAATGCCCAAAATGTGGTAACCCTTTAACCATAGGAGTACTTCATAGAATAGAAACTTTAGCTGATAGAGAAGAAGGATATATTCCTTCTGGTAAACCTCTCTCTATTCATTTGGTGCCTTTTGTAGAAATAATAGCTGAAGTTTTTAATCTTAATAAAATGAGCCCATCTGTAGAAAAGTTGTATAAACAATACACTTCTCTTATAGGAACCGAATTCGACCTACTTCTAAAAATGGATCTAAAAGAGCTTGAAAGGGTTTTTCCTTCTAAGTTATTAGAAGGAATTAAAAGAGTAAGAGAGGGGAAAATATTTGCTAAGCCTGGTTATGACGGTGAATATGGAATTATAAAAATATTTGAACCTCCTGAAGAATTAGGTCCTCAAGGTCTAAAACAACAAAGCCTTTTTTCTTTGCAATAATTGCAATAACCTTGAAATTTCTGCATTCTTTAAATTAATCAAAGCTTATTTATCCTGCCTAAATTTTAGGCATAATTTTTGAAATTATTTAATTTAGAAGCCATAAAATAGGAGGTGATAAAATGAGAAAATTTAAAATTTTGGTCTTAACTTTTATTTGGGTTTATTTTTTAATTTCTTTTAATTTAAAATCTTCTTATGGAAAGGATATAGATATAGGAGTTTCTCTAAATGACGGAAGACTTTCACATTTTTATTTTTCTGTAGGAGATTATTATAGAGTTCCTGTAGAAAAAATAATTGTTATTAAAAAGAGATATCCATTTATCTTAGAAGAGGAAATACCTATAATCTTTTTAATCCACAAATATCGCGGGATAGAACCAGATATAATTATACAAATGAGAAAAAAAGGATACTCTTGGCATGATATAATGATTTATTTTGGATTATATCCAGATACTTTATTTAGAAAATATGTAGTAGTTTATGGACCTCCCTATGGTAAGGCTTGGGGATATTATAAGAAACATAAGAGAGAAAGAATCGTTATTTATGATGATAGAGACATTATAGAATTAGCAAATATCAAATTTTTAACTGAATATTATCATGAAAATCCAAAAGTAATTATTGAATACAAAAAGAAATATCCAAAATATATAGAAATTAATGAAGAACTTTTTAAAAAGTACAAATTACATAAAAAATAATTATAAAATAAAGGTCTCCCCTATTTAAGGGGGAGACCTTTAAAAATATAAAATCAGGNCTTAGAAATTATTTCTTTTCAGCAGGTTTCTCAGCTGCAGGTTTTTCAGCAGGTTTTTCAGGAGCTGGTGCACNTGTTACATTTNCTGTTACATTTTCAGCTGGTGCAGGAGCTTCTACTTTGGGAGCTTCTGTCTTAGGTGCTTCTTCNTTTTTCTTNCATCCAGCAGTTAAACCTACCATACCTACTAAANCTAAACTCAATACGAAAGATACTAACTTCTTCATGGCTTACCCCCTCCTTTTATATAATTTTAGATTTTTAAAAAATTTAAAATAAATTATTAACACTTTCAAAATTTTTGTCAAGAGAAATTTTTAAATGAATTTAGACTTTTAACTTAATTATGAAAAAATTTTTAAACAAATTCTCTTTGAATTAATAAAGATTTATATAATCCAACCTTTAGATATTTATATATTTTTTCTGGCTCTATATTAAGATTTTTTAATAAATTTTCAGGAACCTTATAATTAAAAACATCTACTCCTCCTCCTATTCCAAGCATGTTTGCTAAAATATTTGAAAGTGCTACAATACTTGCTATATCACTTTGAAGCATAAGATCACTATCATGATGAGCTTTTATGGCAAAGGAAATATATTTAGGAAATTCCCACCTTTCTAATAAATGAGCTCCTACAAGCCCATGATCTACACCCAAAACTAACCACTCTATCTGAATAAAATCCCAATCTATCTTTTCTCTTGCAATTTTTTGGAATTCTTTAATTTCTAATTTAGTATATAGATCAAGTACTATTTTACCTATATCATGTAAAATTGAGGCTATATATACTGTTTCTATTTTTGCTGGAGAAAAACCAATATCAAAAGCTATCTCTTCAGCTATAATTCCACAAGCAAGTGAATGAAACCATATATCTTCTACACTAATTCCGTAGCCTATTAAATCCTTATTAAAATATTTTTTTGCAACTGAGGCTACAACAATAAATTTAATCTGATTAATTCCTAAAAACATAAAAGCTTTAAATAAAGAATCTATTTTCTGAGGTAGACCAAAGGCTGGTGAATTTACAATTTTTAAAAAATTTGCAGCAATTCCTGGGTCACTTTTTATTATTCTTTCAAGTTCTCTAAAATCTACATCTTCCTTTTTTAATAATTCAAGTGCTTGAAAAGCTACCTTAGGAAATGCGGGGATAGTATCTACTTTATCAAAAATTCTTTCTAAAATTTGCCTTTTCATAATACTTCTTCCTCTCCATTTAAATTTATTTTTAAAATCTTTTCCTTTAAATTAACTTCTAAAAAACTCTGACAATTAAAGCCGACTCTAAGTATAACATTTTTAGGATTAATAGGATATTTAATTAAAAAGCTTTGAAGTACTTTAAAATTTATTTCTCCTATATTGAGAGCCTCAGGAGAATTTTTATATTTACTACCTCCTGCAATAGCTATTTTAGCAGATGAAAAATTAAAGCCTTTGTTTTCTAACTCTTCAAAAAACAAAGGTAATAAACTCTGCCCAGATAAAATTAACTCTCCTACTTCAATTTCTAAATCATGTTCTTTATAGGGTAAAACAAAATAACATAATCCTGCTATCTCATTTTCTTTATCAATCATCCCAAGAGCTATACCACTTCCTAAAAAATCTGTTTTTAATATCACACTTCTTTTTTCAACTACTTCATAGTGTCCTTTAGGAACCTTTATTATCATTTTAACCCTCTTTTATTACAAAATTCTAATTTTTTTAGTAGGAGCAGTAACTACATCAAGTTTATCTATTTCTTGTAAGGCTTTAATTACATTTTTTTCTTTAGTTTCATGAGTAAGCATAACCACAGGTACAGAACCTTTCTTTTTTTGCCTTCCTATTTGAACTACTGAAGCTATGCTTATATTATTTTTACCCAAGATACCAGAAATTTTAGATAAAACACCAGGTTTATCTATGGCTGAAAATCTAAAATAATATTTAAACTCTACTTCTTCTATAGGTCTTATATTAAAAAAATTATTATTTTTTGTCAATGGATATTTTATAAAGGGTTTTTTCCCAAAATAAGAATATTCTATTGCATCAATTATATCGCTTACTACTGCACTTGCAGTAGGTTCTTTACCTGCTCCTAATCCATAAAGTAAAATATCACCTACAAAATCCCCTGTAATGTAAAGGGCATTGTAATTCAAACGGACTGAAGTCAATACATGATTCTCAGGAATAAGAGTAGGGTGAACCCTTACTTCAATTTTTCCTTTTCTTTTTAAAGCAAAAGCTAATAATTTAACTACGTATCCAAAATCCTTAGCAAATTTTAAATCCATTAAATCTATTTGATCTATTCCTTCTATATAAACTTTTGAAACTGGTATGTAAAATCCAAAGGCAAGAGAAGCCAAAATTGAAATTTTGTGAGCTGAATCAATCCCTTTTATATCAAGAGTCGGGTCAGCCTCTGCATATCCTTTTGCTTGAGCTGCTTTTAATGCATCTTTAAAATTAAGATTATTTTCAAGCATTTTGGTTAAAATATAATTAGTAGTACCATTTATAATTCCTATTATAGACTTTATGTTATTCCCAATTAAAGCCTCTTTTAAAGTCTTTATTATAGGTATCCCGCCACCAACTGAAGCTTCAAAACCCAAAAATCTTTTTCTTTTTCTTGCTTCTTCCCAAATCTCATCTCCATGTTGAGCTAAAATCGCTTTATTTGCTGTAACTACTTCCTTTCCCTCTTTTAAAGCTTTTAAAACATATTCTTTAGCTGGCTCTATACCACCCATTAATTCACAAACAATGGAAATTTCAGGATCCTTTAAAATTTCTTCTACATTAGTGGTTAAAAGATTTTTATCTACTTCTATTTCTCTTTTCTTTTTCAAATCCTTCACTAAAATTTTTTTTATTATCGGCTTTATTCCTATTTTTTCTTTTATAAGATCGGAATTTTTAATTAGTAATTCATAGACTCCCGTTCCAACTGTTCCAAATCCAAGTAAGGCTATATTTACTTCCTTCATTTTAACTCCATACTTTAAATTAAAGAAAAACTGCAAATGGGACAAGAAGATTCTCTTTCTTCTGAACCTCCTATATAAATTACTTGCTCTCCTTTGGAACCATACCTAAATACAGTAACCCCCTTTAACCCTAATTTATAAGCTTTTAAATAAATATTTTTAACATCCTCTACAGTTGCTTCCTTAGGTAAATTAATTGTTTTAGATACTGCATTATGTGTATATTTTTGAAAAGCGGATTGAATGGCTAAGTGTTGCTCTGGTGTTATTTCATAAGTTGTGACAAAAAGCCTTTTTATTTTTTCAGGTAATTTCATATCCCTTAAAATCCCCCTCTCTTTAACTTCTTCTAAAATGCTTTCTATTTCATTTTCGGAAAATTTTTCTTTCTCTAAAATTTCAATAAATAGTGGATGGAATTCTTTTATAAAAATATTTTCAAGGGTTTTTCTCTCATAATAAATTCCAAAAAGAGGTTCTATACCTGAAGAAACTCCAGCAATTAAAGAAATACTTCCTGTGGGAGCTATGGTAGTAGTTGTTGCATTTCTCATAAAAGGTGTTTCAGGATTGTCCCAGATACTTCCTGGATAGGCAGGAAAGTTTCCCCTCTCTTTAGCAAGCTCACAAGAGGCTTTTACAGATTCTTCATTAATAAATTTCATAATTTTTTTAGCTATCTCTATAGCAGAGGGTTCAGAATAAGAAATATTAAGTTTTATAAGAAAATCAGCAAAACCCATTACTCCAAGGCCTATTTTTCTTGTAAGTCTGGTAATTTTATCTATTTGGGGAACAGGAAATCTATTAATTTCTATTACATTATCAAGAAATCTTACAGCTAAATGAATCGTTTCTTTAAGTAACTCCCAATCGATTTTACCATCTTTAACAAAATTGGTTAAATTAATTGAACCTAAATTACAGGATTCAAAAGGAAGAAGAGGTTGTTCACCGCAGGGATTTGTAGCTTCTATTTCTCCTAAATGGGGTGTAGGGTTATACTTATTTATAGTATCTATAAAGATAACTCCTGGGTCACCAGTTTCCCAAGCAGATTCAGCTATTAAGAAAAAAATTTCCTCAGGATCTACATATCTTACCACCTTTTTATTTCTGGGATTTATTAAAGGAAATTTTTCTTTTTTCTCTAAAGCAGACATAAACTGATCAGTGATAGCTACAGATAAATTAAAGTTTGTAAGGGTATTTTCGTTTCTTTTAGCTAATATAAATTCTTCTATATCAGGATGATCAATTCTTAAAATTCCCATATTAGCACCACGTCTTTTCCCACCTTGTTTAATAGCTTCTGTAGCGCTATCAAATACCTTTATAAAAGAAAGAGGGCCACTTGCTACTCCCTGAGTAGAAGCAACTATATCCCCTTTTGGTCTAATTTTCGAGAAGGAAAAACCTGTTCCTCCTCCAGATTTATGTATAAGGGCTGTATATTTTAAAGTTTCAAAAATTGAATCTAAGGAATCCTCAATAGGTAGAACGAAACAAGCAGAAAGCTGTCCCAAAGGACATCCTGCATTCATTAAGGTAGGAGAATTGGGTAAAAAATCAAGATTTGCCATCATTTCATAAAATTTTTCAGCATATTTTTCACAAATATAAGGATCCTTAGAGAAATTTGCCTCAGCGCTGGCTACAGCCTTAGCAACTCTTTCAAAAAGTTCTTCAGGAGTTTCGATAATTTCGTTTTTATCGTTTTTTAAAAGATATCTTTGTCTTAGTATAATAAGAGCTGATTCTCTTAAATTTATTCTTTTACGGCGCTTCATATCTCTTTTAGGCTTTAAGATCTATAAGTATAAGAGTCTGATACTTAGGATCTGGGGGATCACTAAGATCTACATATTTAAATTCGTCTTCAAATTTTTTAATTGTAAAATTTAAAAAAGAGTATAGCAATTCCTTTTCTAAATACCACTTATTTTTTGCAAAATTTTCAAAATTTTTGAACAACTCCTCCTTTAACTCTTTTTTTAAGTAACATACTCCTTCTTTTTCTTCCATTAATTTATTAATCACTTCTTTCCATGCACTTTTAGGAAGTGCCTTAAAAACAAACTCTCCTTTATAAAAATATTGAGAAAGTGCAGTAAAAATTAAAGAACTCCAAGTAAGAAAATTAGTATCAAAATTTCTTCCAGGTTTATTTACTTCATTTATCCAAGAAAGAGGAGGGCCAAATATTTTTTCTATAAGTGGTGCCATATAATCTATCTCTTCAATATATCTCCTTACCATTTTTATTTCACTTAATTTTCTAAAAATGGTATATTCCTTTTCTGTTCCTATTTTATCAGGTTGAAATAGTGCTATTTCATTTATTTTTTTAGCTAAAACCCCTTTTAAAAAACCATGATAAGGTTGGTCAAGATAATTGAGAATAGAAGAGTCAAAATCTTTATTTTTGGTAAGTTTAAGTGCAAATCTTCTTAATTCCTTTAAAACATTTTGAGCAACTTTGAAAATATCTTCTAAAAAGTACTCTTCTAAAAATCTTTTTGCTATTTCTAAATTTCCCATAGAAACATACTCAAGTCCTATATTTAAAGAACCCCATACTTTATCTAAACTCCTTTTAATTTGATCCATTTCATCAATAACCACGTTATCCACAATAATCACTTTATTTGCTATCCAGGCAAGTTCTCTTTTTATTCTTTCAATTTGACTTAAATCATCTAAAATCTTAAGAACTTTAAAGATAAAAAGTTCTTCTGAACCTGTATAAACCATAATATTAATAGATGGTTGACTTTCTTCACTTATAGGTAAATATTTAGGGTCTATTTTTCTTAAATTTTTAAGCGGAATATAGGAGTAAATATCAAGAGCTTCAAAATATTCTGGTATACCTTCGTCCGCAAGTCTACCATTTCTCCATTTATAAGCTCTTTCTTCGACTTCTGCAGGTATTTCCCATATTACAGATTCCATAAGAGCAAAATATGTATCTGGCATCTCTTCCCTTAAAATTTCAATTATTCTTCTAAAATAAAATTCAAGAGAGGATACTTTAAAGTCTATAAAATAAAAATCGTCAAGAGTATAGGGAGGAAGAAAATCCATTGCTTCTATAAGTTCCATATCATCAGGTTTTTTATAAACTTTTATAAATTTTTGAAGTACAGCTATCAGAAAGTCCCAATCTGCAACCCTTAACCATTCTAAAACTTTATCTTCTCCTGCATTAAAAAGAAGAATGATCCAAGAAGCAACTCTTTCTACTTTTATTCTATCCTTATACCAAGCATCTATATCAAACATAAATTGGATTTGACTTCCCTTAGCATAAGAAAGAAGTTCAACAGCTAAATCAAGAGAAGAGGCTTTTAAGGTAAGAAACAGTTCTTGAGGAGGAAGATTTTTAACAATGCCTTCTGGATAAGGAGAATAAAGGATTAATTTTGCCCTTTCCTCCCAAGGTGTACTTAAAACTAAATCATAAATTTCATGAAATTTTAAATTTGTTAAAGCCTTTTCTATCTCGCTTTCAGAGAGCTTAAGAAGATTTTCCAAATTAATACCGGGTAAAATCTCTTTCTTTGTAAAAAGCAGATTCATAATGAATAATCTCCCCCTTTCTTATTCTTAATACTATAACATCAAATCTTATCTCCTTTATTTTACTTAATTTTTGAAAATTTTTAAGAAGAAAATACTCTGCCACTTTTAAAATTTTTTCTCTCTTTCTAAAATCTACTTTTTCTTCAGCCAGAAACTCATCCTCACCAAATTCACTTTTTACCTCTATAAAAATTAAAATATTCCTTTTCTTAGCAATAATGTCTATTTCTCCAAAAGAGGTTTTATAATTTTTTTCCAAGATTTCAAATCCTTTGGAGATAAGATATTCTACTGCTAATTCTTCAGCTTTTTTACCTTTTTCTTTTGAAGTGAGTTTTTGAAAAAACTCTTTAATTTTCATTTTTGGAAGCATTTATAATAAATTCTATGAAGTGGAGAAGGGCCATATTTTTTGATTTTTTCGAAATGGAGTTTTGTTGCATATCCTTTATGTTGGGAAAAGGCATATTGAGGATAAAATTTTTCCATTTCTTTCATATATTTATCTCTTGCCACCTTTGCAAGAATGGAAGCTGCTGAAATGGAAAGACAAAATTTATCTCCGTCAACTATAGCTTTTTGTAATCCTTTATAATCAGGGATAATCCAAGGTCCATCTATTAAAACGAGCTGTGGTTTGACTTTTAATTTTTTTAAAGCTTTTAGCATGGCTTTGAAAGTAGCTTGAAAAATACCCAATTGATTAATTTCTTCAACATCCGCACAGGCTATAGAATAATCTAGAGCAACTTTGCAAATATAATCAAAAAGTTCCTCTCTTTTTTGAGGGGAAAGAAGTTTAGAGTCTTTTATTTCTGGATTTTCAATCTCAGAGGGTAATATTACTGCAGCTGCAAAAACAGGACCAGCAAGGGCACCACGACCAGCTTCATCTACTCCTGCAATTAAAGAATAACCTAATTTTTTGAATTGAGCTTCTAAATTCAGACTGCTCGGAAGATTAAATAATGTATTTTTCAAATTTTCAAAAAATTATTCCATAATTTTATTATCGAATCTTTCTTTTATACGAGCAGCTTTTCCAGAACGCTCTCTAAGATAGTAAAGTCTTGCTCTTCTAACTCTTCCTCTTTTAACAATTTCTATTTTTTCAATCCGAGGTGAATGAAGAGGAAAGGTTCTCTCAACACCTACTCCAAAAGAAACTTTTCTTACAGTAAAAGTGGCGTTAATTCCGGAACCTCTTCTTCTAACTACTACACCCTCAAAAACTTGAACTCTTTCTTTTTCTTCTCCTTCTTTCAGTCTAAAATAAACTTTCACAGTATCTCCTGGATTAAATTTAGGAAGATCAGAACGCATATATTTTTTCTCAACTTCTCTTATTACAGGAAGCATAAATAAAACCTCCTTAATTAAAATTACAAAAAGCTTGAAACAATTATATCATACAAAAATAATATTTGCAAATTTAGAAAGAATTATTTGAATGGGGAGGCCGACGGGACTCGAACCCGCAACACCCGGGGCCACAGCCCGGTGCTCTACCATTGAGCTACGGCCTCCATAAAGACTTATTTTTTCAAATAAAATTTAATATATTTTATCAAAAAAACAACTGATCTAAAAAATATTCTCAAATTTTTATTTATACCTTGAATAATTAATCGAGAGTCTTAAATTTTTATGAAAAATTTTTTAAATTAAAATTATGAAAGAAGAATTAGAACTACAGATTCCAGAAGTTTCAGAAGGAGAAATTATAGACGTTCCAGAAATATTGCCTTTAATGGCAATAAGGGATATTGTGCTCTTTCCTTCTATGGTGGTCCCTCTTTTTGTAGGAAGACCGAAATCTCTTAAAACTATAGAAGAAGCATTAAATAAAAATAAACTTATAGTTCTTTCTACACAAAAAAATTCCCGTATTGAAAATCCCAAACCTGAAGATCTTTATAAGTTAGGAACTATAGCTTTAATAATCAAAACTTTAAATCTTACAGAAAATAGACTAAAGGTTGTAGTTCAAGTTTTGTCAAGGGTTGAAATAAAAGAGTTTTTACAAACTGATCCTTATTTTAAAGTTAAAATTGAGCCTTGTAAAGAGATTGAACCTGAAAGTATTACTCCAGAAATTGAAGCCTTAATGAGATCTGTTAAGGAGAATACTGAAAAACTTTTGTCATTAAAAGGAATTTTAAATCCTGAAATTTCAACAGTATTACAATCTATAGAAGAACCTGGAAGGCTGGCAGATCTTATTACAGCTTATTTGAAACTTAAAACTAAAACAGCCCAAGACCTTCTTGAAACTCTTGATGGAGTTGAAAGGCTGAGAAAAGTTTCAGAAATACTTATTCAAGAAATAGAGATAACTACTCTCCAAAATAAAATACAAGCAGAAGCCCAAGAAGAAATAGGTAGATCACAAAGAGAATATTTTTTAAGAGAACAATTAAGAGCAATTAAGAGAGAACTTGGAGAATTGGAAGATATAGAAAGTGATATAGAAGAATTAAGAAAAAAAATCAAAAAAGCAAAAATGCCTAAGAATGTTGAAAAAGAAGCTTTAAAACAGTTAAAACGTCTTGAATTTATGCATCCCGATTCTTCGGAGGCAGCAGTTATAAGAAATTATTTAGAATGGTTAATAGAACTGCCTTGGAATAGATCTACCAAAGATAATTTAAATTTAAAACATGTAAAGAAAATTTTAGATAAAGACCATTATAATCTTGAAAAAGTGAAAGATAGAATTCTTGAATTTTTAGCAGTAAAAAAGATAAATCCAAAAGCAAAGGGAGCTATTATCTGTTTTGTTGGACCACCTGGTGTTGGGAAGACAAGTCTTGGAAAATCTATAGCTACTGCCTTAGGAAGAAAATTTATAAGGGTATCCTTAGGTGGTGTGAGAGATGAAGCTGAAATAAGAGGACACAGAAGAACTTATGTAGGGGCTTTACCTGGAAGAATTATACAAGGTATAAAACAAGCTGGAACAAATAATCCTGTCTTTATGCTTGATGAGATTGACAAACTTTGTGTTGATTTCCATGGAGATCCTGCTGCAGCATTACTTGAAGTTCTTGATCCTGAACAAAATAAGGAGTTTGTTGATCATTTTTTAGATGTCCCCTTTGATCTTTCTAAGGTATTATTTATTGCAACTGCAAATATGACTGAAACCATCCCTAAGGTTCTTCTTGATCGTATGGAAGTTATATATATCTCTGGCTATACTTTTAAAGAAAAACTTGAAATTGCAAAAAGACATCTTTTACCTAAAATTTTAAAGGAACATGGTCTTACTAAAAAGGATATAATTATTCCAGATGAAGTAATTTTAAAAATAATAGAAGAATATACTTCTGAATCTGGAGTAAGAGAGTTAGAAAGAAAATTAGCTGCCATTTGTAGAAAGATTACTAGAAGATTGGCAGAAGGTGAAAAGGGTCCTTTTGAAATTACAGAAGAAAATTTAGTAAAATATCTCGGACCTCCTGAATATGTGGAAGAATTAAAACAAGAAAAGGATGAAATAGGAGTAGCAACAGGTCTTGCATGGACTCCTTATGGAGGAGAAGTTCTTTATGTAGAGGCGGTAACTATGCCTGGTAAAGGAAATCTTATTTTAACAGGACAATTAGGAGATATAATGAAAGAGAGTGCACAAGC
>Ga0065718_1005448_pt1 | contig 14657 bp, 15 predicted proteins | sample GBSCel77sediment_2_FD_59105 | JGI IMG/M metagenome (GOLD analysis project Ga0065718, IMG submission 59105) | Hot spring sediment microbial communities from Great Boiling Spring, Nevada - cellulolytic enrichment CS 77C v3 (version 3) | ecosystem: Environmental > Aquatic > Thermal springs > Hot...
AAAAAGTTCTTTTAAATCCTTGAGCTATAATAAAAATTTCTTTGCTTTCTTTTCTTGAACTTTTTGGTTTAAAAAATTTAACACTTTTGAAGCATTTTTCAATTTGCTTTTTTAAACTGGGGATTTTTTCTCCTTCAAAGACCTTTACTACAAAAGAACCTCCCTCTTTTAAATAATTTTTTGCTATTTCTAAAGCTCTTTCAGCAAGACTCACAGATCGAACATGATCTCCGAATTTATCTCCTGTTGTTTTTGGTGCCATATCACTTAAAAGGACATCAAAGTTTTCTATTCCCAAGATTTTAAAATCTTTATCTTCTAATTTAAAAACATCTTTCTGAATAAAATGAAAATTGGGATGACTTATTTTTACAGGTAGAATGTCAATTCCTACTACTTTCCCTTTTTCTCCTACAATACTTAAAACATATTTAGACCATGATCCAGGAGATGCTCCTAAATCTAAAACTATATTTCCTTTTTGAATGATTTTATATTTTTCTTGTATTTCCATAAGTTTAAATACAGAGCGAGCGGGATATCCTTTTTCTTTAGCTTTTTTAGCCCATTTATCAAACCAGGGATTTTTATCCATTCTATCTTTTTATTTTACCATTTACATCTAATAAAACCAAACTTGACTTTTTAATAAAGAATTTTTATGGTATGATTTTAAAATAATTTAATTCTTAGGAGGGGAAATTTATGAAAGTGGTTGAAAAAGAATTTGATAAGAAAAAAGCTGTAGAGGCAGCTATTTCTCAAATTGAAAAGCAATTTGGGAAAGGATCAATAATGCGTTTAGGAGAGAGTGAAAAAAAGATTGAAGTAAGCACTATTCCTACAGGTTCATTAAGTCTTGATATTGCAACAGGCATTGGTGGGATACCAAGAGGTAGAATTACTGAGATTTATGGAGCTGAGGCTTCTGGAAAAACCACTTTAGCTCTTCACATGGTAGCTTCTGCTCAAAAATTGGGAGGAGTTGCAGCTTTTATTGATGCAGAACATGCTCTTGATGTAAATTATGCCAAAAAATTAGGTGTTAAAGTAGAAGACCTACTTATTTCTCAACCCACTACAGGTGAAGAAGCTTTAGATATTGCAGAAATTTTAATAAGAAGCGGAGCAGTTGACATTGTGGTTGTAGATTCTGTAGCTGCTCTTGTTCCAAAAGCAGAATTGGAAGGAGAAATGGAAGATCAACAAGTGGGTTCACAGGCTCGTCTTATGTCAAAAGCTATGAGAAAATTGACTTCTGCTATTTCTAAAAGTAATACCGCTGTAGTTTTTGTAAATCAAACCCGTATGAAAATAGGAATGAGTACCTTCGGAGGACCTCCAGAGACTACACCAGGAGGCATGGCACTTAAATTTTTTGCCTCCCTTAGATTGGAAATAAAGAAAATTTCTACCATAAAAGAAGGAGCGGAAACTTTGGGGTATAGAGTAAAAGTAAAAATTGTTAAAAATAAACTTGCTCCACCTTTTAAAGAGGTTGAATTTGATATGTATTTTGGAGAAGGAATTTCTAAGGAAGCAGAACTTATTGATCTTGGATTAGCTATGGGAATTATTGAAAGAAGCGGAGCTTGGTATACTTATAAATTAGATGGAAAAGAGGAAAGATTAGGACAAGGAAGAGAAAGTGTAAGAAAACTTCTTAAAGAAAGAAAAGATTTAGCTCAGGAAATAGAAAGGAAAATAAGAGAGTTAGCAGGTTTACCATTATGGGAGAGTATGCCTTCTCAAGAAAAAATCCTTAAAGAAGTAAAATAAGATGCACTCTTTTTCTTTTAAAAAAATTGAGGAAAAGCTCAAAAATGTAAAACTTCTTGTTATAGGAGATTGCATACTTGATAGATATTTTGTGGGAGAAGTTAATAGAATTTCTCCAGAGGCACCAGTTCCAATATTTGATTTGAAAGAAATTTATTTTAGTTTAGGAGGTGCAGCAAATGTAGCTGCAAACTTAAGAGGACTTAAGGTTAAAGTTGAATTGATGGGAGTTGTGGGGAGAGATGAGCACGGTAAAATTTTAAAAGATCTTGCCAAAAAAGAGGGGATAGGAATAAAAGGGATTTTAGAAGAAAGCTCTCGTCCTACTACTATTAAAACAAGGGTAATTGCTCAATCTCAACAACTTCTTCGTATAGATAAGGAGGAGAGAAAACCTATTAATAAAAATTTAGAGAAAAAATTTCAAGAAATTTATGAAGAAATTCTTCAAGAGGTTGATGGAGTAATTCTTTCTGATTATGCNAAAGGTATGTTTTTATCTGAAAGTTTTTGTGCATGGATAGTAAAAGAAGCAAAGAGAAGAGGTAAGTTTCTCATGGTTGATCCAAAAAGTGTGGAATGGAAAAAATATGAAAGTGCAACCTCAATTACTCCAAATTATAAAGAATTTAAAGAAACTGCTTTTAAAGAAAATCTTCCTAAGGATAATCTAAAAGAATCCGCAAAAATTCTGGTTGAGAAATACAATCTTGACTTTCTTGTAGTAACCTTAGGTAAAGATGGTATATTTTCTTATCACCCAAAAGAGGGAACAATTTATGCTCCTTCTCAAGCAAAAGAAGTTTATGATGTTTCGGGTGCAGGAGATACTGTAATAGCTTCCTTAGGAGCTTTTTATGCTATAGGTTTACCATTAAAGCAAATTCTTGAACTGGCAAATATCGCAGCAGGAATAGTGGTTGGTAAAGTAGGAACTAAACCTGTTTATTGGGAAGAAATAAAAAATTTTGTTAAAGAGAATGAGAATTCAGGGGGAAGGAGGAAGAAATGAGCAAGATCTCTCGTATAAAAGCTCGTGAAATACTTGATTCCAGAGGCAACCCTACAATTGAAGTAGAGGTTTGGTTAGAAAGTGGTTTTTATGGAAGNGNATCNATTCCTTCGGGCGCNTCAACTGGNAAACACGAAGCTCTTGANTTAAGAGATAAAGATCCANAAAGATATTTTGGGAAAGGGGTTCAGAAAGCAGTTTTTAATGTGAATGAAATTATAGCTCCTCAATTAGAAGGTTTTGAATCCTCTAAACAGGTAGAAATTGACCAAATGCTTTGTGAACTTGATGGCACCGAGAATAAATCAAAACTTGGAGCTAATGCTATTTTAGGAGTTTCTCTTGCCTGTGCTAAAGCTACTGCTGAAGAATTAGGAGTGCCTCTTTTTGCTTATATTGGTGGATTAAAAGCAAGAACTTTACCTGTGCCCTTTATGAATGTTATAAATGGAGGTGCTCATGCAGACAATCCTTTAGATTTTCAAGAATTTATGATTGTTCCCTGGGGAGGAGATAGTTTTTCTAAAGCTTTAAGAATGGGAGCAGAAACCTATCATTCATTAAAAAGCATTTTAAAGGAAAAAGGATTAAGCACCTCTGTAGGAGATGAAGGTGGTTTTGCTCCTCAAATAAATTCTCCTGAAGAAGCCTTAGACTATTTAGTTAAAGCTATTGAAAAAGCAGGATATAAGCCAGGAGAAGAGATTGCTATTGCCATGGATGTAGCAGCTTCAGAATTATATGAAGGAAAGGGAATATATAAATTTTCTGGTCTTAGTAAAAAAATGAATAGAGAAGAACTTTTAAAATATTATGAAAAATTGGTTAAAAATTATCCTATTATATCAATTGAAGATCCTTTTTCTGAAGATGATCCTGAAGGATTTAAACTTATTACTAAAAGTTTAGGAAATAAAATTCAGATTGTTGGAGATGATATATTTGTAACTAATCCTAAAAGAATTGAATGGGGAATTAAAGAAAAACTTGCTAATGCAGTTTTAATCAAACTTAATCAAATAGGGACATTAACTGAGACAATTTCTGCTGTAGAATTAGCCTATAAAAATAACTGGAAGTGTATGATCTCTCATCGTTCAGGAGAAACAGAAGATACTTTTATTGCTGATCTTGTAGTGGCTTTAAATACAGGACAAATCAAAACTGGAGCACCAGCAAGAAGTGAAAGAGTGGCTAAATTTAATCAACTTTTAAGAATTGAAGAATACCTTGGGTCAGCTGCTATTTTTGCTGGAAAAAACATCTTAAAATAATATTTTTATGGAAATTTTAAAAGAGATTAAAAAAATATCCCAAAAAGAGCCTGTTGAGTTTTGGATAGAAATTGAAGAGGGTTTTGAATTAGAAAAAAGGGATAGAAAAGAATTTTTAGAAGAAAAATATGTGGATCAAAATATTTCTGTAAGGTATTTAAATAATGAAGGGAAAGCGGGTCTCTCTTATAGTGCATCTTTTAATCTTTTAGATTTAGAAGAATCCGTTTTGAAAGCAAAAATTCTTTCAAATTACGGTGTACCTTCTATTTTTCCTGAAAAAGAAGAAAAATATCCTGAAGTTTCTTTTCAACAAAACCTTAATATATCTATAAATGAGTTTAAAGAAAAGCTTAATGAATTAGAAGAAAAAGCTTTTAGTTTTGATTCTTCAATTTCAAGAGTTGAAAAAATAAAACTTTCTTTTGGGAAAATTAAATATATCTTAATTAGAAATGAACTTGAATTGACCTGGGAAAGACCATTTTGTAGTTTTATTATCTCTGTTATAGCTAAAAATAAATATAAAGAAGCATCTGCTTATGAGTGGTATGAGGGGGTTGAGTTTAATTACCAAACTTTTTTAGAAAGGGTTGAGATTGCCTGCAAAAAAGCTTTAGCTCTTTCTAAAACTAAAAAAGGAAAAAATTTAAAAGTTTCTATTCTTTTTCCTCCCTTTTTAGCTGTTGAACTTTTAAAGTTTTTAGAATTTTCTTTCTTAGGAGATGAAGTATTAAAAGGAAGGTCCTATCTGAAAGACAAATTGGAGAAAAAAGTTTTTAATGAAAAAATAACCTTATTTGATGATGGAATAAGTCCTTTCCTACCTGAGAGTAGACCTTTTGATGATGAGGGAGTTGCTCAAAATAAAAAAATTCTTATAGAAAAGGGTATAGTAAAAACCTTTTTATTTGATACTTATTGGAAAAATTTCGCAGAAAAAAAAGGATTTAAAGAATTTAAAGCTGGAAATTCAAGAAGACCTAATTTTTCATCTTTTCCCAAAATTTCTTCCACTAATCTTTATCTTAAAAACGGTGAACTTTCTAAGGAAGATCTTATTAAGGGAGAAGAAGAAATTTTTGAGGCTTTGGAGCTTTTAGGAGGTCATACTGCTAATTCTATTTCTGGAGATTTTTCTTTTGGAGTTTCAGGGATTTATTATAAAAGGGGAGAACCTGTGGATTACTTTTGTGAAATGGCTCTTTCTGGAAACATTTTTGAATTATTTAAAAATGTTTTAGAGCTTGGTTCAGATATCACTTTTTATGGGGCTACAGGTTCTCCAAGTTTACTTACAGAAAAAATGGATTTAGGAGGTTAGTTTAAATGGAAATTAAAGAAGCTATTGTAAAGCTTAAAGAAGGAGAAAATCTAAAAAAAGAAGAAGCTTATCAAGTTTTTAAAAAGATAGCTGTTAATAATTTTGAAGACGAAGAGGTAGAGTTATTTCTTGACCTTTTGAGAAAGAAGGGAGAAACTTGGCAGGAAATAACTGGTGCAGTTATGGCATACAGAGATATTATGATAAAAGTGCCTCACCATTTACCTGAGTCTGCAATAATTGTTGATACTTGTGGAACAGGGGGAGACAATAAACATACTTTTAATTTTTCAACAACAGTTGCCATAGCTCTTTCAGCTTTAGAGGGGATTTATGTTGCCAAACACGGGAATAGATCCGTTACAAGTAAATGTGGGAGTGCAGATTTGTTAGAAGCTTGTGGAATTGCTTTAGATGTACCCCCTGAAGCTTCAGCTTTAGCTCTTGAAGAAATTGGTTTTTCTTTTCTTTTTGCTCCACTTTATCATCCAGCATTTAAAAGGGTTGCAGGAATAAGAAAAAAACTTGGTAGAACAATTTTTAATACCCTTGGACCTCTCTTAAATCCTGCACTTGCTAATTATCAATTATTAGGAGTTTATGACTTTTTACTTACAGAAAAAATAGCTTATGTTCTTGACAGTATAGGAGTTAAAAGAGCATTAGTTGTCTTTGGTGAAGAGGGATATGATGAAATAACCATTACTGGTTCTACAAAGATTTCAGAATTAAGAGATGAAAAAATTACTACCTATTATATAGATCCAGAAAGTTTTGGTTTTGAAAGATGTAAGAGCCCAGAGGAATTAACAGTTAAAGATCCTTCTCAAAGCAAGGAAATTTTAGAAAACTTGTTAAAAGGGGAACTTGAAGGTCCTATTATGGATATGTTTCTTTTAAATCTTGGAGGAGCAATTTATCTTTGTGAGAAGGCTATAGATTTTAAAGGAGGAATAAAAAAAGCAAGAGAACTTATACAATCAGGTCAAGCCTGGAAAAAGTGGCAAGAAATTTTAAAATATTATAAAAAATTTAAAAACTAAATTCCCAATAAAAAAGTATTAAGAGTAGGTTATGAAAATAAGATTCTTATATTTTAAAGGGTGTCCTCATACAGAACCAGCTTTAAATTTGTTAAAAGAAGTACTTAAAGAAAAGGGAATTAAAGAAGAAATTGAGATTATAGAAGTTAACTCTGAGGAGGATGCAATAAAATATAGGTTTTTAGGTTCTCCTACAATTCAGATTAACGGTTTAGATATTGAGAAAGAAAGAAGAAACGATTTTCCAACCTTTGGATGTCGTATTTATAAAACTAAAGATGGATATAGTGGAATACCACCAAAAGAATTAATTGAGAAAGCTATTGATGAAGTAATAAATTTATAAAGATTATAAAATTAACTTTTCTAAAGTTTCTAAAACCTCATTAGGAGAAATTAATTTCAGACAATTATAGTGTCCATATTTGCAAGTTCTTTTGAAACAGGGGCTACAAGAAAGGTCAACTTTTAAAACCCTTGCTTTTTTATTTAAAGGACCTGTCTTTTCTGGATCAGTGGAACCGAAAATAGCAATTTGAGGTACTTTTAGAGCTGCTGCAAGATGCATAAGTCCTGAATCATTAGAAATAACAGNCTTTGCTAAGGAAAAAATTCCTGCAACCTCAGTTAAATCTGTTTTTCCGCAAAAATTATACACTTCTTTTTTTCCATTGTTTATAAAATCTCCCACCTCTTTTTCTTTTAGACTTCCTACAACAATTACTGCAAAACCTTTTTTCACAAGATTTGAAGCAAGTTCTTTATAATATTCCTTGGGCCACATTTTAGAAGGTCCGTAAGCAGCACCTGGTGCTATAATGATAAAGGGTTTGTCTCTGAGTTCTTTTAAAGAAGTTTTAGCTTTATCTATAATTTCTTCGTTAAGAGGCAGTAGTAAATCTTTATGTTCACAAGGGAGTTCTAAAGCTTTTAAAAGATATAAGTAATAATCTCTCTGGTGGATTTTTTGATGAAGAGGTTTGATAGCTTTTGTTAAAAGAAAACTTCTAAAATCTTTTGCATATCCCCATCTTTCTCGAAGACCAGCTCTGAAAAAAAGCCAAGCTGAAGAAAATGAGTTAGTAAGGAGGAGCCCTACTTCTTCTTTAAAAGGTTTTAAGGTTTCTAAATTCCTTTTAGTGTTACCCCTTTCATAATAAAGAACTTCTATATTAGGAAAGAATTTAAAAAGATTCACTATATAAGAAAGACCAAACAGAAAGATTTTTTCTTTTTGGCAAAGATTATAATATACAGGAGTTGCCATTAAGGCATCACCAAGCCAGTTAGGAATTCTGATAACCATAAAAAAGCCTCTTTATAACTAAAGTAGCATAAGCTCCTTTTTCCAAAGTAAATTTTAGTTTTATAGTAGTATTATCAAGTTTTTCCCATTCCAAATTTTCTGGGAAAATAACCGCTGGTCTTGGATAGGTTTTAAATACAAGCCCCTTTATAAAGCTTCTCAAGTTTTTAATGTTATCTAAACCCTCTTTTTTGCATATTTCATTATAAATTTCTTCTAAATATAAGCTCTCAATTTTTTCTTTAAATTTTAGNTTNGGAGAGGGTAAGGGTAATTTTAATTTTTTTAATATTTCCCATTTATTTGCTGGCACTTCTTTATAAAAGAAAAGTTTTCCTAAAAGATAAGAAATTTCAAAATATGGTATTTCAANCNTTAAGATAACTTCTTTTAAAATTTCATTCCAGAGATAACTTTGATAAACATTTCCTAAAGAAAAAAAGATATTCTTTATCTACAAGATTTAAAGCCCTTTTAAAAGTTCTTTTAGATGGTTTATGGGTAATCAAAAAGTTTAGCAAGTTTTTTTCCCAATTAACTTTAGCAAGGTCTAAACACTTTTCAAAATTTCTCCAATATTTTTTTAAACACTCTCTAAATTTTTTTGTCCTTTCTATATCAATAGCACTTCCTTCAGCAATCATAAGATAAAGAGCCTTTTCATAATTTCCTAAAATAACCTCTTTTATAGCAAACTCCTTAGAACTTTTAATAGAACCAAATCTTTGCTCATTAAAGTAATTTGAAAGTCCAAATTTTCTTACTAATTCCACTTCTCTATTAAATTTTTTTTCTTCTACTTGAAAATCTCTTACTATAATCTCAAATTTATTTCCTATAAGAAGGTCTTTTGACATAGGTTTGTTTGTGTTTCCTAAGTATATAAGCTCAAATTCTTTTTCTTTTATATCCTTTTTTGGTCCTTTTTTAATGGTAATAAACTGATGGGCTATTGCTTTTTTATCTTTTAGCCCTCCATAACTTATGGAATCCATAGAAATTCTTAAATTTTTTGCAATTTTCCCTATTGCATCCCAAGTTGATATATTAAATTTTTTTAGCATATAAAGAGAATATTCTCCTTTTCCTTCAGGATGAATATCAGCAATCTCTGAGACAACGAAATCTTCTAATCTTTCCTTTATTTTCATCAAGCCTTATTTTAAAAGATAGGTCTCTAAAAAACAAGGTAGGTTGTTTTATAAAGAAAAAGTATTAAATTAATAAAAGTTTAAAAAGGAATGAGATTGTTATTATGATTACACAGGTTTTAACAAAAATTATAGGAACGAAAAACGAAAGGGAATTAAAAAGACTTAAGCCTGTAGTTCAGAAAATAAATTCTTTAGAACCAGAGATACAAAAACTTTCTGATGCTGAACTTTCAAGAAAAACTATAGAATTTAAGGAAAAATTAGAAAGGGGAGCTACGCTTGAGGATATTTTACCAGAGGCTTTTGCTGTTGTGAGAGAAGCTGCAAGAAGGGTTCTTGGAATGCGTCACTTTGATGTTCAAATTATTGGTGGAATTGTCTTACATGAAGGTAAAATTGCTGAAATGAAAACAGGAGAAGGAAAGACCTTAGTTGCTACTCTTCCTGCTTATTTAAATGCACTTACTGGTAAAGGGGTGCATATAGTTACAGTAAATGATTATCTTGCTAAAAGAGATGCTGAGTGGATGGGGCCTATTTATAGATTTTTGGGCTTAACTGTAGGATATCTTCAAAATCAGATGAATGACTCAGAAAGAAAAAAAGCTTATGCCTGTGATATTACTTATGGAACAAATAGTGAGTTTGGTTTTGATTATCTCCGTGACAACATGAAATATTCCTTAGAAGATATGGTTCAGAGAGGTCACTATTATGCTATTATAGACGAAGTGGATTCTATTTTGATAGATGAAGCAAGAACTCCTTTGATTATTTCTGGTCCCTCTGAAGAAGCTACAGATCTTTACTATTATATAGATGAAATTGTAAGAAAACTTAAAAAAGATGTTCACTTTACTTTAGATGAAAAAGCTAAGAATGCTCTTTTGACAGAAGAGGGGATTGCAGAATGTGAAAGACTTCTTGGTATAAAAAATTTATATAATCCAAGGTATGTTAGACTTGTTCATCATATAAATCAAGCACTAAGAGCACATCATTTATTTAAAAGAGAGGTAGATTATTTAGTTAAAGATGGGAAGGTGGTAATTGTAGATGAATTTACTGGAAGATTAATGCCTGGGAGGAGATGGAGTGATGGTCTTCATCAAGCTATAGAAGCTAAAGAAAGATTAAGAATTGAAGCTGAAAATCAGACTTTAGCTATGATAACCATTCAGAATTATTTTAGAATGTATGAAAAACTTGCTGGTATGACAGGAACTGCTGAAACAGAAGCTGCTGAATTTAAAGAAATTTATAATCTTGATGTAGTGGTTATTCCAACTCATAAACCCATGATAAGAATTGACTATCCTGATGTAGTTTTCAGAACCCAAAAAGAAAAATTCGAAAAGGTAGTTGAAGAAATAGAAAAATGTTATAAAGAAGGAAGACCAGTACTTGTAGGAACTACAAGTATTGAAAAAAATGAACTCCTTTCAAAAATGCTAAAAAAAAGAAAAATTCCTCATCAAGTTTTAAATGCAAAACATCACGAAAAGGAGGCTCAAATTATTGCTCAAGCTGGAAGATCTCATACTGTAACCATAGCTACCAATATGGCAGGTAGAGGAGTTGATATAATTTTAGGAGGCAATCCAGAAGGACTTGCTAAAGCTCAACTTGAAGCGGAAGGATATGATTTGTCTGAAATTGATGAAAGAGCTTGGAATGAAGTTCTTGCTATGGCAAGACAAGGTCTTGACCCTACTACTAAATATAAAGATTATTGGGCAAAAGTCCTTTATGAAAAGTATTTAGAGTGTCAAAAAGATGCTGAAAAAGTAAAAGCTCTCGGAGGTCTTTATATTATTGGGACTGAGAGACATGAAGCAAGAAGAATAGATAACCAGTTAAGAGGAAGATCAGGAAGACAGGGTGATCCAGGAGCATCTCGTTTCTTTTTTATCCTTAGAAGATGATCTTTTGAGACTTTTTGGATCTGAAAAACTTAAAACCTTTATGGAAAAACTTGGATTACCAGAAGGAGAACCTTTAGAACATCCTTGGTTATCAAAAGCTATAGAACAAGCTCAAAAGAAAGTAGAAGCCTATCATTTTGAAATAAGAAAATATCTTTTAGAATACGATGATGTAATGAATAAACAAAGAGAAACAATATATTCTCAGAGAAAAGAGATTTTAAAGAGTGACTCTATAAAAGATTGGATTGTTTCTATGATAGAGGAAAAATGTGAAGAAATTTGTAGAAGAAACTTTTATAGAAAATAAACATTTTGAAAAAGAGAGTTTAGAAGCACTTTTACAGAGATTTAAAGAAATCTTTACTTTTACTCCAGAAATAGATGCAAATCTTTCTAAAAAAGAAGATTTGGCAAAGGAGTTAAAAAATTCTGCTTTAAAAAGATACGAAGAAAAAGAAAAAATGATAGGTTCTGAAACTTTAAGAGGGCTTGAGAAATATTTCCTTTTAACCACTATAGATACTTTATGGAAAGAACATTTACTGATGCTTGATCATCTTAAAGAAAGTACAGGATTAAGAGGATATGGGCAAAAGAATCCATTACAGGAATATAAAAAAGAAGCCTTTTATTTGTTTGTGGATTTAATGAAAAGGATAAAGGAAACAACCCTTTCCTATCTTTTTAGAATAGAAATTAAAGAAAAAAGGGAGTATTCCGAAGAAATAATAGAAGAATTAGAAAAAGGGGAAGTTGATAGTAAAAAGCTTCAATATAAAAGAGAAGATTTTTTTAGGGAAAAGGAAGAATTGGCATCTCAACCTGTAAGAGTTCAAAAAATAGGGAGAAATGACCCCTGTCCTTGTGGAAGTGGTAAAAAATATAAGAAATGTTGTGGTAAAAATTTAGAACAAGGAGAGGTAAGAGATGAAGTGTCTAAAGTGTAATTACATCTTTTCTGAGGAAGTAAAAATTTGTCCTAAATGTGGATCTGATATGGGTATGGTGCTTGAAAAATTAGGATATTTCCCTTCCTCAGCTTCTAAACCTTTTTTAACTGTGGATGATTTTAAGGAAAGATCTATTCTTGAAACAGTTGAAACAGAAAGGGAAACTAAAGAAAAAAAAGAAGAGATAGAATTTACTTATGAAGAATAAATAATTAAGGGACCTTATCTCCCCAAAAATCTTTTTTGTTCCCTTCTGTAAATTCTTTGGTTTCTAAAAGAGCTTTTTGATAATAAGTTAATACAAGTTTTTGAGCTTCTCTTGAAGCATAAGTCTCGGGGTAGTTATTTATAATGTAAAGAATTCTTTGATAAGCACCTCTATAGTACTTGATCTTATAATAAAATTTAGCTATATACAATTCATGTTGGGCTAAAAGTTCTCTGAGTTCTTTAATCCTTTTTTCTGCCTCAGCTCTATAGGGACTATCAGGAAAATTTTGTAATAATCTTTGATAGGCAGATATAGCTTTTTTTGTATGACTCTGTTCTCTATCATAGGAACGTTTCATTTTATAATAACAGGTCCCTATTTGATAAATTACGTAAGGGATAGCTTCATTATTGGGATAAAATTTTTCAAATTCCTCATAAAGGGTTATAGCTTCTAAATAATCTTCTTGCCAGAATTTTGAATCTGCCATTCTTAACTGAGCAAGAACAGCTTGAGGAGAACCTGGGAATTTATCTCTTATTTCTTTATAAGATTCATAAGCTCTTTCATAATTACCTTTAGCAAAATTTTTTTCTGCATCTCTTAAAAGTTCAATAAGTAAAGGTTCTTCCTCCTTTTTTTTCTTTTTCTCAAAAGCTTCAGAAAATTGAGTACTTATTCCAGATGAAATTTTTGAAATAGTTCCACAAGAATTTAAAGAAATTAAAATAAAAAATACAAAAACAATAAAAAAGGGTTTTTTAATAAAATTAGAAAGTTTCATCTCATAAGAGGTTAAGAAGATAATGCCTTATTTAAGGCATTTAAAATTACACTTTTTGATACTGCTCCAACAATAACCTCCACTGGCTCACCCTTTTTAAAAATAATCAAAGTAGGAATAGCTCTTATTCCGTATTTACCTGGTGTTATAGGGTTTTCATCTACATTTATTTTGCAAACCTTTATTTTTCCTTCCAATTCTTCTGCTATTTCATCAATAATAGGTGCAATAATTTTACAAGGCCCACACCAGGCTGCCCAAAAATCTACCAAAACAGGGACCTCAGCTTTTAAAACTTCTTTTTCAAAATTTTGATCGTTTACTGTACAAGTTGCCATTATAGCCCTCCCCTAAGTATAACTTTCGAGTTATCTTTAAAAGAATTAATTTAATACAATTTTTACAAACTTCAATTAATATTTAAATTTTGTAAGAAATAAAACCTCTTTTCAAAATAAGAAGAATTCTTTTAAATAGGATCTCAAGCGCTTTAGAAGTTTCTTCTTTTTTTAAAAGATAGTAATTGTAAGCTATTACTGCAGGGATAGCGCAAAAAAGTCCCATAGCTGTATTAATAAGAGCTTCTGCAATCCCTGGAGCAACAGTTGCTAAACTTGCACTACCTTTTAAACCGATGTCATGGAATGCTTTCATTATACCCCAAACAGTCCCAAAAAGCCCTATAAATGGAGCTACATTTCCAACTGTGGCAAGAACCCCTAAACCCTTACTTAAATTCATAGTAATACTTTCCTGTTCTATTAAAGCTTTCTCTATAAGTTCTTTTTCGGCTAAACTAAGAGAGATTTCTAAATTAAAATTTTTAGAGTCTTCCCTCTTTTCAAAATAGTTTTCATAAATTTCTCCAAAAGAAGCTACAACCCTTTTTATACTATGTCCTAAAAGATGAGATTCCATTTCTTTAGTTTCCTTTATTAAAGAAGGGAAATCTTTAGTCCTTTTTACTAATGAGTCTATCTCATAAAGAAGGTTTTTAAAAGCTTTGTATCTGAAATAATTTGCAATAATTATATACCAGCTCTGAATACTCATAATAAGCAATACTAAAAGAACAAATTTTCCCACATATCCAGTTTGCAAAAATACCTTCCATAATTCCATAAATTTAAATTCCCCAAACAATTTCTTTTAAAGATTTTTTAATATTTAAGGAATCCTTAAAAATTGTCAAGCCCTTTAAAGCAAGGTCCTTTAATTCATAGGTATACTCATTTACATAGGTGTCAATATGTTTTTTAATGATTTCTTCTTCCATTTCCTGAGCATAAACTTTTAACAAAGGAAAAACTTTTACCCAATTATTTTTAGCCCAATCAATACTTTGTTTGAAAAGATTAACAATTTCATTTTTAGTTTTTTTTGATAAGGCTTTTTTAATAAAAAATCCTCCTAAGGGAAGAGGGGCTTTAGTATTTTTTTCCCAATATTCTCCCAGATCTAAAATTTTATGCAAATTATATTTGTAATACAAAAATCTTCCTTCGTGAATAAGAATCCCAAGCTCGGTTTTACCTTCTAATAAGAAAGGAATTACTTGGTCATATCTTACAAAGATTTTTTCTATCTTATCTTGATAATAAAAATTGAAAAGCATATGAGCAGTTGTATGTTTTCCAGGGATAGCAATTTTTAATTTACTAAAATCTTNNATTTGATNGGGTTTTATTCCNACAAGCAAGGGTCCNACACCAAATCCGAGAGCAGAACCAACTGGCAAAAGTTCATAATCAGAAAAGATAAGATTCCATATAGCAAAGGAAGCTTTAATAATTGGGAANGCTCTTTTTATAGCTAAATTATTTAATGTTTCTATGTCTTCAAAATAAAAATTAAGCTCAAAAGAAGATTTAACCTTTTTAAGAAGGATTCCT
>Ga0065718_1005624_pt1 | contig 14622 bp, 18 predicted proteins | sample GBSCel77sediment_2_FD_59105 | JGI IMG/M metagenome (GOLD analysis project Ga0065718, IMG submission 59105) | Hot spring sediment microbial communities from Great Boiling Spring, Nevada - cellulolytic enrichment CS 77C v3 (version 3) | ecosystem: Environmental > Aquatic > Thermal springs > Hot...
GCCAGGCGGTTTCCGTAGGGAAACCTGCCATGGCGTTTGCCAGGCGAACCTGGCTAGGCCCGGGAGGGAGCAACCTAAGCCTGGACGCTCGGCGCTTAGGGGGGTGCGGGTACGAGCGTAGGGTCTGGGAGGTTGGGCGGATTCTGGGCGTCGAACCTCAGTGACCCGCCGCCCCTCTGATTTTAGCAGTACCCGCATATCTGTCATCTATTAATTAATTCTCTGCATAATTTTGGTCATTATATGAAAAGCTGATGGCTTTTTGGCGGGCGAATACTATTTTATTTATGGCTGTCTTAACATGTATGGGGTTGGTGTTGGTTTTCCTAAAGGTTTTCTTTTGGGGTTTCCGCCAGCGGTTTCCAGTTTGAAATGGGTGATCCCTCTGGGATGGTTTGGATCCCAACACTGACTGGTTTGCATGGGTTCATGATGAGAAGAATATAAGCCCGGCATTGTTGATGGAGATCTACCGAAAATGGTGTAGCCTATTGGAAACTTTATAGGCAGGATCACGCATTTGCCAAGAAACTAGGTTTAAATGTCTATCGGATTGACGTTGAATGGAGCAGAATATTCCCAAGAAGCACCTCTGATGTCAGGCGTTGAGGTTAAAGGGGCCTCCGACGGCGAAGTTGCATGGGTGAATGTGAATTCCAAAGCCATTAAGAGCCTTGGAGAAAATATGGCGGTGACCCATGCCCGCGCCTATGACGCGATAAAAACCCATGACACGGTTAAGGCGATGATGTCAGTTCCGGCCCGGCTTATGTTGGGCTGATTCATAATATTATTCCAGCGGAACCCCTTAACGGGGACTCCAGCTTAGATATTGAGACAACCAGTTTCATGGACGACATGCACAACCATTTTTCCCACGGGCTATCGCCGGGGATTGACTTGATAAAAACTTTAAAGGCGTAGAGGAAAGGGTGAAATGAAGAATTATCTGAAACATCGTCTTGATTAGCTCGGCGTAAACTATTACACGCGGTTTGCGATTAAGGGCAAAGGAAACCTTTTAGCAAGAATATTCGCCGGAATAAAAGCGGTTCCCGAAATTGTGCCAAACTATGGGTTTGCATGCCGGCCAAACGGCAAATCTGCCGATGGAAGACCCTCCTCTGACATGAGATGGGAAGTATACGCTGAAGGTTTAATTAAAGCCCTTAAGAGCATGGCGGTATATGAGAGGGCCCTTTATGTGACTGAAAACGGCATAGCTAACGAGAAGGATGCTATTAGATCGGATTTCATGGCAAACCACATCAAAGCGTTGGAAAGAGCATTAAACGAGGATAAAATTGATGCAAGGGGCTATTTCCACTGGGCTTTAACGGACAATTATGAGTGGGCTAAGGGTTTCAAAATGAAGTTTGGCTTATTCGCAGCGAACTTGAAAACAAAGGAGCGTAAAATGCAGAAGCTGCGACTTTATGTCCCATCTACAATAAGCCATGGTGATATAATTGAAGCTGCATAAAATTTTCTATTTACTGTTTGCCGCAGCATTAACAGTGCTTTGGCTTCTGCTATTTCCAGGAATGCTACCTAGGGAGATTCTAAACGTATACCTGTCATATTTCTATATCGTTAGGGCGCTTACCGTTGTTGTGGCTGGATTCTTCATAGTGGAGGGAATAGCCTCGCTTATCACGCGGCGGCTCAAGCATATTGGCCGAGAAGTTTACCTCATAAGAAACGTCATCCTCGTAATAGGCTACATTGTAATCGGATTTGGTGTGCTGGCGCTTTTTGAAGTCACAGGGATAACGGCCGTTGCCTGGGCCACGGTCTCCGGCCTCGTGATTGGTCTAGGCTTGCAGCCCATACTTGCCAACCTATTTGCAGGCTTAATAATTTTTGGAACAGGCTTCCTCAAGCCGGGCACAAACATTAAAATCTCCGGAGGTTTGCCGCTGGCCGCCGTCACATTGCCGGCGTATAAAATGTTCAGCATAAACGAGTTTATACCAACCTTAAGGGGCACCATAGTGGAGGTTGGTCTAATGCATACCAAGCTCCTCTCAGAAACTGGTGAAATTGTGAAAATAGCGAACAACATAATATTCTCAAATAGTATCGTAATGGAGGAAAAAGAGGAGCCTAAAACTGTAAGGGTTAGATACGAGTTTCCAATTGAATATGACCCAGACGTGGTGCTGACGAAGCTTAAAGAGGCCTTGAACAAGGATTTCAAAAACCTCAAAATATTCATTGAGGAACAAAGCGACAAAAACTATTACATCACCATAGTGGTGGCGACAACCCCGCCCAATGTGAAAATAAGAGAATACCGATCAGAACTCCTGAAGAGGATAATAAAGGTGCATGGGGAAATTAAGCAATCAAACATTATCACAGCCTAAGCTGATTCACTGTTTATGGAAAATGCTTAATTTGGCTTAGCCTATAGACTTTTGGGTTGAATATGCCTTTCAATGAGCTTCGAAAGGATTATATTCTCAACCGCTGGGTTGTGATAGCTGTCGAACGTTGTCGAAGGCCAACAGACTTTGTGAAAAATGAAACTATAAGGGAAAGAGCCGGCGTATGTCCACTGTGTCCAGGTAATGAGCACATGACCCCGCCTGCCGTGCTACTTTATCTAAATAGGGGTGGACAAATAGAAAAGGCCGCCGATTGCGGCGACTCGAGGCCTAAAGACTGGCTGATACGCTGCGTTCCAAATCTTTATCCAGCATTCACGCCTCCCAAGCCTGGAGAAAAGACTTCCATTATTGGTGAAGTTGGAGGGGGAAACTTGGCTTTGGCAGTGGGCCATCATGAAGTTCTAGTGGAATCGCCTGTTCACGATGAGCATCCCTCAGATGCGAGAATCACCCAATTGATCTATGTTATAAACGCCTACATGGACAGGCTTAGCGAACTATATTCAAGGCAATATGTTCGCTATGTCTCCATATTCCGCAATCACGGACCAGAGGCTGGCGCCTCTCTTTCGCATGCCCACAGCCAAATCATTGCAACACCAATGGTTCCAAGACTCGTTGCAGAGGAACTTGAAGCCAGCAAAGAACAATGGAGGAGTAAGGGCGTATGCGCCTTCTGCGAAATAATTGAAAATGAGAAGAAGAGCTCACGCCTTATTGCCGAGAATCCCGATTTCGTGGCTCTAGCTCCATACGCAAGCATCCATCCAATGGAGTTCTGGATACTTCCAAAGAAGCATAGATCCACCCTGCTCGGACTTTCCGAAACAGAAACTGGAAACCTCGCAAAGATCATGAAGGCATGCCTAGGCGGCCTAAAAAGGCTGCTAAATGATCCGCCCTACAACTTTGGTTTTCACATGGCACCACAAGGAGAAGCCGCACCGTATTACCATTGGCATTTGGAGGTTTATCCGAAACTGGCCATTTGGGCTGGATTCGAAAAGAGCACAGGCATGTACATCAACACGATTTCACCGGAGACGGCTGCAGAGCATTTAAGAGGCGTGATTCAACAACAAGATTGAGGCTTAAAGCCCATAACGTCCATTTCATGTTTAGGTCTTATGAATAGAATGTCTTCAACATAAGCCCTTAAAAGCTCGGCAACGCTCCAAGCCTGAGCGATACATCCTCTAGGCTTGTGGGGAGGATCACCGTCAAAGATTTCGCTTATCGAACCTAAGCCGGCCCTGTAGAATTGATCTCGAAATATGGGTAGGAGGAAATTCTCAAAAGCATAGCGGCGCATGGCCTCGGAGTAGCCGTAAACTTTCAGGAAAGCCGTTATAAATGGTCCAAGGAGCCAGGGCCAAACGGTTCCATTATGGTAGGCTCTGTCTCTGGTTTGCCTATCTCCGCTATAGGTTCCCACATAAGAGGGATCATCCCTTGCCAGGCTTCTCAATCCATAGGGTGTGAGAAGGCGATCGCGAACCAGATTAACAACCTTTGCACTCCTTTCCCTGTCAAGCATAGTGAAATCTAAGGAGACAGCGATAATCTGATTGGGTCTTATGGAGTATCCCTCAAGCCCACCGCCATCAACGACATCTAAGAGGTAACCTTCTTCTGGATTCCAGAATTTCCTTAAAAAGCTCTTCATAACCTTCTCAGCCATCCCCCTAAACCTTTCGACCTCAGCTTGCTCGTTGAAGTGTTGGGCTAGAACCTCAAGCGTTCTAAGGGCGTTGAACCATAAAGCCTCCACCTCAACAGCCTTTCCAGCCCTTGGAGTGACAGGCTGACCGTGCACGGTTGCATCCATCCATGTAAGCTGTGGCCCATGGGCTAGAAGTCCATCATCGTCAACCCTTATGCCAAAGGCTGTTCCGGCCTTGAAAAATTCAACGCTATCCTTAAGGTCCTCCCACAAAAAACGCCTAACAAACTCGAAATCGCCAGTGTATTTGAGATACTGCAATATGGCGTTGATGTACCAGAGGGTGGCATCCACCGAATTATAAAGTGGCTTGGCAAATTGGTCTGAAACGAAGTTGGGAATCAAACCGTTTAAACTGTATTTTTTAAAAGCTAGGAAGACTTTCCTCGCATCTTCAAACCTTCCAGATACAAGCGTTAATCCCGGCAAGGATACGAAAGCATCCCTGCCCCAATCCTCAAACCAGTGATAACCAGACACGATCGACCTTAAGCCGTCACTTGAAGTCTCAACGACAAACATGTCTGCCGACATAACGAGCCAATTCAGCCACTCCTCAGCACATATGCCGCCGTGTTCAGCATAAAACTCCTCTAGGAGCCTCTTACGCCTATCTAAAACCGATCGGTAAAGCCTCTCCACATCATCTAGGCTGGAAGGCATATCACCAGCAATTTTTATTGCCTCATCAATATTTCTACCAGCCAACGCCACAACGGCAAACTTTCCGCAGCCTCCCGGAAGATGTAACTCAAAGAATCCTGGAACAAACCAATCGTCAAGGTGGCTTTCACCCCTCGAAAACTCCTCCCTAAAATATACACGCTCAACCCACTTTTCACTGGAGACGTAGGCGCCGTTGGTGGACCATAAAACGATCGTGGAGGGTGAACCTTCAACATTAACAAAAACCCTACCATCCAGGGTCTTTTGCACAAAGCCCAATGCGCCTAAGCGCCTGTCGATAACCGAGTGGAAGTGTCTGAATGATATGGTTGGATAAACGCGCATAACAGCGTCTGAGGAATCTCCACCGGAGACCCGGTAAAGAGCTACAACCACATTTTTCCCGTGGGGCATAAAAATAGTTTTTTGCACCCGCACATTTCCAACAGTGTAAATGTATCTTGGGAGGGGGGAAAGCGAGAATCCCTCGAGGAAAATATAGCCCTTTGGGCGGATTCCATCCTTAAACTCGTTAGAAAACAGGGGATAAGCATTGCCGTCTAAAATCAATTCTTCGTCAAACTTTGCGACACAGAGCCTACGATCCCGTGGTGGATTAATTGCAGCTACAAGCATTCCATGGTATTTCCGTGTGTTAAGCCCGAGAACGGTTGATGAAGCGTAACCGCCTAAACCGTTTGTTATAATCCACTCCTTTTCGATGGACTCCTCAAAATTTGCTAAGCTCTCTTTTTTCAGGCTTATCGTGGGAAGGCTCATTTCACGGCATCAACTTCGCAACATTTCGTTCCCTAGACACTTCAAAGTAGTTTGCAACGGGCTCGCATTTAACTCTAAACAACAGCGCATGGGGTTTTTTGAGCTTATACTCGGTTAAGGTTTCGGCGTAGCCCATGCCCTTTGCAAAGACCATGTCCACGGACTCGTAGACTCTTAGGAAATCCTCCGAAACTTCTTCGAGGATAAGACCTACAGCGTCTGTACCCGTGGTTATCACCCTATCCGCAATCTTACTTATCCCCGAAACCTCAGCGTCCTCCATTGTCGCATCGTTAATCACCGGACCGCCTTTAACGGCCACGTAAACCTTTAAGCCCATGTTTTTAAGTTGTTCCACGAGCAGAGTGTCAAAAACTATTTCGCCAGCATTATCCGCTAGAAGTAGAACCTCGCTTGACTTTTCAGCTACCTCGTAAATGCGTTTAATGTCATCGATAGCTAAATCCTTCGCCGCCTCCGCAAGCATTCTCTTCAGCCCATTAAAAGTGAAATTGTGTCCTGGAATGTCAAACTCTATAGTGTTCCCTACAATGGCGCAGAGGCAGGCCCTTTTTAAGCGGTCATAAAGCGTGTAGCCCTCCTCAACAATACTCCGCGCGTAGGGCAACAGCTTCAAGGCATTCTCATTACATATTTTCTTTCTCCACCTATAAGGATCATCACAGCCAGTAACCCTCTTTATTATCCGATCCCTCTTTGTCCCTAGAACTGCGGGCACGGCGCTGGGCCTGAACTCTTTCTTGAGCAAATGGATAATCTCAGCTGCAACCCTGAAATGCAGCGCAGGGTTTTCGGTAGCCTCTTTAGCCTCGGCAATACCCCTGCTCAGGAGGCAGGCGGCACATTCAGCTTCAACCTTCAATTGAAAACTTCTCCCACATCAACACTGCTTCTGCAAGTTCCCGCAGAATCCTATATGGGTCTTTCGCCTTAACAACGTAGCTTGAAATGAGGATCCCCTGAGTTTTAAGCCTCAAGGCTGCAGCCACATCATCAGCGCTGCTTATTCCAGCTCCACATAAAACTATAACTTTTGGATTTACTTCCTTCACAAGCCTAACGGTGTCCAAAATGACTTCAGGCTTAGCCCTTGAAACCGATATTCCGGTTCCAATGAGCTCTGGAGGCTCTACAGCCACCATATTAGGATTAAAAGATGCGACAGCTGCGCTCACTTTCTGATTGTTTGCGCAGACCACAGAAATTAAATTTTTCTCGTGAGCAATCTGCACAGCCTTTCCGATCTCTGAAATTTTAAGCTGCTTCTCAGAATGATTGATGAGGGTTCCAACAGCTCCAGCCTCCTTAACAGCATCCGCAAGTACATGTCCAGTATAGCTTCCAGGCTCTATGGGGTCAATATGCTGGGCAAAAACTGGAATTTCCGTTTGAGAGGCTACGGTGGCTATGTCCGTAAATTGGGGAGCCACACCAATCGAAACCTTCGTTTCCAAACTCACCCTCTCTGCATCTTTAGCAATCTTTAAGGCCCGTCTTCCAGTAGCCTCCAGGTATGTTTTGAAGTTTACAAGTATGAGGGGAACCGCAATTTTTGGTGGCAACCCCTCCACCAGCAAATAGTTATGTACAGTTACACAACTAAAGTATTTTTGGTTAAAAACAGGGGTTATCATTTAGGCGCTTTTTGCTATGGAATGAAAACTGCCGCGGCTACCACGGTCGTCCAAAGTCCGTTCTTGTCGCCTGTAGCTGACTGGGTTATGTTAGTCGTCTTTATAATCAGTCCGCTTGTTTTGAAGAGTTGTTTTTTCTCATCCCAGGCAGTTTCAGGATCGAAAGGTATACCCATGGTTGTGGCCAGCATTGTAGCAGCCAACTCCTCAGCATAATCTCCAGCAACCTCGTCCGTCTGTCCGAAGGAATGATATTCAGAAAGGTATCCATAATTGTTTTTGCCCGAGGGAATGGCGACGCCAATAGAGGCCGCTATAAGTCTGTGGGGCTCGTTAGTGGCGTTCCTCGACAGGACAACGAAGGTTATCTCACCTGGGCTAATCATGCTTAAGCCCCTCTCTTTCGGGATAAGCTTGCATCCGGGCGGCACTATGCTTGAGACATTAACTAAGTTACAGTGCTGTATTCCGGCGTTCCTCAGAGCCAACTCAAAGGACTGGAGTTGGTCCTTATGCTTCCCAACGCCCTTCGTCAGGAAGAAGTACCTTGGAATCATTTTCAGCATTTTCGAGTCCAATAAGACCTATAGAGAGTTGCTTATTAATTTTATCCCTTCAAAAATCTGCCATCAATAGGCTTCATAACGTTTAGTAAAGTTATACAAAAATTGAAATAAAGGCTTCACTTGTATTTGACATCATCGCATAACCTCTAAAAATGTTTGAACATTCGACATCGAATTTATGGACTCCCCCAAATGCTTTAAGGTTCAGGAATTAATATTGACGGGGTTTGCGTTTCAAATTTCCTGTAGCAAAAATGTTAAAGATAGAAAAGCATAACGGTTTTTTAATTAATTTTCAATTAATTTTCCCCTTTGAGGTTTAAAGTTGATACCGCTTGGAAGCGTGTTTAAGGATGAATCTAAACTTGATATAAGCTATGTTCCTCCCAGACTCCCACATAGGGAAAAGGAGTTGAACCTTCTGTGGGGTTTTTTCAGTTTTCTATTTAAGCATCCATTGAAGATGACGCAGAGGGTTTTAATAGTTGGGGACGTGGGAACCGGCAAAACAGCCCTTGCCCAAAGATTCGGAGAGAATATCACAAGAGATGCTAGATCTAAGGGGTTAAACCTGCATTACATCCATATTAATTGCCGCCAGTATAGGGGAAGCCTTTTCTTCATACTACACCATGTAATTTCGGTTTTCCACCCTAGCTTTCCCAAAAGGGGATCTTCAGCAGAGGAGCTGCTGCAAATCCTTTTGCAATTTCTAGAAGATCAGAACACCTATGTAATTTTAACTCTAGACGAGTTTGAAAGTCTCGTGGAAAGGGGGGATCTGAAGCCGTTTATAAGCTTTCCCGCCTTCAAGAGGCCAGACCGAATAAACCTCAGAGAACCTCCATAATGTGCATTTTAAAGGATTTAAAGGTGATTGAAAAACTCGACGCCAGCACAAAAAGCACGCTGCAGTCCAACATAATCTACCTGGAAAGATACACNTTTGAGCAGTTGGTGGACATAATAGTGGATAGGGTAAATTTAGCCTTTAAACCCAATGCTGTGCCAGAAGATACAATAAGCCTCATAGCAGAATTAGCCCGATCTGAAGGCGGAAATGCTCGCTTCGCCATAGAACTTCTATGGAGAGCTGGAAAATATGCGGATGCTGAAGAACTTGAAACTGTAGTTCCAGAATGTGTACGGAGGGCAGTTTCAGGCATATATGCCATGGCTAGGAAGAGCGATTTAGCCTATCTCAGCCTCCATGAGAGGCTTCTTCTACTAGGAATTGCGCGATTCTTCAAGGAAAATGAAAGAGCGTATGCCTCCATGGGCGAGGTTGAACAGGCATATGCTGTTGTCTGTGAAGAATTTGATGTGAAGCCGCACACGCATACACAATTATGGAAGTACTTGCAAAGCCTTTCAGCCCTTGGCATACTCAAGAAGAAAGTTTCACTCGTTGAAAATGGAAGGGGGAGAACAACCTTAATATACCTTATAGGAGCCCCCGCTGATGAACTTGAAAAGGAGCTTCTCGCCCTTCTGGAAAAGGAAATCCACAAATAGACATTACAAGTCCTTTGATACACTGGTATGAAGATGGAGGAGGTTCTGGGCAGCAAACCGCGCCTAAGAATTCTTAAATTGCTCTTTGACATTGGAGAGCTTAACGTTTCAGAAATAGCCAGAAGAACCGGAAACAGTTACAAGAAAACTTTGGAGCATCTTGAAATTCTTGAGAGGGAGGGGATCCTAGAACATAAAAACTATGGCAGAATCCGCCTATATAGGTTTAATTTGGCCTCCGAGAAATCCAGGGCTGTGCAAAAATTGATTGAAAACTGGGAAAGAGCAAGTGAGCGGTAGACTCGCCAACCGCTACATTAACATTTATCCTCCGCGCTTTAAAAGGGAGAAAATCAGGGTGACATTTAATGGCGATGGTTGATGTATCCGGCAAACCAAAAGTTTTCCGAGAAGCCATAGCCACGGGGAAGATTAAGCTGAAGCCTGAAACAATAAGCCTAATAAAAAAGGGGAAAATTGAGAAAGGTGATCCGCTGTACACCTCAAAAATAGCTGGAGTATTAGCTGCTAAGGAAACAAGTAGGCTAATCCCCCTATGTCACCCCTTACCCCTCACAAACGTGAAGGTTGAGGCTGAGATTCTAGACCACGAAACAATTCAGGTTTCCTCTATAGTCAAAACCGAAGCCCAGACAGGTGTGGAGATGGAGGCGCTTGTCGCTACGGCCGTCAGCCTCTTGACAATATGGGACATGGTCAAGCAGTATGAGAAGGATACTGAGGGGCAATATCCATCCACAAGAATTGAGGAAATCCGCGTTATGAGGAAATTTAAGGAAGCCCGGGGAAATGAGTAGAATCAGCGAAAGTACCAGAAGGCATAAGGCAGAAGCCCCAAAACAGCTTAGATTTGGAGTTTTTATATGTAGCACCTCCCGCTATAACCAGCTTAAGCGTGGAGAAAGCGTCAAAGATGAATCCGGAGACCTTATTGAGCACTTCGTTAAAAGTTCCGGGCACGTTCTAGTCTTCCGCAAAATAATCTCCGACGATAGGGCTCTTATAGAGCAGGAGGTAAAGGAGGCAATAGAATCCCCGAACTTGGATGTTGTGGTGTTCTGCGGCGGCACAGGGATAGCCCGCTCAGACATCACCATAGAAACTGTTTCCCCCTTCCTTGAGAAAACCCTCCCCGGATTCGGAGAAATTTTTAGACTTCTAAGCTACAACGAGATTGGATCTGCAGCAATTTTGTCCCGGGCTATTGCAGGCACGTCAAAGGGCAAGGTTTTCTTTTGTATTCCAGGATCCATGGAAGCTGTCAGGCTTTGTTTTGAAAAACTTATATTACCCGAGGCGGCACATATCGTTAAGCACGCACGGGAATAACGATGCCATTAATCGACCGTTTTGGCCGTCCGCTTCTTAACCTACGCATAGCCCTAACTAGACCTTGCAACCTCCACTGTAGTTATTGTCATGGAGAGGGTGAGGAGAGGAGCACGCAGAATCCTCCAACAGAGATGACAGCTGAAGAAATTATCCGGATAGTCAGGGTGGCTGTGGCTCTGGGAATTTCAAAGGTGAAACTTACGGGAGGGGAACCCCTACTACGCAAGGATATCATTCAGATAGTCAGGGGAATCTCCGGCATACATGGATTAGATGAGGTTTCCATGACCACCAATGGCACTCTTCTAGCGCCAATAGCAAGGGAGCTCCGTGCCAGCGGTTTAAGGCGGATAAACATAAGCCTGCCAACAATAGATGGTGAAACCTACTGTAAACTAACTGGCGGGAATCTTAAAGACGTATTGATGGGAGTAGAGGCGGCTGTAGACGCCGGATTTAACCCTGTAAAGCTTAACATGCTTGTCCTGAAAGGGGTGAATGAGGCTCAAGTTGACGAGATGATTGACTTCGCAAGGGAAGTGGGGGCTATTCTACAGCTAATAGAGCTTGAACCCATAAACATAAGCGGCGACTACTATGCTAAGCATCATAAGCCCCTAAACGAGTATGAGGAAAAGCTGAAGCGAAAGGCTATTAAAATTGAGACGAGAAAATACATGCAAAACCGCAGGGTGTACCACCTCTCAGATGTAATGGTGGAGGTTGTCCATCCGATAGAAAATACGGAATTTTGCATGTACTGCACGAGAATCAGAGTTACAAGTGATGGAAAACTTAAGCCATGTCTGATGAGAAACGATAACACCGTGGATATATTAACGCACCTGCGGAAAGGCGCAAATGACATGGAGCTTATGGAATTATTTAAAATTGCAAACGATAGAAGGGAGCCATACAATCTAAGGAGCATCGAATAAAAAGAAGGAAAGGGGACATCAGATTTCAACTATTTTTGCCTCAAGTTTCTCCGTGTTAAGTAAAGCCATAGTCGACTTTCCAGTTATGTAGCCGCAGACTTCCCCGGGATTCACCACCAATGTCCTGCCCTTCCTATACGCCTCAGCCATATGTGTGTGACCATGAACTAAGACGTCGAAGCACTGGCTGCTGATTAGAGCCTTTAGCAGTTCATCCTCGGTTCCATGCATCAGCGCTATCTTGACGTTGCCGACGGCTATTTCCGCGAAGCTACCGCGGAGCTCCATGTTTCCGTGCTCTATAGACCTTTTCTTTAGTAGTTCTCTGTCCCCGTCATTATTGCCGAAAACGCCGATGACCTTTGCTTTCAGCTCCTTTAATCTTGGAATCACAAAGGGCGCCACATAATCTCCTGCGTGAAGTACAAGTTCTACACCTTCACTATTAAGTCGTTTAACAGCCTTTTCTATCATGGGTAAATTGTCATGGGTGTCTGAAATCAGCCCAATTATCATGTCATCACCTTACCATAAAGCTATTTTCTAATGCTGAGGAAATAATTCTTTCTTATGCCTCCATAACCTAACAAAATGTAGTTGGGGTGAACATTGCCGATTCATAATCTTAAATTTACTCATCCAAAGCCTATAGAAAGGGTTAAAATTGAAAAAATTAGCGATGAAGAAGCCCGCGCCATAGTTTCGGAGTTTGTTAGAAAAAAGAATGTTGAAAAGGTTGAGATATCCACGGTTGCACAGAAAGGCGGGTACTTAGTTGTAACGGGAATTTGCCCAATAAATATTGAAGGCCATATGTGGGCTGAAAGATTTGAAGTTGTAATTGATAAAAAAGGAAAAATAAAGTACACGGAGTTTTGGTTGCTATAGTCCGACATGACTTGAATACACCGGCATGAATAGTATTGGAAAGTAGACCGAAAAGTTTTTAAGCTTTCCTTTCCAGCGGAAATCTTGCCGGAGGCAAGCCGACCCGGAAATGGGCGCGTTAAAGGTCAATCCAAGCTCCTCAACGGTGACTTCAGCAGGAGGCATAATCCATGCTGAAGTCACGAAAATCTCTCATGCTCACACTCACATTAAGTACTCTATACTCTTTGGGAGTCGGCTTGCTAGGTCCCATTTACCCGATTTTTGTGGTTAATCGTTTCTCAGCCTCCTACATAGACATGGGATGCCTATACGCAATATTCGGCGCGACAGCAGCTCTTCTCAAAGTGCCAGCTGGCAAATTTTCAGACATTTACGGGAAGGAAAAAATATTCCTAATAGGAACGGGCATCGGCGCCATTTGCTCCCTCTCATACGTGTACGTTTCCAGCCTGACAGAGCTCTACCTTATAGAATTCCTATTTGGAATATCCCATGCCCTTCAAAGGCCGTCCTTATTGTCCATAATGATTGATTTAGGAGACAAAAATGGAAAGGGGTTTGCCTTGGGAATATTTGAATCCATATATGATCTCACAGAAGCCGCGGCGGCACTGCTTGCAACAATAGTAGCTACGAAAATAGGGTTTGAGGCCTTATTTTATATATGCTCAGGATGCCAGGCAACAACTGGAATATACCTAATAAAGCAGAAGGGACATGCAATCTAAACGTTAAAGTTATTATTACGAAAAAGTAAGTCTAATCAAAGGAAGGGAGCCCGGTGGTGTAGCGGTCAAGCATGGGGGCCTCTGGAGCCCTTGACGGGAGTTCGAATCTCCCCCGGGCTACCAATCTAGATTTTTGATTTATACCTCCAAGGAGGTTTGCAGGCTAAACCATGGAGGCCAAGCCCTATCGACAGCAACAACGAACAAACTCAAATTCACAGCTCAGAATCGCGACAGCCCAGTTTATGCCGAGTACTTGTGGTTCACGAATTGAGTTGGCACAATAATCGGCTTTTACTTTAGAGAGAGACAGGTAGAGCAGCTAAGCCAGAGCCTAAAAGAAGAGAGAAATCGGACAGAGGTCCTTACAAACCATATTCGACAAAAGTCTGATGAAAATTGGCGAAAATTGGAGGGTAAAACTTGAGCTCAAAAACATCTAGCAGCATTATTCATCATGAAGATGGTGGTCCAGTTTACAGCTCCATTCGAGATGACGGCACAATAATACATTGGTGCGACGAATGCGGCTCCATATGGATAAGCAAAGAACAACCGGAAGCTGAAGTAGCACCTACAAAGAGAATGGAAATTAAAGCATTAATAGCAGAACTCAAATCAAAAAGGATGGAATAGCGAATACATTCACACGGACAATGCTGCGAAAATTCTAAAGATGAACATTTCAGACGCTTAAGTTCCTAAGTTTCCAGATGCATGCCGCAAAGAATGAAACCCCAAAGCCTAGGAGACCAATTAACGAAAAACCATGGAGGGGGTTGTCCCAGGGCTGTTGCTCTCAGGCACTGGCTGGAATGTGTCAAAGGTGACAGGTATAGGGCGATCCTAACTGGTTCNGGGACGCTNTCAAGCGAGAAGAATGTGCCGCTGAGAAAGGACATAGGCACTATGACGAAGGTGCTGAAGGCTCCCATGTCCTGATGGGATTTAACCACGAGGGCGGCAAGCACTCCAAGGAAGGCGAAGGCGAGACATGATATGAACAGTAAAAGCAGGAATAGGGGTAGCTGCGGGCTGGCTCTGAATTTTGTCGGATATAAGCAGGCCGGCAGCTGTCATGGTNAGGGAGCTGATTAATCCATGAATCACGCCTGTAAGGGCCTTGCCTACTACTATGGCCGATGTACTTATTGGAGCCATAAGCAGCTCGTCGAAACACTTATAGTATAGCCGGTCAACGTGAAGCTTTGACCCAGCACCGTTATAGCTGCTCGTCATCGCNGTTAANGCGATTATTCCGGGTATAACNAAGTCTAAGTAGTTTTGGCCTTCGANGNTTATGCCTCTGCCTAANCCGTAGCCAAAGGCTAAAAGGAAGAGAATGGGATATATGAGGCTGGATGCGAAGGTTCTGAATATGCGCCGCCTCAGCACCCTCAAGTCAGCCCATAAA
>Ga0065718_1000761_pt1 | contig 14554 bp, 17 predicted proteins | sample GBSCel77sediment_2_FD_59105 | JGI IMG/M metagenome (GOLD analysis project Ga0065718, IMG submission 59105) | Hot spring sediment microbial communities from Great Boiling Spring, Nevada - cellulolytic enrichment CS 77C v3 (version 3) | ecosystem: Environmental > Aquatic > Thermal springs > Hot...
ATAATCCTTCTTGGGCTTGTGGCCTTCATGGCTAGCACGGCTGGTGGGGTTTTATTTGCCAAGGTGTTGAACCTTTTCCTTAAGAGGAAGATAAACCCTGTTATAGGTGCTGCTGGTGTTTCCGCTGTACCTATGGCTGCAAGGGTATGTCAGAGGGTTGTTCAGAAGGAGAACCCTGGGAACTTCGTCTTGATGCACGCCATGGGGCCGAACGTCGCTGGGGTGATAGGCACCGCGGTTGCAGCAGGGGTTATGCTGGCTATATTAAGGTGATCTCTTAAGTGCTTTTAAGGGCCAGTGACTTAAATGAGTCACTGGCTATTTTTTTGGTCTTTTGGAGGTGTTTCCATAGATGGAAAGGATAGCTCTTGGTGCTGATCATGCCGGGTATAGGCTGAAGGAGGATATAAAGGCATTTTTGAAGGAGAATAACTATTACTTTGAGGATTTTGGAACCTTCGACACTAAGCCTGTCGATTATCCCGAAATAGCGATAAAGGTAGCTACTTCAATAGCTAAAGGGGTTTTTCCCCGAGGGATATTGATTTGCGGAACCGGTATAGGTATGTCGATAGTGGCTAACAAGGTTCCCGGGGTATATGCGGCTTTATGTCATGATATTTTCACAGCAAGGGCATCGCGGGCCCATAATAACTCTAATCTACTCACGCTGGGAGGAAGGATCATCGCTTCGGAACTAGCCAAGGAGATAGTTAGAGAGTGGCTTGAAACTCCCTTCGAGGGCGGAAGGCATTTAAGGAGGATTCAACAGATAATGGCCTTGGAGGAGAAGTTTATAAAAAAGGATGTTGTGAAGAACGGAAGGCTGGTTATAGTAGATCATCCTCTTATACAGCATAAGCTTTCCATATTAAGGGACAAGAACACCAGTGTTAAGGAGTTTAGAGAATTGATCTCTGAGATATCTGCTTTGATGCTTTTTGAGGTAACGAGAGACATTCCCCTCGTTGAGAAGGAGGTCGAAACCCCAATTTCCAGAGCTAAGAGTTTTGTCATCAGTGGAAAAGAATTAGCTTTGGTTCCCATATTGAGGGCAGGTTTAGGCATGATCGATGGTATATTGAGGCTTATACCTAATGCTAAGGTTGGCCATATAGGGGTGTACAGGAAACCGGATACTCTTGATCCTGTTGTTTATTACTGTAAGCTCCCTAAGGATATAGCGGAGAGGGATGTAGTCATTCTTGACCCTATGCTGGCTACAGGAGGGTCTGCGGTAGAAGCAATAAAGATCGTAAAAGAGCACGGAGCTAAAAATATAAAATTTCTCTGCATTATAGCTGCTCCTGAGGGAGTGGGAAAGGTTCATAGCGCTCATCCTGATGTTGATATATTAACAGCTGCTTTGGATGAGAGGCTAAACGATCACGGTTATATTGTCCCAGGGTTGGGTGATGCAGGTGACAGGATTTTTGGAACGAAGTGAGAGTTTTCTTTTTTCCTTTGCGCTTTCGCTTTTTTTAGGTCTAGTGATATCAAGGTTAGCCTATGAGCATAAGTTCTTAGATATTCCCTTTGAGAGGAAGTCTCACTCCTCCCCTGTAGCTTTAGGGGGAGGAGTGACCTTGTTTCTCTCCCTCTTTCTTACTTCAATGATCATGGGGAATCACTATGATCTTCTNTCTTGTGCTTCATTGATCGTCTTCGTAGGGCTCGTGGATGATATGTTTGACCTGCCTCCAGGCGTTAAGCTTTTGTTTCAGGTGATCCTTGCCCTTTTTTGGATTTATCGGAACCCTATTTCCTTATATGGTTCTCCTATCTTAGGGGGAGCATTCGGTATCCTGTGGATCGTAGCCATAACCAACGCTTTCAATCTCATAGATGGGATAGATGGGCTTGCTTCGGGTGTGGCTTTGATCTCCACTTTGGGTTTGATCTTTGAAGGAGTGGATTATGCTTCCATTCTTTTAGGTGCGGTTCTCGGTTTTTTTATATTGAACTATCCCCCAGCTAGGATATTTCTTGGTGATGCTGGAAGCTACCTTTTAGGGAGCCTGATAGGAATCCTAACCTTGAGTGCTATAGGTGATTTTAGCATATCCTCTATGTTTAAGGCCTCTCTTATGGTATCATTTCCATTGATAGACCTTTTGTGGACCATTTTGCGTAGATGGGTGAAAGGAAAACCTATAACGCTAGCTGATGACCAGCATATACATCATTTGCTTAAGAAGAGGTTTGGGGGGAAAAAAAGGACCCTTTTGTTTTTTGTCTACTTCTTCATGGGGTATTTGTAAGCATTGGAGTGTGGTGTTTATAGGATATGAGAAAGGTGGTTTTGATATTTGGGACGCGTCCTGAAGCCATAAAGATGGCTCCAGTTTATGAGGTTTTGAAGCAAAAAGGCACCTTCGATGTTAAGGTTTTGGTTACAGCTCAGCATCGAGAAATGCTGGATACGGTTTTGGATATATTTTCGATAAAGCCCGACTATGATCTCTCATTGATGAGGGNGCGTCAAACCTTAGCTTACATAACTAAGGAGGCCCTAACAGGTGTGGTTGAGGTTCTTGAAAGGGAAAAGCCCGATATGGTTTTGGTTCATGGTGATACTACCACCACCCTTGCAGGTAGCTTAGCTGCCTACTATCTTAAGATCGCTCTGGGGCATGTGGAGGCAGGCTTGAGGACGGGGGATATGTATAATCCTTTTCCAGAGGAACTTAATAGAAGGGTAGCTGATATTCTATCTGAGCTATGCTTTGCCCCTACCAAAAGAGCTGCTCAAAACCTTCTGGATGAGGGTATAGAGGAAACTCGGATATTTATAACGGGAAACACGGTTGTAGACGCCCTCTTGAGGATCTCATCTATAGAGTTTGAGTTCAGAGGAGAGCTAGAAAGATTGTCCTCTTGGGATGGCAGGATAATCCTCGTAACCTTTCATAGGAGAGAGAGCTGGGGAGAACCGTTAGTTGAGATATGCTCCGCTTTGAATCTAATTCATGATTCTTTTAAGGATATCCTAATCGTTATACCATTGCATCTTAACCCTGAGGTAAGGGAGACCGCCTTTAGCGTTCTTAAGGGGGATAGGTATCTTTTCACCGATCCCCTTTCTTACGTTCCCTTTGTTCACCTTATGAAGAGATCCTATATCGTTTTGACGGATTCGGGGGGTAGTTCAAGAGGAAGCTCCCTCCTTAGGCGTCCCTGTGCTCGTTATAAGGGAGAAGACGGAGCGTCCCGAGGCGTTGGAAGCAGGGGTCGTTAAGCTTGTGGGTAGAAGCAGAGAAAGAATAGTGAGGGAGGTTTCATTACTCCTTAGAAAATAAAGAAGCATATGATAGAATGAGAAAAGCGGTGAATCCCTATGGTGATGGAAGGGCATCGGAGAGGATAGCTACCATATTGGAGGCTTATCTTTGATTTATCTTGATGGGAGGGGTAAGATGAGCAAGATAGTTATAGAGGGTGGTAAACCCATAACCGGGAGGTTGAGAATTCAGGGAGCTAAGAATGCAGCGTTACCTTTGATGGCTGCTTCCATTCTTATGGGTGAGGGTGAGAGACTCTTACTTAGAAACGTCCCCCACCTTAAGGATGTTGAGACAATGGAAAGCATACTATCCTTTATGGGATTTTTGCCGGAAAGAGAAGGAAATTCTTTGTCTTTGGTTGCGCCTAAGGATATCAAGGGAGAGGTTCCTTATGATTTGATGAGGAAGATGAGAGCCTCCGTGTTAATACTNGGACCGCTTCTTTCCAAAAAAGGCAAGGTTGTCTTGCCTCTTCCTGGTGGATGTCCCATTGGGACCCGTCCTATAGACTTGCATCTCAAAGGGTTTTCTTTAATGGGTGCTGAGATAGCCATAAAGCATGGTTATATAGAGGCTAAGGCTGATGGAAAGCTTAGGGGAGCTAAGATATATCTTGACTTTCCGAGCGTAGGAGCTACCGAAAACATAATCATGGCGGCTACTCTAGCTAAAGGGACTACAGTTATAGAGAATGCGGCGCGAGAGCCTGAAATACATAATCTCATGGATTTGCTTTACAAGATGGGGGTGGATATAGGTAGGGATGGAGAGAGCACCATAGTTATAAAGGGAGTTGAGGAGCTTAAGGGGAGTGAAATCTCCGTAATCCCAGATAGAATAGTTGCCGGAACATATATAATAGCTGGTGTGATAACTAAGGGTAATATTAGAGTTGAGAATGTTAACCCCTTTCACATGGAGGCACTTCTTGCGAAGCTTAACGAGGCTGGAGTGAGGGTGGAGCATGGGGAGAATTGGATTGAAGCTTCCTTCGTGGAGCGACTTTCCGGTATAAAGATAACTACCCTTCCTTATCCAGGTTTCCCAACAGATCTTCAGGCTCAGATGATGTCGTTACTTTCAATTGCTAAAGGTACAAGTATTATCACGGAAACCATTTTTGAGAACAGGTTTATGCACGTTTCGGAGTTAAGGCGCATGGGTGCTAATATAAGGGTTGAAGGAAATAGTGCGATAATCGATGGGGTAGAGTCTTTAAGCGGTGCTCAGGTTATCGCAACCGATCTGAGAGCAGGAGCTGCCCTAGTTTTAGCTGGCTTGTCAGCCACTGGAATTACAGTGGTATCTAAGGCTGAGCATATAGATAGAGGGATATGAGAGCTTCGTTGAGAATCTTTCATCCGTTAGGTGCTAGGATCGACGGAGGGAGGAAGATTGAAAGCGAGGCTATATAAGCTTGGAGGTATATGCATTTATAGGGCCAAGCGGTACAGGAAAAAGTCAGAGGGCTTTGCCCTTAGCGTTAAGCTACGGCATTAGATATATCATAGATGATGGCTTGCTTATAAAAGATGGACGGATAGTTGCTGGAGTTTCAGCTAAAAGCGAGATAAGTAAGGTCAAGGCTATAAGGCGAGCTCTCTTTCAGTATGATGATCACAGAATGGAGATCATCGGTAGAATTAAGAAGGAAGCTCCAGATAAAATTCTTCTTTTGGCAACTTCGGAGGAGATGGCCAGGAAAATATGCGAAAACTTGGAACTACCTTATCCTTCTAAGATCATCTACATAGATGAGATTGCCTCTCTAACGGAGATAATTCAAGCTAAACAAGAGAGAGAGAAGGGTGGAAAGCATGTAATTCCTGTTCCTTTGGTAGAAGTGGAGCGCGGCTTTAGGGGAAAGCTTGTGGGGAGAATAAAGCTTTTCTTCTCCGGTGGAAAGGAAGAGATTGGGGAAAAAGTAATAGTTAGGCCGCCTTTTAGCTTCTATGGTAGGCTCTCTATATCGGAAAACGTTTTTAAAGGCTTGATAAGGGTTCTCGTTGAGGAACACTCTCCTTACGTTTTCGTTAGGCAGGTTGCGCTGGGCTTTCCAGAGGAAGGCAATATTGAAATGGAGCTTAAGGTTGAGGTTGTTTATGGTATTTCTATGAGGAAGCTTCTAAGGGGTTTGCAGTTCTATATAAAGAATAGGTTGGAGGAGTTAACGGGTATGGTTGTGTCTAAGGTAGATATAGAGGTGGTGGGGTTAATAACCAATGCTGGATTTGGAAGGAAGGCTCAGTCTCATGGAGGAGATTAAGGCTGAGTGTTTAAAATGTAAAAGGTGTCCACTTTCTCAGCTTCGGACCCAGGTGGTTTTCGGAGAGGGTAAAGTGAACACTGAACTTATGTTTGTTGGTGAAGCGCCAGGAGCGGAAGAGGATGTTCAAGGGAAGCCCTTTGTCGGAAAGGCTGGCCAGCTCTTGACTAAGATACTTCAATCCGTTGGTATAAGCAGGGATGAGGTTTATATAACTAACGTGGTTAAATGCAGGCCACCTAACAATAGAAACCCTACCCCTGAAGAGGTTAGTATGTGTTGGCCTTTCCTTGAGGCTCAGATCGCTGTTATAAGGCCAAAGATAATAGTTACCTTAGGTAGTGTGTCCACTCAAGCGATATTAAAACTAAAGGACCCGATAACGAGCGTTAGGGGGAAGTGGTTTGAATGGATCGGTGGGATAAGGGTTTTCCCGATGTTTCACCCAAGCTTTCTTTTAAGAAACCTTTCGAGAGAAAAGGGTAGCCCAAGGTGGCTCACGTGGGAGGATATAAAGGAGGTAAAAAGGGCTTGGCAGGAGCTAAGAAGGTGATATCCTTAAGAAGCTCTTGTAAAGAGGAAGCCATTGATATTACTGACCTCGTAAATCAGGTTATCAAGGGAAGCGGCATTAAGGAGGGGATTTTGTTTTTTGTTCGTTTCCCCATACTACGGCAGCCCTTTTCGTTAACGAAGGTTATGACCCGTCTGTTGTTAAAGATATACTGTCTTCGTTGAGTAAGCTTGTCCCAGCTGAGGGTAATTACGCTCATCTTGAAGGTAATAGCCCTGCTCATATAAAGTCTTCGTTGATGGGAGTTAGTCTGCTTCTTCCCATAGAGGGGGGCAAGTTAAGCCTGGGCAGATGGCAGTCGGTTTTTCTTCGTTGAGTTTGATGGACCGAGGCAGAGGGAGGTTTGGGCTTGGCTACTTTAATTCCGGTGCATTTGGCCATAATAATGGATGGCAATGGAAGATGGGCTGAGAGGCGAGGTTTGCCTCGCATAGCCGGTCATAGAGAGGGAGCGAAAGCAGTTGAACGGGTTGTTTTCGCCTTCCATTAAGAGAGGGATAAAGTATCTATCGCTATATGCATTTTCAACGGAGAATTGGAAAAGACCCGAGGCAGAGGTTAGAGGGTTAATGAACATATTGAAGCTGTATTTCTTGATGAAGATCGATAGGCTTAAGTGGGCTGGGGTTAGGGTGAGAGTAGGTGGTAGATGGAAGGAGCTTCCTCAAGATGTGGTTAAGATCATAGAGTTGGCGGTTGATGAGACCAAAGCCAATGACAAGCTCCATCTCATAGTTTATTTGAACTATGGTGGGAGAAGGGAAATAGTAGATGCGGTAAATTCGATTTTGGGTGATGGCAAAAGAATGGTTGATGAAGAGAGCTTTAGGAGTTTTCTTTATATTCCTGATGTTCCTGACCCTGATCTGGTGATTAGAACGAGTGGAGAGAAAAGAGTGAGTAATTTTCTTTTATGGCAGATAGCCTATGCGGAGCTTTATTTTACTGAAACTCTTTGGCCCGATTTTGGGGAGGACGATCTTGACGCTGCTATAGCGGACTACAACAAGCGTAAGAGGAGGTTCGGTGGTTTAGCTTGANAGATTTGGTTAAAAGGGTTCTTTCCGCTTTAATAGGAGCTCCTTTGATAATTTTTGCTTGCTGGTGGGGAGGATATCCTTTTCTTGCTTTAGTTTTAGTAGTTGGTGTCTTGGGGGTAATGGAGTTTTACGATATCGTAGCTTATAAAGGTGTTAGGGCCTCTCGTGGAGCGGGAATAGTTGCTACCATCGTTTTGCTTGTTTGTGTCTTCTTTGACAATGAGCAAAAGGTTATAGTTCCTACCTTCTTGTTCTTATTTCTTATCGTTGGACAGATCATAAAGAAGGATAGGAGCTCTCCCTTAATTTCGGTAGGGGCAACGCTCTTAGGTTTTTTCTACGTTGCCTGGCTTATAAGCTATGTAATCCTCCTAAGAAATCTTGAGGATGGTAGATTTTGGTACTATAGTTTTATTTTTAGTAACTTGGTCAACCGATACGATGGCCTATTTGGTGGGTAAAAGCGTTGGGAGAAAGAAGTTGGCTCCCTATATAAGTCCCAATAAGACTNTTGAAGGGTTCTGGGGAGGGGTTTTAGGTTCTGTGTTGTTCTCAAGTGTGATGGGGTGGATCTATGCAATTCCTCCCCTTTGGTCCTTGCTCTTCGGTTTAGTCATGGGCGTTTGGGGACAGCTTGGAGACCTTGGAGAATCCCTTTTCAAGAGGGAGGTTGCTCTTAAGGATGTAAGCGGTCTTATCCCAGGTCATGGTGGTATCTTAGATAGGTTTGATAGCTTTCTATTTAATGCGCCCCTGATGTATTACTTCCTATTTTGGACGGGAGTGATAGATTAATTGAGAAAGAGTTTTGCTGCTTTAGGGATATCCCTAACGCTTATCCTTCTTTTAGAGGTTGTGTCTTATCCGAGGTCCTTCGTTCAATACGGTGTGGCTTCTTGGTATGGTCCTGGTTGGCACGGGAGGAGGACTTCTAGTGGAGAGATATATAACATGTATGATTATACAGCAGCTCATCTGACTCTTCCCTTCGGAACGCAGGTCATCGTAACTAACATGTCTAATGGGAAGAAGGTTGTAGTTAGAATAAATGATAGAGGTCCCTTCAAGAAAGGAAGGATTATAGACTTGTCTTATGCTGCTGCTAAGAGGATAGACATGATAGACAAGGGAACAGCTTATGTTAAGGTAGAGCTTTATAAGCCTCCGCCGGGCTTTAAGGTTGTTCCTGAACCTCGATATTACTCCGTTCAGGTAGGGGCTTTTAGCGAAATGAACAATGCTAAGGTATGGAAGGGAAAGATAAGAGGGCTAATCTGGTGGAGGATAGATATCCCTCTCTTTATAAAGCGAGAAGGAGATCTTCATAAGGTTTTAGTGGGTAAGTTTAAGAGTGAGGGTGAGGCTACAAAGTGGAGGAATTTCTTTACGAAAAGGAAGATAGACTCATTCGTTGTGGCGATTTACGATTGAACTTAGCTGTGCTTGGGGCTACAGGCAGTGTTGGAAGTGCTGTTATGAACGTTGCGAGAGCCTTCCCGGAGCACTTGAAGATAGTTGCCCTTGTGGGGGGAAGAAGCGCTGAACCAATGGGGAGGCTTATAGAGGAGTTTTCTCCGGCAAGGGTTGGTATGTATTATGAAGATTCGGCAAAGAAGATTGAGGAAGCATTTGGGATTAAGGTTTACTCTGGTGAAGAAGCTCTAATAGATATCTGGAGAAGTTATGATGATATTGATGCTCTCGTTGTGTGTGTGCCGGGGCTATTTGCTTTTAAGCCTGTCTATGAGGGGCTTAGGTCTGGGAAGAAGGTCTTTTTCGCTAGCAAGGAGGCTTTGGTTGTTGGGGGAGAGTTTATAATGAAAGAGGTAAAGCTTAAGGGGCAGCTTGTTCCCCTGGATAGTGAGCATTGGTCGATATTTTCTTTCATCAGCGAGGGGCAGAGGTTAAGAAGGATATTTTTAACGGCTTCTGGAGGTTCCCTAAGAGATTTGAGCCATCAAAGTAGGAAAGATGCTTCTGTTTCAGAGGTTTTGAGGCATCCTATTTGGAAAATGGGGAAAAAGATCACTGTGGATTCGGCGACCCTAATGAACAAGGGGTTTGAGGTTATAGAGGCCTATTATCTTTTTGGTTTACCCTTGGACGACATAAAAGTTTTAGTTCACAGAGAAGCATGGGTCCATGGCATGGTTGAGTTTGCTGATGGATCCATAAAGGCTTTATTATTTTATCCCGATATGCGCTTGGTGGTTCAAGAGGCCCTTTTGGGTTCTTCTTCCTTTGAAAATCCTTTCATCCCCCGCCTGGACTTAAGAGGAAGGTTCAGTTTAACCTTTGAGGAACCTGATATGGAAGAATACCCCTGCCTTAACTATGCTTACTATGCTGCCCGAATGGGGGGAAACATCCCGGTTATCTTGAACGCGGCTGACGAAGTTGCAGTTTCTCTCTTTTTATCTGGAAAGCTCAAGTTTGGGGATATCCCTAAGCTTATACGAAAAGTGCTTTTTCACTTTCCTATGGAGAGATTGAGCTCCCCTGAAGATATATACTTTTGGGATAGAGAAGCTCGAAGCTTCGCTGNGGAGGCGCTGNAAGGTTGATCACTCTAATTGCTTTTCTTATAGTCATAGGTGTAGTTGTAGTTTTTCATGAGCTTGGNCATTTTTGGCTCGCCTTACGTGANGGAGTTAAAGTTAAGGAGTTTGCAATTGGTTTCGGCCCAATAATCCTTTCTAAGAAAAAGGGGGAGGTTTTGTACTCCTTAAGGGCCTTTCCACTAGGAGGGTTTGTAAGGCTCTTTGGGGAAACCCCGGAAGAAAGTGGGGAGGGGAGCTTCTTAGAGAGCTCACCTTGGTCAAGGTTAAAGATAATAAGCGCTGGTCCGCTGATGAACTTCGTCCTCGCAGTGCTTCTTTTCTTCGCTGTTTTCGTCTTTAATGGCTATCCCAATTTGAACGTTTGCAAGATAGGGTCTGTTTTGCCTGGTAGTCCAGCCGAAATAGCGGGATTAAAGGCGGGGGATGAGGTATTGGAGATAGATGGGGTTAGGGTTTCTAGGTGGGAAGAGCTGGCTCGTATAATTCACAGTAGTCCCGGTAAAAGGTTGAACGCTCAGTGTGATGAGAGGTGAGGATAGGGTCCTCATTGAAGTCGTTCCCGAATACAGCTCAGTGCATAAAGTTGGATTGATAGGAATAACTCCATGGATAGAGAGGTTCAATGTTTTAGGCTCTGCTTATTATTCTGTGAGGTATACTTTAGGTGTTAGTTATTTAATGTTGAGCGCTATAGGGAAGACCCTGTTAAAGAAGGAGAAGCTCGACATAAGGGGGCCAGTAGCAGTTGCTCAACTTGCTGGACAGGCTGCTCGAGGCGGCCTAGTTAATCTTCTCTCCTTCATTGGTATAATAAGTGTAAACCTTGCATTTATAAACCTATTCCCATTACCAGCTTTGGATGGGGGAAGACTTGTGTTTATAATTTTCGAGCTGATCTTTCGTAGGCGTTTGGATCCGAAGTATGAGAGTACCATTCATTATATAGGTTTTTTGGTGTTGATAGTTTTGATGCTTCTTGTAACCTATCATGATGTTATAAGTTTGAGGTGAATTTCCCTTGCCAAGTAAGAAGGTGATCTATCTCGGGGGGGTTCCGATAGGGGGAGGCAATCCGATTACCGTTCAAAGTATGCTTAGATCTTCACTAAGCGATTTAAGCTCATGCCTTCAAGAAGCTTGGAGACTTTTGGAGGGAGGTTGTGAGATAATCAGGGTTGCTCTTTACGATGAAGAGCAGCTTTCCAACCTATCCTCTCTTAAGAGGTCCCTGAAGGTTCCCCTGGTGGCAGATGTTCATTTCGTGCCTGAGCTTGCTATCAAAGCTCTCTTAAGCGGTGCTGATGGGGTTAGAATAAATCCAGGGAACATGAGGAAAGTTGAAGTTATAAAGGAGCTTGCTAGGGTTGCTCGGGAAGAAGGAAAGGTTATAAGGGTGGGAGTTAACCTAGGAAGNATCCCTCGGGAGAGAAGGGCAGCGTACGAAGATGATGCTTCAGCTATGGTGGATCTTGCCCTAGAGACGATAAGACTCCTTGAGGATGAAGGATTTGAGAATATAAAGGTATCACTTAAGGCGTCAGATGTAATGACTACCGTTAAAGCCTATAGGTTGGCTTCAAGAGTTATGGAATATCCTCTTCACCTTGGCATTACGGAAGCAGGGCCAGTTTGGGAGGGAGCGATAAAATCTGCGGTTGGACTTGGCATTTTACTAGCAGATGGCATAGGTGATACAATAAGGGTTTCGCTAACGGGTGATGGTCTCAAGGAGGTTGAGGCCGCTTACGTTATACTTAGGTCTCTCGGATTGAGAAAGGTTGGGGTAGAGATAGTATCGTGCCCTCGGTGTGGGAGGTGCGAGATAGATCTCGAAAGNATAGTTAGAGAGGTTGAGGAGAAGGTAAAGCCAATAAGAAAGTATATGAAGGTCGCTGTTATGGGCTGTGTCGTCAATGGGCCTGGTGAGGCTAGGGATGCGGATCTGGGTATAGCTGGTGGAAAGGGGAAAGGGGGTAATATTTAGGAAAGGGGAGATCCTTGAAACAGTAAGCGAGTCAAAGCTGGTTGATAGACTATTAAAGCTTATAAAGGAGGTAGAAGGGGATGAGGATGAGTAGTTTGTTTGCTCCAACTTTGAGAGAGGATCCCGCTGAAGCTGAAACCATAAGTCACAAGCTGATGATTCGAGCTGGCATGATAAGGAAAGTAGCGGCTGGTATTTATAACTTCTTACCCTTAGGTTATAGGGTTATAAGGAAGATTGAGCAAATAATAAGGGAAGAAATGGATGCTAAGGGAGGGCAAGAGCTTTTTATGCCTGCTTTACAACCTGCTGAGCTTTGGAAGCAAAGCGGCAGATGGGATGTTTATGGCCCTGAGCTTATGAGATTAATCGATAGGAATGGTAGGCCCTTTTGTCTTGGTCCTACCCATGAGGAGGTTGTTACCACCTTAGTTAAAGAGAACGTGCGCTCCTATAGGGAACTTCCACTCCTTCTTTATCAGATTCAGACGAAGTTCAGAGATGAGATAAGGCCTCGTTTTGGAGTGATGCGTGCAAGGGAGTTTCTAATGAAGGATCTCTATAGCTTTGATAAAGATGAGGAAGGCATGAATAAGTCCTATGAAGCGATGTATGATGCCTATTGTAGGGTATTTAAGAGATGTGGTTTAGCTTTTAAGGTTGTTGAGGCTGATCCTGGTGCCATAGGTGGGACGGGTTCTCAGGAGTTCATGGTCCTTGCTAAAACTGGTGAGGAGGAGATCGTTTACTGCGATGACTGTAATTATGCTGCTAATACTAATCAGGCTTCAAGTATTGTCCCTGATATGGATTTTTCTATGGGTGAGGAGGAAAGGGAGTTAAAGAAAGTATATACGCCCGGTGCTAAAACCATAGAAGAAGTAGCTAACTTTTTGGGTGTCGAAAAGAAAAGAACGGTAAAAACCCTTTTCTATGAGGCTATATACAGCCAGGATAGTTGGGAGATAGTGGCAGCCTTGGTGAGAGGAGATTATGACATTAATGAGACTAAGCTTAAGAACTATCTAGGTTGCCTATATCTTAATCTCGCTAAAGAGGAGGAAATAGCTAAGGTTTCGGGGGGCAAAGTGGGATTCGTAGGTCCTATCGGTCTAAAGGGGGTTCGCGTGATAATCGATCCAACTGTTCAGAGGCTTAAGAATGCTGTGGTGGGCGCNGGAGAGGAGGATTATCACTTTATAAACGCTAATCCTGGAAGGGACTTTGAGCTTAAAGAAATCGTTGATATAAGGCTCGTTAGGGCAGGGGATAGGTGTGTAAGGTGTGGTTCTGAGTTAAAGACGACGAGNGGTATTGAGGTTGGACATATATTTAAGCTTGGCCTTAAGTATAGTAAAGCTATGGACGCCAAGTTCGTAGATAGAGATGGCAAGGAGAAATACTATTACATGGGTTGCTATGGTATAGGGGTTGGAAGAACGATGGCTGCAGCTATAGAGCAAAAATCATGATGAGGATGGTATAATATGGCCTATGTCCATAGCTCCNTATCATGTGGTAGTTATTCCTGTGGAGTATAGTAATGGCGAGCATATGAGGGTGGCAACACAGATATACGAGTCCTTAAGAGAAAGGGGTGTAGAAGTNGTTATAGACGATAGGGATGAAAGCCCTGGTGTTAAGTTTAAGGACGCTGATCTCATTGGCTTTCCATTGAGGATCACAGTGGGAGACGCTCTTAAGGAGGGTAAGGTTGAGCTCAGATGGCGAAAAACCAAGGAAGTAAGGTTCTATCCGCTTGGGGAAGTAGTTGAGGCCGTTATCAAAGAGATCGAANAGGAGCTTAAGGCTTTGAGCTCTTAGTTTAACTCTATCTCTTCCTCCTCCGATAAATAAGAGAAGATTAGATCCAAGGAGGGGGAGGAGAGCATGGAGGCTTTTAATGTATCTTCGGTTAGTCTCTATTTGAGGCATGAGGTCATTTCCTATCGGAGAGGGGATTCCTTAGAGGAAAGGATAGCTTCTCTTTATGAGTTTTTAAGGAGCAGGTACCCAGGGCTAGCGAAGTAACTTTTTAACCTTTGTGACCTTCCTTAAGCATATCGCTCCCGATAGAGTAGAGAGTTTTCTTGAATCGATGGAGAGCCTTTTTGACGCTGAGAGAAAACGTTCTTCCAAGGCATCTTTAGACTCGTTAAAAAGTCTTTCTCTTAAGCTAGACCTCACAATAGGGATGTTTGAGAAGGTAGGTGAAAGCGGCGAAGTTATATCAGCGCAATTATCACTAAGGCTTACCATAAATTACCAAAGAGGTGCTGATCCAGTTAAGGAAGTTGATCCTCTCGTTCTGGATATGAAGGGTGATGGTATAAAGTTAAGCGGCCTTAGGAACCCAGCCTATTTCGATATAGATGGAGATGGGAAGATGGAGCGGGTTAGCTTTGTTGAGGGAGATGATGCTTTTCTTTTCTTGGACTTTAACATGAATAGGTTTTTGGATGGAGGTTGGGAGTTGGTAGGTGATGGCTGGGGGTTTAAAAACGGCTTTGAGATGCTAAAGGCCTTCGACCTTAATGGAGATGGGAGAATAACCCCTAAGGATAGAGTATATAGTTCCCTTTACATCTTTCAGGATCTTAACGGGGATAAGAAGGTACAGGCTTCGGAAGTCCGATCCATAGCTGAGGCGGGCATCTTAGAGATAAATCTTTTTTATACTTCTCTTTCCCTAAAGCTGAATAGTACTGATAAACTCATAGCCCTTTCCTCCTATAAGAGCTCGATGCGTAAGGAGGAGTATCAGATAGGAGATGTTCTATTAAGCTACATATAGCACGTTGTTGAGCTTGTACTATTTCCTTAAAAGGTTTATAATAATAAATAG
>Ga0065718_1005218_pt1 | contig 14499 bp, 15 predicted proteins | sample GBSCel77sediment_2_FD_59105 | JGI IMG/M metagenome (GOLD analysis project Ga0065718, IMG submission 59105) | Hot spring sediment microbial communities from Great Boiling Spring, Nevada - cellulolytic enrichment CS 77C v3 (version 3) | ecosystem: Environmental > Aquatic > Thermal springs > Hot...
TAAAAAGGGAGGTGCGACCTATGAAAAAGGTTAAAAGGCTAGCTTGGGGAGTAGGTATAGGGCTTATACTCGTGGCACTACTAACAGGTGTCTTACTTGCCCAGGAAAAAACGATTAAGCTGAGGGGACAGTGCGCTCACTCACCCGGAACCTTTGACTACATCTGCTACGAAAACATAGTTAAGCGCATCGAGGAGATGACCGAGGGAAAGGTTAAGATGGAGCTTTTAGCCCCTGGAACGATAGTTCCCGCCTTTGAGGTGCTTGATGCCGCAAACAGGGGAGTTTTAGACTTCGCAGCAAGCTGGATAGGCTACTGGGTAGGTAAGAACTCTGCTTTTACTCTGTTCTCTTCCGCTACAGGTGGCCCCTTCGNTATGGATAACTGGGACGTGCTAGCGTGGTACTACTTCGGTGGGGGTCAAAAGCTTTTGGAAGAGGTCTTTACGGCAACAGGTTACAATAACGTGGTTACCTTCCTAGCTAAGGGAGAGTTCCCTGAGCCCTTAGGCTGGTTCCCAAAACCGGTAACCAAATACGAGGATCTAAAGGGTTATAAGATGCGCGTGGCAGGGNTAGCGGCTGAGGTCTTCAAGGAGGCCGGTGTATCCGTCGTAACCGTTCCTGGGGGAGAGATACTGCCTCTCTTAGAGAGAAAGGCGATCGACGCCACAGAATACAGCGATCCTCATAGCGACCTTCTCTTGGGAATACCGGATGTCCTCAAATATTACCATGCACCTGGTGTTCACCAGCCGACAGGTTTCATGGGAATTCACTTCAACAAGAAGAAGTGGGAAGCATTACCAAAGGAGGTCCGCAACGTGATCGAGCTTGTATGCCATGAGATGGTCTTTAAAAACACCCTCGCAGAGTGGTCGCTGGGAATAGAGGCTTTAACTAAGATGGAGAAGGAGTTCGGCGTCAAGGTAGTTAAAACTCCCGAGGATGTGCTCTTGAGCCTCGTGAAGGCATGGGACAAGGTCGCAGCTAGGGAGTGCGAAAAGAACCCCTTGTTTAAGAAGATCTACGATGCCCAAAGAGAGTGGGCTTCGAAGTACGTTCCCTTCAGACAGAAGTTCTTCATTGATTACTCTATAATAGCAAACTACTACTGGGAAGAGAAGAAGCAGTAGGACTTAAGCTATCTACCCGCCTCGGGAAGGCCTTCCCGAGGCGGTTTTTTTTCGCGCTTAAAGGCGCAGNGCCTTTAGGAGATAGTCTATGCAAAGCTTGATAGTATCCTCCTTACCAACAAGCCCCCCCTTCGTCACTACCGCAAGACCGTCAGCCAGACCGCCGACGAAGGTTCCGAAACCCGCAAGAGGGTAAACCTCATCCTTGATGCTTACGCCCAAAGCGCCGAGGTGCTTACCTATGGCAGATATAGTGTCACCACCGCTGACATAAAGCCCTCTGATGATACCCTTCCTATCCTTCAAGATCTCCGAAACAACCGAGCCTATTAAATCGTTTATCTTGCTATAAAGATCCTTACCAAGACCAAGCCTTTCTGCTTCATCAAAAGATATCACATCCTTCTCGCTCTCCGCAGTTATCAGCCCAACGAGAGGGTAAAGCTCGATATACTCCTCTAAGGCTTTCCTCTTAGCCTTAAGCTCGCTATCCCAATCGCCTGATATCAACCCTCTCACATTGATCTTAACCCACTTTACATCATAGCTCTTCGAAAGGTACTCCACCTGTTTTCTTATAAGCTCGGTTACGCTCCCTATAACTATAAGTATCTTAGGTAGATCAGCCTTGCTACCAAGCAACCTAAAAGCCAAGGCTGCGGTAAAGGGACCAGGGTCAACGGGAATGAAGGGCTTACCCCACTTAAGAGAGCAAAGCGCTATTCTATCTATATCGGAATCGGTAACAGCATCCAGAACAGCTATGCTATCCTCAGCAAGATCATCCAAGGCCTTAATGAGCTCCCCCTCAGATCTAACGATATCATAGGGTACGTGATAGACCTTTCTTTTAGTCTGTGATGCTATTATCTTAACTGCGCTCGAAGTATCAAAGCGGAAGACCGACTCTCTTATAACCTCAGTTTCATCAAGAGGGGTCGAGTTAACGAGCACATGCCCGCCGAGGCAAATTCTCCCCGCCGATGGAAAGGATGGCACAAGCAGGGCATAGCGAAAGCTACCCCCGTTAAGCATCGCATCTATCTCTGCCCCTATATTCCCCCTNAACGTGGTATCGATCCTCTTAGATATAACCTTGCAGCCNAGCTCAAGCAGAGATTTAAAGGTCTGAGAAACTATCNCATAAGCTTCGTGAGGGNAAAGGTATCTACTACTGGTTGAAACTATCACTATATCCTGCTTTATACAAGGAAGACCCCTTAAGGACTCAGGATTCAGAACGGATACCGAGCTTAAGCCCCTCTTAGAGAGCAATGCCCCTGTCGCGTTGGCTCCAGTGAGGTCATCGGCAATCACTCCAAACCTCATCATCGCTTCTCCTCCCCTTTACTGAAAAAGGAATAGTCATGATTGGTGTAGCTAAACCCCTTCCGCATGGAGATTTCGATGCCTTTACCCACCGGCTCTAAGCCAAGAAGCTTAAGGTCGTAATCGACCATTATCATTATAAGTTCATCGAACTTTACCCTCGGCTCCCAGCCAAGCTTAGCTTTTGCTTTAGTTATATCAGCCTGAAGGTGCTCAACCTCTGTAGGCCTAAAGTATCTTGGATCTATCTCGATTATCACATCTCCCGGCTTAAAGACATCGATCCACCTTTCACTAAGGCTCCTCACCACCCCCTTCTCCTCCTTCCCCTCGCCCTTCCACTCTATCTCAAGACCAGTGTAACTAAAGGCCTTCTCGACTAACTCCCTTACCGAGTGACTCTCCCCAGTTCCGATGACGTAGTCGTCAGGATCATCTTGCTGAAGCATGAGCCACATCATCTCAACGTACTCAGGGGCAAACCCCCAATCCCTCTTGGCGTTGAGATTCCCAAGGTAGAGCTTCCTTTGCTTTCCCAAAAGCATGTGAGCCAAAGCCCTCGTTACCTTCCTTGTAACGAAGGTCTCCCCTCGACGAGGGCTCTCATGATTGAACAGTATCCCATTGCACGCAAACAACCCGTAGGCCTCTCTATAGTTAACGGTCATCCAGAAGGCGTATAGCTTGGCGGCAGCGTAGGGACTCCTCGGATAAAAGGGAGTTTTCTCGCTCTGAGGAGGGGGCGAAGCCCCGAACATCTCCGAGGAAGAAGCTTGGTAAAACTTAGCCTTGACTCCGGACCTCCTTATCGCCTCAAGTATCCTAGTGGTACCGAGACCGGTTATATCGCCGGTATATTCAGGCATGTCAAAGCTAACCCTAACGTGGCTTTGCGCCCCAAGGTTATAAACCTCGTCGGGCTGAAGGTTATAGATAAGCTGGGTAAGTTGGCCTGAATCCGAAAGATCCCCATAGTGAAGGAAAAGCCGAGCCCCAGGTGTGTGAGGATCAACGTAGATGTGATCTATCCTTTGGGTGTTAAAGGTGCTTGCCCTCCTTATTATGCCATGAACCTCATACCCCTTTGAAAGCAGGAACTCCGCTAAGTAAGAGCCATCCTGCCCGGTTATGCCCGTTATGAGGGCCCTCTTATTCATCTCTATAACCTCTCTCTTCCAGAGATTTTATGACGCCGCACTCAGGACAACCGCAATACTCAAACTGAACTGTAATATGACTTATGCCCATCTTTAGAAGCTCACCCTCTATCTTCTTATACACATCCATAGCCCTACTCACCGGCAGATCCTCCTTGAGGTTGACGTGTCCCTACAAAAAATACAGTCTTATCATCTAAGTTCCACAAGTGAACATGGTGAACATCCTTAATTTCGCTCAGACCCTCAAGACGCTTAACCACCTCACGGACATCTATCTCTTGAGGAGCCGACTGCATCAATATATCTATAGACCTATTCATTATCTTAAAGCTCTCCCTAACAACATATAGAGCTATGGCTATGGTAAGAACTGGATCTATCCAGAACAAACCGAAGTAAAGCATCGCAATGGCTCCCAATATAACCGCTATCGATGAGAGGGCATCGCTCAGCATATGGAGATAGGCAGACCTTATATTAATGTCCTTTCCGGACCACCTTCTTAGAAGATACATGCTTAAGAGATTAGCGAAAAGCCCAATGATTGCAACCCATAGGACCGTCACGCTATCTATAGGTTTGGGCTCAAGCAAACGCTCTATCGCCTCTTTGATCAGGAAGAACCCTATGACCAAAAGTGTCGTGGAGTTAAAAAGAGCGGCAAGTATGGTAGACCTCCTATAGCCGAAGGTTTTCCTGTAAGACGCTCCCTTGAGGGATATCCTATGGGCGAGGTACGTTATGACTATAGACATGGCATCACTGAAGTTATGAAGGGAATCAGAAAGAAGGGAGAGGCTTCCCGCAAGAAATCCACCAATCGCTTCAGCAGCGCTTATAGCGAAGTTAAGAAAGATAACGTAAACTAGCCTCCTCTTCACTTTCAGATTAAAATCCTTTAAATGCTCATGATGAGCTTGCATCCTTTAAACTCTCTCTATGTCATCCCTCCCCCAGATAGCTCCCGCAGCTTACCTCTATTATCTCAAGCGGTGAGTCAAGCGGGTTCGTCAAGCCTATGAAAGACGAGCCTCGGAACGAATATGGACTCACCCTCCCTCAGATAGACCTCCCTGTCCTCTAGGGTCACCTTGGCCATTCCTTTTACCACTATCCAGTGCTCAGATCTATAGCGATGCCTTTGAAGGCTGAGAGCCTCCCTTGGAGCGATGACAACCCTCTTAACCTTGAAGCCATCCCCCTCTTCCAAAACCGTATACCTACCCCATGGCCTATAGACGGTGGTGTGCTCGTCAGCCTCCCTTCTTGAGAGCTCCCTTAAAACCCTAACAACCNCCCTGACCTGCTGGCTCTCCCCCCCTCTTAGCTATAAGAACGGCATCATCAGTTTCAATAACAAGGATACCATCGACACCTAAGGCCACAATAAGCCTCTTATCCCCTATAATCATGCTGTTTTTAGAGGATAAAGGTAAAACATCCCCTAAAAATGGCATTTCCCTCCTCATCCTTATTAAGGAGGTCGTAAAGGGAATCATAGGATCCAACATCACTCCAGGAGATATCCAATGGAACCATTAAGATATTCCTGGTCCTCTCCATAACGGCATAGTCTATGGAGATATCGGGCATGCTCTCGAATTGGGAGATCATCTCATCCAAACTAAGGTCAAGCTTTTCGCCGATCTCCGGCCTATGCTTTTTAAGCTCAAGGAGCATGACATCAACCCTGAACAAAAACATCCCCGAGTTCCAAAAGTAGTTTCCCCTTTTTAAGAAGAGCCTCGCCCTCTCAAGGTTTGGTTTCTCAAAGAAGCCCTCAACCTTGTAGACACCTTCTCTCCCACCGGAGGGATCAACAGCTATATATCCATAACCCGTTTCAGGGCTACTCGGCTTGATTCCGAAGGTAACTATCCGCCCTTCACGAGCCCATCTCTCAGCTGAAACCAAGGCTTCCACAAACCTATCCTCTGGATCGATAANGTGATCCGAAGGAGTAACGAAGATGACCTCATCCGAAGATACGGATAATCTCTCAACCATATNCTTTAGGGATAAAGCTATAGCGGGAGCGGTCCCCCTTGCAATCGGCTCGAGGACAACGTGAGGGGAAAGGGAAAGGCCCATCTCCCTAATCTCGGATTTAACAAGGAACTCATAGTCTCTGCCCGTAACCACAACTATATCTTCAAGCGCAAGAAACCTAAGGAGACGATTTAAGGTCCTCTGAAATAGGGAAAGCTCCCCCTTAATCTTGAGAAACTGCTTCGGAAAGGTTTTGCGAGAGAGAGGCCAGAGCCTCGTCCCACCCCCTCCCNCAAGAACTATGCCCTTCATAAATAAAATTATAGATAATTTTTCTATAAAGGTCTACTACCAGGCTTATATATGGGTATGTCCCTTTTTACACAGGGGGCAATCCTCAGGCTTAAAGACAGGAAGCTCCAACTTAAGAAGAGAGGTAGGCTCATGGGGAAGGGAGTGTTTCCCGCCGCTTCTATCGATTATGCACGCCGTATGGACCCAAACCCCTCCCTCCTTTTCAATGAGACTCCCAACCTCCGAGCTTGAACCACCTGTCGTTATAACATCCTCAACCACCAAAGCCCTTTTGCCCTTGGGGTAAGGAAATCTGCGTAGCTTAAAAAACGCCCCCTTCCCTCTCGCAGAAGAGGAAGGGAACATCGAGAAACCTGGCTACCTCATGACCCACGATTATCCCACCTAGGGCTGGAGAGACCACTACCTCCGGATCAAAGGCCATAACGAGCTTGCCTATCTCCTCGCCAACGAAGGCGGCATACCTCGGGTATCTCAAGAGCATGGCGCACTGAAGATAGTGGCTGCTATGAAGTCCAGAGGAGAGGAGAAAATGCCCTTCAAGGTAAGCTCCCGTCTCCTTTAACATCTCTAAAAGCTTCTCTCCAAGCATGCTTTCCCCTCCCTTATTTCCTTCTCTATGATATCTATAGCCAACCTCGGGTCTTTAGCCCTGGTTATGCTCCTTCCAACGACTATGAAGTCTGCTCCCTTGACTATCGCCTCCTTAGGAGTAGCTGTCCTAGCCTGATCCTCAACCCCACCATCTATCCTTATCCCAGGGACAACNTTAATGAGCTCCTTACCAAAAACCCTCCCTAAAGAGATCAAGATCCTTAGCGGAGCATACCAATCCGTTGAGGCCACATTCATAGCATATCCTCGCCCTCGCCAGTAAAGCACTCTCGAAGGAAGCTCCAGGCGCGAGCTCCTCCCAATCCTCCTTGCTTAAGCTCGTCAGTATAGTTACTCCCAAAAGAAGCATATCGCTACCGCTTCTCTCCCTCTCTTTAACCGCGCCCTCGAGCATCTTTCTACCACCGGCAGTGTGAAGGGTTAGCGCCCAAACCCCCTCCATCGGCGAGGGTCCTAACGGCGAGAGAGACCACGCTCGGTATATCATGAAGCTTGAAATCTAAAAATACCCTCCACCTCTCGTTCAATCTCTTTAAGAGATCCCTTCCTCCTAAGGCGAAGAGCCTATGGCCTATCTTAATCTGTCTAACCTTATCCCCCACAAGATCCAACACGCTCCACATCTCATCGAGGGTCTCCATATCAAGCGCCAAAATCAAAGGCGATTCTATCAAGGGTTAGCACCTCCCTTTGCCCTTCCCACAAGATCCTTATAGTGGGCTATCCCCTTCCTCCTAAGGTAATCCTCCATACCTTTAACTATCTTTAAGGGGGCCTTAAGATCCCAAAAGGTCACGCTTCCAATTTCAACGGCCCAGGCACCCGCGAGGATCATAGCCACCGCATCCTCCCAGCTTGAGACCCCACCCGAACCTATAACCGCTATCCTAACCGAGCTTGAGACCTCCCACACGAGCCTTAAGGTGAGGGGGAATATGGCAGGACCGGATAAACCGGCAGTTATCCTTTCGAAGACCGGCCTCTCCCTCTCAACATCTATCGCCATACCTAACCAAGTATTGGCAATGACAACTCCATCGGCCCCCTCCTCCTCAACCGCTAAGGCCTCATCGATTAAGCTAGGGGACATGGGAGAAAGCTTCACCCAAAGAGGTCTATCCCAGAGCTCTCTCAGGCTCCCAACCAAAGCCTTTAACTCATCAACCCGTCTCCTTAATATATGGCTCTCCTTACCCACGTTGGGGCAGGATAGATTAAGCTCGATGGCATCTATCTCATCCCTGTGAGGCTTAAGCTTATCCATCATGACCTTAAGATCCTCCAAGCCCTCAACCCACAAGTTCAAGATAAGGGGAACGCTTCTACCCTTAAGCATAGGAAGATAGTCCTTAAGAAAACCATCTATTCCAGGGTTCTCAAGGCCTATGCTGTTTAAAAGCCCAGAGTGCGTCTCCCAGACCCTCACTCCCCTGTTTCCTCCCCTGGGGTTTAAGGTTATCCCCTTGGTGCATATGGCGCCAACCCCATCGGTATAGGGGGGCTTCCAGAAATCCACATCCATAGGCCAAACACCAGAGGATATGATGAGGGGAAAGCTTAAGGGAAGTCCTCCAACAGTCAAGGAGAAGCTCATATTTCACATACCTCCTTTAGGTCGAAGACGGGTCCATCCACGCAAACCCTTCTCATACCCCTGGGAGTTTCCATGCTACAACCATAGCATCCACCTATACCGCAAGCCATTCTTTCCTCAATGCTCCCAAAGATACCCTTAACCTTACCTTTAAGCGCCCTATAAAGGGCAAAGAGCATCTCCTTAGGTCCACAGGCCCATACCTCGCTCGAAGGATAAGAATAGTATAGAGCTCCGTCCAGGGCTGTACCCTTCTCTCCGATGCTCCCATCCTCGGAGAAGAGACTCACCTCACCCTTTAAGCTATCCCTAACCCAATCGCAAAGCCCCTTCCAGCTGCCATCTTTAACCCCCAAAACCAACCTCCCTCCGTAAACCTGATGGGCGAAAAGAAGCGGAGCGACTCCCATCCCTCCACCAACAAGAAGAAGATCTCCCTCTGGATGGGGGAAAACTCTTTCCAAGAGGACCTCTAAGGGACAGGACATCCCCCTCCCTCATTCGAGAGAGAAGGGATGTCCCTCTACCCACGATTGAAAAAAGAAGCTTTATTCTATCATCTTTAGTCCCAGCTATCGAAAGGGGCCTTCTCAAGAAGGGATCGAAGGAGGGCGAAACCCTAACTAAAACAAACTGCCCCGGTCCAGCGAGGTAGGCTATGGATGGAGCCTCAACGGAAAGATAGAATATCCCATCCTGAAGCTCAGCCTTTTCCTTAATAACGCCATCTATCTCAAATATCATTGAATCAGCTCCCCCTCAACCAGCGTTAAAACCGGCCAACCTTTAAGGGATAGCCCATTCCACGGCGTTAAACGAGCCTTGCTCCTCCAGAGCGAAACATCAACCACGGAAACCCTATCTATGTCTATAACCGTTATATCAGCGATGCCACCCTCTCTGAGATAACCAAGCCCTCTATACCTCTCAGGCAGAACCTTAGCCGGACCCGAGGTGAAGAGCCTCAATATCTTCTCAAGTGGTATGCTTCTACCCCTCCTATCCCAGGCATCGAGGATAACCGCGACCGCGCACTCAAGCGAAGCTATTCCAGAGCTCGCATCCTCAAAGGGAAGATCTTTCTCATCCACATGATAGGGTGCGTGATCNGTAGCTATGGCGTCCACAACGCCGTTCTTTATAGCCTCCCAAAGGGCCTCTATATCTTCCCGCGTCCTCAAGGGGGGCCTAACCTTATAAAACCGGGTCGAAGCCGCTTTCAAGCACCTTCTCCTCATCAAGAGTCAAGTGGTGAGGCGTCACGTCGCACGTGACTTTCACCCCCTCCTCCTTAGCCTTCCTTATGGCGTTTATAGCCTCCTTAGTGGATACATGGGTTATATGAATAGGAACATCAAGCTCCCTCGACAGGATTATGCACCTCTCCACATCTATAAGCTCAGAGGAGGAGGGTATCCCCTTCAATCCAGATAAAGCAGACACCCTACCCTCATTCACCTGACCGTTCTCGGAGAGATAAGGATCCTCTGGATGCTCCATAACCCGGACGCCCAAGTCTTTCAAGTAAAGCATGGCGCTCCTTAAAAGGTCAGTTCTGACGGTAGGAGAACCATCTTCGGTGAATAAAACCGCTCCTTCATTAACCATTCTCCTCATCTCTGTGAGCTCCTTACCCTCTCTACCCTTGCTTAAGCTTCCCGAAGGCAGGACCCTCGCCCCTTTGACGCTCTCCCCGGTTAGTTTAACGAACCTAACCAGCTCAGGGCTATCTATGGGAGGATTGGTATTGGGCATGGCAACTATCGTGGTAAAACCACCGTAATAGGCAGCTAAAGCTCCGCTTTTTATCTCCTCCCTCCACTCTCCTCCCGGCTCCCTCAGGTGAACGTGAATATCTATGAAACCTGGGCAAGCTATCTTCCCCTCAAGGTCTATAACTTTCACCCCATCACCAAGGGAGAGGCTTCCCTTGGGAGCTATCCTCTCTATCTTCTTACCTTCTACGAGAATATCGAAGAGCCCCTCACGAAGATGCTCACCATCAAAGACCCTCACACCCTTAAGCAGGATCATCAGGCATCACCCCCCAAGTAAAGGTAAAGCAAAGCAGCCCTAACCAAAACGCCGTTTCTGACCTGCTCCAAGATGAGGCTTTTATCCCCATCTGCTACCTCTGAAGCTATCTCCACACCGCGGTTTATAGGACCAGGATGCATGACAACCGCGCAACCCCTGGCCTCCCTCAAGGCCTCCTCACTGCAACCGAAGCTGAGGTGATACTCGTAATCCGAAGGAATGGCGTTAACCTGCCATCTTTCCTTTTGAACCCTTAAAAGGTAGATTATGTCAGACTCTCTAACCGCCTTAGCGAAGTCGGGCTCATAACGAACACCCAAAGCCTTATAATTGAGAGGTACCATGTTCCCAGGCCCAGATATTATGACCTCAGACCCCATTTTCTTAAAGCCTATTATGTCGCTCCGAGCAACCCTGCTCTGAAGGATATCTCCCGCTATTAAAACCCTCTTCCCCTCAAGGCTCCCGAACCTCTTCCAAGCAGTGTATATATCTAGCAAGGCCTGAGTAGGATGAGCGTGCGTCCCATCACCCGCGTTAATCACCCTTGCCCTCCTTAGCTTCCGCGCCATATACTGAGGCGCTCCAACCCAAGAGCTCCTCACAACCACAACATCCACGCCCATGGACTCAAGGGTCCACAGGGTATCCTTAAGGCTCTCCCCCTTAACAGCCATGCTTGATGAAGCGGCAGCCCAGTTTATCACACCCATACCCAAGAGCTTAGCAGCGATTTCAAAGGAAACCCTTGTCCGAGTAGAAGACTCAAGGAAGAAGTTGACCAGCGTTTTACCTTTAAGAGATGGAAGGGCTTTCCCCCCATCGTTAAGTATGCCCTCAATCTCAGATGTAAGAGCTAAAACCCGCTCTATATCCTCCCGCGTCCAATCATCCAGGTCGAAAAGATGCCGATGCCTCCACTCCATTCACCCTCACCCTCCTTTATGGCATAAAAAAATAGGGGGCTTGCCCTTCTCCCGGGGCAAGCCCCCCACCTTATTCAAGCTCCTCGTAGCATCACCCATCCTCTTAACCCGACACCCACTCATCAAGCACTAAATTATACCTCACGCTTTTTAAGAATCCAGACCCAATAGATCCTCTTAATTAAGCAAAAGTCAAAGTTTATTTAGAAAACCTCCCAAAAAACTCACCCTTTCTTCCGATTTCTTTTAAAATCTCTAACCAAAGAAAACCGGTACAAGGTAAAGGAGTATCACAGCTAAAAAGGTTATACCCACACCTATCTTCCATCTCCTAAACTCTCTATCGAGAGCTGATCTTTCCTTCTCGTCAGGCATGGGAGGGAGCTTTATGACCACTTTATCAAGGGAAACCGCATCCTTAGCCTTTCCAGAGTAACTCCAAACCAAGTATATTGCTAATCCTACAGCGCACCATATTATCCCCGTCCATACTCCCTCAGCGGGAAGCTGAGTCATCATAACTATGTAGGCCAGTATACATATCACAGACCCTCCAACGAGCCAGGGAGCCTTATAGGGTCTCTCAAGATCTGGTCTCCTATAGCGAAGACCTATGGCAGCGGCGAAGCCTATTATGTAGTAAAAGAGATCAGCAAATAGGCTTATCGTGGCAACGTAGATTATAGAGCCCGTGGATATAAGAAGAAGCATTATGACACCGAGAAAAGCTACAGCTACGTGAGGCGTGCGGAAGCGCGGGTGAAGGCGAGCGAACCAAGCGGGCATGACGCCATCAGCGGACATTCTGTAAAGGTACCTCGCCGGAGCAGCTATGCTCGGATTTATTGTTGACATATCACCACCGAAGGCTATGCCAAGGCAAAGAAGTACCAAAGGAAAGCCCGCTATACCAGCGAGCTTCATCGCCTCAGCGTAAGGTGCAGCAGCCTCCCTCAAGGAGGATAGGGAGTCAGCTGGAGTTATCCCCACCAAAAACCACTGGAATATGGCGTTAACGCAGAAGACCACGAAGGGGCTTAAGAACATGGCTCGAGGTATGTTAACCTGGGGATACCTTATCTCGCTTCCCATAGCAACAGCAGTCTCATAACCAGCGAAGCACCACCAGACCAAGGATGTAGCTAAAATGAACTCCTTCCAACCCGTATCTGGAAGAGGGACGAAAGGCTTAAAGTTGCTGATCTTAACATCCTTAAGCATTACTAAGAACCACGCCAAAGCACAACCCCAGAAGAAAAACATGAAGGCGTTTTGCCATCTTCCGACGCCCTCTATCCCCCTCCAGTTGATGTAGATGAAGACCACCAGAACTAAAGCCGCAATAACTCTCTCATCCAAATTTATTGGGAAACCAAGCCCCTCCATCATCCACTTAAAGTAGTTGCTGAAGGCCAAAGCCTCCCCCGTAGCCACAGCTATCAAAGATATTACGAAGTTCCATGCTGCAAGGAAACCCCAAACCTTCCCTAAGCCAAGGGCAGCGTAGTTATAGGTACCACCTGCGAAGGGTAAAGCTCCCCCCATCTCGGCGTAAAGCAAGGAGGGGTAAAGGCTCAAAATGAAGGCGAGCAATGTGGCAAGTATTATCGTAGGACCAAGCCAACCAACCGCATTGCTTCCCACGGTGAAGAGCCCAACGCCTATAACGGTACCAGCGGTGATGGTAACTGCCTCCCTAAGACCAAGGGCACGAACCATACCCTTATCAAGCTCAACTGACATTAAGGATCACCTCCCGCTTCTTAGGTAGCTATAAGCAAAGAGGGCGTAAAGCGCTACCCCCTTCCATAAGACGCTCTCGTCGATGTTAAACTTCGGACTGTGGTGGGGATAGATAATCCCCTTTTCCTCGTTCCTTATCCCAAGGAAGGCAAACACTCCATTGACCTTCTCAAGGTAAAAGGCAAAGTCTTCGGAGACCATGGTCATATCTGCCTCTTCAATCTCTCCTAGCATCCCTCCCAACCTTAAGACGAGCTCGGCAAGGTCCGGGGAGTTAACAACGGGGGGATAGGGGATCCTTGAGAGCTCAAGGCTACCCTCACACTCCCACGCGCTCGCATAAAGTCTAACTATCCTTTCCATCCTCTCCATAACTTCATCCCTAACCTTCGTGTCGAAGGTCCTTAGCGTCCCCATCATCCTAACCTCATCAGGGATGACGTTATAGGCGTCGCTCCCCTCGATTACCGGAACGGATAAGACTACGGGAGATAAAGGATTTAAGGATCTTGAAACTATCTTCTGAAGGGCGTTGTAGATATCAGCCGCAGGAGCAGTGGGGTCCTTCGTCAGATGGGGAGTAGCCCCATGACCCCCTTTCCCCCTAATCCTTATGAGAAACCCATCTGAGGAGGCCATAAGAGCACCCCTTCGGGTAGCTATAACCCCCGAGGGAAGCTCAAACCATACGTGAATCCCTAATATGGCATCCACATCATCCAGATGCCCCTCCTCAACTATCCTCTTAGCGCCACCTCCTCCTTCCTCCCCCGGCTGAAAGATGAGCTTAACTTTACCCTCAAAGGCATCTTTAAGCTCAGAGATTATGCGAGCAGCCCCAAGTAGCATCGCCATATGAGCATCATGCCCACAGGCATGCATCTTCCCTGGAACCCTCGAGCGATAGGGAAGGTCACCCTCCTCCTCTATGGGCAAGGCATCCATATCCGCCCTAAGGGCCACGCTTCCTTCACCCTTACCTTCCATAACTCCCACGACGCCGGTTCCAGCGGTCTTAAAAACCTTAAAGCCAAGCTTAAGAAGCTCCTCCTCGATAACCTTGGAGCTCCTAACCTCCTCAAACTTAACCTCGGGAAAAGAGTGAAAATCTCTCCTTCTTTCTATAACGTACTCCTCCAAAGCTTTGGCCTTTTTAATTATCAGGTTCTCCAATCTCAACCCTCCTTTAAGGCATCAAGCATTATATACCCCCTCAAGCTTAAAATCTACCTTAAGAATCCCACTTTTAGTCTTAACCTTTAAATTCTACACTTTTCCCAGAGATTAAACCTATCTATCACATCCTTAACCTTATCTAAAAGGCTTCCAGAAAGGGGCTGTAAAGGCGGTCTCGGATCTCCTGCCGGCATCCCAAGGAGCTTCATCATCGCCTTTATACCTACTGGGTTGGTCAGAAGGTAAGCGGCTTCCATAACAGGCTTGTACTTGAAGAAGAGATCCCTACACCTTAAGGCGTCCTCCCAAGACTCCCAAGGCTTAGATAAAAGGGCGAACTCCCGAGGCAAGACGTTACCCGTAACGTTAGCAGTTCCATGCCCTCCCATAGCCATAAGCGGTATTATAAGACCAAACTTGGGAGAATCACAGCAAAGAACGTTAAGCTTTCCCTGAGCCACCTCAACATCTCCAATAAG
>Ga0065718_1025026_pt1 | contig 14488 bp, 14 predicted proteins | sample GBSCel77sediment_2_FD_59105 | JGI IMG/M metagenome (GOLD analysis project Ga0065718, IMG submission 59105) | Hot spring sediment microbial communities from Great Boiling Spring, Nevada - cellulolytic enrichment CS 77C v3 (version 3) | ecosystem: Environmental > Aquatic > Thermal springs > Hot...
CCATTTTAAGGGAACCACTTTCACAAATCATTGAAAAACTTGTAGTTCCAGAAGAACAAAGAAGGTTAGTTGAACTTCCATTACCAGAAGCAATTGAGGAAAGAGCAAGAATGAGAAGAGACTGGGTAGATGAATTAATCCTTCGTTTATTAGGAGGTGAGTAATAACTTGATTTTCATTAAAAGTCGTGTATAATTAAGTTAAAAGACCAAGATATTGTGGAAATTCCTATAAAGGGAACAATTCCACAATATCAGTCTCCTAAAAACAATGGACGAATTACAAATACAAAATTTAGAAACTTCAGAACAAGGAGGGCAACTCCATTCTGAAGTTTCAGAAGTTATAGAAGATATAACTCCTTCAATTGAGACAGAACAAGTTGAAAATCAAGAAATTCAAGAACCAGAAGAGAGAGTTTTTGAAATTGAGGGACAAAAATTTACAGAAAGTGAATTGAAGGAGATTTTACAAAAGGCTAAAAATTATGAACATTTACTCCCTGAATTCACAAGAAGGTCCCAAGAATTAGCAGAATTAAAAAAACTTAAAGAACAATTAACTTCTCAGCAATCTCCAGAACAAAAAGTTGAAGAAGAAGTTATCAAATATTTGAGAGAAAATTTGGGATTGGTGACAAAGAAAGATTTACAAGATTTCTTTACTGAATTTGGCAAAGCATTACAAACCTATATTGAAGAGGAAGAGAAATTAAGACGAGCTATTGAAACTTTAAGTAAAAAGTATGATGGAACAAATGCTCCAAAGTTTGATTATGAAAAATTGAGAGAACATCTAATTAAAAAGTATGGAGAAGATAGAGCAAATTGGCCAGATTACATTGATTTAGAGTATGAATACTTTGATATGAATAGGGAATTCTTCTCAAAAGTTCCTGAACTTAAAAAGAAAACAGTTCCTTCAGAAAGAGGAATTCCCTCAGCAACAATTACAACAGAAAGTTTGGAAGAAAAACCTCTTCACGAAAGAATTCAAGAATTCCTCCAAAATTACTAAACCATCTCTTTAATTAGTTTATTTCCATTAATTGGTCGAATTTAAACTACTATTAAACTAACATGTATGATTTATCTAAACTTTCTGCCCTTTTAGAAAAGGTTATTGAACCATTTGTGGGGCAGAATGTAGCTCAAAAAACTCTTTTATACAACTTCGTCGCTAAAAAAACTCCTCCTTTTGAAAGAAAAGGATTAGAAGTTTATGTTCCTATTAGAACATCAAGACACGCTGGTGTTTATGGTATTCCTGATTCTGAAAGTACAGTAGGTAGAGGAGAAGCAAAATATGAGCAAGCAACTTATCAAGTTAAACTCTATGGTGGAAGTATAGAAATTAATAAAAAACTTCTCTCTGTTCCAGATGACCAACAAGTTGTTAATCATTTAAGCAGGATTACTCAAGATTTAATGCAAGATATGATTTATGTTTTGAATTTGGATTTTGTAGGTGATGGAACTGGTTTTATTGGTAAAACTGCATCTGCTGGTTCATCTACAACTTCAGTTGAATTAGTCCCTTACAATTTAGGAACAGATAATGGTGATATTACAGCAGAAGATATTCTTACTCCAGGTGATTACATTAAAATTGGAACTAATCCTGCTGTCCAAGTTACTGCTGTTAATGGAAATGTAATCACTATTGCTTCTGCTCAATCCTTTGCTGCTGGAGTTAATGTTGTAAGAGCAACTCCAGCAGGAAATCCAGTAGATGCTGTTGCTGGTTTAATGGCAATCGTTAATGATAATAATTTTGCTGGAATTGATGTTTCTACAACTCCAACTTGGAAAGCAGTTAAAGATGTTCCTGGCACAGCAACTACTCTTACTCTTACTGATATGTATAGAGTTTATTCAGCAGTAAATAAACTTGGTGAATGTGATGTTCTCTTTATGAATAGGACACTCTTTAACAAATATGGAAGCATTCTTCAAGCACAAGTAAGATTTACTCCTACTGAAACACTTCAAGGAGGTTGGAGAGGATTAGAGTTTATGGGCGGAGCTGCTAAAGTTATTCTTGACTATCATATTCCTTCTGATGCTGTTTATTTTGTAAGTACAAAAAATCTTTATAGGCTTGAAATTCAACCTCCAAAATTTGAGAAAGGAACAGAGGGAACACTCTTAAGAAGTTATGGAACCGTTAAATATGAAGCAGTTTTAACTGCTCTTTATGCTTTAGGAACAGATGTAAGAGGAGCATTTGGAGTTATGGGAAATAGAACAGCATAGTAAATTAAATTGTGGCAGGGGGAGGGGATAAATGTCTCCTCCCCCTGTTAGAAATTAGATGAGTGAAAATCTTTCTGATAAAGAAAAATACGATTTAAAAAAGGTTTGGGAAGCAAATCCAGATTTTTATCATCGTTCTCAAGCAGATAAAAAAAAGTATGGTGAAAAAAGATTAGTTGAAATGAATAGAGAAACATTGAGACAAATTGAAGAACATAATCGCAAAATTTTTGAAGAAAGAAAAAACATAGGAAGGGAAATAGAACAAGTTTTAAAAGAGGAGGCAAAATATCTTAAAAGAGGTCGTTCAGTTTTTTTTGACAAACATTACAAAGATGCTTAAAAATTATGCTGATTATACAATCTCCTTCAAAATTGGAAATGTTTATGTTGAACTTCCTGCTGGTTGGACTACAGATATTTTTAATGATGATCCAGAATTAGAAGAATTTTTGAGAAAAAGATATAAAGAATTAAATCCAGATTTTCAAAAGGCTAATGAAGTTAAGATTGAAGCTGGAGAAATTGAAGAACTTCAAGAAACAGAGAAAAAGAAAACATCAAAAAGGAAAAAATAATTTTCAAAAATGAGAGATTTAATTAGAAAATTACAAAATTTAAAAAGATTGTTTTGGAAGAAAAAACTTCATTCTTTCGTTATTACTGCTAATGTTTATCATATTAGAGATGGAAAAATAATTTGGGAAGGAAGAAATTTAGAAGGAAGAATAAATGGTTTAATGGATGAGGGAGAAGAAAACATTTTAAGAGTTTATTTCAGAAATGAAACTGGTCCATCATCTTTTTATTTGGGATTAGGAAATAATGGAGGAACTCCAGGAGTTCCATCTGATTCAGCAACATTAGCTGATATTACTGAAGTTTCTGGAACTGGTTATGCAAGACAAACAGTTGAAAGGAGTAGTGTTGGTTTTCCTACAATTCAAAAAGATACAGACTCTGGAGATTGGGAAGTTATTTCTAAAGATGTCACATTCACAAATACTGGAAGTTCTAATTGGACGTCAGCAGATTATTTGTTTTTAACCGATGTTTCCTCTGGAACTTCTGGCAAACTTTTAATTACTATAGCAACATCAGCAAGTAGGGTTTTGGCTCCCAATGATAGTTTAGTTTGTAGTATAACTTGTAGATTAGCATAATTTTTTCAATTTTTAACAATGGCTTTACCTGGTTGGAAATACAGAAGGAAAATAACAATTTCAGGTTCTTCTGGCGCTGGAACAAATTATCAAGTTTTATTAAAAGTTGGAGAAAGTTCTGGAGCAACTGGAGCACATTTTCATTTAGATGGAAAATCTGAAAATTTTCCTTCTGGTAAAAATCAGGGTGGAGATTTGCGATTTACTTCATCAGATGGAACAACTCTATTAGATTTTTGGGTTGAAAATGTTACTGGAACTTCACCAAATAGAGTGGCTTATATTTGGGTAGAAGTTGCGGATAATTTGAATACTTCAAAAGATATTTATATCTACTTTGGTAATAGTTCTGCTACAAATTATTCAAATGGAGATAATACGTTTTTATTTTTTGATGATTTTGAGGGGAGCTCTCTTTCAAGTACAAAGTGGGCTGATGGAGGAGTTAAAAATTACGTTTTTGAAAATAACGGTATTTTTGCTTTTAATACTGATCCAGGTATTAATGGAAGTATTTCTGTCAATCCTGGGTTTTTTACAATAAGTGGAACAGGACAATCGGATGTAGTATCGGAAGAAGGGGTATATTCTGGTTGGCTTGGTAAAGGTTTAAGAAGTGTTCCAACATTTAATTTACAAAATGGATTAAGAATTAGAAGTAGAGTTAATTTAGCCAGTTTTAGTATGGGGGGTAGAACTTATAGAGGAGTAAAGTTTGGACTTTTAGTTGCCCTAGATAAAGATAATAGAGTAGATTTCGCAAGACTTAAAGATAATTCGCGCGATATGATTTCTTGTGCAAAAGAAGATGGAGCTGCAAGAAGTTATTCAGATATAGTTACTGGTTTAAATCTTTCAACTGGTTTTAGAATATTAGAATATAGAAAAACATCATCTAATGATTTTTCTTTTTTTGAAAATGATACTGGAGGAAGTACTACTTCAGGTTTTAATTCTACCAGTGCTGTTGTAGGTTTTTTTGCAGCAGTAAGAAATGCGGGTGATACAATTGATGTTAGATTTGATTGGATATTTGTTACTAAATACGTTTCCCCCGAACCAGCATTTAGTTCTGCTGGACCAATAGAAACATTAGAAAGTAGATTAATTACAATTCAATCTTCAATTTTTTCTAAAGATAATTCGATTTACAAAGAACAAAATAAATTTGTAAGTATGCAAATAAATGTTTGGGGAAGAGAAGGTTGGCTCTATGATGAAAAAAATAAACTTATTTCTATTCAATCTTCATTTTTTTCAACAGATAAACGAGATAGACCAAAACAACTTATTAAAGCATTAAAAACAGAAAAACCAAATTTAGGAGGAATAGAAAATAGACCATAAAAATGATTGAACTTAAATTAGAACATCCACAATTAGAAGGAAATCCAAATACAATCTTGACAGAACAAGCAAACGCAGGAGCAACTTCTATTTCTGTTGCCAATAATTCAGGCTTTTCTGCTAATGATTTTATAGTTATAGGAAATTCTGGTTCAGAATTTACTGAAATTGTTAGAATATCCTCTTTATCTGGAAATAATACAATCAATTTAGCAACTGCTTTAAAATTTTCTCACTATTATTCATCGCCAGTGACACTTATTTATTATGACAAGATTGAAATTGAAAGAGCAATATCAAAAGAAGGTCCTTATACATTAATTGCCACAATTGATATTGCTATTGATGAAGACTTTACAACATTTAGAGATGAAAATGGAGATATTGATAAATTTTACCGAGTAAGATATAAGAATTCTTATAATAACAAAACTTCAACTTATTCTTCTCCATTAGCAGGAATAGGTTTTACAGAAAATTCAGTCAGAATTTTATTAGAAAAAGCCAAAAAACTTTTTTCTCGTTATTCAGATAAAATCATTTCAAGAGAAGATTGGATGGAGTTTCTTAATGAAGGTTATAGAGTTATGATTAATCGTATTTTAGCCATTAATAAGGATTTTGGAGTTAAAAGTATAACAATAAATCCTGTAGATGGAAAATTTCCACTCCCTTCAGATTTTCTTAAAGTTAGACGAGTTTTTGTTAAATATGGGACAGGAAAAGAAAGACCAGCAAAATATTTAGATTTTGGTATTTATGACCCATCAACAATGACTTTTAGTGATTTCTCCCCAGTTTATTATTTTGAAGGAAACTCAATTATCGTTAAACCATTTAAAGAAAATACACAACTAATTTTGCGTTATTATTATTTGCCTCCCAAACTTCAATTTGATGATGATGTTTTAGATCCAGCCTATATTTTACCATCTCAAGCCTCAATTGTCGTTGATTATGTTTTAAAAAGAGCACTTGAATTAGATAAAAGGTATGAAGAAGCAGCCTGGTATGGACAAGTTTTTGAAAATAATATTGCCCTTCTTTTAAATGAGTATGAAGAAAGATATAGAGAAACCACTGATTTTATACCACATTGGGGGTCAGGTATTGATTCATCTTATCCATTCTTTTAAAAAATGGCATCAATTGAAATAAATTCTTTCCACGGCGGAATGAATTTGGCCATTAACCCGCTTCTGTTGAAATCTTATGAAGCAAGTTTAGCAAAAAATGTAGATTTAAGCGAAATTGGAACATTAAAAAAGGCAAGAGGATACCAGCTTTTTAAAAAATTAAGCGAAACAACTAACAGTGATGTTAAAACTTTGTATTCATTTTATAAGATTGAAAGTTCAGGAATAACGAGATTTTTATTGGCAGAATGGAATAATGGGCTTTATAAATATAATTTTTCAACTAATTCTTGGGAACAGATAACTGGAACAATCAATACAACGGAAAATTCTCAATGGGTGACTTATAAAAATTTAGCCATCAGATTTAATAAAAATGATGCTCCTAAAAAGTTTGATGGGACTAATTTATCTAATCTTGGAGGAAATCCTCCTCAAGCAAGTTATGGTGTTTTATATAAAGAACGAATTTATGTTGCTGGTTTTTCTCCTAATTTTTCAACTGTTTGGTTTTCAGATATAGGAGATCCAGAAAAATGGAATCCCAACAATCAATTTGATGTTGGAGCAAATGATGGAGACAGAATAACAGGATTAGCAGTTTTAGGAGATAGTTTATTGATTTTTAAAGAAAATTCAATTTGGGAAATTCAAGTCGACCAGCAAAATGTAATCTCTTTTAAAAGATTATTTGCTCAATCAATAGGGACAACTTCTGCTCGTTCAATTGTCAATATTAACAATGTTTTATTCTTTTTTGATAGAAACGGAATATGGGCAATTTATCAAAGATATCCAGAACTTATTAGTGCTAAAATTCAGCCTTTTATAAATGCTATTCAAGATGTTTATAATGTTGTGGGTTGGGGTTGGAAAAACAAGTATTTTCTTTATGTTGGCGATATAACTTACCAAGATAGACTTTTTAAAAATGTAGTTTTAGCATATGATACAGTTTATAATCAATGGTTTTTCTATACTTTTGCCCATAAAATTTTATCTCAAACTGATTTTATTAAAGCAGATAATACGAAAACTCTCTATTTAGGAAGCCAAAATAGTGATACTTTTGAATTTGATAAAGGCTTTTCTTTTGGAGGTTATCCAATAGAAGTTGAATATGAACTTCCACTTTTTCAACCAGAAGATATTGAAAAAAGAAAACTTTTTAAGGAAGTAGTTGTAAGATTGAAAGATGTTTCTAAAAGTAAACCTTCAATTTCAGTTTCAATAGATGGAGGAGATTTTATAAGTTTAGGTTTTGCTGAACATACTTATTCAGTTTTTCCAATAGCACGAAAATTAGGACGAGAAGAAGGACGAGATTTAAGATTAAAAATTTTAGAAGTTAGCGATAAAGAAATGAACGAGATTTATCAGATTGTTATAAATTGGTCACCAATTAAGACAGTTCAACCACAAAAATAATGCTTCAGAACATTGATTTACAACAAGAAGGATTTGATAATTACGGAAGACATATTTTAGCACCAGGAAATAAGAAAATTCCAATAACCTATAAAGATGTTTTTCAGGGAGAAAGAGTTATTTATACACAGGGGAATATCCAACCAAGAAGTGTTAATAAATTTAATGTCACTTTAGATGTTTTAGCAACGAAATTTGATTTGGTTTTATCTAATGTTAAACAAATTGCCACAGGTTATACTTGGACACAAAACAATTATATTTTCGTTGTCACCTGGGACGGAACAAACTATTATTTAAGACGTTATAATACGATTGATTATGCTGTTCCTGTTCAAGATGGTTATTCAGTAAATATTCCAACCGTTAATAACATTTATGGAGTAGGAGTATTGTATAATAGAGTTATAGTAATTGGGAGAGATTCAGGAGGAAATAAGGCTTTTTATTATGATTTTGCTTTAAATTATCAATCATCAGAAACAAAAAGTGGGCCAACAAATCCAATTACGAATACATTTACAACAGATGGAGTAAGTTTGTATTATTTGGATAAAGCAAATAACGTTTTACGAAAGTATGACGGAACAAACTACACACTGAGTGCTTCTTATAGTTGGCCAACAAGCATTATTCCTACTCCAGATAGACTTTTATGCTATGATGGTAAAAGTTTTTGGGCTTTTGACACAACCGACAAAAGAATGGTAAGATTTTTATTAGAAAATGGTTCAATTACAATCTTGTTTTATTATCTTTTACCAGAAGATGTTGTTGGAGTTTTAAATTTAAGAGGAACAATTTATCATTCATACATTCAAGGTCAATTATTAACATCAATTCCAATGGTTTTGTAAAAAATGTCAGTTACAAATATTCTTACAGCATTAACACAAGCAATTCAAAAATTGGTCGGTGGTGCAAAATCAACATCTACTGTTCCTACTCCACCTTCTCCTGCTTCATTAACTCCAAAAGTTTCTACTCCTTCTCCAAGTGTTACTACTACTACACAAAAAACTACACAACAAAAGCCACAAACAACAGTTTCTTCTGCAATTATTCAGCCACAATTAAATGTTCAAACTTCTATTGTTGATTATTTAAAAAGTAAGGGATTACCAAGTGATTTTGCTTATAGAGAACAATTAGCAAGACAATATGGAATAACTGATTATAGGGGAACAGCAGAACAAAATATTCAACTTTTAAATCTTTTAAGACAACAAGAGGCAAAAGGAACTACTTCTAAACCTACAACTTCAGTAGTTTCAACTACTACTCGACCAACTACAACTACTACTCAAACAATCCCAACTACGACAAGACAAACAATAACTCAAACTCAACCAATTTCATCTCAAACTCAAATTACTCCAACAATTCCAACTTCTACTCTACCCGTCACAACAGAGACAACTACTCAACCAATAACTTCAATTGATATTGAGCAAAAAATAAATGAAATTTTGGAGAAAAGATTAAAACCAATTGATTATGATGAAGTTGCCCAAAAAGCTATTCAAATTGCCAGAGATTTAAATAGGTCAACATTAGAAAGTTTTGAAATTCTAAAAGAGACAATTAAAACACAATTTGAAGATGCAAAAAGAGAACTTTTAGAAAAGCAAAATCTTGAAAAAGAACAACTTTTAGGAAGTTGGACAAGAAGAGGATTTTCTCCCGATGACCCAGTAGTTTTATCTGCTATGCAAAGATTAAATGAAATTCACGAAAGAGAATTATCAGAGTTGGAAAATAAGAAAAACCAGAATTTAGCAAATCTAACTTATAGTTTTATGAAAACAGAGCCATCACAAATTTTCTCAATTATGAGTAATATTTTACAAACTGAAAGGACAGAAGTTGCGCCTATTTTAGCTCTTTTAAGAACAATAGTAGCAGAAAGAGAAAAAACAAAAAGAGAAGAAGCAGAATTAGAGAGATTACGACAAAAGGAAGAAAAACCTATAATTAAAGAACGAGTGGAAGAATTAGAAGACGGTATTTATTTAATTACTTATTCGATTGATCCAGTTACTGGTGAAACAAGAATAATTTCAAGAATTAAATTAGGAGCGAAAGGAACAAAGACAAGTGATATCGAAAAAGAATTAAATAAAATGTTATCTGTTAAAGAGGCGATAGAATTAGGAGTTCCTATAGGAACAACAATGAGAGAATTAGTAGGTATGGTGATACCAAATAAGGAAAAAATATCTATGGCACAATATATTAAAAACACTTCTCAAGTTGCGTTAGATTATATTAAAGAAGCGAAAAAAAGATTAGGGCTATTATCAACGGGTATTTTGGGTAAAGCATTAGAAAATGTTCCTCAAACACCTGCTTATGAATTATCTAAAATTTTAGATGTTATTAAATCAAATGTAGCATTACAGCAAATTATGCAATTAAAAGCGGCATCTCCTACAGGTGCGACAGGATTTGGTGCTTTATCTGACAGAGAATTAAATGTTCTTCAATCAACATTAGGAACTCTTGATATAGGTTTATCTCGCTCAAGATTAGAAAAAACTTTAAATGAAATTGAACGAGTATTAAGAAATATAACAAAACGAGCTGATGAAGAAATAAATTTACTTCAAAAATCTCGACAAATTACAAATTATCCACAAAGGATGGAATATGGCGGTATAATATATCAATTAGGACCTGACGGAAGATATTATCCAATTAAATAATGGCAATTTCACAACAACCGCAAAATAAACAAGGATTGACTTATGAAGAATTAGTTAAAAAAGGTGCAAAACCTGTTGATGTAAATAGAGAAGGATTAACGTATGAAGAATTGATTTCGTTAGGAGCGAAACCAGTTGTTGAATCATCTAAACCAATAATATCAGAAATGCCCAAGACATTTTTAGAGGATGTAGGTGAATTTTTAGGAATGGAAAAATTTGCAAGAAGATTAGCAGGGGAAATTGGTGCTATTTTACCCGAAAAGTTAGGTGGAGCGAGAGAAACATTTAAGGAATTAGAGAGAATGGAAAAAGAAGGTATAATTGCTCCCGGAACAACTCAACAACTTCGTACAGGTGGAGTGGGAACTAAAGAATTTTTAGCTTCAGCAGGACTTACTGCCTTAAATATTATTCCTACAACTCAACTTACTAAAGCAATTAGTGGAATACAAAAGTTAACTCCTCTTACACAATTTTTTCAAAAAATTTTTGCTCGAAGACCTGACATTCTTAAAAAAATGGCAGAAGCAGGAATGTTGGGTGCTACTTACGGAACCTTAGAAGCAATCAAAGAAGGAGAAGAAATTACTCCTTCAGCTATTCAATCTGGATTATTATCTGCAGGTGCGATAGGAGCATTAGGAGGATTAGGAAAGGGAGTGGGAAAAATTCTTAAAAATTTACGTGGAACTGTAAAAGAAGATGTTATTAGAGAGGCACAAAAATTAAAAATAGATTTACCAGCAAGTGCTAAAGTTGAAAGTAAGGTTATACCCCTGATTGAATCTACTGTTGCTAAAGGATTTTGGGGAGCCGAATTAAGACAAAAAGTTCAATTAGCTAAAGAAAAAATTAATCAAATTGCGGACAATTTGGTAAAACAAACAGGAGAAACAGATGATTTGACAGTTATCGGTCAAAAAATTGTCCAAGCCTTTGACAAGTTTAGAGATGAATGGTTAAAAACTAAAAATGCACTTTATGAAAAATTAGAGCAAATGCTTGATGAAAAAAATAAAAGGATAAGACCTTTACGAACTATTAGATTTCTAAAAGAAGTTATTGAAAGAAAAAAAATAGCTCAAGAAGCTACTCCTATTCCTACGGGCCTTTCTTTTTTTGAAGAACAATTATCAAGATTAAGAAATAAAAATTTAACTATTCAGCATTTAAGAAATGCTCTTATCGAATTAAATGATAGATTAAAATTTCCTTCCGACCCATTTATTGCTGGTAATAGAGGACTTTTGAAAAAAATGATAACGATAATGAGCGAAGATCTTGATGATAAAGTTAAAAAACTTGGAAATAAAGAATTGGTTAAACTTGTTGATGAAGCAAATAGATTTTATCAGGAAGGAATTAAAAGAATTAATAGCGCTTATGGTAAAAAAATACATCGCTTAAGAGAACAACCCAGTAAAATTTTACCGGTAATTTTAAGTAGAGTAACGCCAGTTGAAGATGTTCCGAAAATTTTAGAAATTGTCGGTAAAAAAGCATTACCTTCTATACAAGCAGGAACATTAAAAATAATTTTAAGTAATGCCAAAAGAAATGAAAATCTTGTCCCTGGAGCTTTAGAAAGAGAAATTCAGCGAATTGGTGAAGATAAATTAAGGCTTATTTTAACACCTAAACAAATGGAAATGTTAAATTCTTTAAGAATTCTTGTAAATGCTCTTGGCAAATTAGGAAAAATTGAAGAAGGTTCTCAAACAGCATTTCTTTTAAGACCTATAATAGCTGCAGGAACAGCTGCTATTAATCCTTTTCTTGCATTAAAATTGCTTGCTACCGATTATTTAATAAGCAAATTTGTATCTTCCAAAAGAGGGCAAAAATTTTTAGTTGAAGGTATAGGAAAAGAAACGGCAAAAAAGATAGAAGAAATTGGTAAAAAAGTATCACCAGTTATAGAAAAAATGATTTATAACATTTCAAAGGAAGTTCTTAGATAAAAAATATTTTGGAATATTTAAAAATGAGCAAACTTTCTAATAAAACTTGTCTTGTTTGGGATTGGGGATTATTTACAGAACAAGCAGCAAGATTAGCAAGAGATTTGGCAAAAGTTTATTATTATGTTCCCTGGGAAAGTGCTTTTCCTAAAATTGAAAATTCTTTAATTGGGCAGGATTTTGATGGTTTAATTAGGGTTTCTGATTTTTGGAAGTATGTTGATAAAGTTGATTTTATTTTTATTCCTGACAATTTAACAGGAGGATTAGTTGAATTTCTAAAAGCAAAAGGTTATAAGGTTGCTGGGCCAGGACAAGCAGAAATTTTAGAACTTAATAGGGTTTTCGGAAGAAAAATTCAAAAAAATTTAGGCTTGCCAACACAAAAAACTTTTGTTTTAAAGGGATTACAAAATTTAAGGGAGTTTTTACGAAAATCAAAAGAACAATATTTTGTTAAGTTAAATACCTTTAGAGGAACAATTGAAACCTTCAGACATATTGATTGGGAAAGTTCAGAGCCTCTTTTAGACCATATTGCTTATGAAACTGGCCCAGAACAACACATTTTAGAATTTTTAGCAGAAGAAATTTTAGATGGTATAGAATCAGGAGGAGATCATATTTTTTTTGAAAATGAAATTCTTTATCCTACAATGTATGGTTTTGAACTTAAGGGAGCAGGATATATTGGCAAAATTGTTAATGAAAATGAATATCCTGAAGTTTTAAAAATAATTGATGATAAACTTAAGGTTATTTTGCAAAAATTGAATTATAGGTTTTTCTATTCAACGGAGGTTATTGTCACTAAAGACAAAAAATCATATTTAATTGACCCTTGTATAAGATTAGCAGCACCAGTTGTATCTGCTTTACAAACAGAAATTATTGAAAATTATACTGAGGTTGTTTATGGTTTAGCAACTGGTGAAAAAGTTATACCAAAATATAAAGCAAAATATGGTGGGGGAGTTGCTTTTGAAAGTGAATGGGCACAAAATCATTGGTTAAAAGTAAGTTTTCCAAAAGAATTAAGACAATGGATAAAGTTTAGAATGGCCTCTAAATTTGGAGATGCCTATTATGCTGTTCCTGGTTTTACTTCAATTTGTAGTATAATAGCAATAGGAAATAGTCCAGAAGAAGTTATTGAACAAGTTAAAGAAAGGTCTGAATACGTTAAGGCTTATTTGTTAGAAAAAAATCTTTCAGGATTAGAAAAAATTAAAGAAATTATTAAAGATGCGAAAAATTATGGTATAATTTTCTGAAAATGAATTATAAAGAAGAAAGATTACAAAATAATCAACAAATTGTTAAAGTTGTAAATTTAGTGGGAGATAAAGAATTTTTTGTGGGTTTTTATAAACCAGATGAACCAATAGTTATTACTTCAAGAAAAAAACTTGTTTCTTATCTTATTTTACAGAAAAAATATCATCTTTTACAGGTTTTAATGGGTCAAGAAGGTAAATTTTATTTTGTTTTAGTAAAAAATGAACAATAATGCAAACAATAATACAGAAAAAATTAGGAAAGTTCTTTTCAATGAAATTTCATTTATTTTAGCACTTATTGGGAGTGTTTTATCTTTGTTTATTTTTTTTAATAGTCCAATTACAGAACAAAAAATTACCACAGAAATTTTAAAAGAACAATTAAATTATCAAGCAAAAACAATAGAACAACTTTCAAAAAGCCAATATAATGATTTACATGAAATTAAAAAAGATTTAGGAGAAATTAAAACATCTTTAAAAGATTTAGAAATAAGAGTAACAAGAATAGAAACAAGGTTAAATGAAATTAAAAAATAATGTGGAGATTTCCATTTAAACTCAAAGAGATTTTACTCCTTACAGATTACGGATACGACGAAAAACTTTCTAAACAATTCAACGTACCTTATCATAACGGAATTGATATTTCAGTTGGAGATGGAGATGAAATAGGAAGTTTTGTTTATGATACTGCTAAAGTTTATAAAGTTAATCCATTTATTCATGATGAAGGGACTGTAATCATTCATGATGTTAATGGTTATGAATATGTTTTTTCTCATCTCGACAATCTTCAAGTTAAACAAGGAGATTTAGTTAAATTTGGACAAGTTTTAGGTCATCAAGATACCAAAGGACGTTCAATTCAGGAAAATTTAAGACCATATTGGCAACATCTTCATTTCTCTATCAGAAAAATTTCTCCTACTGGAAACTATGCTTATTTCTGGAATTATGGTGAAAAATATGCTAATGTAGATAATAAACTTGATGGTTTTATTGATCCTAACGAAAACTGCTTAAAGGTTGTTTATAGAGTTGCTGAAGCAATTTGTCAAATTGAAAGTGGGTGGAATAGATGGACTAATGAATGGAATCCTAAAGCAATTACTTTACGAGAAAACAAAAATCCTGGAGGTTTAAGATATTCTCCCTTTCAAATTGGTAGAAAAAATGGTTTTGCAATATTTAAAACAGAATTAGACGG
>Ga0065718_1025027_pt1 | contig 14448 bp, 16 predicted proteins | sample GBSCel77sediment_2_FD_59105 | JGI IMG/M metagenome (GOLD analysis project Ga0065718, IMG submission 59105) | Hot spring sediment microbial communities from Great Boiling Spring, Nevada - cellulolytic enrichment CS 77C v3 (version 3) | ecosystem: Environmental > Aquatic > Thermal springs > Hot...
TTAGTCTTCTCTTGCTATAATTTTACCTCAAGGAGGATGGCTTTTTATATATATCTATTTATTGTCTTTTCTGTTAATCAGTTTTATTCAACAAGCTATTTATTAAATTCATTACTTTTAAAAAACTCAGTTTCAAATATATTTCCATATTTTTCTATAGACTATTTAATACCTCTGAGATAAAATATTGAATAGCAAGGGTCTTTTATGTATTTTAATAGTTTTTCCGGATGTGGAGAAATTTTTCTTTTTTTATTCAATCCACATATTATAAATACATTGTGAATTAATCCTCAATTAATATAACCCTTGCAGGTGCACCGTCACATTCCTCTATCTTAAGGGGCAGGGCTATATATTTATATCTTCCTTCATTCACATCTAAAAGATATAAGCCTTCAACAATAACAACATCATTTGAAAGAAGCAATCTGTGCACAGGAAAATTCTTTGAATTAAATTCCTCTATTGAAAGATAGTCAATACCAACAACCTCAACTCTTTTCTCTACAAGATATTCAGCTGCATCGACACTCAAGTAAACAAAATTTTTAAAAAACTTTGTATCCCTTTTTAGATACCATGAATTTTTTGTTTTAAAAAATATCCTCTCATTATACTGAATATCCTTGCTTTCAAGAAACTTCTTTGTTATGCTATCTTCTTCACCCACATCTAACACCCTGACTTTTCCAATTAACCTCTCTAAAGGAATCTTATCAACTGTATTACCATTTTTTATAAAATGAGCTGGTGCATCAATATGCGTCCCTGTGTGGGATGAAAGTATGAGCTTGCTCACGTTTGCTACTTCTCCTTTTTCAATGCTATAAACCCTTGATATTTGCGGATTTGGATCGCCAGGGAAATAAACCATATCATTTGAAATTGGAATGCTAACATCAATAATCCTCATTTTCAAGACCACCCCGAAATTGAAATTTTTCTTAAAACAACAAAAAGGGGCTTTTATCTGCAGCCCCTTTTATTCACAATCAATTTTAATATTATACCTGGTACTTTGCTTTTTCTTGCTTTATCAGATTCATTATAAACTCTACAGCATTGTCAATTTCAACTTCAAAAGTCTCTTTTGTTCTTCTGTTTCTGATTTCGAGCTTTCCTTCTGATACTTTTTTTCCAACAGTAACTCTGAACGGAATCCCTATCAAATCTGCATCCTTGAACTTAACACCCGCTCTTTCATCTCTGTCATCAATCAAAACTTCAATCCCATTTTTCTGAAGACTTTCATAAATCTCAAATGCAATCTTGTGTTGATTTTCATCCTTTATATTCACAGGCACGACAATTACCTCATAAGGTGCAACTGTTATTGGCCAGATTATACCATCTTCATCATGCATCTGCTCAATTATCGCAGCAGCTGTCCTGTTGATACCAATACCATAACATCCCATTATCATGAGCTTCTTTTCGCCTTTCTCATCTGTATACACGCAGCCAAAAGCCTCTGTATACTTTGTACCAAGCTTAAATATGTGTCCAACCTCAATTCCTCTTTCAATTGTCACTTTTTGAGAGCGGCATTTAGGGCAAAGGTCGTCTTGGGTTATATTTCTGAGGTCTGCAAACTTTGTTACTTTAAAATCTGAGAGATTAACATTCTTTATATGATAATCTGTCTTATTTGCACCCACCACAAAGTTTTTGAGGTATTTTATCTCGTTGTCTGCATACACATCTATCGAAAGGCTAATTGGTCCGGCAAATCCCACTTTTGCACCTGTAATTCTCTCCACATCTTCTGCCGATGCAAGCTCAAGCTCTGTAGCTCCTAAAAGATTTTTTAGCTTTGTCTCATTTACCTCTCTGTCTCCCCTCACCAGTACTGCAACAAATTTATCATCTGCCTTGTAAATCATTGTCTTTACAAACTTCGTGCTGTCGATACTCAGGAAATTTACAAGCTCCTCAATTGTTCTCACATTTGGAGTGTAGACTTCCTGTTTTTCTTTTAGCTCCTCATTGTTTTCAACTGGTGTGTCCAAACACTCTGCTTTTTCAAGGTTAGCAGCATATCCACACGCTTTGCAATATGCAATCTCTGCCTCGCCAACTGTAGATGGAACCATAAACTCGTGTGAACTTGCTCCGCCCATTGCACCTGTGTCTGCCTCGACTATCTTCACATCAAGCCCGCATCTTTTAAATATTCTCACATATGCATCGTACATCTTTTGATATGATATGTCCAAACCCTTTTCATCAATATCAAAGGAATAAGCATCTTTCATTGTAAATTCTCTACAGCGCATAACACCAAACCTGGGTCTTCTTTCATCACGAAACTTTGTTTGAATTTGATATAAAATTTTAGGAAGCTCTCGATAAGAGGTGATCTCATTTCTAACTATATATGTGAACGCCTCTTCATGTGTAGGACCCAAACAGTACTCTCTTTCATTTCTGTCCTTTATTCTGAACATCTCTGGTCCAAACACTGCCCATCTTCCCGACTCTTCCCAGAGCTCTTTTGGCATAAGTGCAGACATATGAAGCTCTTGAGCACCGCTTCTATCCATTTCTTCTCTAACAATGTTCTCTATCTTTCTCAAAACTCTGTAACCAAGAGGAAGATACACATAGATGCCAGAGGAAAGCTGTCTCATAAAACCAGACCTTAGCATAAGCTTGTGTGATTCAATCTCTGCATCTGAAGGTGTTTCTTTTAAAGTTGGCATAAAAAGCTCTGAAACTTTCATTTTTGTTTCTCGATACCCCTTTCTAAAAATTTGTTTTTTAGCTTACAAAAAGCTTTTCAATTATCTTTTTTCTCATCGCCCTCTCTAAATCCCAATGTCTAAGAGGTTTTGTCTCTGTTACAATTCTGAGTGTATATTCTATCCAGTTAGTGTCCACAATACCCACAATCTGTGGTGGTGTAATAATGTCTTCTTTGAATTCAGCTTCAATCTCTTTGAACACCTCTTGGAGCTTTAAAGACACCTCATCAAAGTTCATCTTTGTATTGAGTTTAACATCCACAATTGCTTTTGAGTTATGCCTTGACCAGTTTGTAATTGCACCTATGGAACCGTTTGGTATAATATGGATTGAACCGTTGTAATCCTGAATTTTAATGGTCTTTATTCCCATTTCCTTTACAGTACCACTTCTCCCATCGATAGTCACATAGTCACCCACAGACAGCTGATCTTCAATAATAAGGAAAAGTCCTGCTATCACATCTTTAATTAAACTCTGCGCACCAAAACCTATTGCAAGTCCACCTATCCCAGCAATAGCTAAGATTGTCTTAATAGAAACATTAAAGTTTTCGAGAATTAGCACTATAATTAAGAAGTACACAGAGTATTTTATAATACTTTTGAAAAGTGCTGCAAGAGTATCTATTCTCTTTTGATTGATAGGAAACACAGAGTTCCTCTGCTTTTTTTTCCATTTTTCAAGCATTTTATTGGAAAACTTTAATATTACAAAGCCAGCAATCACAACAATTAATGAATAAATTATCTTTCCACTATAGCTTAAAATTTTTTCAGATATTTTCTCAATACTCAAATACATCACCCTTTCAAAAAACTCTCAAAAAGCTTTTTTTGAAGAATATCATCTTTTGCCATAAGCTCGGGATGCCACTGCACACCTACAAAAAAACTTCTATCTTGTTTTGAAATTGCCTCCACAATACCATCTGTTGACACTGCCTCTATTTCAAATCCAGGCGCAACATCTTCTATTGCCTGATGGTGAAAAGAGTTTACCAAAATCTTTCGGCATCCAAAGATGCGAGTGAATAACCCACCAACAACTTCCACAGTGTGATATCCATATCTTCCATCCAGATTCTGATAGTGAGAAATAGTAGATTTTCTTTCTATGTCCTGTATCAAAGTCCCACCAAATGCAACGTTCATAACCTGCATTCCTCTGCAGATTGCTAAAACTCTTCTGTCCATCTCATATGAAATCTTCATTGCCTCAAGCTCTATTTTATCTCTTAAAATATTTATTTTTCTTATCCCTACTTGAGGTTCTTTGCCATAAAATTTGGGGTGAACATCCTCACCACCGCAAAAGAGCACATGCTTACACATCTTTATATACTCTTTTAAAAGACCGGCTGATAACGCATTCACTGGAAAAATTATGGGTTTTGCATTTAGCATCAAAAGCACTTCTATGTACTCATTCATAACATAAAGTTTTCTATTGTCTGCATCAAAACCACTAAATATCAGAACTTTCATTTAACTTATCTTATTCATTCTGAGTTCTTCAATTTCCATTCTATGATCCTCTTTGCTACTTCTTTAATAGGCATTTGATTATCCATACTGAGCTTTTGAAGTTTTTTCATTGCGCTTTCCTCATCAAGCTTGAGTTCTTTCATTAAAATCCCTTTTGCTCTTTCGACAAGCTTTCTTGTTTCTAAATCATCCTGAAGCTTTCGTATTTGTTCTTCTAACTTTCTCAATTTAATCCAATTTTTTATAATAGTCTCAACAAAAGAGATAAACGCCCATTTATTAAATGGACTGTACAAGAAAATATTGAATTCATCATCTTCTAAGATTATGCTTTCTATATTAGATCTTTGTGCCTGGTTTGCCAAGATGACAACAGGACATATTCTATCATTTTTCAAAATATTTATCATCTCTATCATGCTGCCAACACTAAATCCATACTCCATAATAACAATATCTGGTTTTAAAACTCGTATCTTTCTAAGACAATCTGAAAAGTCCGAAGCAGTGTCAGCAACTGTATAACCATTTTCAATAAGGGTATTTTTTACAATAGAAAATAGTCTTTGGTTCTTTATAGCCAAAATAACCTTGAACATTTCTATTCTTTACTCCTATCAAAGCTTATTTAATAATTTTAACACACTCCTTTTTATTTTCCTATAAAAACATTACTAAACCTTTTTGAGCTAAATTAATCAGTTTTTCCACTATCTTGGCATCAAACTGGTTGCCGGCACACTTTTTCATCTCTCCCAGAGCTGTTTGCTTATCAAAAGCTTTTCTGTAGGGTCTATCAGAGGTCATTGCATCATATGCATCGGCAACAGCTACAATCTTGGCAAGAAGGTCTATCTCTTCATCTTTCAATCCAAATGGATAACCTCTGCCATCCACCCTTTCATGGTGCTGAAGCACAACCTTTTTGATCCTCTCGGTAAAATCTAAATCTTTTAAAATATTATAACCTATTAAAGGATGTTTTTGTATTTCTACATACTCATGAGCTTCTAAAGAACCTCTCTTGTTGAGTATGTCCTCTTTTACACCAATTTTCCCTATGTCATGAAGCAAACATGCAACCTTTAAAACATCCTTTTCTTCTTGGGAAAGTGAAAGCTCATCGGCAATCTTTAAAGCAATATTTTGTACTCTCTCGCAGTGTCCTTTTGTATACACATCCTTATATTCAATTGCTTTAGACAAACACAAGATTGTTTCGTAAAAAAACTTCTCAATTTCTTTATTTTTCTTTTCAAGTTCTACTTTTGATTTATTTAATTCTTCCACTGTTTCCCTTAGTTTTTCGTTTATGTAAGTACTTTTTTCATACAAATCTTCTATTTCTGATTTTTGTCTTTTGAGATTTGAATAATAAATAGCATTTTTTATAGCTATTGTTATAAAATTGCACAGGCTGATATAATATTCAATATCTTCGCTCGAAGTGCTTTTGCATTTTATTCCATAAAAACAAATACCTTCACATTTTTCTTCTGAAACAACTGGAATCGCTATCTTTACTATGTTTTTATTTTCTATTTTATAAGCAATATTTGTATCCTCTTTCGCCCTGTTCAAAAGCAGATGTTCATGCGCATCTTTTTGCCCAAACTGCCCCAAGATTCTGAAGGTCTTATCATCACCATCATGATAAACGCTCATGCGAAAAAATTGCAAACTTCCAAGGCTATATTCACCTACAGTTTCAACTATATTTTCTACAGTTGAAAGACTAATAATTCTGGTTGAGAGTTCAAAAAAATTTTTAAGCCACTCATTTTTTTCTCTTAAATCTCTTTCTGTTTCGATTAATCTCTTTACAATATTTGTCATCTCTCTGTTCAGTTGAATACTATCAAAATAACTTTTTTCAATATTCTCCTTTTTCTCTTTTAGTTTCTTAATTATAAACTTTTGTTTTTTCTCAAATACTTTATATTTCTTTAACATACCACTATATCTAATAATATAAAAAACTGTAAAAAATACAATGGCAAAGAACAAGGTTACAATTTGAAAATATTCAATGATGGGTTTTCTAATATGAAAAAAAAGTTCAGCAACCTGAACTGCAAGTGGAAAACCTATTAAAAAGAAAAGAAAAAACTCAAAAACTCCTAACCACAAACTCCTTCGAAGTTTCAATCTCCAGTCCCCCTGTCAAGAAAGTCACACACCTTATTATTTCGACAAAAGGTACAAAAATCCTTCAAACAAAATGACAAAAAAGAGAGCCAAACCTGGCTCTCTTACATGTTAAATAAGTCCTTAATTCTTGGATATATACTGTTGTAAAGTTTATAAGTTCTTCTATATATTTCAAATAGTTTTTCATTTGGTCTGCAGCTATCTACTTTTTGAATCATAGTATCACATGCTTCTTCAACCTTCTGATATTCTCCTGCACCAACTGCTGCCAAGATAGCTGCACCAAATGCAGGTCCTTCTTTGGAATTCAGTGTCCATACATCCATCTCAAATATGTCTGCCTGCATCTGCTTCCAGAGCTTGCTCTTTGCACCACCGCCTGAAACTCTCACCTCTTTCATCTCAATGCCCATCTCATGCAAAATATCAAGACAGTTTTTAAGTGAAAATACAACACCCTCCATGACAGCTCTAATAAACTCTCTTCGAGTATGCTTTGCCGTTATCCCAAAGAATATTCCTTTTGCGTACGGGTCTAAAATGGGTGTTCTTTCTCCCATCAAATATGGCAGGAAAACAAGTCCGTCCGCTCCCGGGTTTGCAAGTTCTGCCTCCTGGTCCATTAAAATGTATGGGTCTTTATCAATAAACTCAAATGCAGCTTTTTCGATGTGTGCAAAGTTGTCTCTAAACCACTTGAGGGAAAGTCCGGCACCTTGTGTTACACCCATCACATGCCATTTTCCTGGCACTGCGTGACAAAATGTATGAACCCTTCCCTGCGGGTCAATCTTAAACTCGTCAAGATGGGCAAACACAACACCAGATGAACCGATGGTAGAGGAAATTACACCTGTCTTTACTATACCATTTCCAACAGCACCTGCTGCCTGGTCTCCTCCACCTGCAACAACAAGCGTACCTTCACAAAGACCTGTAATTTCGCTTGCAGCTTTATTTATCTTACCAGTAACCTCTGGTGATTCATAAACCTTGCCCAACAAATCCTTGTCTATCCCAAGTTTTTCAAGTACCTCATCAGACCAGCATCTGTTTTTAATGTCCAAAAGCTGCATACCAGATGCATCAGATACATCTGTTGCAAACTCGCCTGTAAGTTTAAATCTTATATAGTCTTTCGGAAGTAAAATCTTGTAGACCTTCTCATAGTTTTGGGGCTCGTTGTTCCTCACCCACAGAATCTTTGACGCTGTAAAACCAGTCAGTGCAGGGTTTGCTGTAATTTCAATAAGTCTTTCTTTGCCAACCTTTTCTGTTATTTCATCACATTCTTTTGCTGTTCTCTGGTCGCACCAGATGATTGACGGTCTTATAACATTGTAGTTTTTGTCAAGCATCACAAGTCCGTGCATCTGCCCGGTAAGTCCCACAGCTTTAACTTCCTTGGGGTCCACCTTCGACTTTTCAAGCACGCTTCTGATCCCTTTAACACTTGCATCCCACCAGTCTTCGGGATTTTGCTCAGCCCAGCCAATCTGAGGCTGATAAAGAGGATATTCAAATGTAGCTGTTGCCAGGATGTTACCTTTTGAGTCAGTTAAAATGGTTTTTGTCCCGGACGTCCCAACGTCAATTCCAATAAAATACATACAAACCACCTTCCTTTATCGAATTTTAAAATATATTTTAAGCAGATTGTCTTATTATAAGCTGAGTGTCGAGAATATATTCACTTTCAAATTCTTTTGCAGGGTCATTTATTTTTTCAAAAAGAATATCACAAGCTGTCTTTGCCATAAGGTCAATTGGCTGGCGAACTGTTGTAAGTCTTGGCATCTTGCTGAGCTGAAGTCCTACTAAATCCACATCATCAAACCCAACCACCTTTACATCCTCAGGAACAGATATTCCCATCTCCTCCAATGCGTACATACTTGCATATGCCATAAGGTCGTTTGCTGCAAATATGCCATCTATTTTCTTGTTTTGTAAAAGCTTTTTGATACTTTCATACGCCTTTTGAAACATGAAATCTCCTTCGATGAGAAGTTCTTCATCAAAGTCTACACCAAAATCTCTTAATGCTGCCTTGTATCCTTCATATCTTGCAATACTTTCAAAAGACTCAAGTGGACCTGATATATGTACGATTTTTCTGCAACCTTTTTCAATAAGGTACTTTGTTGCAATGTAGCCACCTTGTAGATTGTTTACATTTACTCTTGGAACATTTGGAAACTCAGTGTTGTTTTCAGCAAGAACAACTGGAACATTATTAGCATGTAATAGTTTTAATGCTTGTTTATTAATAGTTTTATATCCAAAAACTATAACTCCATCCACTCTTCCTACAAGGAACTTAAAGTAGTCAATATTATCTATTAGTTGACAAAATATAGCTCCGTATCCACGCTGAGTTATATACTGGTTAAGCAAGCCAACTACTTCGCTGTAAAACCAGCTACTCAGTTGCTGGATTATTATTCCTATTGTATCTGTCTTTCTTCTTGCTAAATTTTTTGCTGTTACATTCGGAGTATAATTTAAAGCTTTAATGGCTTCCAACACAGCCTTTTTCTTTTTTTCAGATACATTCGCTGTTCCATTTATAACTCTTGATACAGTTGCCTTTGAAACACCAGCTCTTTTCGCAACATCTTCAATTGACGGCAAAATACACTGCCCCCTTTCATTTTGCTTCACAATTTTATAAAATATAGAAGTTGTAAGCGATTTCGATTATTCTTTGTTATATACTTTATCACATTGTTGTTTGGATTTTCAACAAAAATTTTAGTAACTACAAAGTGAAAATTTATAGGTTTTTCTTTTATTCGCTTGCTATATTAGCAACAATTGGCTCCGTAATCAGTTCAATTCTTGAAAAAATGCTTTTTACACAGTGGGAACCATTGTTTTAGCTATATTTTTCATTGCAATGATAGAATTTATTCTCTTCCCTCTTTTTATAAAATCAGATTCACGAAAGTATTTTAAAAAATTTTTAGGCATATTTTTGGCATTTGGTATAATTCTTAGTATAATTGTGTTTTTGATTGTAGGAATTACAAGCAAAAAATTCGAACTGATTTATCTTGGCACTCCATTACTACTATTAAGCTTTGCTGTAGTCTACAAAGTTTGTATAAGGTAAATTTTGCTATTGAAATTTTGAAAACTTATGAATATAATGAAGTATAAAATTGAATATAAGCTAATGGTAAAGGTCCATCCTTCGGGGCGGGGTGGAATTCCCCACTGGCGGTAAAAGCCCGCGAGCAAAAGCCAACGAGGCTTTTGCAGAACCGGTGAAATTCCGGTGCCAACGGTTACAGTCCGGATGGGAGAAGGAGTGGATGTGTAAGGAAGATTTTCTTATACATCATAAAACACGAGCTTGCAAGCCTCGAAGGTGGAAAAACACTTTCGAGGCTTTAATTTTTTACATCAATTTCTGTCAGAGGGGAGGATACTTTTGAGGTGTCTTTCGCACAGCTATTACATGAACATGGCACTTGAACTTGCAAAGAAAGCATCTTATCTGGTGCTTCCAAACCCAAGGGTTGGATGCGTAATTGTAAAAAACGGCACAATAATTGGAAAAGGATATCATCAAAAGTATGGTGAAAAGCATGCAGAAATTTTGGCAATCGAGGATGCAATAAAAAATGGCTACAGTCTCAAAAACGCAACAATGTATGTTTCCTTAGAACCTTGCTCACATTTTGGCAAACAGCCGCCTTGTACAGAAGCAATCATTAAAAGTGGGATTAAAAAGGTTGTGGTTGCCACAAGAGATCCAAACCCCATTGTCAATGGCAAGGGCATACAAATTTTAAAACAGCACGGAATTGAAGTTGTAGAAGGTGTGCTTCAAAAAGAAGCAGAAATTATAAACAAAGAGTTTTTTAAATATATGAAGACAGGCATTCCATATATCGCTATTAAAGTTGCCCAGAGTATTGATGGTAAAATTGCAACACCTTCAAATAAGAGATTTTTGTTTAACACTGAAGAGGAAAACACCTTTGTACACAGCCTTCGTCAAAAATATATGGCAACCCTTGTGTCTGTAAATACTGTAATTTCAGATAACCCAATTTTAAATGCAAGGTATGGAAAAATAATTAGACAGCCAATAAGAGTTGTGCTTGATACAAAACTGCGAATCCCTTTAGAGTGCAATATTGTAAAAACCTCTGATGAGTATTCTACCTATATTGTGTGCAGTGAAAATGTAAATGATACGCAAAAAATAGATCTTCTTTCTCAAAGAGGAATAAAAATAATCTATGCAAAGTCGTCAGGAGATGGTCATCTTGAACTTTTAGATGCATTTTCAAAACTTGCACAGCAAAAGATAATATCAGTTCTTGTTGAGGGAGGAAGTATCCTGAACTTTTCTCTTTTGAAAAAAAGAATTGCTGATTACTGGTATTCTTTAATATTCAATGTTTTCATAGGGGGTCAGAACACAAAAGGTGTGGTAGGCAAAGAAGGCTTTGAAGAGTTTTTCCCAAAGCTTGTAAACACAAAAGTCACAACTTTTAAAAACTCTACCATCATTGAAGGAGATATAAGTTATGTTTAGTGGCATTGTTGAAGAGGTTGGCAGGGTTATTCTAATGAGAAAAATTGAGGATATTGTAAAGCTGAGCATAGAAGCAAAAAAGATAGAAGCAAAAATTGGTGACAGTATAGCAGTTGATGGTGTGTGCCTGACAGTTACAAATATTGCAAATAGCAAATTTGACTTTGACCTGTCACCTGAAACAATTGAAAAGACCACACTCAAATTTTTAAAAGAGGGGATGCCTGTAAACCTGCAGCCCGCTTTGAAGATGGGAGACAGAATTGGCGGTCACATTGTTCTTGGTCACGTTGATTGTATTGGTACAATTTGCATGCAGAAAATTCAGGGGAAAAGTAGATTAATTGGAATAAAGCCTTTTGAAAATTTTAAAGGGCTTGTTGTAAAAAAAGGTTCTGTTGCAATTGATGGTATTTCCCTTACAGTTGTCGATAGCTTTGATACCTACTTTACAATATCTTTGATTCCGCACACCTTAGAGAATACTACCTTGAAGTACAAAAAGGTAGGTGATTATGTAAATATTGAATTTGACTACATTGCAAAGATTGTGAAAGAAAACTTGAGGTGATAGAAATGAACAATTTGAAAAATGTAATACAGAAGCTTAAAAACGGAGAGTTTGTAATAGTATTTGACAGTAAAAACCGTGAAGATGAGGCAGACTTAATCTTGGGTGCTCAATTTTCAACACCTGATAAAATAAGTTTTGTTCTAAATTATGCTAAGGGAATGTTTTGCGTTGCAATAGATAAAGAAATTCAAAGGCGCTTGAATTTATACGTTCCTTACAATACTCAAAACACCTGTACCTTTACAGTTACAGTTGACCACAAAAATACAAAAACGGGAATATCAGCTGAAGAGAGAAGTATTACCTGCAAAGAACTTGCAAACCCAAATGCGATAGCTTCTGACTTTAAAATTCCTGGGCATGTAAATCCTGTTGTTGCTCATGAAAAAGGCATTCTGGCAAGAAAAGGTCATACAGAAGCAGCCGTAGAGCTTTGCAGAATATCAAGCCTCTTTCCAGCTGCAGTTATGATTGAAATCTTAGACGATAAAGGAGACAGCCATAACAAAGAGTATGTAAAAAGCTTAGCAAAGAGATTTTCAATACCTGTTACTACAATTGATGAGATTGAAAAGTATATTTTATTAAACCGGCCCACAGTCCAAAAAGAAGCCGAGGCACAACTTCCAACCCAGTATGGAAAGTTTAAGATTTTTGCTTTCAAAAACTATTTTTCGCAAAAAGAACATGCTGTGCTAATAAATGAGACTTTTAACCCAAGCCAACCGGTAAATGTGAGAATACACTCATCGTGCAAGACAGGAGACATTTTTCACAGTTTGAGGTGTGACTGTCATCAACAGCTTGAATTTTTCCTGCAGTTTATGGCAGAGAACAAAAACTGTATGCTCATTTACCTTGACCAGGAAGGAAGAGGAATTGGATTTGCAAATAAGATAAAAGCATATTCATATCAAGAGCAAGGTTTTGATACCTATGAGGCAAACAATCTACTTGGTTTTGACGATGATTTGAGAGATTATTTTGACGCACTGCATATTTTAAAGTTCTTTGGTGTAAACAAAATTAATCTTGCAACATCTAATCCTGAAAAGATTTCTTTTTTACAGAATTGTGGAATTGAGATTTTAAAGAGAATACCTACTCCGATTGTGGTAAATCTGTATAACAGGAAATATATACATTCTAAAATATTAAAGAAAAGGCATGAAATCTTAATAAAAGGAGATGATGGCTTTGAGAACTTTTGAAGGAAGCTTTTGTGGAAAAGATTTGAAATTTGCAATTGTCATTTCAAGATTTAATTCATTCATTACAGATGAACTTCTAAAAGGGTGCCTGGATGGTCTTAAACGGCATGACGTGCACAGCGAAAATATCGAGGTATATTACGTGCCAGGTGCTTTCGAAATACCTCTTGTGTGCAAAAAGCTTGCAAAGTCAAAAAAATACAATGCAATAATTGCACTTGGTGCAGTTATTCGCGGCAGCACACCACACTTTGAGTATGTAAGCGCAGAAGTCTCAAAAGGAATTGCTAATGTCTCCTTGGAACAAGAAGTTCCAGTTATATTTGGTGTTCTGACATGCGACACAGTCGACCAGGCAATCGAAAGAGCGGGGACAAAAGCAGGAAACAAAGGGTTTGACGCAGCCCTTTCTGCCTTGGAGATGGCAAATTTGATGAAAAATATTTCTGAATCTTAAATAGACAATAGATTTTTTACAAATTGACAAATTTTTCGAGCAATTTCAAATGCTCTTTCTGCATCATCTTTGTTCGGCAAACCATCTGTAAGACTTCCAAGAGGCGCGTTAGGATACCTTGAGGGAATGTAGAAAACATCGATTATGCGCGCCTCTTCTTTAAATTTTTCAAAACCTTTCTCAATATTACCACACATCTCAATTAAATATACTATGCTGTGTGTTCTAGGTGGATTTATACCATTATATACTAAAAATGCTTTTAAATACTTTTCAATTGCTTACTGAGAATGGAAACATACAATATTATAAATCTTCGAGCTTAATAGCTCTTGAGCAGCTTTCAAATCATTTTCTGCGTATATAACCCACTGTCTAAATTCAGTTTCTTGTTTTTTCATAGAGTATAACTCCTTTTTTTGAAATTTCTTCTGTGTAGAATAAATGTTTATTCTTTATAAATTCTTCTTCCTCTTCTGGAGTATAGACTAAAAAATCTACAGGTACTTCAGGCTTTACAGCCTGTGTAAGATGTAATAATCTTTCTATAAACCTAAGATTAGTAGGCATTATTACCACCAAGTCAATATCGCTCAACTCATTAAAGTTCCCTTTTGCCATTGATCCAAACAATATCACTTTCTCAGGATCAAATTTTTCAATAATTACGTTTAATATTCTATCTAATTCATTCTTCAAAGAACTATTGACAAGTGAAATGGCTGACATTACAATCATCCCCTAAGCATTTCTTCAGTTATTAGTATACCACAAAACTTACACAAAAGCTTATAAGTTATTTATGACACTCAGTCACTTTGGAAAGTATTTCATTTGAGCTGAGTAAAAACCTGGCTTTATAATGAAAATATATAAAATATATTAAAACTTTAAATGAAAGAGGCGGGGTTTTTATGAAAAGTTTATTAAGATTCTGGCTGTTTGTTGTTATTATTATAACTTTATCTTTAGTTATAGTTTCTCCTTCGTTTGCCTCTGATATTCAAAAAGAAGAAGCTTTGTTTTTTGATGCAAATGGCAATCCATCTTACATCACTATTATTAATAAAAGTTCAGTAGAGTATATTTATCTTCATGAAATTTCAAGATTAATGGGTGGAAGTTTTACATTCGACTCAAAAGATTATAATTTTCTTCAGTCAAAGCTTGTAATTGACCAAAATGAATTTATATTTAAGCTCGACAGCAATGTGGTCATATTCAATGGTAAAAACTTTTATATGGATGGACCAATGCAAATAATACAA
>Ga0065718_1005206_pt1 | contig 14417 bp, 12 predicted proteins | sample GBSCel77sediment_2_FD_59105 | JGI IMG/M metagenome (GOLD analysis project Ga0065718, IMG submission 59105) | Hot spring sediment microbial communities from Great Boiling Spring, Nevada - cellulolytic enrichment CS 77C v3 (version 3) | ecosystem: Environmental > Aquatic > Thermal springs > Hot...
ACCAGAGATACACGGTATAGTTATCTTGAACATCTTTGTGAACCTTCCTGCACCATCAACCGTTGCTGCTTCATAAAGTTCAGGATCAATTCCAGCAATTGCAGCTAAGTATATTATTGCATTCCAGCCAAGTTCCTTCCAAACTTCAGACACAACCGTGATTCCCCAAAAATATTTTGGTTCTGCTAAAAAAGCTACAGGCTGTTTTAATATTCCTATTTTTGTAAAAATTATATTAATAAGACCTGTCTCTGATAGCCAGTTCATAAGTATTCCGCCAAGCACAACCCAAGATATAAAATGAGGCAGGTAAGATATTGTTTGAACAGTTCTTTTGAACCTAACTGACACAAGCTCATTTAGAAGCACTGCAAATAATATGGGAAGAGGAAATCCAACAAGCAGCTTGAAAAAGCTTATTCCCACTGTGTTTTTTATTATCAGCCAGAATCTTTCATCAGCAAAGAATTCCTTAAAATTAGCAAGACCTACCCATGGCGATTTATTAAATCCCAAAGTTATGTCGTATTCTTTAAATGCAATTATTATTCCATACATTGGTATATAGTTAAAAATAATCATCCAAATTACACCAGGTATTGCCATTGCCTGAAGGTATTTTTGTTCATTTAATTTGTGCAAAAACCTTCTAAAACCATTTTGTCGGTTATATTGCACATTCGGTGAAATAGCTGATTCCATGACACATCGCCTTCCTTTTATAGAGGTTATATTTTTTATATTACATAAGCTACAATTTATTTTTCTGATTTTATTATAAAATGGGGCAAAGTCTATAAAAAAGAGGGCTTTTTTAAGAAGTGGTATCTAAATTTAAGATTTTTGAAAAAAACAAAAAAGCAGAGGCCTAAAAAACTTCAAAGCCTCCGCCACACTTATTTCTTTTGATTTTACTATATGAAAATTTAATGAAAATTTGGTATATTTGAAAATACTAGAAACGAAAATAAAGGGACGTAAAATTGCTGCTACTTCACACCTCATATTTTTCTAATATTTCTTTTGGAGTTATAAATTTTTGGGTATTTTTTGTCTTAACATTCTTGCAATAATATCTTCATCGCTTCTCACTCTAAATTTGTCTTTAGTAAAATTTTGTTGCTCTATGTTTTTATTTATGTAAAATTTGCAAAATCTATTGTTCTCCTCATCTTTTATAACTCCTATCTTTAATTAAATTGAAAACAAAACTTTATCTGAATATATATTGAAATTATTGAAAGAGAAATATCTAAAAATGAATTTGTTGGGATTATCAAAAACCTCTCCCACGAAAATTAAATATGTTTTTATATTTACAGAAAGCTAACAATTAAACTCCGAATGAATTACTTATTTATGAGGACAGTTTATATTAAATACACAAAGTTATCTACACACCTTTTAAAAAAAAGATGGCACCCAGAACATCAATTCCATCTATTGCCAAAGAACTAACTAAAAAAACAGAGAGCTGACTCACACAAGAGACAGCTCTCTGTTTTTTTGTCTCAAACCATCACTGTATAAGTAAATAGTCAGCATAAACATCCCATGTACCGTTATCAGCATTTACCACAATCTCTACTCTGTGTGAACCTGCACTGACATATACATTTTCGACAGGTGCTTCCCACGGATAAGTTCCTTGATAATAGAAAGTTCCTTTCTTTTGACCATCAATATACAAGTCTACAGATGCCAAATTGTTATTATTTCCACAACCTCGTAGCTTAAATGTATAGTTGCGGCTTGCAGAGAAATTAACTGTTGTTGATGCTTTATCTCCATTAGCATAAAGCGCTATACCATTGAATGGATTTGTAATTTTAGATGCATATGGACCGCTGAGTGTCATATTTTCACATTCTATCTTTGTAGATGTTGTGGAGCCACCTGAATTTGAACCACTTGTAATTGAGAAAGTATTCTGTGTTATCTTAGCAGAACCACTGCTCTGATAACCTTCAACACAGAGAGTAATCTGGTCAATTGTACCCAACCTCAAGCCTTTTGCAGCCCATGCTTTGAAATGATCTGTTACAGTAACTGTACCACTTGTTCTTTTAGATGTTCTTACGCTCCAGTACTGATCAAATGTAGTTGTTCCCTCAATAGATGGTTGATTAACACGTGTTGTTTTGTAAATATCATATGTTCCACCATCAATTGTAACTGTACCAAGTGATGTTGCTCCGGGTGGACGCCACGAACCCCAGCTTTCTACAATGTAAAATTCAACCAGTGGGTTTCTTGACCATCCATAAATGCAAAGATATGAATTGCCATTTGGATTGTAGGTTGCAGAATACGTTATCTTTACTGTACCCAACTGATTCCATGCTGTGCTGAATTTTTTACCTGTTCTGAAAAGTGCGTTGTTAATGTTACTCCACTGACAGCTAAATCTTCCCCCTGTGTCAACTGTCATAGTTGTATTTCCAGAATCCTTCCACAGCTCATAGTAGTAACCATCATAAGTACCACTGGCATTTGAGGTAAGTGTTATTGCTGCCTGGGCATAAAATGGATTGCTAAGCACAACAACCATTAAAATAACCAATAGCAGTTTAAAAAACTTCCTTAACCTCATTTTGTAAAAAACCTCCCTTCATTAGAAATATTTTTTTATGCAACGCTCTTTCGGAGCGTTACAGCCTTGTTGCTACCTAAATTTGGTGTCTGTCATCAAAAGAGCGTATAACCACTTTTGCGTCATACTTTTCGTCTTTTTTAATTAATTTTTAGAAAACATGATTTATTTTCTGACAATTATATTATATAGTACGACTCACTTTTTGTCAAGAGGATATTTAAAAATTGTCCAATTTGTATCTTTTGGATATCAATTTACATGCTTTCAGATGCCTTTTCCCGTTATCACTATTTGATTAATGACGTCCTTCTTTACCGTAATTATCTTCCCCGAAAACTTTTCTTTAAGTATGTAATAATCTTTTGTTTCCTCAATAAGCCATCCTTCATACTTCGTTAAATTTTCTCCCCATATTGTTACCTTGGTCAGATAATAAAAATTTAAAAGTGTAAGAAAATAGACTATATTTATGATTTCCGTCACAAAGAGAAGAAAAATATTTAATGTAGCGGTTAATTTTAACTCTGTTGTGGAATATGTAAATCTGTGAAATATATAGCTGTTAAAAAGGAAAGCAATAATTATGTAACATAAAATACTACTTAACAATAAAATTTTTCTTCTTTGCGATCTTAAAAGTTTAAAATTGTTTCTAAAAAATATTTCTTTTTTTATTATTTCTCTGTAGTATAACAATATCCACATACCAACAAGATTTGATGCTGTCCAAACTTTTAGTGGAACTATTCCCGGAAAAGCAATAAGAAAGTGAAGCCCCAAAAAAGTTATTCCTATGGTTAATAGTAAGTTTCTATCTTTCGTCAAACAACTTCTACAAAAACTTTTACCAAACAATATTTCTATTATAAACGCCACAACTATTGAAACCAACAAAGCGACTATGAATATATTTTGCACGATATGCCCCCTTCCTCTTTATTTTCATCAATAAATTAGAAACCGGTATCATTTATCATTGATTTCCCCCTTATTTTCTGTTTACTGCATACTCCACAATCTTTTGGTAAAATCTTATGATTTTTTTCTTTTTCCAGATGGTGATTTTATTATAGAGTCACAATTATAAAATGTAAACCCTAAAAATTTTAAAAAATTACCCTAAAAATTATACTTTTTTTGCAGATGTCATTCTATTTTTAGAATTTTTCTGATTGCCCTTTTCTAAAATCTTTCTTGAATAAAACACCAAGATAAATATAAAAAAGGCAGAGGCCTAAAAAACTTTAAAGCCTCTGCCACGCTTATTTTTTTACACTTTTCAAAACCATTTATTCCAGCATTCCAGTAAATCCATTTATATAATAAACATTTCCATCTGCAACAATCCGCCAAACGGGAATTGCCTGACCTCGAATGACATTGAAATCTTTTAGATAAAACCCGAACTTTATATTTTGAATTTCTTTTATACCTTTTTGCTGGTTCAAAAGATTAAAAATTGCTTCCAGGGCTGAGATTGCCCTGCTTCTTTTAACTTCAAAGCTTTTGGGATTTACTTTCGCAAAGATGTATATGATAGAATCTTTCTGTTTTTTTATTATAAGTCTGCCATCAAAAATGGGATAGCCCCTGTAAACCTGTATATAGCTTCCATCAAAGTCTTTTGTATAATCGCTCCTTTTTATGTCAAAAAGGTCAAACGGGTCTTGATAATATCTTGACTCTAAAAAAAGTGTCTGATTTACAATCTTTAGATGATATATGCTGCTTTCAAACTCGTTTTGATATCTGTCAACCCTCTTTCCAAAAAGCTTTGTTACAATATTATCATACTTGCTTTCAACAACAACACCAAGTTTTGAGACATAATAAATTTTTCTATCAATATTGCAAGAGAGTTTTATAGAATTTTGTGAAAGTATATTTTTTGTCATGTTTATTTGCTGGTCCGTCAAAGTTTCTTCTTTTGGAAAAAGGTTGAGATATTTTATGACAAGAAAAATAAATATCAAAAGAAACACCACAATTGCAGTTGTTTTTACTTTCGCCCAATTCATATCTACCTTCAAGTCTCCTTTTTATTACTTTCTTGTTTCAACATATACAACTCCGCTCTGTGTTTTTATTTTCCAGTAAGGGTATGAGCTTGCCCCACCCGAAATATACTCAAGGTCTATCTCCTCTATAAAAATATCTCCTTTTCTTTCCTTTATAGTGTCAATTGCTACAATGCCGTCAACATTTATCTGAGAAGTCCTCACTTTTAAGATATCAAAAAGATAACCTGAAATTTTTTGCAGTCTTCCACCTTGCACTTCAATCTTGGCACAAAATTCTCCTTCTCCTGCAACCACATCAATTCCATTTGCCCTTGTCATAAGATATATTTTAAAATCACCTTCTTTTTGGAGCTCAAGCTTACAAATTCTCAAATCCTCTTCTGTGTAAAATGTTTTCAGGTAAAACATCAAGGCATCAGAAATAGAATCAACCCTTTCGCCAAAACCATTTTCCGAGTATTCAAAAACAAAACTTCCGTCATTTTTAAGCTTAAGAGTTCTTCTTTCATCTGTTATTATTACATCCCCGTTTTGCAAGATATTTCTCCTTGTCAAGATTGTGTCTGGGAAAAGCCGCCGAATAATCAGCTCTTTTTTGTAGCTACTCTCTCTTGTGTTTATTTCAGAAAAGTGGACATCTGAAAATTCAACTGGTATTAAAATGTCTTTATTAGCAATCTCAGTAAATCCAAGACTATCTGACCATGAATAAACAAGTTTCAGGTCCTTCTCAATCAAATTCTCCAAAGGTAAAAAGCCAAACGGTGAAAATCTTAGTATAGCTGCTCTTTGCTCCTTAGAGTTAAAAAAGTACAATACTGTTCCTTTGCTATTTTCTTCAATGAATATCTTGTCAAACTTAAAATCTTGGACAAGATTACCAATATTTCTTTTCGTCAGTTCATACACAAAAGTATTAAAATCTATTTCATATCCGTAGCTTAAAATTAAAACCCTTCTTTGTTTAAAAAAATTAGCAGAAATATTTCTTTGGCTTATTTCAAACTCTTTTTTTACTAGCGATTTTTCCATTCCTTCTATGAACTTTGAAACCACTTGTGAATATTGGGATTGATTACTTAATATTCTGACAGCTACATTTTTAGAAATGTTCAGATACATCTCCTTAGGGGATACCAAAATTTTTCTCGATTTTTTTAGAAGTTGCTGATCTGACTGAGAATTTTGATAAATATCAATTGCTTTTACAATATCTTCAACCCTGTAGTCAAAATAAACCTTGTAATACAAATAAATGCTGAGTATAACAAGTATACTCAGCACTATGCTTTTTACAACTTCTACCTTACCTTTTCTCATCTACCTTACCCTCTTTTTTTATTTGCCAAGCGAACTTATAAAATTTGATATTGCCTTTTCCACTTTGGTAAAAAAACTTTCTTTCTTCTCATAAAAAACTTTAAGAAGACTTATCTGGGTATCTTTATCCTTCTTTGCAACCACAAGAATATAAGTGGGCCCCTCATCCACATTAATCTTTTTTGCAAAATAACCAGACTTGCCTACTTGAAACTTATCAACAAGACCTTGCTGTGAAAATGCTTCTTTTTTGTCTTTTTTAGTATATATACTAATCTCTACACCTTCTGATGCTTTCCCTGACAGAACAAATACCGAAGTTGTAAGTTGGCTTTCATACTCTGCTATTTCGACAAGTGAAGATACAGTAGATGTTATTTTACTACCATCTATCTCAATCGAATTTATATTTTTTGCTTTTTTTAGATCTTTCTCATCACCTGCAAAAGCTACAGTAGCTATTGACAAAACAAACAATATGCTCAATATCATCGCAAGTTTTTTCATCTCGTCATCACCAGCAAGTTACAACTATCCTAATTACATTATACAATTTTTATATTACAAATCTGTTACAAGCAAGTTAAGAGCCTATTACAAAATAGAATTAAACAGTATTTTTCACAGGAAGAATAACCGTAAATTTAGTTCCAACACCAACCCTGCTTTCAACCTGAATCTTTCCACCATGTGCCTTTACAATCTCATCAGCAATCGAAAGACCAAGCCCGCTACCACCAAGGCTTCGCGACCTTGCCTTGTCAACCCTGTAAAACCTTTCAAAGATGCGCGGAAGATCATCTTCAGGAATTCCTGGCCCGTTGTCCTTTACAGTTATCCTCACATGCTTCTCATCCTTTTCAAGCCCAACCTCTATTTGCCCACCTTCCTGGACATAGACAACAGCGTTGTTTATAAGATTTATCAGCACCTGTTCAAGCCTGTCTCTGTCAGCCTCAATCACCACGTTTTCCTCTGCACTGCATAAAAGTTTTTGGTTTTTCTTCTTTGCATGAATCCTCATCTTTTCACATACAAACCTTATAAGTTCACTAACATTTACCTCTTCAATTTTCAAAATATTCTCGCCACTGTCAAGTCGCGAAAGATACAAAAGATCAGAAATCAGCCTTGTCATTCTATCACACTCTTTTATTATAACACTTAAAAACTCTCTTTTCACAGCCTTATCATCAACATCTAAAAGAGTTTCAGAATATGTCTTGATGGTTGTGATTGGAGTTCTAAGCTCATGAGACACGTCTGCAACAAACTGTTTTCGCATTCTATCAAGCTTTGCTTGCTGGGTTATATCATGAAGAATAAATATCCTGCCTGTACCATGATAAGAATCTACAAAGGTTGCTGTGTTCACTTCAAGTGTCCACCCATCAACTTCGTATATTTTTTTCATATCCCCGCAATCATTATCACCTCGAACAAATTCTAAAAAGCCTTCAATATTGCCTTTTAAAAATTTTTCGGCGCTCTCGTTTATATGAATGATCTCATTTTTAGAGTTTACAGCCAAAATTCCATCTGACATGTTCTGAAGTATTCGCTCAAGCTTTTGTTTTTCGAATTCAAGCTCTGATATATATTTTTTTACGTTCGTCGCCATGACCTTAAAAGCGCTCGCAAGCTTGCCAATTTCATCCTGATTTGAAACTTCAATATTCACTTCAAGATTCCCATTTGCCATTTCAAGAGCCTGTCTGGTAAGTTTTCTGAGCGGGTTTGAAAGAGTCTTAGCAAACAACAGACCTATAAAAAGTGAAAAAACTATTGCAACAATGTAAGACATAAGCAAAATATTTTTGATATCAGTTACCGTGGCAAGAATATTTTGAACAGACACCTCTAAATACAGTGACCTTTCTACCGACCTGCCACTTTTTATCGGGAATGCAAAAATAATTGTCCTGCTCTCTGTTTCCTGCTTTACAACCTTGTAACCTGCAAGGCTTGTCAAAATCTCATCTGACGGAAAAAAATCTAAATCCATTCTCGGGAAAGATGCCATAACCTTCCCTCTACTATCTGTCACAATGAGTTTTTGAATCATGAACCCGTACTGACTTTCTTTCATTGACTGATCAACAATGGTTTGAATTCTTTCCTGTGTCAGGTTTTTGTCCTCTAAAAGTCTGATGAGTGATGAACTTACCATAAACTCAATCTTTTTCTGGACATCTTCATAAAAGTAGTTTTTTGTCCTGTCTATGATAAAAAAACTTGATATGAACATGACCATCAAAATTAAAAGTCCAAAAACAAGTATAAGCCTGCTTTCTATGCTTCTTGTCATAGTACACTTTATTCCCCTTATCTTTATATGTTCGGATTAAAGTAGTAGCCAATTCCCCTCTTTGTCAAAATAAAAGTGGGTTCAGACGGGTTGTCTTCAATCTTTTCTCTTAGTCTTCTTACAGTAACATCCACAGTTCTGATATCTCCGTAGTATTCATAGTCCCAAACCTTTTCCAAAAGCTCTTCTCTTGAAAACACCTGACCTTTTTGCGACATCAAAAACTTTAAAAGCTCATATTCTCTCACGGTAAGTTCAATAACTTTGCCGTTTTTCTTCACCTCAAACGTCTCAGGGTTCAAGGTCAAAGCCCCTGCTTTTAACACTTTACCATCTTGCGCTGAACTTAGAGCTGTTCTTCTCAAGTTTGCCCTAATCCTTGCAATAAGCTCTCTTATGCCAAACGGTTTTGTTATGTAATCATCCGCCCCAAGCTCAAGCCCCAAAACTTTGTCAACCTCATCAGCCTTTGCCGTTATCATTATAATGGGAACATCCGAAAACTCACGAACCTTCTTACATACAGAAAATCCATCAATCTTAGGAAGCATTACATCCAAAAGAACCATGTCGAAGTTTCCACTTTTTATTCTATTTAAAGCATCCTCACCATCGTACGATGCTGTCACTTTATACCCTTCCTTTTCTAAATTGAACTTTATTATATCAACAATTGGCTTTTCATCATCAACAACAAGGATATGTGCTTTTGACATAAACTTTTATATCCTCCTTTTTCTCAATAAACTTTTTGATTTTATCACAATTTAATTATACACTAATTCAACTTTTTAAGGTATAATTGATTTTGGAGTAGTTTCTAAAATTAAAACCTTTCACGCTGCTAAAAAAGGAGGGAAAAAGCTCTTAAAATATACTTTTAAGAGCTACAATACTATGGAAAACAGAAACATAGCATTTGAAATATTCCTTTGGCTTTTGATATACCTTTGCTTTTTTGCAGGTACAAACCTGTTTTCAAGCAGCAGCATGCTCCTTCTTGCCTGGTCATCAATATGCTTGATTGTTATATTCTTAATAACAATTGTTTTAAGACTTTACACAACATCAACATTACTTCTTCTTCCAGGTTTTGTTATATCGTGCATTCTTGCTATTTTATTTATGTTCAATGTCCGCTTTCCAAACTTTTTGATCTTGCTTTTGCAGGTTTTTTCAGTACACCTGATGGGATTTGTAGAATTTGCAAGAGAATCTTCCGAAATGGTAATTCTTCAAAGACCTCTTTACATTTACATACACGTGGGACTAAACCTTGTGCTGTTTCTAATTCATCTTTTTGTTATATATCTTATTTCAGAGCTGCCAAGGCAACAAAGGACAAAAGCTTTGGACCTCACATACACCAGACGAAGACGAAGATAAAGCTATTCTGAGAAATTATTGAAACAAAAAGAGGGGAGTTAAAAGTCTTCATACCCCCTCTTTTTTCGCCTTGTGCTCAAGAGATGCTCTTACAAAATCTGTAAAGATTGGATGAGGTCTTTGCGGTCGCGACTTGAACTCGGGATGAAACTGCACGCCCAAAAACCATGGATGGTCTTTCAGTTCAATTATTTCGACAAGCCTTCTGTCTGGGGATATTCCTGAAAATGCCATGCCGGCTTGCTTGAACCTTTCCTTGAATTCATTATTGAATTCATACCTGTGTCTGTGTCTTTCATACACAAGCTCATCGTTGTAAATTCTGTGGGCAAGAGTACCTTCCTCAAGCTTGCATGGGTAAAGTCCAAGTCTCATGGTACCGCCTTTTGTAAATATGTCCTTTTGCTCTGGCATAATGTCAATCACAGGATATGGTGTTGCTTCATCAAACTCTGTTGAGTTTGCACCTTCTAACCCAAGCACATTCCTTGCAAACTCAATCACCGCACATTGCATTCCCAGACATATCCCAAAAAACGGAATTTTATTTTCCCTTGCATATCTTATAGCTGCAATCTTACCTTCAATCCCCCTGTCACCAAATCCACCCGGCACTAAAATCCCGTCTGCTTTTTTTAAAAGTTCATGGGCATTTTCATAAGTAACATGTTCTGCGTTTGTCCATAAAATCTCCACATGACTGTCGTTTGCAATCCCTGCATGTTTTAACGCCTCTGCAACAGAAAGATAGGCATCATGAAGCTCAACATACTTACCAACAAGCGCGATTTTCACATTATTTTTAAGATTTTTTTCTTTCTCAACTATTTCAATCCAGTCAGAAAGGTCAGGTTTTGTACAGGCAAATCCAAGCTTTTCGCATATGATTTCGCCAAGTCCTTCTTTTTCAAGCATGAGAGGTACTTCATAAAGACTTTCAGCATCAATATTTTGAATAACATATTCAGGTTTTAAATTGCAAAACAGTGCAATTTTGGCTTTAAGGTCCTGTGAAAGTGGTTTTTCTGTTCTGCAAACAATAATATCTGGCTGAATTCCTATTGACCTTAGCTCTTTTACAGAATGCTGTGTGGGTTTTGTCTTAAGCTCCCCAGACTTTGACAGGTATGGAACAAGGGTCACATGAACATATAATACATTTTCCTTGCCAATATCTGTTGCAACCTGCCTTATAGCCTCCAAAAAAGGAAGACTTTCAATATCGCCAACAGTCCCACCAATTTCTGTTATGACAACATCTGTTGAGTTGCTCTTTCCGAGCCTGTAGATTCTCTCTTTTATCTCATTTGTAATGTGAGGAATTACCTGCACAGTTCCGCCAAGAAAGTCGCCGCGCCTCTCTCTCTGAATTACAGACCAGTAAATCTTCCCTGTTGTGACATTGCTGTTTTTAGTAAGGTTCTCATCAATAAACCTTTCATAGTGTCCAAGGTCTAAGTCTGTCTCAGCACCATCGTCTGTGACAAACACCTCACCGTGCTGGTAAGGGCTCATCGTCCCGGGGTCAACATTTATATACGGGTCAAATTTCTGCATAGTGACTTTCAAACCCCGCGCTTTTAAAAGCCTGCCGATTGATGCAGCGGTAATACCTTTGCCAAGCCCGGACACAACCCCGCCTGTGACAAAGATGTATTTGACCTGTTTCTCCATTTTTAAAATTACCTCCGGCAATCTATGTTAATTTATCTTTGGGCTAAATGAATTTTAACTTTAATATTTTAATTTATTTACATGAGGTTATCAATGGGGTTATTTTGTTTCATTGAAAATTTATTTAAAGTAGCCAACATTAACTTCGCATAAAAATTGACCTTCAAAAAATTTTGTCGAAAAATATAATTATATCTTGCCTGCAGATTGACAAAGAAAACAAAAAGTTAACCGACAAAAATAATTTTGATGAAGGAGTGTGATGATAGCTTTGAGCCAGAACAATTGGCTCTTTGAAGAGGCAACAGGGCTGGCTCAAAAGTATGGCTTTAAGTGTTATGAGGTACATTCCAATCTTGTCAGGATTCGAACCATCTGTGATGAATGGCTGATCGAATACGTCCAGGGTTCTAAAAAACCCTTTTACCTTCACCACTACAAAGACAAGCTTCATCTTCAAAGAAAGTTCTATGACCTACCTTTCCTGTTCAAGTCGCTTTTTCAGCACGACACATTTGTTCTAAACGGTCGAACAACAGTCCCTATAAAGAAATTCAGCGCATAAAATGCATTTTTGTCTGATGAAAATATCGAAAGAGAAAGGAGGTGAAGCCAATTAAATGTAACACTTAAACTTTTGATGCGTTTTATAAATTTGATGTATAATTAATTTTTGAAAGGATGTGATTGTTTGAAGGTCATTTTGATTTTTGTACTTGGTCTTTTGTCTGGTATAGGTCTTATAATAATTTGTAATAAATTGATATTTCCTTTTAAAAAGAAAAAACCTCTTATAAAGATTGCACCTGAGCAAAAGTCATTTGATGAGCTTGTTCAAGTTTACAATAGCGTATCTCAAGATATAAAAAGAAATTTGGAAGAATACTCTTCTTTTCCAACCACAGATTGCGGAAAACTACTTGCTGCAAGCCTTTTTACTCAAGTTACTGTATGCCTGAGCATTCTTTCCTCTTTAGAAAAATTTGGCGTTGATACAAAAGCTGTGTTTGACGAAATTGTAAACAAAGACAAAGCTCAGCAGACAAGTCAGCTGAAAAATCTTTAAAATTTGGGGGTGATTATCAGTTGTCTGCAAAAGAGATTTTACAAAAGATTATTATCAAAAAAGGTGATATAACAAAAGAGCAGGTTGACGCAATTGTAAATGCTGCAAATTCTCACTTAAAACATGGCGGTGGCGTCGCTCTTGCAATTATAAGAGCAGGTGGGCAGGAGATACAAAAAGAGTCAGATGAGATTATAAAAAAGATTGGCCTTCTGCCAACAGGAAATGCTGTGATAACAAATGCTTATCGTCTTCCCTGCAAATTTGTAATACACACTGTCGGTCCAGTTTACGGAGAAGGAAATGAAGACCAAAAACTCTCTATGGCAATCTACAACAGCCTTTATCTTGCACACCTTTACAATTTGAAAAGCATTGCGCTGCCAGCTGTTTCAAGTGGAATATTTGGCTTTCCAAAGGACAGATGCGCAAAGATTTTGATTGACACCGCCATTGATTTTCTGAGCTCTGTCACAACAAGTATTGAAAAGGTTATATTCTGTTTATTTGATGATGAAACATTTGATTACTTTGAAAAATACTACAATAGCAAACTCTGTAGATAAAATAATAACCTGAACCTAATATTATAACAAATGCTGCAGTTCAACGGTACAAACTGCAGCATTTTTTTATTAAGTTTTTTGTTTCTAATTTTTGTTATTAAAACTCCTAAATTAGAATTCCCACTTTCTGTTTTATTATTCTAAGGTCAATGTCGTGTCGACCATATTCTTCTTTTGTCTTTTCTGTAACTTCAATCAGGTTTTCTATTTTCTTAGATGTCTCCTCTTTAAATTCCATCATACCCTCTTTAAATTTTTCCATATCTTTCTTGAAATCAAAAACCACAGCAAAGCTATTGTAAAGAGTGTTTATGCATCCTGTGTTCTCTTCTACTGCCTGCTTTAAGTTATGTACTTCTCCTTCCAGCGCACCTACTCTTTCTTCCAAAGCACCTATTCTTCCCTCCAAAGCACCTACTCTTTCTTCCAAAGCACCTACTCTTCCCTCCAAGGCACCTACTCTTTCTTTGAGCCCTACAAGTTCGCTTTCTACCCTGCTAACTCTGCTCTCAAGCTCACCAACTTTTTCTTTTAAATTACCAATTTCTACCTCCACTCTATCAAGCCTTGCCTCTACTTTGTCAAGTCTTTCCTCAACTCTGTCGAGTCTTGCTTCAACATTGTTAAGTCTCTTCTCTACTTTGTCAAGCCTCTCTTCAACCCTGTCAAGGCGCAGCTTTACTTCTTTCATATCTGTTTTTAACTCTTCTATCCCTGAGACTATTCTCTCTAACATTTCCATTTCTGACATTTCAGTGCCTCCATAGAGGATTTGTTTTTTATATTGTATCAGATTGGTATCAAAGATTCAACTATTCTTGATTCCTTCAAAAAAACACAATTTCTAATATGCATTCTCCATAAACTTTCCGCCAAAGATGGTTGCCAATATGATCTTGATATCAAGCCAGAAAGACCAGTTTTCTATGTACCAGATATCATATTTTATCCTCTCTTCAATTGAGGTATCTCCCCTGAGTCCATGAATCTGAGCCCAGCCGGTAATTCCAGGCCGAACTCTGTGTTTTATCATATATTTCGGAACCTCTTCTTTAAACTTTTCCACAAAATACGGCCGCTCAGGTCTTGGCCCAACAAGGCTCATATTGCCAACTAAAACATCCCAAAGCTGTGGAAGTTCATCTAAAGAAAGTCTTCTTAATATCTTACCAATTGGTGTTCTTCTTGGGTCGTCTTTTGTTGTCCATCTCACCTTTTCTTCATCAGGGTCTTGAACATACATTGTTCTGAATTTGTGCATTTTAAAAATACGTCTGTTGTAACCTACTCTTTCTTGGGTAAATAAAACTGGTCCTTCTGATGTCAATTTTATCAAAATTGCTATGATTATAAACAAAGGAAAGCACAAGATTAATCCAATTAGAGAGACAACAATATCAAAGCTCCTTTTTATAAACCTGTTTGTCCACTCATCAAGTGGAGAGTAGCGTATGTTTATAAGAGGAATACCTTCAAACTC
>Ga0065718_1005162_pt1 | contig 14413 bp, 14 predicted proteins | sample GBSCel77sediment_2_FD_59105 | JGI IMG/M metagenome (GOLD analysis project Ga0065718, IMG submission 59105) | Hot spring sediment microbial communities from Great Boiling Spring, Nevada - cellulolytic enrichment CS 77C v3 (version 3) | ecosystem: Environmental > Aquatic > Thermal springs > Hot...
CCCCTTGCCGAGCAGCGCCGGATCGTGGCCGAGCTTCAAGCAGTGCAGGAAAAGATCAAGGCGCTCAAGGAAGCGCAGGCGGCAACGGAGGCAGAACTCAAGCGGTTGGAACAGTCCATCTTGGACAAAGCATTCCGCGGTGAATTGTGAAAAAATGGAACGTGACCTCTGGGGCAATACCATTGAGCGAAAAGCTTCGTATTGGATCTTCCACGATGAAAGCATACCTAGTAAACGCTGGCTCCTCATCGGCTTGCTTTTCGTTCATGCAAATCACTTGGACCAAGTTAGTAAGGTGCTGAAGCGTTGTCGCATTGAGGAAAACTATTACGGGGAGATCCACTTCTCTGCTTTGCCGAAAAGCTTCGCAGGAAAGGGCAGCGCAAAAGCACGTGTCGCTCGGCGCTGGCTTCAGGCGTATGAGCAGGGGCTTTCGGACATTGCCCGATTCACTGCATTAGCCGTTGACCGCCACAGCCCTGCCTTTGAGCACAAGCGTTTTGCCAAAGAGTACCATGCTTATAACCGCTTCACGGCCATGGCGCTGAAGGCAGGTATCAGCTGGTTCCTCGGACCACAGAACTTGGACAGCGTCGCAATCGCGTTCGTGTCCGATGCGAAGGATCGGATGAGCCGTCCGGATCATGGGTGGGTGGACAACTTCGAGGATTACTTGCCCTACCGCGCGCAGTTAGATGCCTTCCTGAGCCAAACGCAGGGAAAGCGATATCCTTCCGTAGATATTCAGCTAAGCCTTCAAGATTCTGCTGAGAACCACCTACTTCAACTGTGCGATGTTTTACTGGGGGCGACCCAAATGGCACTTGTGGCAGGCTCAACACGGCCTACAAAGCAGGAGCTGGGGCAGATGGTTGTCCGATGGTGCCGGGACCTGGCTCAACCAACTTGGAAGCAAAAGTTGAGCCTCATTAGGAAATTCAATCTTTGGGCATTTCCCGATAAAGAGGGTAAGCCGTACAATTCTGTCCCTCTCCAGCTAGAACCAAACGATAACCAGCTCACACTGCTGTAAGAGATTGCTGCTTTATTCACGCCAACGCCAAAACTTTGCCCGCGCTAGACCGCTAGGTTGGGTTGGCACCTGTTTTTGATAGAAACGAAAACTACAAGGCACATCCCTGAGTCACAGTCGGTATCGCTCTATTGGAATTTGCCCCACCCACTTTGGAGATGCGCTAGCCATTTTTAATCCTGCACCTGCAATGAGGCGCATAACTTCGCATCATGAGATATCGGCCACACATTGAGTAAACTTACTCTTGCCCACTTCCGTACAAATCTCTTGGGTGTATGGTTGTAGCCACAGGTGGTACACGCCAAGTTGTTACTGGAGGATTTTTGAGTGAATGATGCGTGCCCAGGGTTCAGGGCCGGCGGCAGATTTGATTGACGCCGGCACAGTGGGGCCATTTCGTTCCCATACGTTGCCCGGGCCAACCGCATTGCTAAAGAATTTTTCTTCGGGACACCAGTTGTCGCGGACCGTGATGTACGATGAACCTTCGTCCAGATAAATGTAAAACCAGTGGTTTGGATCGTGCACGTACGGACTCATGTGAATGTCGTGAATTGCGTTTTCGCTGATGACCGTCCCCGGCTGACACGATAGCGTGTAAATGCCAGCCGTGTCACACATCCGCGTGGCAACGTGATGGATGTGATTGGCATGGATCACGTTGTCGCGCATGCAGTTGGTTGCGCGTGTCCAGCCCCACCCCACACTTATGCCGGTGTACGATGTGTTGCTGACCTCGTTGTGCGCGATTGTGATTTCGCGCGCGAATCCGACGCAGATGCCTACGCAACCCCAGTCTTCGTTGGCGGTGTTGGTGACAAGGTTGTTGGCTATCCGGATTCGCGCGCAAACCTCGCGCTCGTCTGCCGGACTGTACGGTAAATGCGTCTCTATGCCCGGGTCAGAAAACTTGCCCAATTGAATCCCATTACCTCCAATGTCGCGGAACACACACGCCTCGATCACACTGTCACGCACGCCGTGGACTATATCGAGCCCCGCAGACGCTAGATGCTCAAATGCGCATTTTTCGAATCGGATATTGTGTGCGGCGCGGACGGTGACCGCCCCCGGCGGTCGACCTATCCAGGCCTGATTGTCCAGGCTGCGCCATTCGGGCGTGCCTTTGGGAACGAGCTTATAAGCATCGAGCATGTACATGCCAGCCTGCAACGGCACATGCCCAGCATAAGATGGCCGTAGCCAGGTCGTGTGCGCAAAGGCAATGCCTTTGAAATGCACATGCGACACGGGGCGGTCGAGGCTGCCTAGTATTTGAACAAGTGTCTCCAGTGCTGGTACAACTATATGTGCCTGTCGCATGTCTTCGCCCGGGCGCGGCCAGTAATAAATCCGGCCGCTGGGCAGTTCCTGAAACCATTCACCGGGTTGATCCAGGAACTCGATTGCATTTGCTAGATAAAACGGCGACGAGTAATTGGTTGTCATGACCGGCTGTGGCCACGGATGCTCGAATTGGATCCGGCTTTCGGGGTCTTGGAATCGGACGCATGCCCTGTCGGCTTCGATCCGGAGTGATTTTACACGGCAAATCGCAATCTCCCATTGTTGGTGAATGATCATTTCCAGTTGCGGGGTTAAACGCAGCGACCGGACCAGGGCGGCAGGTATCCAAGCTTCCTCCCGTGACCGATCCCAAGCTAAGAGTCGTTCCATGGTTTCGCCGTCGGGTTCGCGGGCGCGGACCGCTTTGCGACCGTTCACCCAAAGCTGTCGGAACTCAACCATCCGCCCGCAGAACCATGGTGCATCGGCAACCCAGACATTCCCTTGCGCCGCTTTCGGGAGGCCTGGAACTTTACCCTTCGCCTTTCTCCAGCCCCTCACTTGTATGCCTCCGCTGAGCACGGGCCGTTCGCATGGTGCAGCTTCAATCACGGTCGGGCCAGATTCAGTGCCTGAGTCCTCCGGTCTAATTAAGATCGGTTGTTTGAGCCAGTAAACTCCCCCGCGGAGAATGATGCGTACGCCATTTGCCACGGCCGCATTGGTTAGTCGCCGCAATTNGNGTGCCTTGCGCAGGGCTATGTCAATCGAGGCCAGGGGTTGTTCGCGCGTGCCAGGGTTGGCATCGTTGCCGTCCGGTGCAACCCAAAACTCGACCCCTTTGGGTTCACCAGAAATGCCTAGGTGCACAAATGTAAGCAAAGCGGCCGCTGTAGCGAGACCGACTCGGCGCAATTTCGCAATTCGGTTCGATCGGACTCGGGTTTGTCGAACCTCGTTCATGTTTATGATTCCGCGCTCGGGAAATTTGTATAACGCCGTGCGGTGTGAGCCAAGGCGAAATGAACTCCGGCAATGGTTTCGGGGGTAGCCAAAAAAACATTACAGGTCGTACATTATCAGGTACGCACTCTTGTTGTTATGGTAGCCGCCGCCGTAAGGCAGCGGATAATTGATTCGGTCCGCCGGCCTATGCGGCGGCTACCAGTTTTTTCCAACCAACATCACATTCCCACCGGAGATTAATCACACCAACCCAACCTCCAGCTCCGAATTCAGCTATCCACACTCCCACGAGCGCGGCTACCGGACTATCGGATAGTAGTTACCGCGGTGGAATAATTCTACGGTGACTCGTGGACCCATAGGGAAGATTTATCCGCCGACTCACGCCGGCGGCTACCAGATGATTAATCTAGTTTTTTCCGTAGCCACCGTCGTAAGGCGGTGGATTAAAATAGCAGCTGGTTACTTCCCACCCCACCCGCAGAAAACCTCCAGCGAACCACAATTAAACCTAATGTTCCCTTCCAATTATGCTACTATTACTCGTGAGCCATTAGGGGAGTTTATCTGCCGACTCACGCCAGCGGCCACCAGATGATTAATCTAGTTTTTTCCCGTTACCACCGTTGTAAGGCGGTGGATTGATTGGTTCACATTTGCATCTACTGGCTCGTGTAGTTGTGGGGGCTTTATGGAAGTTTTCGTGGTGACTTATGGGCGATTGTACTGCGGGGACTAATCGTACTGGATCATTCTTGCCCATATTCAAATATATACCTTTTGCTTTATCATTTGCCTATCAGCTGATAAGGTTTGGGGCAACAAGCTATATGTGGAAAGCTAATTGGGACCAGACACGCGATCGGTTTGTCCAATGGTGGAACCGTAAAGGTCTGTTAATCGGGATGTGGGGTGCGATACAAGTCGACCGACCAATCCATGAAGTGGTCTCTCAACCTCTGGAGCCTGAGACCCTGGAAAAACGTTATTGTGACCCAGAGTTTCGCGCGGCCGAAAACCATTATCGGCTTTCACGCTCCTTATTCCCTCTGGATATCCTTCCCATTGCAACCACCGATCTTGGCCCAGGTTCGCTTGCCCTGTTTTTGGGTGCGCGCCCTGAATTTACCGAGGATACCGTGTGGTTTCACCCGTGCTTCGATAAGGAACCTGAACCAGAAAAATTATCACCGTTACAGTTTGATGAAGAAAACTACTGGTGGCGAGTAACCGAGCGGATCTTGCGCAGCTGCGTTGAGTTATCTCGGGGCAAATACATTGTCGGTTGCCCAGACCTTGTTGAGAACCTGGATGTGTTGTGTTCGTTACGTGGTACTCAACAAGTATTGATGGACATGATTGAAAGACCGTCATGGGTTGAGCAGAAAATATGGGAGATCAATCAAGTGTGGTTTGATGCCTACGAACGAATTTACAACATAATAAAGCTGGAAGATGGTAGTTCAGCNTTTGGAGCGTTCTATCTTTGGGGACNGGGCAAAGTTGCTAAANTGCAATGCGACGCTTCAGCAATGTTCTCTCCAAAGATGTTCAAACAATTTGTTGTACCGGCCTTAACNGCCCAATGTGAATGGCTTGATTATTCGCTCTATCACCTTGATGGAACCGAAGCGTTAATACATCTCGACGCGTTGCTTGAGATTGAGGCATTAGACGCCATAGAATGGACGCCGCAAGCCGGGATTGAAACTGGTGGAAACAAACGATGGTACGACTTGTACCGCCGCATTCTATCAGCCGGCAAGTCTGTGCAAGTCGTGAATGTGGAGTTGCATGAGGTAGTACCACTCTTAGACGCGATAGGTCCTCACGGGGTTTACATGCTTATCCAATTCAAGGACGAACGGGAAGCGGAACAAGTAGCTCGAATGATTGAACCCTACTATTGAGTTGTTTGCGATGAAAACTTCGTATGTTACACGATTTAGTTATGCGGCGACGGATGTAGCCGGGCAGCTAGTATTCTGTTGGGTAACTTGGTATGCGGCATATTTTTATAGCGACGTGTGTAAAATCCCCGCCGCAACAGTTGGTACCATTCTACTACTTGCACGGTGGCTTGACGCGTTGGACGCACCTATTTGGGGGCTTATTTTCGATAAAACGACGCAGCCGGTTGGGCAAATACCGTCCTTGGTTTCTGTGGCTTTCCGTACCATTTGCCACATTCGGGGCGTTAACGTTTTTAATGCCCGAGCTTAGTTTACCTGCCAAAATAGCCTACGCAGCAGTTACGTACATCGGTTGCAATGTACTGTATACGGGGATCAATACACCAGTGACGTCGATCCTCTCTACACTGACGGCCGATCCCCATGAACGTGTCACGTTGACCACGTTTCGGATGTTCGGGTCGAAGCTTGGGGTTTTGATTGTAAATCTTACCGGGCTCGAATTAGTGCGGTTGCTCGGTCAGGGCAATGAGCGACGCGGGTTTATGCTAGCAGTGCCAATTTATGCGCTTGTCTCGGTGGCACTTTTCCTAATTGCATTTCGGAACCTGAAGGAGGTGGTGCCTGTTANAAACAAAACCTCAACCATTTTTTACTGCATTTAAAGCATTGAAAGGGAACTGGCCATGGCTAATTATTTTTTCCAGCAGTCTGATGTTCTGGATTGGCTTCATTGCGCGAATCACCGTCGTCCCCCACTACTTCAAATATTCCGCCCAAAGACCAGAATTAACCAGCGTCGCTAATGCACTGGATTTTGCTTCGCTAGGAGTGGCGGCGCTTTTGCCCTGGTTATGCACTTTGACATCTAAACGCAACGTTTGGGCCTTGGGGCTAATTGGGATGATTATAGGGCAAACCATTCTTTGGGTAGCAGTGATAAATGACCATTCGGTGAGTTTGTTCATGGTAGGATGGTTAATTGGGTTTCTGGCCAGTGGCGCGGCGATGGCCATACCGTTCTCGTTGCTACCTAATGCAGTGGACTATGGCGAATGGAAAACTGGCGTCCGAGCCGCCGGGTTATTAGCGGCTATTGGAGCAGCCTTTTGTCTAAAGGCCGGCGCGGGTATTGGCGGTGCACTACCAATGTGGATCCTGGGGGCGGCCGGGTTTACACCCAACGCAGAACAATCACCTACTGCGCGTTGGGCAATCGATTTCAGCGTGGTATGGCTGCCCACTATCTTTTTTGCCTTAAGTACAATCCCTGTGTTGTTTTACAAAAAATTTGAGCAACTCGAGCTAAAAATCCGCGCAGAGCTAGAACAGCGCCGTGCACAACCAACCAATCCGCAAAATGTTTAACATTGGCTTTTACCTATGGTTTCCCAACATAAATCGTCAACTTCCGACCCCATGTTTGCGATTGTGGTAAATAACGGCGAGGTGGTACTTGCAAAGGCCGAAGAAAAAACTGCGTATCAAGTTTATTACAGAAAAAATTGCGCGGATCACCTTTACGGAGGACCAGTCCTTCAAAGATTCTCCGAGCGCTATCGTTATCACAAATTCGGTGTTCACTGGATACCGGTTTCACGAAAGCGAGACTGAGTTTGTTATTTGTACCGATGCTCTCAAACTCATGGTTAACAAAGACACTGGGGCGATCAGCTATTATGATGCAAACGAAAATCTACTGGTGAGGGAGCCTGAGCGAGGTGGCAAGTGGCTCACCCGGAAAGAGGTTTACAAATACGTTTATCCTACTCAAACCGAAGTATCAGTGAATCAGGGTATAGACGGCGTGCGTGTTCCAAGTGCAAAAGGTCAACGGGTGTTAGACCGTATCGCCTTTGAAGCTAAGTTAGAGTTTGTATTCAGTGCCGATGAAGCGTTGTTCGGTTTTGGCTCACATGAAGAAGGGTTTGGAAACCTGCGCGGCAAATCGCGCGAGTTGTACCAGCACAATCTAAAAGCTGTTGTGCCATATTTTGTTTCTACCAAGGGGTATGGCGTATTAATTGACTGTGGGGCGCTTATGACTTTTCACGATGACGCGCATGGGTCGTACATTTGGGCTGACGTAGTTGATGAACTAGACTACTATTTCATCTGGGGGGAAAGCTTCGATGAGGTAACTAGGCAATACCACTTGCTCACGGGTAAACCTCCTATGCTACCCAAATGGGCTTTCGGGTACATCCAATCCAAAGAACGTTATGTGAACGCCCAGGAAATGATTCAGGTTGTCAGCGAGTATCGACGCCGGCAAGTACCCCTGGATGTGATTGTACTGGACTGGAAATACTGGCCAGCAGAAGGCGGTTGGGGCCAGAAATCCTTCGACCCCGTTCGCTTTCCCAATCCCAAAGCTTTTATCGACGAGCTGCACAAGCTAGGCGCAAAGCTAATGGTTTCGATTTGGCCTAAAATGACAGGGGATTGTCCTGACCGGCGTGAATTGCTCGAACGTGGCTTAATGCTAGGCGATCAATCGACTTACAACGCCTTTAATCCAGAAGCCCGGCAATGTTACTGGGAACAAGCTAAACGGGGTTTGTTTGTGCATGGGATAGACGCTTGGTGGTGTGATTGCACCGAGCCTTTCGAGGCTGACTGGTCCGGCGCAGTCAAACCAGAAGTCCATGTTCGCCTCCTAATAAATACGGAATACGCAAAACAGTACATCGACCCCGCTATGATTAATCTGTACTCACTTTTTCATTCCCGGGGCATTTACGAAGGGCAACGCAGCACCACAGACCGAAAACGTGTCGTCAATCTTACACGCTCCTCATACGCAGGACAACATCGGTACGCCACCATTACATGGTCGGGCGACATCTGCGCAACTTGGGAAACTTTGCGCCGGTCAATTCCTGAGGGTCTCAACTTCTGCGTAACAGGGGAACCCTACTGGACACTCGACATTGGCGGGTTTTTTATCCGGCACGACCCCACACTATGGTTCTGGCGCGGTGATTACGATGCGGGTTGCCGGGGGTTGACCGCACCCGATCTAACCGAACCTGACCTTAAAGACACCGGTTGCACAGATCTGGGCTATCACGAACTTTACACACGCTGGTTACAATACGCCACGTTCCTACCAATTTTCAGGAGTCATGGCACTGACGCGCCCCGAGAAATATGGCGATTTGGCGAACCAGGCACACCTTTCTATGACACAATCGCCCACTTCATCCGTCTTAGATACCAGCTCATCCCATACATTTACTCCGTAGCTGCACAAGTGACCTTGAACAGTTACACCATTATGCGCCCCGTAGCATTGGACTTCCCAAACGACATAACAACTTACAATCTCACTGACCAATATATGTTTGGCCCGGCATTTATGGTCTGCCCCGTTACCCATCCAATGTATTTCCAGCGGAATTCCAAACCACTCCAAAACGCCCCAAAGACACGCGATGTCTACCTTCCAAAAGGCAATCTGTGGTACGATTTTTGGACAGAAAAACCATTCCATGGCGGGCAAACCATAAAAGCCGATGCACCACTGGAAATAATCCCGGTGTTTGTTAAAGCAGGTTCAATTATCCCAATGTGGCCAGTAATGCAATACGTAGACGAAATCCCTGATGCCCCATACGAAATCCGAATTTATCAGGGTGCAGATGGAGAATTCACCATATATGAAGACGCAGGCGACGGCTATGAGTACGAACATGGCGCTTTTGCACTCATTCACTTAATTTGGGACGACAAAAAAGGCGAATTGGTAGTGGAGAAGCGGCAAGGCAGTTTCAAGGGCATGGTGGAAGCACGCGAGTATAATTTCGTGTTCATCTCCAACACCAATCGCATCACAAAAAAAGCAATATACACAGGAAACTTACTGAGGGTTTCCCCCAAAGAATAAATAGGCCGCAAATAAAAACAATTCAACTCCGAAGCGGAACCATCTGGAGATTCTGACTTTACCAGGCCAAACGCAAATTTAACGATCCGGCCTTAATCACTTCGAATGCCGAAGTTTGATTGATATCTCTGGCATTCACCACCAAACGCTGTTTCTAAAGCACACCATTCGAAGCCAAAATGCATATGATTGTTGCTTTGCATTACCGGAATTCCTGAGGCAATTCATGCAACATGCCGTGCAAAACCCGTAACATCCAATTCCTCCGAATGAATTCCGAGCACCAATGCTTGTTACTGAACACATCGCATTCCAGCAACTTATTCCGCAATTGCTTCGAATGCGTGCAATCCGGGGGGGTATCGCCTAGCTCTTAAACAAAAATCTCTGCGGGTTTTCCAAATAACGGTAAGCGTTTAGCAAGCGCGTATCGTAGCTTGTGCTGTGGAAATCGCCTGCGTGTTTAGCGAAAAACCAGATATCACGCACCAGAGAATTCCAGGCTTGCTGCTTGGGATCCTCCCAGTTAGGACATAACCTCGAAAATCCCGGTCTAAGTTCTTGAAAACCTTCGACGATACTCGCTGGGGGTAAGACCGGTTTCATGTTTGAACGCGACGACAAAAACTATTCAAGTGTGGGTATCCGCACAATGAAGCAATCTCCTCAACTTTCTTATCCGAGTCAACTAAGAGCATACGAGCTCGCAGGATTCTGATCCGGCGGAGTTCCCGCCCCGGTGTCCGTCCCAGGCACTGAAGAAAGGCTTTATGCAAACCGCGCCTAGACAGGCCAGCTATAGCAGCCAATTCCTTAATCCTTACAGGTTCGTCTATGTGTTGGTAGAGATATTTTAGGGCTGCTGCTACTCCCCGGTGATTAACAGCCAACAGATCGCTACTTTTACGGACGATCAATTTTGATGGAGGAATTCGGATTGGTTCTGGGGGTGGTTTTTCCCCATTCATTAATCTGTCAAGTAACTCTGCGCCTTTGTATCCCATCAGTTCGAGGTTGGTATCCACGCTGGAAATTGGGGTTTCCATCGCCTCAGGCGCGAGTAGGTAATTCTCGGCTCCCACAACAGCGACGTCTTCCGGTACCGAAAGGCCAGCTAATTTACACGCATCTAAAACGTCTAAAGCGTGGTCATCATTTGCAGCAAACACTCCCAAAGGTTTCGGCATCTGTTTTAGTTCTCTTGCCAACCACATGCATTTTCGCGGCCATTGGTCTCGACTCATAGTATATTCCGGGGCACGATGCCACCGGAGCCATTTGCAGGTGTAACCGTACTTTGCCAGGGCTGAGATGAAACCTTCCCCTCGCTCTTCATATGACCAGTTATCGATCTCAGAATAAAACGCAAAGTTACGTAGGCCACGCTCAATAAAGTGTTCTGCAACTAATCGTGCTGCTGCTGCATGATCTTCCAAAACCCGCGCAAATTTCAAATAAGGTCGGCGATAGCTAAAATCCACGGTTGGTTTATTGGTCAAACGTACGAACTCAGCCAAATCGTCCCCGGCCCCCAACCAGGCCAAAATTCCATCGCCTTGCCATCCCCAAGGTATGACCCGCTCCCTAGCCAAATTAGCATACAAAACCCACCCATGTTCGCAGGCGTATCTTTCAATACCACGATGCAATCGGTAATCGTACCAACCGAAAGCTAAAAGCACACGCCGTGGCCACTTCTTACGCACATAAATAAAATGCCGATCGCTATCTTATTTTTCAATACGTATCGAAAGGCCAGGCCAGACGCAGGGATTTCTAGGGTTTCAGTTGGCAGTCGTTATCTAGCAATACAGCTTAGGAAAGGTCAGCAAAAGCTCCGCAGGATGTTGTGCATGGATATGCACCCGTGACACCTTAGTAGGAAGCATGACAAATTCGCCGGCTGACCTTACCACAGTCATATCATTGCCCGTTACATCAATCCTGCCCGATACCACTCCAACTATTAAGCATTGATCAATGGAAAACGACCATTCATCTTTACCCCCCAATCGGACGGTAAACACACTGAAATAAGGGGTGTCAACGACTAATGCGGCTGGCCACCCTAACAGCTGTGTAGGCTGAGGTTGAACTAAGCCCGGCTCTACATCATCGAAATTTATACTGGCAAGGGATTCTCGCAAATGCAATTCCCTCGGTTTACCATCCAAACCTACTCTACCCCAGTCGTAAACCCGGTAGGTGGTATCCGAGTTCTGCTGGATTTCAAAAACTACCACACCTCTACCCAGCGCATGAATGCGGCCTGCAGGGATAAAGATTATGTCTCCCGGTTTAACGGTTACTTTATAAAGTGCCTCGGCCGCCTTTCCCGCAGCTAAGAGTTGTTCAAAACTGATCCCGGGTAATCCCTGCCCGCAATCCCAAATACACCACCGATTCTGGCAAGGCATCTACTACATACCACATCTCGGTCTTGGGCTCACCACCAAACAGTGCGGCAGCTTGCTCGTGTGGATGTACTTGGACGGATAACACATCCTGTGCATCAATTATCTTAACCAGGATCGGGAACCGTTGTGGGTATTGTATGGCATGACCAAAAAATGGCCTGTGGATAACGTTCCACCAATGTGTGTAGGGAGGTTCCTGCTAAAGGGCCGTTGATCAAGCGCGAGTTATCCCCAGGCCGATCACTTATCTCCCAGGACTCACCGATTGGATTTCCAGAAGGGAGATGTCTACCAAACAAGGTCGATATTCGGGATCCTCCCCAAACACGCTCTTTGTATATCGGCTCAAATATTAGCGGGTAATTGGGTTCCCCCATTGCGTACTCCTAAACCCTAGGCGTTGTGCTCGTTTTTAATTGTACCGAGGTTATCGGGAAGTGGTCCGGATTGTTGTAACTCAGAGGGAGAGTTCTTTTCCAAAAACTGCCCTATCCGACGATACTTGTTGTAGCGTTGCTTTAATCGCTCTTCCATCGGTATCTGAAGTAACTCCTCAAGATTCCGTAAGAGTGCCTGCTTTAAAAGTTCTGCAGCAGCAGGCGGATCCACATGCGCTCCTCCCAGTGGCTCGGGAATTACCTCATCTACTATCCCGAATCGCAAAAGATCTTGGGGTGTTAATTTAAGTACCTCAGCCGCAAGAGGTGCTGCCGCACGGTCTTCCCATAAGATTGCTGCACATCCCTCAGGGCTTATGACAGAATAATACGCGTTTTCCATTATTAGGATTTTATCAGTTACTCCTAGGCCGAGGGCTCCCCCAGACCCCCCCTCCCCTATAATTACTGCTATTGTGGGAACCCTTAAGGTTACCATTTCACGCAAATTCACTGCTATAGCCTCAGCTATATGGCGTTCTTCGGCACCCACGCCAGGATATGCACCCGCCGTATCGATCAAAGTAATTATCGGCAAGGAAAATTTATCTGCCAAACGCATAAGGCGCAGGGCCTTTCTATATCCTTCAGGGTGTGCACAACCAAAATTCCGAGCCACATTTTCCTTTGCGTCGCGCCCTTTCTGCGTGCCAATAACCATTACCTTATATTCACCCAGCACCGCGAAACCACCAATCACTGCCTTGTCATCCCCATACAACCTATCTCCATGTAACTCCGAAAAGCTTGAGAAACCCATCCGCAAGTAATCCAAGGCATATGGCCGCAATGGGTGTCGCGCAAGCAACACCCTTTGCCATGGGAGTCAAACGTGAAAAGATTGCGCGCCGCATCTCAAAAAGTTGCTGTTCCANAGCTTTGATTTCATCTTCTGGCGCACCATTCTCCTTCAGCGAAGCCAGTTTGGATTCGAGTTCGACCAATGGCTTCTCAAAATCTAGAGCCTGCCGCATAATCAAATTAAGCATAACATGACGCCGGACTTCGGCAATTATATAAATGCCAGCAGTTGAATGTGTGAAAAAAGGCAGGTTACCACAAATTAGTCCAAAATGTATCCTATGGTGCTTTTTTGTCCTTAGGGTTGCGACTCAAACTCCCAGAAATCTTTAAAAGTAACTGGGAGAGTTCCTGGGGTTTGCTCCGCTGGGGGTTATGATCTGCCTCCATTATGTACAGAAGCCAACCTCGCTGTTTCGCACGCTCATAAAACCTGTAGAAAAAGTCCGTGCTCGGTTCCTTGCCGGGATCAACGGTAAGCAGGTAGGCCGAGGGAATATTACTCCACGAACCATTAGTGCACCGCACTGGCTCTGTAAATGTCTTGATGGGCTGCGGTACATCACGCGGAATTGCATTAGGATCTTTTACCCAGACTGGCAGAATGAATCCATTGGACACCACCAACGGGAAACTCACCTCTGTCACCAGCTTTTCCACACTCTCTCCATTCTCGGGCAACAACGCATCCAAATAGATTAACGCTCTAATCCTGTTAGGCGCCTGATCCGCAACCCCTGTTATAACCATCCCCCCGTAGCTATGACCAACCAAAATCACGTCGTGCAAATCTTCCCAGAGTATTGTGTTTACCACATCCGTAATGTGGACACTCAAGTCAATATTTGAATTCGCCAAATGGTTACATTCTCCCAACCCTGTCAGTGCGGGTCTTACGACTTTATGCCCTTCCTTTTCCAAGTATTCCGCAACCTCTTTAAATGCCCAACTGCCACCCCAGGCTCCATGAACTATCACAAATGTTTGGCGTTCAGCCCCGTTCCCAAAGTTTAGTAGCTGCAAGCCAATCAAAAGTAAAGCAAACCGCAATATCACAGGCATAAAAAGTCTCCGTCCATCAACAATAACCACCCCAGCCAAGACTGTAAATTAATTTCCGTGGATATGCTCGTAAAAAGTTTGTTTGTGCAAAGTACCCCTATCAAAATTGCAATTGGCTAAGCATGTTTTAAGGTTAACCCCGCCGGTCGTTGACAAAATTTAGTTTAACTCCACATTGAAAAACCAACAACCCGAAGAATGAATTCTGCATTTGACACCGCTAATGAAAAACAGCTCAATTCAGCCTGTTACTTCCCATAGCAACTGTGGGCATATTGCTTGGATGCATCTGTGCAAATGCCCCTTTGGTTCAGCCCAAAAACAACCCCCTCCTGTACTTAACAATGGAAAACGAAATCCGACTTTCAAATAAATACATTACCTCTGACAATGGCAAGCTGGGGGACTGGGAAAGGTATTCATGGTTAAAGGCATATGGGTTATTGGTTTTGATGGGAGTTGGCAGCACGTTTGCTTGTCTGCTGTTTCACTGGAACGGATGCGGATTCAGCTAGGCCCATAGTAACAATTGGGCGTTGTGCAGGTTTTGGTGTTTGGATATTTAGTAGGGCTTGGCACCAGTAAGCCATGTAATGTAGCCCCCG
>Ga0065718_1002636_pt1 | contig 14405 bp, 16 predicted proteins | sample GBSCel77sediment_2_FD_59105 | JGI IMG/M metagenome (GOLD analysis project Ga0065718, IMG submission 59105) | Hot spring sediment microbial communities from Great Boiling Spring, Nevada - cellulolytic enrichment CS 77C v3 (version 3) | ecosystem: Environmental > Aquatic > Thermal springs > Hot...
TCACAATGAAAACCCGTAACGAAATCACAATAGGCTTAATCCAAATGCGGTGTCAGAAAGATCAGGCTTCAAATCTCAAAAAGGCCATAGAGATGATCCGCCTTGCCGCAAAAAAAGGCGCACAAATAATTAGCACGCAAGAGTTATTCACTACGCTTTACTTTTGCCAAGCCGAGGACCACTCAAATTTTAACCTGGCAGAAACAATACCGGGACCTACTACCACGAAGCTAAGCGACCTAGCCCGCGAACTAGGCGTGGTGATCATAGCCTCTCTCTTTGAGAAACGTGCCCCTGGTCTTTACCATAACACCGCCGTGGTATTCGATGCCGATGGCGCAATGCTGGGTATTTATCGAAAAATGCACATTCCGGATGACCCGCTTTACTACGAAAAGTTTTACTTCACGCCGGGAGACACCGGGTTTCGCAGCTGGCAAACTAAGTACGGGAAAGTAGCCGTGCTTGTATGCTGGGACCAATGGTTCCCGGAAGCTGCAAGGTTGGCAGCTCTCGATGGCGCACAAATTATTTTCTACCCCACCGCAATTGGTTGGCATCCAGCAGAAAAAAAACAATACGGCAAAGCACAACACCAAGCATGGGAAACCATCCAAAGGGCACACGCCATAGCTAATGGGATTTTTGTTGCCACAACCAATCGCGTAGGAATCGAAACACCCTATGGACCACCTGGAATCGAATTTTGGGGACAAAGCTTCGTGGCCGATCCCATGGGAACGATTATTGCCCGTGCCTCCACCACGCGAGAGGAAATTCTTCTGGCTAAGCTCGACTTGAACCTCATCGAAACAACCCGTGTCCATTGGCCATTCCTCCGAGATAGACGCATTGACGCTTATTCCGACTTGATAAAAATCTTCAGAAGGTAACAGTCTCAAGTACCATGGACAGTCACAGAACTATCCTCGACGTTATACTAAAAAGTGTCCAAGCGGAATTGGCTGAGGCGAAAAGAATCCGTTCCATCTCGGAACTTGAGCGGATGATAGCCGACGCACCGCCTCCTAAATCTCTCGCAAAATTATTAGCAGGGAGGTTTGGATTGATTGCCGAAATTAAGCGTATGTCACCGAGCGGCGGTCTAATGCCCACCAAGAACGTCGAGAAAGCACCCAAACTCTATTCTGAATCCCCTGTGGTGTTCGGGATTTCAGTCCTAACCAATAAGACTTACTTCGGAATGTCCGTGACCGATCTCCAAAACATCAGACAACTCACTCCAAAACCTATCCTAAGAAAGGACTTCATAATCGATGAATACCAAGTTTATGAAGCCCGAGCATTTGGGGCTGATGCAATACTGTTGATGGCAAACATCCTTGAACCACCTAGATTACACAAGCTATTCAACCTAGCAAACGAACTCGGCATGGAAGTGTTGTTCGAATGCCACACCGCAGAACAAATACGCCAATTACCCCCACAAGCGAAGATAATTGGTATTAACACTCGCCAGTTCGATATGCCACCGGAAGTCTACCAACAAGCTCAGTCAAGACCACCTTCTTCAACCTCCGATCCAACTACTGATCTGGCCAAACTGGAACTGGGCAGGTTGCTGCCTTCCCATGCTATAAAAGTAGCGGAAAGTGGTTTGCATTGGTCCAGCATACCAGCCGTGCGAAAGCTAGGTATCTACAATGCGTTGCTGGTGGGAACAGCACTGCTCCGACATCCAGAGGGAATAGAAGTGGCCCTTGCCGCTTACGAGAAAGCAATCCAACAAACCTCCACACAAAATTGATTGCCACAGCTTATGGCAAAAGTATGGATCACTGGGGCCCGGGGATTAATCGGCAGTTACTTGCTCCAAGAAGCCCATAAATATGTGCCGCATTGGGAAATCCAACCAATCACGCGGGAGGTAATCGACTTAACAAATTTCCCGCAGCTGCGTAAACTGTTCCAACGAGATCAACCCGATTACATCATTCACTGCGCAGGCCTAACCAAAAGCACCGATTGCGAATTGAATCCAGAATTAGCCCATAAGCTGAACGTCGAGGTCACACAAGTTCTTTGTGAACTGGCCGAAAGGTTTGGGCGAACTAAGATTGTGTTTTTCTCGACAGACCTCGTCTTCGACGGGACCAAGGGGAACTACTCCGAAAACGACGCGCCTAACCCCCTTTCCGTTTATGGGCAGACTAAAGCAATCGCTGAAAAAATCGTACTTAATAATCCTAAAAACCTCGTGATTCGTACATCGCTCAACGCTGGAGTGTCTCCCACCGGCGATAGGTCGTTTACCGAACAACTCAAAAAAGCCATCATGTCCGGACATACTTTATACCTTTTTGTTGACGAATTCCGCTGTCCTATCCACGCATCCGTTACCGCTAAAGCCACNTGGGAACTGATCATCCGCGATGCCCAAGGCATTATGCACATCGCTGGGAATGAACGGTTATCCCGATGGGAGATAGGATTGTTACTGGCAAAACGATGGGCACACCTAAACCCTAAAATACAAATGGCCTCCACCCGCGAATATAAAGGTCCACCAAGACCACGCGACACCTCCCTTAAATGCGAACGCGCCCAAACATTATTGTCGTTTAAATTGCCTGGCTTTTCAGAGTGGCTGTTCACTCACCCAGAGGCAGAACTGTAGCCGAAATTCAAACCATGCCCCATGACACCCCAAAAGATCCAAAAGGTTTTTAGAGTGCTTGGCAGTATATGCGTGAGCACCTCATTAATTATGATCATATCCGGTTTATCCGCATTCCAGGGTAAACTCAAAGGATGGGGTTTTATATTGTACTGGTCCGTGTGTTTTCTGTTCGCAATCGGCTCGGCCGTCTTTGCGCTACTGGAGATTGTTATCATTCGGAAGATGGCCCAACGCGCTTATAAAGAACTCGTTGATGAATGCGTTTCTGCAATCCAGAAAACCCAAGAACAAAATTCAAAAAACTCTGAACAGTCGAATTAATATGGAACGCCGAGCCGTCATCGATATCGGAACCAACTCAGTCAAATTACTTGTAGGCGACATTCAAAATACCAAGGTCATCCCGGTGTTTGAAACCGCTATTCAAACCAGGTTAGGCGAGGATTTTTTTAAAACGGGACGCATTGCAACTTCTGCACTTGAAACAACACTTAAAGCTGTGCTCGAGTTGCACCAAAAAGCAAAAAAAATGTCCGCCTCAAAAATTCGCATCATCTCAACCGGCGTAGCGAGACTTGCCCCAGAAATCAAAGACCTCTTTTTTAAAATCAAGGCCATGACAGGAGAAGAAGCGAGGATTTTATCCCCTGACCAAGAAGCTTTGCTAGCATACAAAGGAGTAACCACCTCCCCAACCATTCACCATCTGACCTATTTAGTAGTCTTTGATGTAGGTGGCGGCAGCACAGAACTCGTCCTTGGAAATACCAATAAGGTAATCCAGTGGGCCAGCTGCGATCTTGGCGCCGTACAGCTTTGGGTGAAATACAGTAAACTGGCAGACGATCCACCAGGCTTGACTTTGCTTAATAAATGTCGGACTGACATACGATCAAGGTTGCTATCCAACGCAAAAAATTTATTCCAGCCTGCTATCCCCCTCGCTGCAAATACCAAGAACTTGATCACCGTTGTCGGCACAGGGGGGACCTGCACAATTTTGGGTTGCGTGGCTAATTCATTGACCGAGTTCGACCGTGAGCGCATTGAATCAAACCCACTAACTTTTAATTTTCTCACTAAACTTTGCGAGACCGTCTGGACAATGAACCTTTCGCAGCGAAAAACATTGCCCGGGATGCCCCCCGACCGAGCAGATATCTTTCCTTTCGGACTAGCTATCGTGGTGGAAATAATTTCGATGCTCGGTCTACCATCCTTCTATATATCCACCCGAGGAGTGCGCTTCGGCTCACTAATCGAATGAAAGTGAGTTTCCATTAACAACTCTTGCAAAGGACCAGTACTGCGTATTGAATACAATTATGCTAGCAATTAGGATCATCCCGTGCCTCGATGTTCATGCAGGCCGAGTAACCCGAGGCGTTAAATTCGGTCGTGCAGAAGCTGGGGAGTTACGTGATGTAGGAGACCCAGTGGACTTAGCTATCAGCTATAATCAGCAGGGTGCAGATGAACTCGTTTTTTATGACATCACTGCCACAGCTCACGGCCGCCGGTTGATGTTAGATGTCATAGAAAGGACCGCCGCGCATTGCTTTATCCCCCTTACAGTGGGTGGTGGCATCCGAACACTCGAAGATATGCAAGAAGTGCTGCGAGCAGGAGCCGACAAAGTAAGCATAAACTCAGCTGCAATTGCAAATCCCGAACTAATACGACTCGGCGCAGAAAAATTTGGCAGTCAATGCATTGTGGTATCGATCGATTGCAAACGTGTCGGACCAGATAAGTGGGAAGTATATTCCCATGGGGGACGCAAGCCTACTGGCTTAGACGCGGTAGAATGGGCTGTAAAAGCCGTCACGTTGGGTGCTGGAGAAATTGTACTTAATAGCATCGATGCCGATGGAACACGGGCAGGATATGACATTGATATAACACGCCGGATAGCTGAGCGCGTAGGGGTCCCAGTGGTTGCAAGCGGCGGCGCAGGCACACTGGAACATATGGCCCAGGTAATCCAAGAAGGAAAGGCAGACGCCGTATTGGCCGCTAGCGTATTCCACTATGGCATTTACACAATTAGGCAAGTCAAAGAATATCTCGCGTCTCGAGGTATCCTAGTAAGGTTAACTTGAACTACAATAAACATCAATTGCCTGCCTACTTATATTGGCACATCAAAGTTTTTTATCGAAAACACGCGACTGCTTTAATACTTTTTGCCTATGGAGTTCGTCAACCAATTAAAATTCAACGAGCAAGGATTGATACCAGCCATCATCCAAGAACAATCCACAGGTCGCGTCTTAATGATGGCGTGGATGAACCGCGAATCACTTATAAAAACCATCGAAACCGGAAAAACTTGGTTCTGGAGCAGGAGCCGGAAAAAACTTTGGATGAAAGGTGAAACCAGTGGACACGTCCAAATAGTAAAAAACATCGCGTTTGATTGCGACTGCCGATACCTTGCTTATACAACGTTGAACAGATTGGTCCCGCATGCCATGAGGGCTATAAATCATGCTTCTTTAGGTCTGTGGGACCCGATGGCAAGAACCTGGCAATTACCGAGGAAAGATTAGTCAATTCAAAAGAAGTATACGGGCAATGACACCTAACTTTGCCATGGGCTTATATCACAATGTGCCTGACTTTGCTCCTATAGGGAGCGAGACATATCTACTGCTTTTGGGAATCCTGCTAGCAGCTCGAGGAGCCGATTTCTTAAGTACTTGGATTGCTACCCCCCAACTCATGCTGGAAGGTAACCCAATCGCAAAGGCTCTAGGTTGGCGATGGGGTCTGATTCTTAACCTCCTCGTTTGTGTGCTAATAGCTATGTGGCCTTTAGCTGCAATAGTGGTCAGCACCACCAGCGCCCTTGTAGCAGCACGAAATTTCCAAGTCGCATGGCTAATGCGGAGCCTAGGCGAAGATAATTACAGAGAATGGCACGTCGACCGACTACTAGAAGTCCACCCCGTGCTCTACCTTTTCTGCCTGATTGCCCAAACAGGACTCGTAGCCGCAGTGGGGTTTGCCTTGATCGTTACTACAAATGAATTAGTACCGCAAGCTATCGGCATTGGAATTATTGCCTACGCCATTGCAGTACTTAGTATTCACCCTTATGGCCGTCTGGCGAGTCCACCGGATGCACTACGGTAAATAAATATGAACGGTAACTACCACCCCACAAAAAATGAATTCATTGAATTAGCCCGCTGTTTTAACCTCATTCCGGTATGGGCCACACTTTTGGCAGATTATGAAACGCCACTCTCCGCATACACAAAGTTACGAAACCCCGGCGGATCCTTCCTTTTAGAGTCCGTAGAAGGCGGCGAACATCTTGGCCGATATTCATTTGTAGGATGCAACCCGCGGGCGATCATCCGCCAAATAGGCAATAAAGTGGAAGTGATTGAAAATGCCCAGCTGCTTCGGTCATATAACGTCACCCCTATAAAAGTACCCGCATGGGAAAAGACTTCCCGCCAACTGAATTCAACCACGATAGCCGATGGCTTGGTAGCCTTGGAACAATACATGGGCCAATTCCGAATGGCCCCGGTCCCTAATTTGCCTCGATTTACAGGCGGAGCAGTAGGCTACCTAGGGTATGAATTTATTCACGATATCGAACCAGTCGTCCCACGACCCCCACTGGACAAACTAAACACACCAACAATGTATTTCCTTGTGACCGATCAATTGGTCGTATTCGATCGGGTAAAACAAAATATCACGGTCCTAATCAACGCCTTTGTCCCAGATCCCTCCTCTGCAGCAAAAATTTACGACTACAGTGTGAACGCCCTAGAAAAAATCATCCACACCCTTCAAAAGGAATGTCCCATCCCGGTCACCTTAATGCCCAAAGATATCCCGGAGATAGAGTTCGAATCCAATACCCCTAAGGAAAACTTCATTGCAAACGTCCTCCGAGTTAAAGAACTTATCCGAGCTGGTGATGTAATCCAAGTAGTTGGATCCCAGCGATTCCGTGCTCCTGTCACCGCAAGCCCACTGGACGTTTACAGAGCCCTCCGCACCATTAACCCATCACCATACTTATTCATATTGGAACTCGAGGACTTTGCGTTGGTAGGAGCATCACCCGAAATTCACGTGCGGTGCGAAGACGGTCGCACCGAGATCCGCCCAATCGCAGGCACACGCCCTCGAGGCAAAACCCCTGAAGAAGACCTGCATTTAGAACGTGCCTTACTTGCAGACCCGAAAGAACGCGCAGAACATATAATGTTAGTCGACCTGGCCCGAAACGACTTGGGACGGGTTTGTACATACGGGAGTGTGAAAGTCCGGGAACTAATGATCATCGAACGATACAGCCACGTAATGCACATTGTATCTTCAGTGGAAGGTAAACTGGATCCAAAGTACTCAGTTTATGATTTAATGCGCGCCACCTTTCCCGCAGGTACGTTAACAGGCGCACCCAAAATAAGGGCTATGCAAATTATTTCCGAAATCGAGCGCACCACACGGGGGCCTTACGGGGGATGTGTAGGTTACTTCTCTTTCACAGGTAACCTGGACACATGCATTACAATCCGCACCGTCCTCATCAAAGACGGCTATGCCTATATTCAAGCAGGAGGCGGTTGGGTAATCGATTCGGACCCAGAGCTAGAATATCAAGAAACCATCAACAAAGCCCGCGCTGGTTTTAAAGCAGTGGCCCTTGCCCAAGCCCTTCACAACCAACATCCCTGAAGCCCAAAACCCCATACCTGGGCAAATCGAATTCTATTGAGACACCCATTCCACAATGATAATGTGGAAACGTGCATAGCCGCCAAATGAAGACCATTGCCGAAATGGGCCTGCCAGGTCGATTAATCGCCGTCGAAGGTCTCGACGGCTCTGGTAAATCTACACAAATTTACCTCCTACGACGCTGGCTAGAAGAAAAAAGTCTTAAGGTGTACTTTACAGAATGGAATTCATCTGAACTGGTAAAATCTGCAACTAGCCGCGGCAAAAAACTACACCTACTCACTCCTACTACATTTTGTCTGATCCATGCAACCGACTTTGCAGACAGGTATGAACGACACTTACTACCTCTCCTAAAAGCAGGCTATATCGTTTTGTGTGACAGATACATATTTACGGCTTTTGCCAGGGATGTGGCCCGCGGATGTAACTTGGAATGGGTCCGACAAATTTACAGCTTTGCTGGATTGCCAGATATTACTTTCTTTTTCAAAACCGATCTAGAAACTGCCCTAAGCCGGATTTTGGATGCCCGACCGCAAATAAAATACTACGAAGCTGGAATGGACCTTGGAATATCACCCGACCCAATCGAAAGCTTTCGATACTTTCAAGGACGTATCCTAAAAGCTTACGAAGAAATGGCCCAGGAATTCAAATTTGAAATCATGGATGCCAGCCTGCCCGCCCACGTGCAACAAACCAAAATCCGGCGTATCGTGGCAAACAGAATTAAACTTCAGAAATTTAGATCCACAGGACCACGTCCGATATTCACGCAAACAACGCCACAGCTAAAATGGCAAGCACCAATCGAAACGCACCAGGTTGAGTAGCAAAATGCATAGGTTCTACGGACATGGTATCCCAGGAGTAGACCCCAAACTTCTTACCGGTAAATTGATAGTAATCGAGGGGGCTGACGGATCCGGCAGATCAACCCAGATTTCACGACTCACCACGTGGCTGGAGGCTGCCGGATACCCAACCGTCCGAGTCGGACTACGCCAATCCGCATTGGTAAGTCCAGAACTCGAAAAGGCGCGTCAGGGTAACATCCTAAGCCCACGTACAATGTGCCTTTTCTATGCAACTGACTTCGCCGACCAATTGGAAAAAGCGAATCATCCCAGCATTGAAAGCAGGTTTTGTGGTTTTGGCCGATAGATATATCTATACTTTGATCGCCAGAGAACTCGTGCGTGGTCTGGAAGAAGAATGGCTCGAAAATATCTTCGGCATCGCAATTGTCCCCGACGCCGTTTTCTACTTAGATGTACCCCCTGAGGAATTGCTGCAACGTACTTTGGCCAAATACACCGCCCTCGATTTACTGGGAAAGCGGAATGGACCTCGGGACTTTCCCGGGACATCTACACCAGTTTTCTTAAATACCAAGCCCTAATGCGAAAAGCCTTCCAAAGACTTCAAAAAAAATATGGATTCATCATGATTGATGGCACACTGTCGATCCCAAAAATCAGCCAAGAATTAAAAAAACGAATAAGCCAGTTGCTATTAAAACCTCCCCTGCCCATGGCGCATTAATCCAAGGCTAGCCGTCGTCCCTCCACCCTATCCTTTTCTCAACTAAAGAAACACCTTTGATCGTAGCTGTTCCTCAGTAGGACAAAAGGTATACCCAACAATAACCTCCCACTAACTCATACATAAACCGCCATACTCCTATTTATCCTCAACAGACACCTCATCCAGTGTGGTTCTACCAGTGAGTTATCAAACCGCGCAAACACTCTACAGCTGCTTATGAATAACTCGTCGTTTTTGCCCAACCTTGAGCTGCACCAGCGGGCCAGTTTTCTCCCAGTAAGATTATTTGACTTGCGCCAATCCTTAAATAATACAAAATTCTTGAAGTATTCGGTCGGGCCCATAGCTCAGTGGTCAGAGCAGGCGACTCATAATCGCTTGGTCGGGGGTTCGAATCCCTCTGGGCCCACTAAAACTCACAAACTCACCACATCCCCGGGCNAAACAACCAACCATTCGTTCGCTTTTCCTTCTAAGCTATCTAATAAGGAAACACCATCAAATTTCACGCTGTTAGGTTATCCCTGAGGAATTCAAAACTACTGAACGGCGATGCCGCCTTACACTTCAAAAAAACAAATGCCGTAATCTCACACCAAATAGTGTCCACTTCGGGTACAAAAAACTTGAGATCCATTAAAAATAGCGAACAAATGACCTGGCCCGAAGTTTATCTACCCACCGTTTTTGAAGCCGCGCTCTCTCTTCTACAATCAAAGTCTGCTCAATCTGTGCTTGAACTTCTTCCAGTGGTTTGTAACCCGCCTGTTGTTTCTCTTCTACAAGTACCAGGTAGACTACCTCGGGGAGTTTGGGCGCAGTTACAGGAATAGAATTTGGGCTGTATTCTCCTTTTATTATTTCCTTCTTGGAATCACTCTCGACGACATAATGTCTGGCCAAAGTCAAATCGCCTCGCGCGTTGTAGAGAAATACCCAATAGCCGCCCTCCTCCTTTGCATACCCTATAATTGGACTCCATTCCCCNCTCTCTATGCTAAAAGCCACGTCGGCNAGCCCCGCCATAAGCTCCGATCTCTGGGCCCAACCCCAGTCGCCTTTCCGAATACGTAATCCCGGGGTATTGTAAATTGAGGCAAGATGCGAAAACGATTCTCCGGCCTGTAAATTATTCACAATTTCTGTAGCTATGCGTATACATTCGGCCGGGTTCTCATGTACAGTCCTGTCTAACATTATCATGCGAAGTTTAATGCGCTCTTCTAACCGAAATTGGTCTTTATTACTTTCGTAGTATTTTAGCACTTTCTGAGGTGAAACGATGACCAAAGACCCCACATGTTTCTGCATCATCGCAGAAACTATTAACTGTTCTTTTATCTGTTGTCGGAACCGCTCCAGCGTCAATCCCTGGGCTTGCAAGCTCTTTATCATCGCAGCCCTGTCACCACCGTAAACATCACGTATCCGCGCGCGGAGTGCCTCCTCCACAATCGCGTCGGGAATGTAATACTGAAGACGCTCAAACTCATCCACTATTAGTCTCCTCTCAATTAATTGGTCTAAGGCATTCTGAAAAGTCTGACGCGCCTGCTTCCGAAATTCCTCTGGCTGCCCAGCATACCGGCTGCGAAGGAGTTCAATCGCACTCCCCGCTGCCATATACACCTGAAAGTCAGTCACAATGGAACGGTTCACAATAGCTCTAATCCCGTTCCCCACTTGCGCCAATAATGACAAGGTCAAAAATAAAAACACTCCCACAGTACCGACGGAAACCCGCATATTGCTTTGCATCCTAATGCCCCCGTCTCCTATGTCAAGCTATCGGCTTCGAGTTTTCTGCCATCTTTCACCACCGCATCCACAAATTCATACCCATAATGCAATCTCCTCACTGCTCAAGTGATAAGTGCAAATATTATGTCCTCCCCCAAATACCAAGTTCAAAAGCACTATTGGCAGTATACCCTCACACTGCAACCTATTCAGCTACTCATATGGCAAGATCATGCAAAACACCCATGGNGCAAACTTTTCCGCTCTCACACAAATCTGAAAGAACTGCTTGCGTAGATCGTCCTTGTGGTTAAAATGTAAGATTATCTTAGAACTGACATAGAAAATTTCCACTATGGCACTGGCTAACGACTTAAGACGTGGAATGGCAATTATGTACAACGGTGACGTCCATAAAGTGCTGGAATGCCAGCACCGGACGCCGGGAAACCTACGCGCATTTGTACAAACCACCCTTCGTAACCTACGGACAGGAAAATCACTTGAGGTGCGATTCAGTTCCACTGAGAAAGTTGATCTTGTACCACTTGTAGCTCGGAAAATGGAATTCAGCTATAAAGACGGTGAGGATTACGTTTTCACAGACCCGGAAACATTCGACACTGTAACTGTGCCCCCCGAAATTATAGGGGAAGCCAAACAGTACCTTGCCGAAAACACCCCAGTTACCATCCAATTCGTCGACGAGAAAGTCGTCTCAATAGAGTTGCCCCCGGCAGTAGTGCTGACTGTGGTCGAGGCTCCAGAAGCAATTCGCGGCGATTCCGTCAGTAATGTGCAAAAACCAGTCAAGCTCGAAACAGGCTTGGTAGTCCAAGCACCTTTGTTTATAAAGGCAGGAGAAAAAATCAAGGTCGATACCCGAACAGGAAAATATATTGAACGGGCATAGTATAAACTCCGCCTTTGGAGCATTGACACCAACTTCTAAGTTATGTAATTTCGCCTGCGCTTTCGGCCGAGAATATAAGCATCACAAATAGAGGTTATGCCAAACACAAGATCCGCAGCAAAACGAATGCGGCAAAACGAGAAACGACGGCTCCGAAACCGTGCCGTAAAGCAACGGATTCGGAAGCTAGTCAAGCAATACTTAGCCGTTGTATCTCAGGGTGACAAAGAAGCTGCTCAAAAGGCTTTCTCAGAGGTTGTTTCTGCCCTCGATAAAGCCGTCAAATACGGCGTGCTCCATTGGGCAACAGCTGACCGAAAGAAATCTCGCTTAGCACACCGCTTGAACGCATTGCTGCAATCCCAAGCACCAAAACAAACCTCAAACTAAGTAAAACGCGGTTAAATTGACGAGGGTAGCGAAACGAGCGCTTTGTAAAATTCTTTGGAAACGAGATTTCCTATAGCCCTTTTGGCTGCCCTAAAAACTGCCTTGGCGGGTTCTGTTCCAAGCAGTACTATGCTCATTTAATGAGGTTCACTTCGATTGTGGCGCCCCTCTTGGGTATTTGGACGAGCCAAACACAGCTCGTAGTGGGGCAATTATATGCGCCAGCAAAAATAACCCCGCCCCCCATTCAACGCGAGTTTAGAGGTATATGGGTTACTACCATAAACAACCTTTGCTGGCCATCTAAACCAGGACTCCCCACAGAAATACAAAAAAAAGAGCTCGTCGAAATACTCGATAAAGCAGCTGAAGNAGGATTCAATGCAATACTACTCCAAGTNAGAACAGCTTGCGATGCACTTTATANCTCAAGGTTCGACCCATGGAGCGAGGTTCTTAGTGGGACGTGTGGTAAGCCACCTGAACCGTTTTACGATCCCCTAGAATTTGCAATAACGGAAGCCCACAAAAGAGGATTGGAACTGTATGCATGGCTAAACCCCTTCCGAGCTTGGCACCCTTCCTTCCGAAGTCGACCACCCCAAAACCATATTTCAAATACAAAACCCGAATTAATCCGCAAATACGGNCAATATCTTTGGTTAGATCCAGGGGAACCCGACACCAAACTATACACGCTNGCTGTTATCAGCGATATTTTGAGGCGATATAACGTGGATGGGATCGTTTTTTGATGATTATTTTTATCCTTATCCAGAAAAGGGCCAGCAAGCAGAAAAACTCGAATTTCCCGACGAGGACACCTACCGAAAATACGGCGCTGGGGTACCCAAGGTTGAATGGCGACGAAAAAATAATCGACTCATTTGTCAAAAATGTTTCCCAACTTATTATCAACACAAAACCATGGGTAAAGTTTGGTATAAGCCCTTTTGGTATTTGGCGACCCAATAACCCTAAAGGCGTCCGTGGCTTGGACGCTTACAATGAACTTGGAGCAGACTCCCGCGGCTGGCTGCAAAAAGGATGGGTTGATTTTCTAGCACCTCAGCTTTATTGGCGAACCGACTCGCGAGAACAGAATTTTTCCACACTCGCAAAATGGTGGGCAGCCCAAAAAAAACACCATTGCAATTTATTTATATCTCTCCTTGCAAATAAATCCCTGGATGATTGGTCTGTCGAAGAACTACTGGCCCAAATCCAAATCACACGATCAACTCCCGGCATCAATGGCCATATACTTTTTGATGCACGAATCCTAACCAGTTCAAACCAAACAATCGCCAAAGCCCTCAAAAACAAGGTCTACGTAAAATGTGCTTTGCCCCCCCAAATCCATTGGCGCGCTAGATCAGCCCGGTTACCAACTCCTACCGTTTACCTGGACACGACCAACAAGGTCATCAAAGTAGCCCTCCCAAAAAACTTAAACTCACCACCTGCGTGGTGGATCTTGTACACTCAAACTGGCCTTGAAAAAAGATGGTCCATCAAAATATACCCAGCCACCGTAACAGCCCTTCCTCTCACTTACCCTTTCCCCGAAATAGTTGCAGTGAGCCTTGTTGATAAGTATGGCACTACATCTGCCCCCCTAGGGTTTAAATTGATCAAGTAAAAAGGGAATCGTCCCGCCCTATTGCAGATCGGCCCCCTAAAGAAATAAACTCGATTAAAACACCTAAAAGACCTACAGTTTGTGNCGCCACTAAACTTGGGCCCTTTTACATTTGGCGACAATTGCTTGCTTTTACACTTACAGCCTGAACACCCCAAATCCCCACTTTTCAACATGCCGGATTGAACCTGCGACCTCCTGTATCCGCCATTCCAGCGTTGGCATTTTTACTCGGCCGTTCACACAACGTCACAATTACACTTTTTCGACCAATAAAACCCACCCCTCTGGCAACAGAGCCACTTTGTCTCATCTATGACATTTAGCCTTAAACAAAGAAAGTCAGAAGAGTCACTTTGACGCACATTACAAGATGATATAATATAAGTTGTTGATTATGTGTATGTTGCATTATGACGGTCGGCACGTTTATTGCTCTAAGAAAAAGGTGCTGTTGGGCGGGTCTCCCGGGTGGGAGTGACCCGAATCCAACAGTGGGGAGGCCGGGCGACTGGGAAATTGAAAAAATGGCACGGCGGTTCGCCCGGCCACCCAAAAAAGAAACTCATAAATGCCGTGCCTGGGAGGTGAGAGCCATGAGAGCGTTGACTAAATGGGATCGCTGGGATCCATTCAAGGAATTAGAAGAGTTTGAAAACAGGTTGATGAGGTTGTTCTCGCGGCTACCCGCACCACGATTGACCAGTGAAGAGGAATCGGTCACTGTTGCCAGTTGGGTGCCGCTAGTAGATGTAATCGAAGATGAAAAGGAATACCTATTGAAAGTTGAGTTACCCGAGATAAAGAAAGACGAC
>Ga0065718_1025029_pt1 | contig 14385 bp, 14 predicted proteins | sample GBSCel77sediment_2_FD_59105 | JGI IMG/M metagenome (GOLD analysis project Ga0065718, IMG submission 59105) | Hot spring sediment microbial communities from Great Boiling Spring, Nevada - cellulolytic enrichment CS 77C v3 (version 3) | ecosystem: Environmental > Aquatic > Thermal springs > Hot...
AAGGATTTTGAACCTAAAATTATAGGTTTCCTCTGCAACTGGTGCGCCTATGCAGGCGCAGACCTTGCCGGCGTAAGCCGAATTCAATATCCACCAAACATCCGCATTATACGCGTCATGTGCTGTGGAAGAGTGGATCCTGCCTTCATCCTCGAAGCCTTAAAAAACGGCGCTGACGGAGTTCTGGTGGCTGGATGCCACCTACCCTCGGACTGCCATTACGTTAGCGGCAATTTTAAGACTCTGAGAAGGATAATGCTATTAAAGAGGGTGCTTAAAGATCTTGGGATAGAACCCGAACGTGTGCGTTTGGAATGGATCTCCGCAGGTGAGGGAGACAAATTCGCAGCCGTAGTTCGAGATATGTTGAACAGATTAAGAAGCTTGGTCCTAACCCGTTAAAGACGGGGTGAAGAAATGAGTGAAACTAAAAGTGAAGCCCGGGAATACGCTCCACCGGTAATAAAGGCTGAGGAGCTTGACCCGAAATTCAAGTATAAAATTAGTAAGATGCACGGCGCAGAAAAAATAATGGCTTGCTTCCAGTGTGGAACATGCACGGCTGATTGCCCCATAGCAAGATTCAGCGAGTTTTACAGGCCCCGTAGAATTGCCCGTATGGTTCAGCTGGGCCTAAAAGATAGGCTCTTGCTGGACAGGGCTCTATGGCTTTGCTCATCATGCTTTACATGCGTGGATCACTGTCCCCAAGGCGTGGAAATAGCCGGCATAGTTCGAGTCCTTCGAAACATGGCTGTTGAGGACAAAAACATTCTCCCGTTAGTCTATAAAGAGTTAGCCACAAATCTGATGAAAAGCGGTTTTGTCTATGAGATTCCGGAGTCCCGACTACAAAAAAGGGTTGAGCAGGGATTGCCGCCGCTTCCAAAGCCAAACGTGAAGGATGTTATGAGAATTTTCGAGGTTACTGGTTCAGCCCACCTTATTGAAAAAGTTCAAACTATTGCGAAGGTGGAAAGCAAATGAGCAATCCCAAATATTTGTTGTTTCCTGGGTGTGTAATACCCTATAGGCTTTCAAGCTACGAGATTTCAGCCAGAAAAGTGCTCGCCAAACTCGGCGTGGAAATTATTGAAATGCCCGAATACAACTGCTGCGGCTATCCCATGGACGTTATAAACCACGATTTGATGTTGACGCTTGCCGCTAGGAACCTATGCATAGCTGAGAAAGTTGGCTTACCGATAATGACGCTTTGCAATGGATGCTTCTGTAGCCTAAACGAAACCAACAAGATTCTGAAGGAGAATCGGAAACTACGGGAGAAGATTAACGGCTATCTGAAGGAGGTCGGAATGGAGTTTAAAGGCACCACGGATGTTAAACACCTGATATACGTGCTCTCGGAGGATATGGGCTTCGAAAAGATAAAGAATGCGGTGACTAGACCTCTGACTGGGCTGCGTGTGGCACAGCATAGCGGATGCCACGTTTTGAGGCCACGCAAATATGTGGGACGAGACGACCCTGAGAACCCCACAACCCTTAAAGAACTAATCAAGCTGACCGGCGCCGAATGCTTGGATTACATGAATGAAACTGAATGTTGTGGAAACCCGATAATAGGCGTTAATGAGGATGTACCCTTCAGCATGGCGAGGGAAAAGCTCAGCAATGTTCGAAATGTTGGCGCCCACGCGCTTATAACAGTTTGTCCCTTCTGCCACATAATGTTCGACCTAAACCAGCCCCGCATAGAAAGGGCATTTAACGAAAAATTCAATTTGCCAGTTCTTCATTACCCGCAACTTCTAGGATTAGCTATGGGCCTCTCGCCAGAAGAGCTAGCCCTGAACGAGCTTAGGGTTAAGCCGACAGAATTATTAAAACAGATAGTTAAGGTGTAAAATATGGAGAAACAAAAACTAAAATTCGCGTTTTATTGGGCAGCAAGCTGCGGCGGATGCGAAATCGCCGTCTTAGACATCAACGAGAAGATCCTCGACGTGGTACAAATCGCCGATATCGTGTTCTGGCCGGTAGCCATGGACGTAAAATATAGGGATGTCGAAGCGATGCCTGACAAGTACATCGACGTTTGCTTCTTCAACGGCGGAATCCGAAACAGCGAGCAGGAGCATATGGCGAAACTCTTGAGGCAGAAGTCAAAGATTCTTGTGGCTTACGGTGCATGTGCCCATCTTGGCGGCGTCTCAGGGTTGGCTAACCTCCATAACAAGAAGGAAATCTTCGAAAAAGTCTACGCCAAAACCTTCTCAACAGACAATCCGAATGGCGTTTTCCCTCAGCCGAAAGTGCATGTTAAAGAGGGTGTACTGGAAATCCCAGAATTTTATGACACTGTGAGAACCCTTGACCAGACTGTGGATGTTGACTACTACGTACCGGGTTGCCCACCAGCGGTGGAACGCACAATATTCACTTTAGAGGCAATCGCTAAGGGTGAGCTGCCGCCAAAAGGCTCTGTGCTTGCACCCTTAAAGTCGGTCTGCGACGAATGCTCCAAAAAGAAGGAGAACAAGAAAATATCGCGAATATACCGCGTCTACGAGAAGATTGCAGATCCTGAAAAATGCTTGCTGGAGCAGGGGATCATCTGCATGGGTCCAGCCACGAGGGGCGGATGCGGAGCCAGATGCCTAAAGGCTGACATGCCATGCACAGGCTGTGGCGGGCCGTGTCCAAACGTCCTTGAGCAAGGTGCAGCTATGATGAGCGCTCTAGCCTCAATACTTGGACTAGAGGAGGAGACGGAAAAATACACGGAGAAGGAGGTTGAAAAACTGATAGACCAGATAAAGGACCCTGTTGGAACCTTCTACATGTACGCTCTGCCAGCCTCGATATTGCGGAGGAAGGTGATTCGCGAATGAAGGAAATAATTATAGACCCGATTACGAGACTTGAGGGGCATGGCAAAATAGTCATATTCCTAAACGATGCTGGAGAGGTGGAAAACGCCTACCTACAAGTTCCAGAGCTCCGCGGCTTCGAAAGATTTTGTATTGGACGAAAAGCCGAGGACATGCCTCTTCTAACCAGCAGAATCTGCGGCGTCTGCCCCGTGGCCCATCACATGGCTGGAACAAAGGCTTTGGACGCGGCCTTCAACGTTGAACCACCAGAACCAGCTAAAAAGCTCCGCGAATTAATGTACTGCGGCTACTACATATATGATCATACGCTCCACTTTTACTACCTGGGCGGACCGGACTTTATTGTTGGACCAGATGCTCCTCCTGAAAAGCGTAACATCTTAGGCGTTATTGAGAAGGCTGGCTTAGACATTGCCAAAGAGGTTATTAAGCATAGGGCTTACGGGCAGAGAATAACCGAGATCGTAGGTGGAAAGGCAACCCATCCAGTCTGCGGATTGCCTGGAGGCATTTCTAAGCCATTAAGCGAGGAGAACAGACAGGAAATTGAGAAGATGGCAGAATCCGCTGTTGAGTTTGCAAAACTCTCCTTGAAGCTTTTCCACGACATTGTTCTGAAAAACACAAGATATGTTGAACTGATTAAAAGCGACGCCTATGCCTTGCGCACATACTATATGGGTTTAGTTGACGAGAACAACAAGGTAAACTTTTATGATGGCAAGATAAGGGTTGTAGATCCCGAAGGCAGGGAATTCACCAAGTTTGAGGCTAAAAACTATTTGGAGCACATCGCCGAGCATGTGGAGCCGTGGACCTACGTGAAGCTTCCATACCTAAAGAAGGTTGGCTGGAAAGGCTTCGTGGATGGTCCCCAAAGCGGAGCCTACCGCGTCGGCCCTTTGGGAAGGCTCAACGCGGCGGAGGGAATGGCTACACCCCTAGCCCAAGAGGAATACGATCTTATGTACAAGACCCTGGGCGGCAAACCAGTGCATTCAACCTTGGCTTACCATTGGGCTAGGCTCATCGAGCTGCTTTATGCCTCTGAGCGGGCTGTTGAACTCGTTAAAGACCCGGAAATAACAAGCACAAATGTGAGGAATAAGCCCGGCGAGCCCGGCGAAGGCGTCGGCGTGGTCGAGGCTGCTAGGGGAACCCTTATCCATCACTACGTCTTAGACGAGAACGCCCTAGTCAAGGATGTCAACCTGATTGTTGCCACAGTAAATAATGTGCCCTCCATCAATATGTCAGTGAGGAACGCGGCTAAGGGCTTGATTCACGGAGACAAAGTTGACCAAGGCTTGCTTAACATGGTGGAAATGGCCTTCAGAGCCTACGACCCATGTTTCGGATGCGCCACCCACTTTGCTGTGGGCCAAATGCCGCTTACATTAGAAATCTATGACAGCAATGGAAAACTGATTAAAGTCGTCCAGAGATAAGCTCAACTATTCTCTATTTTTCTTCACCTTTCCCCTCTTGGCGATTTTCTTGATAAAAAGCGAATTAGAAAGAGAACTGCGGATCTGGCTATCCGGCGCGGAAAGGGTTGTAGTGGTTGGAATAGGAAATCCCATACGTATGGACGATTATGTAGGCGTTAAAATAGTTCAGCATTTACATGGAAAGGTTTCGGAAAAAGTCTATCTCGTCGAATGTGAAACTGTCCCCGAAAGTTTCATTCACGAAATAGTCAACTTCAATCCAACACATATTCTAATAATAGATGCGGCGCTGTTAAACGCAAAGCCTGGAGAAGCAAAATTTTTCAGGCCGGATGTGCTGGAAAATTTTCCAGCGTTTTCCACCCATATCCTCCCCCTTAGAGTTTTCTGCGATTATCTGGCTGAAACAACAGGCGCCAAAATAGCTTTGCTTCTGATACAGCCCAAGAATACGGATTTCGGAGAGGGTTTGTCACCTGAAGTTGAAGCTTCGGCAGAAGAAATTTCAAAAACCCTACTCGTTGTTCTTCCTCAATAGTTCGATTTAAATTAAGAATTAGAGACTTGGTGATGCAGGATAAAGAAAAGGGAAAGATAAAGATAAATTCAGGCTGTCGGAGCAGCCTTTAGAAGTTCTCGTAAAAGCTTCTTTGTGGACGCCACTCTGGATTTCTGGGCAAGAACATCTGTAGAAACCAGATCCAGCGCTTCTTCTGGACACCATTTTATACACTGGGGGCCGTCGGGCTTATCCTTGCAAAGGTCGCAGACAAATACGACCTTCTTATCTGGATGCAGTGTGATTGCCCCGAAGTCGCAGGCTTCAATGCACCAGCCGCATCCATTACATTTATCTTCATCCACTATTATTGTTCCATTAACGTCTGATTGTTTCAGCGCGTCTCTAGGACATGCGGCTACACATGGTGGATCCTCACAGAGCCTACAGGTTAATGAGACGTTGACTAATGGGTTTAGCCTTACAACCCTTATTCTAGACTTCAATGGGTTGAATGCCTTCTCCTTGGTCCATGCACATATATACTCGCAGACTTGGCATCCCACGCATTTGTCTGGATCCACGGAGACGAATTTCCTTTCATGAATCTTTACCATGCGACTCTCCTCCTAGCTCCTCTTGATTTTTGCCTCCACTATGGGGATCAGGTCGTCCATGCCAAGTTCCTTAAGTTTCTCTGGCGTTGGTATACCATCTCTTGTCCAGCCTCTAACTTCATAGTAGTCATCCAGCATCATGTTCAGCTCTTCCTGACTTACATACGCTCCCTTTGACGGTCCCTCATCCGGTATCGGATAGTTCATAACTTTCCACGGCAACGTATCGTCCTTTCTGCTGAACCCTTCTCTGACATTTATAACCCTTGCAAGGTTGTTTATTCTCTCACCCTTACGCCGCATCTCTTCAGGGGTGGTTTCAATGCCTGTTACCAGCGTGTAAAGCTTGGCGAAGTCCTCTAATTCCTTGTAGTATGTGCCCCTTGAGAACTTGCATACGATCATGGAGTCAATTACCGTGTAGACGTCCTCTATGTCCTTAACAAATTTTGCTCTTCCCTTTTCGTATTTTAGCCTGTTAAATTTGCCCTTGACATCAAACGCATAGCTGCCGTGCCTGTTGTGATCTGCCCCTCTAAATGATACAGCATAGCCCAGGGCTGCCGTCTTAAGGCATCTTAGGTCGTAGCCCGTAACCTCTACACCCTTTATGTGCTGGGCTAGTTTCTCCGCGCCTTTTCCTATCTTTTCAGCGGCTATTCTCACCCCTTCAGCAAGGACGTCGCCTATCCCCTCACGCTTTCCTATCATCTCGAGAAGCTTTATTAACGCTTCATGATTGCCGAATTTGGCCTCTATCCCATTCAGATCCTTCTCGGTTAATATCCCGTTTTCATAACAGTCCATGGCGAAGCCTACAATCACACCTGCGCTGATTGAGTCCATGCCATAATAGTTGCAGATCTCGCTTCCCTTTATTATGGCGTCAAGCCTGTCCACTCCACAGTAGGGCCCTAAAGCCCAAAGTGGCTCATACTCAACTCTGGCCATGGCGCCCTTGTATGGTCCTTCCTTAACAACACAAACGTGTTCGCATCTCATAGCGCAGGAGCTGCATCCAATAATCTTCGCCACGTACTTCTCGTTTAGAAGTTCTCCGCTTACCTTTTCGGCCTCTTCAAAATGTGCATTATTATAGTTTCTCGTTGGCATACAGTGCAATGCGTTGTGCACTAGAACGTTTTCTGGGGTGCCTAAGGTCCTGTACTTCTTTGTGGCCGGTCCTTTCATCCTTTCATGGAACTCCTTCACAAACTCTAGAAATTCGTCTGGTTTGGCAACTTTTACATCATTGGTTCCTCTTATCGCGATGGCCTTCAGCTTCTTTGAGCCCATAACTGCGCCTAAACCTGTTCTGCCGGCAGCCCTTGAAGTTTCATTCATTATGTTCGCTATTCGGACAAGTTTTTCTCCAGCAGGACCTATTGACGCAACCCTTATGTAGAAGTCACCAAGCTCCTCTTTTATTGCCTCCTCAGTTTCCTGCGGGGACTTGCCCCACAAATGTGCTGCATCTAAAATTTGAACAGAATCATCGTCTATCCATACATATGCCGGCTTTTCGGCTTTGCCCTTAAATATTAGCGCATCATATCCAGCCCTTTTCAGTTCAGCTCCGAAGGAACCATGTGATAAAGACTCAGATATGCCATAACTTTCTGGAGACTTTGCAACAACAGCATGTCCGTTCCCTCCGGTGGGCCATATGGAGCCCGATGTTGGACCGGTCGCCACCACCAGCGTGTTTTCCGGGCTGAAGGGATCAACCCCAGGTGGAGTATGATCCAGCCAGAGTCGCATGCCCAAACCTATGCCGCCAATGTATTTTTTGGCATAATCCTCGTTCAGAGGCTCTGTTCGTGTTTTGCCCGTTGTTAGATCAACGATAAGAATTCTGCCAGCATAGCCGTACCACATTTACATTCTCCTCCAAATCCTTTTGAATTGGTGATGAGGGGTTTTTCGATATATTAATCTATCTATAAAAATTCTTAGATTTACATCGATCTAAAATGTTTAAATGCTTTTCATGTGAAACAAATATATCAAAGCGTTCTCATATAACGATCATGAGAATTTGATGGGCAGGGTCATGTTTGCGGGTTAAAGTTGAATATATTGGGCATATAAGGAAGTTAATTGGCAGCGAGAGAGAGGAAACCCTTGAGGTTCCCGAGGGCGCCCTTTTAGAGAACTTGCTGAATATGTTGGCTGAAAAATATGGTGAACCGTTCAAGGTGGCCGTCTATGAGCCTGGAGACACCGATCTTAAGCATGGCTTTATAGCGACAATTAACGGCTACCTTATTAACCAATTAGATGGGGTTAAAACGAAACTGAAACATGGCGACCACATAATTCTAACGTCCGTCGTAAGCGGAGGCTAAATTCCAGCCTCAGAATTTAGGACAATCGTTTATAAAAGTTTATTTCGGTATTCTCCTAAAAGGTGAAGTTCTTGAGGCGAATAGAAATTTTGAAAAGGAAGAGTTTTGAAGAGAAGAATTTTGATGGCTTCCTGTTATTCAATGATGTTAACATTTTATATTTTTCCGGATTTTCCGGAGCTTCATGCCTTCTAATTCCAAAGGATGGCGAAAATAGGTTATACGTTTACAGCGTTAACTATGAGCAGGCAAAGGCTGAATGTAAGGATTTTAGAGTTGAGTTGGTAAAGGCTGGGGAAAATTTTATAGAGAAAGTTGCGGAGCATGTTAAAACCCTGAAAATTAGAATGCTGGCCTTTGACACGTTAAACGTCGAAAAATATCGCATCCTTGCTAGGAGACTTAAAAATGAGGCGAAACTTAAGCCGCAAAGCGCCGTCATATGGGAGCTCAGGAGGTTTAAGGATTCGGAGGAGCTTGAGCTTATGCGGAAGGCTGCGGAGTTAACCTCGATGGGAATGAAGGCCGCTTATGATACTATAAGGCCTGGCATTAGGGAATACGAAGTTGCTGCTGAAATAGAATATGCTATGAGACAGAGGGGCTCGTGGGGAACGGCCTTCGAAACCATAGTGGCGTCAGGCCCGAGATCCGCATACCCCCATGGAGGATGTACTGATAGACGTATTCAGGAAGGCGATCTTGTTGTTGTGGATATAGGCGCTGTATATCGCTATTACCGCTCGGATATGACTCGAACTTTTGTCGTCGGAGCACCGTCGGATAAGCAAAGCAAAATTTACGAGGTAGTTAAGCTGGCACAGGAAAGCGCCATTAAAAACATTAGGCCCGGAGTGGAGGCAAGGGCGATTGATATTGCAGCTCGCAAAATCATAGAAGAGGCGGGCTACGGCGAATTTTTCGTTCACGGCTTAGGCCATGGAGTGGGGTTGGAGGTTCATGAACCTCCAACCCTTAGTCAAAACAGTAAGAACAGGCTCGAGAGCGGCAACGTTGTAACTGTAGAGCCCGGTATATACCTGGTGGGCTTTGGGGGCATAAGAATTGAGGACACGGTTCTAGTTGACAAATTCGGCGCTGAAAAATTGACTTACGGTCAATATCCTTTTAAGGTTCCATGATCAACAGGGCTAAAACTATGAGTTAATCTTCATCGATCTATAGACAATAGCAAGGGATGCTGAAGTGCATCGCTTAAACATCGGCGTAAGTTGAGAAAAATTTAAAAGTCGCGTTTTTAAAGCCTATCTTAGGGGAGAAGACGGGCATTATGGTTTTATTTTTCCCCCGAACCCCATCCCGTCTTCTCCCTTGGCTTGGTAAAGTTTAAGGACTCGATCTTCATAATCTAACTGAAGGTTATGTGGGTAGATCATGGTTAGCATATTGATAATTTATGATTCCAAAACTGGAAACACGGAGAAAATGGCTTTAGCCGTTGCTGAGGGCGTTGAGCAAGTGGGTGGCGTTAAGGCTGTTCTCAAGAGGGTTGAACAAACAAGCCTTGAAGACCTTGTAAATGCTGATGGAATAATAATTGGTTCGCCCACATATTTTGGGCAAATGTCAGCTAGGATTAAGGCGCTTATAGACGAGTCTGTAAAGATTCATGGAAAACTTGTGGGTAAGGTTGGTGCGGCCTTTACAAGTTCCGGGGGAACAGCCACGGGTGCCGAGACAACCCTCCTTTCCATATTGCAGGCCATGCTGATTCATGGGATGATAGTACAGGGTAGGGCTGACGACAAGCATTATGGAGCAGCAGCGGTAGAAAGTCCAGATGAAGAGGATATTGAAAATTGTAGGGAACTTGGAAAAAGGGTAGCCTCGCTTGTTAAGAAACTAGCAACCTAGCCTTATTCAGGGCTTACGGGTCACTTCCAGCTCCGCTTAAAATTCTAAAGCCCAAATCCGTTGCTGTAATAAAAGAGATGGCTATGAAGACTAATTCCTGAACCTAAACTAGGAATAGGAAATTATATAAAATAGCGTTGAGGTAAAATTGTGGGGGATCAGGGAATGAGGATGGCTGTCATAATAATTGACATGCTTAATGACTTTGTTACTGGCAGTTTGAAGTGCGAGAGGGCTCAGCGCATAATCCCAAATTTGAAGAGACTAATAGACGCTGCCCGTAAACATGACATTCCTGTCATATACAGCAATGATGCCCATTACCCTAATGATTTTGAGGTTGAGAGGTGGGGTCTTCACGCTGTAAAAGGCACGAAAGGGGCTGAGGTTATTCCTGAGCTCAAACCCACCGAGAAGGACTTCATTGTTGAGAAGCGAACTTACAGCGGTTTCTATGAAACTGGATTAGACCCCCTTCTAAGAAGCCTCTATAAGGGTGAAGGCGTGAAAACCCTAGTCTTGGGAGGTCTTCACACGCACATATGCGTAAGACACACCGCTGCAGACGCCTTCTTCAGAGGATATAAAATAATCGTTGCGAAGGATGGTGTTGAATCCTTTACACAGGAAGATCATGAGCAGGGCTTACGTTATTTGGAGTATGTTTACAACGCCAAGATAATGACTGTTGATGAGATCATAAAAGAAATTGAAAAAGCCAGAAGCTAACCTGTCTTTTTCCATTTCAAAAATCATCCTCACTTCTGCAGCTTGTGTAAGAATTTCAGAAAACTAGGGAATGGTCTGTTTGCGAGTTGAAAATTTTGATTTTAGGTAGACAAAATGGGCCCGGCCGGACTTGAACCGGCGACCAACAGGTTATGAGCCTGTCGCTCTAACCTAGCTGAGCTACGGGCCCAGACAGCCACTAAATTATTCGTTTTGAAAGTCAATTTAAATGTTTTCTAACTATAACTGTCAAAACAATTTTAAGGAGCTAGATGTAAAAACTAAAAACTATGGAAACAGTTCATGACTTGGAGTTGAAAGTCTTCACCCTGCCAAGCTGTTCCGTATGTCCTTTAGCTAAGCGTATCGCTTCTGAGGTTGCACAAAAGTTCGGCTTAGCCTACAGAGAAGTAAACATGGGCACAAGGGAGGGCCTAGAAGAAGCTAGGCCCCACCAAATAATGAGCGTTCCAAGCATAGTATTGAAGGACGAAGTTCTTGTTCGGGGGCGTCTGATATCAAAGGAGCGGCTTGAGGAGGAGGTTCGTAAGAGGCTAGAAAAGTGGAAAGCAAGAGCCTATGCTGGGAAGGGCTAATTTTGAATGAAAAAAGAAAGGATTTCCTCGTATTCCATTACACTGAAAGAACTAAGTCGACCTTATAGTGACCTCAGATCTCCTAAATTTTATTGAAAATTTGAAGAACCGGAAATCGTCGGCGCTGAAAAACTTCTAGAGGCATATTTTAACGCTTTAATGCTTGAGGTTAGCGTAGCAGTCAATGTTACCAAAATGGAAGAGTTCAGGAAAATAATTCAAAAGCTTAAAAAGGCTCTTGAAGAAGCAAAAACACACAATTACGATGTTGCTAGGAGGCTTATTTCTGAGGTCATATCGATGGTGACAACTCGGGGGAAGCAGGTCCGCAGAAACCCTCAAGGCAATAGGTTTAATTTAAAGTTTTGCCTTTCAAAATGGTATAGGTATTCCTGCGCATATCCCGCGAACTTTCCAAAGTAGTTTCGCCCAAAAGAGCTTAGGAGTTCATATTCCCTTATACTTGGGGAACGTTTTGAGGCTACCTTCCGAATAAAATTTCCATCAAGGTGGCTTGCATAATGCCTTATTAAAGCACGCTTTACCCACACATCCACCGGAAAAGCCTCCAGCTTTTCAAGGGAGAAAAGCAGCACACAATCTGCAACCTTTAAACCAACACCCTTCAAAATGAGCAGTTCCCTTCTGGCCTCCTTGAACCCCTTAAGCCTTAGGCTTTCAACTTGCAGTTCGCCGCTGTAAACCTTTTTAGCGGTTTCTAGGACGTATTTAGCCCTATAGCCCAGTCCACACTCAGCCAGATCAGCTAAACCCGCCTTTGCTAGACTCTCAGCTTCTGGGAAGGTGTAAAAGACGTAGCCGTCAAAGAAAATTTTCTCACCGAACTTTTTGCATAGGCAATGGAGCATCCGCGATATTGCAGGTATACTTTTATAGGTTGCGCATATGTATGAGACTAGGCATTCCCATGGATTCTGTCTTAAAATACGTAGACCTTTAACGGTTCTAACAACCCTCTGCATGTGTTGATCTTTTGCTATTTGACGTAAAATTTCTTGCAGGTCATCCTTCAGTCCGAAATACTCCTCAACCATTTTTCTTGAAGCATTTTCAAATTCAAGTTTTCCGTATGCTTGCCTAATCTTTAAGACCTTGTCCCCAACTGTGCCATACCACCAATCGCCGATTTTGCTCCACCTGAACGTTTGGCCGCAGCATAGAGTCAATTCTAAATCGAAGGGCTGATGGTCATCAAGCCTAATCTCCTCCATAAACCCCGCTTACCCCATATCTTCAGCTTTGGGATATGAGCCCTAAATAGGCAAGCCTTTCCTTTCACGTATCTGCTTCACGATCTTCATCATTAATTCCTTTGGAACTTTCTCCCAACCGTGGAAATTGAACTGCCAAAAGGCGTGGCCTGCAGTGGCTGAACGCATATCCGTTGATAACCCAAACGATTCCGCTACTGGAATATAAGCCTTAACAACAGCTAGGATTCCCTTAATTTCTGATGATAGCACCCTGCCTCTCCTCTTCTTAATAATGTTTAGGCATTCGCCAAGCCATTGAACTGGAACTGACACTTCAATTCTGTAAATTGGCTCTAGGAGTATGGGTTTAGCCGTCAGGATCGACTCATATATTGCGCGGTGCAGCGCGGGTAATATTTGGGCTGTCCCCCTATGCTCTGCACTATCGGCAATTCTGGCCTCTAAAATTTTAATTTTGATGCCTCTGATGGGCTCCTGGCATAATGGCCCGGTCTTGCATGCCCATAAAAAGCTATTGATCACAGTTTTCATAACCTCACCATCTCTTTGAATATTTCCAGAAAGGTCTAAGAGGACATTTCCGGACTTTTCAAAGGCAAGAACCCCTTTCACTTCGGTTTCAGCCCATCCCATTTCAATTAAAAGCCTTCCATCCACCTCGCCTTTTCCCATGAGGTTTATAACCTCTTCTTCTAGGGGTTCCACCTGCACCAAAAACTCGTTTTGCCCGTTAGGGCTTTCCGCCGAGATTGCCGCCCCTTTTTCTTCTATGCTTTCCCTGTAAACAACGCTGGGCTTGGATGCAATGATTTCCATCCCGCCGGCGTATTCCCGTAGAAATTCTAAAGAAATCTCAAGGTGAAGTTCCCCCACCCCGCTGATTAGATATTCCCCTGTTTCCTCGTTTATGTCAATAAGGAGGTTTGGATCTTCCATGGAAATTTTCCTCATAGTTTCTACTAAGCGCGGTAAGTCTGCCGGGTTTTTAGGCTCAACCGTAATTGTCATGACGGGTTCTGATACATATTTTATCTGCTCAAAATGCGCGGCCTCATCCTTATAGGCCACATCGACAACGGTTTCACCCGCCCTAGCGGAATCCAACCCAGCTATTGCTACTATGTTGCCTGCGCTCATTTCGGACACGGCTTCCTTGAAGGGACCCATGTACATGAAAACCTGCTTTACCTTATGCTTTTCACCCGAATTCAAAAGGTAAACCTCCTTGTCGGCCCTAATGGTTCCCGAGAAAATTCTTCCTGTGGCGATAAGTCCCAAATTCGGATCCGTCTGAACCATGGTTACCAATATAACTGTGGGTCCGCGATCATCACATGTCATCATAGCCCTGCCAGCTTCAGAATTCAAATTGCCCTTCCATATTTTGGCCAGCCTATATTTTTGGGCTTCAATAGGGTTTGGAAGCTTCTCAACGATCATATCAAGGATAACCCTAGGTAGCGGAATGAACGTTTCAAGACTTTCGTGTCGATTTTTCTCGTAGGCTTCAATGATATCGCTAAATTTTATCCCCATTTCCCGCACTATTTTTAATGTTAACCCCCATCCGTCAAGAGCTGACCCAAAGGCTACACTCCCATTTATAGGGTCAACTTTCCAGGTTTTGGTAAATTCAGGCTCGCCATAAATTTCGATTAGATTGTTGAACTCGCGTATTATGCGCTTCAGCTTTTCTTGTATTTCCTTTGGGTTAAGTTTCAACTCTCTAATAAGCCTATCCACCTTGTTTATGAATAAGACGGGTTTAACCCTCTCCTCTAGGGCTTGTCGAGTAACAGTTTCCGTCTGGGCCATAATTTCCTCAACTGCATCCACAACCACAACAGCACCGTCTATGGCCCTTAATGCCCTCGTAACCTTGCCTGTAAAGTCCACGTGGCCAGGGGTATCCACTAAATTAATTACATACTGTTTTCCGCTGTTTTCATGCAGTAGTGATATATTCGCTGTCTTTATTGTTATTCCCCGTTTCTGTTCTTCTTCTAAATAGTCCAGAACCCGAGCCTTTCCGGCTATTTTATGTGAAATTAGCCCAACTCCGGCTAGAAGAGAATCTGTAAGCGTGGTTTTTCCATGATCTATATGCGCCACTATTCCGACATTGCGGATTTGCTCCTTCTTTTTCATTATTTCGATGATTTTGGCCGTTTGCCTAA
>Ga0065718_1005230_pt1 | contig 14354 bp, 18 predicted proteins | sample GBSCel77sediment_2_FD_59105 | JGI IMG/M metagenome (GOLD analysis project Ga0065718, IMG submission 59105) | Hot spring sediment microbial communities from Great Boiling Spring, Nevada - cellulolytic enrichment CS 77C v3 (version 3) | ecosystem: Environmental > Aquatic > Thermal springs > Hot...
CAAGTTCAGCTATGAACTGCCTTGACATGTTATAATCGTAATGCTGACCAGTGTGAATGAAGATGAATGTTATTCCCCTGCCTTCAAGTTCCCGGATCACTGGAGCCATCTTAATCGTTTCAGGCCTAGTTCCAACAACTAAGGCTATTTCCCTCATCAGCGGCCCCAGTTCAATAATTGATGTGCCGCCTATTGCTTGATAAAGCTTTGATAAAAGGTGCACAATCATTTATGCTATGGTGGACAGTAAACGGAATGAATTACCTATATGTAGGGCTGGGACCTTCCTTTGCTTGGTTTTTACGATAAATTTAAACTTAAATGAGGAGACATTCTCAAGTTTTTGGTTTGTTATAATATTTCCGCTAGTTTTTGGAATTTTGGGTTTTTATGGTTATGATTTCTTGGAGGTTTTGTTTTCTTTAATGTTTTGTATGTCGTTGTCTTCTGTTATTATAGCGTGCAATGTTTAAGTGAAGGCAAAGATATGTGATGAATTGAATGCCTTGAAATTGGGCGGTTATTGTTTTGCTATTAGGTTTAGGAATTCNTTGAAGGGTATTCTTTTTACTTCNGCTTCGTCGTAGGCTTTGTCGTTTGAGATTATTGTTAGTTTGTTGCTNATTGCTACTGATGCATGGAGTGCGTCGAAGAATGTTAGGGTTGTATGTTGCGTCATTATTTCTTCGCATAGAATTAGGTCGTCTGAGGATAGGCTTATCTCTTGCAGGTTTGATGCTGTTGCCTTTGCTTTTATATAAGTTAGGGCGTTTAACCTTTCAGTGGCAGTTTTTCCGTGGCTTGCCATGACCTCGCGGATCTCAATTAGAGCTGAAACCGGAAAATATATGGGGAATGGTTTTGCTGCCGCATAAGCCTTTAAAATTTTTGAGACTAAGTCGTAGCGTCTGTCTTTAGGCTGAAAAGCGAAGAGGAACTCTGTTTCAACCATGTAACCCGTTTTCAATCATGAAACCTCTTTTGAAAGTTGTTCCTCAGCTCTTTTCCGCTCTTCCCTGCTGTAGGCTATGTCGCCGAGAATTTCAGCTAATGCCTCATCAACATCGTCGGGTATTGGAATCAAAACTATGTATGGCGGCCTAGCCAGCAAGTAAACCTTCTGTCCAACCCTCAAGGGAGTTTTCCTACGTACACTTTGAGTGATCGTAACGCGATACTTAGGACCAACTTCAACAATGGCCACAAACATCACCAAATATAAGTGGCACCTACAACGATATAAGTGTTACATATTTTAAAATGTGCCACAAATAACAAAAAGTTACACTAATCACAACTAACGGAACATGTCGTTATCTTTTGCATATTGAATGGATTAAATTTGTATCCAAACCCAAACTCACAAAGAGGGGAACAAAAACGCAAAACGCAAACACACAAGCACGCAGGCTTCTGCTCTTTCCATAAACTTTTCAATTCATAGAGCCCTCATTTTTATTTTCTTCCTTGCTTCGCCTTCAGCAAATCTTAAATACTCTTTACCAGTAAAGTGTTTTAGAGGTATAGAGTTGACTAAAGTCAGCATATACGTAAACGACAAAGTATGGTCTGATTTCAAGAAAGAGGTATTCCAAAAATATGGAAGCCTACGAAAAATCAGTAGCGAAGTTGAGATGCTTCTACGATCCTTCATTGTTAAAGATGCTGTAGTTTTAGGTTTCGAAAGAATAGGTGTAAAAGCGGATGGGGTAATATCATCTTCCGAAATTAAAGCCGCAAGACCCATACTAAAAGGGCCTTCTTCAGAGGAGATAATTAGAGAAATGAGGCGGAAAAGGGTTGCTGAAATTTTACCTCGACACTAGCACTATAGTAAAACGATACGTGGCTGAACCAGGCACCGAAGCCGTTGATATAATCTTCGACAAAGCCGAAGCTGGAGAACTTATCATAGCCTTATCCCTATGGAACATTGGAGAGGCATTAGGAGTTCTTGATGAACGACGTAGAAGGGGATGGCTAACCCAAGAAGAATTTGAACGAACTTTAAAAAATCTGGCAAACGAATTCCTTAAACTTGTACGCCTAAGAGTGCTTGAAACAATTCCGATACACACATCAACCCTCACAGAAACATGGGCTCTAATATTAAACCATCATATTTATGAAGCAGATGCTTTACAAATAACTACCTGCATGCAAAGCCAAAGCAACGCTCTCGTGAGCAGCGACAAAAGGCTTGTACAAATAAGCAGAAAAACAGGATTAGAGGCATTTCACATAGTTAACGATGAAGAAAAAATAAAACGCCCTCCTTAAGCGGTAAACACAATTTATTGCCAGAATGCCATTCGCCAAATCATTCTTCACCAATTGTTTCCATGCTTCCATCTTACTCCTAATTATTTCAACCCTTTCCGAATGTTTGCGCCTATCATCTTCGTTTATTATTAGACCTCAAACTAAATGCAAAATTTGGAGCAGCACACCTTTACGTACCGAATGGATATTGAATGTCGTTTGATTTTAAAAACATGACTTCGAAGCGTGCTTTTGAACGCCTTAAAAGCAAGTTGGAAATTTTCCTTTTAGCATTTTAGGCACTTTGCTGTCTGCTTCTTCATTCATTCTTTAGCACTTCACTTTTGTTAATTTAGATATTTGTAAATGATTAAAAGGTTTGAGGAACTGGAGCGTGTTAGTTGCTGTGGTGCAGTTTTCATTTGAATTTCATTTATTTGAAAAGCCTCTAAAGGAATGTTACGACGTAATAGTTTTACAGTCTCTATGCGCGCATTTCTTTTCTCCTTCACTCTGTGATTTATAAGCTTAAAGGTGAAAGTTCCTTTAAAGCATATTTTAAACTTGAAGTCTTTTGTTATAGTTATAGTATCTCTGTTAGTTTGAGCACTTGGAATTTTGGGTTTTTTGTGGTTACAATTTCTTGGAGGTTTTTGTTTTCTTTTATGTTTTGTATGTCGTTGTCTTCTGTTATTAGGGCGTCGCAGTTGTTTATGGCGGATGAGAGGATGAGGCAGTCTATAAAGTCGCTGAGTATGTTTCTAAGTTTGAAGGCTGTGTGTAGGATTGTGCTTTCATGTATTGGGAGGATTTTTATTGTTTCATTGTATATTAGGGCTCTGATGCCTTTGGAAATTCTTTCAGGCGGTATTAATCCTGAGGCGGCGTATTTGGCGCCTTTTGCCGCGAGTTCGAATATGGTTATGTCGCTTATGAAATTTTGGTGTTCTTTACGCATTAATTTGGTTGGAGCGTCTTTCGGTAAATTTTTGACGGAAATGCCTATTATGGGCAGGAAATACGTGGTGTCTAACAGCAGCTTCAAGTTTCAGCCTTCTGGGACAGTTCTTTTCTAAATTTATGGAACATTTCTAGGTTTACTTCAACGAAGGTGGGTTCATTCAAAATTTCTTCGATGCTTGGCACGGGCTCAACTATAAGTCTTCCATCTTCAACTTTATATATCACCCTTGTATAAGCCTTAAGGCCTAGTTTTTCCCTTATTTCTTTCGGAGGAAAAAGCTCTCCCTTCGAGCCAACTCGACTTTTTTGCATTTTTCTGATTCACCGAATAAATCCGTATCTTACGATCTAATAAATGTTGCGATATGCTTATGTGCACGTGTCTTTGTGACGTTTGACTTTTTCGTTTCTTGCCACGAAGCGCATAGCCCAGAAGGGCATTATCCCTGCAAGTATGGTGAAGTAGGCTAACACATCGTTAACGTTAAACCCTACGCCCTACTCTTGCGGGCCCAATAAGAATATTACATTGACAAGACAGAAATTCCTGCTTTAAGTAAAACCGCATTAGAAGCATTAGCATGTGGTCTGAAGGTTATCCGTTGGGACGGAAGGTTAGTTAAAGGATTACCAATAGAACATAGACCCGAAAATGTTGTTAGGAAAATTTGGAAAATATATCAAAGTTAAACCGAAATAGCGTAATATTTAATGGAAAAACCTAAAAACACGTATTTAATATTTTGTTTCTAAATGAGAGGAAGCAAATGTCAATTTTGAGCGATGAAGATATCCATCAAATTAACGAACTGCTTAAAAAAGATATCTCTGGCTGGTTTAAATCCCGCGATGGAGGCCCATATCTGCAAGAGTTTCAAAAGAAATTTGCAGAGTTTCTAGGAGCCAAATATGCTTTTGCAGTTTCTTCAGGTTCTGCATCTATTTACGTCGCTTTAAAAGCTGTTGGGGTCGGTGAAAATGATTTTGTAGCTGTTCCGGCATATACGCATGTAGGCTCTGTAGCGCCGATTTTATTAGCCGGAGCTAAACCACTATTCATTGATGTTAATAAATATGGTAATATGGATCCAGAAGATTTACGTAAAGTTGTTTCTGTAATGAAAGTTAAAGCGGTGATAGTAGTTCATCAACTCGGAATGCCGTGCAACATGGACGAAATTAAAGAAGCGTCAGAAAATGCATTCATTATTGAGGATGCCTCTCACGCATTAGGCGCCGAGTATAAAGGGAAAAAAGTTGGCGTGCTAGGGGACATAGGTTGTTTTAGTATAGGTGGAGGTCGAACTAAAACCATTGGAACCGGAGAAGGAGGAATGATAGTTGTTAACGACGATCATCTGGCTGAGAAATGCAAAAACATAAGGAATCATGGAGATCGAGTGACAGATTGTGATTATCTATGTTTCAACTTTAGAATGTCAGAATTAAATGCATTGATCGGGCTTCTTCAGATGAAAAAGCTTCAATTTTTAATAGAATGGCAAGTTAAAAACGCAGAATATTTAATTGAAAATCTACCAGAATATTTAGAAGTTCCAAAACCACCTCCTTATGTTAAAAATGTTCATTACATTATCGGATGCCACTTTTCCACGGAAAAAACTGGAATGTCCCGTGACGCTTTTCTTGACAAAGTTAAAGAAAAAGGTTATGAAGGTGGCTTACCAAGAAAGAATGTTGGAAAAGGATACGAAAAGCTAGTTTCGGATGTAAAATTTTATGCGCGTTTTCGCAGAGCATTGCCTATGTCTGAATATCTCGTGCGTAATACTATTTGGATAGATTGGCATAGATACCCAAGAACCAAGGATGAAATAGATGAATTGTTGAAGGTTTTCAAGGAGATTTGCTAATGATAATAATAGGAGATGGAAGCAGAATTTACCCGACCGCTAAAATTGTTGAGGAAGGACGTGAGATCATAATTGGGCGAAATTGTTTTATTGGTGATTTTGCTTTCGTAGCTGCTAGAAAGCTTGTTATGGAAGATGGTTCTCAAATAAACCCTCATGCAATAATAAGTGGAGGTGGGGAAGTATATCTTGGAAAGTTTTCGGTTATAGGCTTTAACGCTGTGCTTATTCCTGCAACTGATAGCCCCGCTGCAAAGTATATGTGTGAGTCAAAACCTGAAGAAGAGCGGCAAATTATTCGTGGAAGCATTAGAATCGGGGAAGGAGCTTATATAGGGTCTGGGGCGGTCATATGTGTAAGCAAAAAATCACCTAATATTGAAATAGGGGATTATGCTGTGATTGGAGCCTTAAGTTATATAGATAAATCCATACCGCCGAATACTATTGTTCATCCACTTATAAAGTACCAAACAAAGATTAGGAGAATAGCATGAAGTGATGTACAAAAGATTTCTGGTGGCGGGAGGAGCTGGATTTATCGGGAGTCATATTGTTGATGCGCTAGTTAGGCGTAATGCTGAGAAAGTTATAGTGATCGATAATATGTTTTTAGGTAAAATGGAGAACCTTAGATGGGCGCTGAGAAATGGAAATGTTACCGTGTACAAGGAAGATGCGCGATATATAACAGCATTGGAAAACATAATTGAACGTGAAAAACCCGAAGTGGTATTCAATTTGGCAGTCAAATGTTTACCCTATGGATTTGTGGATCCGGAAGGCTCTTTTATGACCGGAGTTGAAATAGCACAAAATTTAGTGAATCTGTTACGGAAAAAACGATACGAACGGCTTTTACATTTTTCAAGTTCTGAGGCCTACGGGAGCGCGATTAAAGTTCCGATGAATGAGGAGCACCCGTTAAATCCAACGACACCCTACGGCGCAGGAAAAGCGGCAGCAGATCTTTTGCTACTCTCGTATCATAAACTATTCAATTTAGAGATTAGCATAATTCGCCCCTTTAACGTGTATGGTGGTCGTCAAAACATGGAAGCTTACGCAGCAGTGATTCCGACAACCATTTGGAGAATACTTCAAGGTGAAACCCCATTCATAGAAGGAGATGGACTTCAAACCCGTGATTTTACTTATGTGCAAGATGTTGTCGATGCCGCTTTAGACCTCTTGGAATGCGATGAAGCGTTGGGGAGAGTTGTAAATATAGGTCAGGGGAAAGAGACAACTATTAGAGATGTTATATCGATGATTTGTAAGGAAATGGATTTTCCCTTCGAAAAAGTAGAATATAGACCACCCCGCCCCGCCGATGTTAGAAGGCTTTGTGCTGACATCACCTTAGCAAAGGAGCTGATCAACTATGCCCCTAAGATAAGTTTCGAGAAAGGCATCAAACTAACGATTGAGTGGTTCAAGGAAAAAAACGAAAGTATAAAGAGAATAACGAATCTAGAAGATAAAGCTGGAATATTATGAGAGATTCGCGTGTTTTATCATAGCTTTTTCGGACAACTTTTTGAAAGCGACATTTCAAATTAAATCAAAGTGAAGAATAGTTGCAGAGATTTTAGTTCTTTATCTTATTATTAAGTCCTTTCCTATTTTACGTGCGTGCATTTTTCATGAAAAATCAAGGGAATTAGGTTGGTTTATCAACAGAATAAAGCCATCCAGTTTTCAAACGACGATTCAGAGTTCTCTAGCTCTTTAACTTCCTATAGATTTCTTTCATTCGATTGGCAATTCTGTACGGATCATGGTTTTCCTTTAAATAAGCATACTGCTTTTCCCATAAGTTAGATGTTGCGTTGATTATAGCCTCTGCAACTTTTTCCTCCGTGTTCACGTCTTTTAATGGAAAGTCCTTGTATTCCGGGTATTTTGATGAAACAAAGGTGATGGCAGGTCTTCCGCAGGCTATTGCCTCTAATGTAACCATGCCGGGCGAGCCCACCTTAAACTGGTCCACAACCACATGTGAACTCCAGTAGTATTCACTTATTTTTTCGTGAGGCACCTCTTTTAGCGCGTGTAAAGTTAAGCCAAGGGATTTTGCCAACTCAACAGTTCTATCAAAATCTTTGCCGTAACGGATTATTGAAACATCAACTTTATCTTTAATCTTGCTTAGGGCCTTCACTGCTATGTCCGTACCTTTAACGTTCCAGTTGGAGTTGCTCGCAATCAGCACTTTTAACTTTCCGTTATAGTCAGGCATCGGCTTAGGATAGAAGATTTGCGTATCAACAGGGGTGGGGAGGTACTCCGCGTCTTCACCGTACTGCTTTGCCAGTTCAAGTATATCCGGCGTGCTCACTAATACTTTGTTACAATGCCTAAGGTTGTGGCGAACTATCCGTTTCCAAAGAAAATGTTTTAATCCGGCTCTTAAGTCGCTGCCGAGCGCATATCCTATTAAAGGCTTTTTACCCAATTTTGAGGCAATATAGCAGTCTTGCAAGAGATAGTTAACATGATACACGTCACCCTTTGATCTAAAAATTTTGTATGCTATTCCAAAGGTCTTACTCCAAAGGCCCCTGCTCCTCTTGACATGAAATTTCTCAATATCCATTGGTAGAAACTTTAAAATCGTTTCACCAACATGGGCGCAATCATTGATCATCACGAGCTTCATGGGTTAAACCTCCAAAATCTATGTTTCCACCAAATTGCGTGCGAGAACATCTCGGGCAGGTGATAAAACTGGGCGTTCATAGTAAATCCTATGTTTTCTATGGTAGAGATTATTAACTGTATCTAGCTGGTCTAAAACTATCGCGTAGATTTTGTTAAGTAATGAAATGCTTTTGTTCAACACTAAACCTTTGACCATAAGAACTTCTCCATTGGTTTTCATTTTGCTCTATTTCTTTGGTTCAAATATTGATTATTTACATCGATTGTGTTAAAAAGTGTCTAAATATAAAAATTTTGTAACTTATTTTGTGATGTCTAGTCAAACATCTTGAGTAGGTCATCATGATTTATTAGATTGTCAACTTTGAAGTTTATTTTGCAAGAGGAATTTCTTTATGTCTTCCGCGCACATCTCAAATGCTAACATATAACCAGGTCTTTGCATAAAATCTCTGTAGGTCGAGGGCTCATAAAGTGATGGTGAAGTCTGTACGTCAGCGATTTAAAACTCCATCTGGATAACGTTTTAAAGCGTAGCGATTTTACTTGGTTTTTCTTTTATGAGGGTAAGGAATTCTAAATAGTAATATAGGTTATAGGGCATGTGGTCAACATGCCATACAACGTTTGTTCCTTTTTCGGGCATAACTTTCTCGTTTAACATAACATAATGTCTATCATAATTCATATAAGTTCTAGCATAATCCACTATTCTATCCCATGCACCACGTGCCCTCCACTCGTTAAACCCTTTTCTAGGCTCTTTTAAATGCCAATGATTAACCACCTGAAAACCTAACCGTTCTATTTCTTCTTTTAATGTTGGAAACGTTTTATTTACCTCCTCTCTAAAGGCGAAGACAGCGTCAACACCCAACATCTTATCTAACAAAGCCAAAGCCTTTGCTAGGCTGTACTTTTCATACATTAACCATCTCGGGATTTTATTTCTTATGCGTTGAGACCAACCGAATAAGGCATAAACTATCAGCCAGAAAGCTCTTCGAAAACACGTCCGCCTAGTATAGAGTGGATCATCAAAATCATGAACAATCAGCACTTCCAATACCTACTCCTCCCGTAAGTCAATTATAACACACCATTCAGTTGTACAATGTATTCTTTTAAGCTTTTTATCGAAACCAAATTTTTTAAAAATAGCATAAAGGTAGCGGTTCCATGACAATAAATAGAAAGGATGAGTTGTCCCAAAAGGAACTATCCTCACTTTTTTAAAATCCCTTAACAGTTTAAAAAGCTCCTTTCTACTGAATCTTCTAAAACGATAGAGCTTATCCCTTATGCTCCGAATCTTGACCGTAGGAATTTCCCAAAGATTTGTTTTGTTATGAACAAAAAATAAAGCAAGTTTTCTTGTAATTCTAACCTGTTCCCTAACTATTTTTAGCACATCCTTATTGTTGAAGTATATCAACAATCCAGAGTGGAAACTGACATCAACCGACTTATCCTTAAAAGGTAGGCTAATTGCAGACGCAACTATACGATGGCATTTGGGATAAATGCCTTTTGTCTTCACAAGCACTTTTTTGTTAATGTCAAGACCAAAGACTTCAAATTTTTGAGACAAATAGCCACCATCCCGTAAAGATCCGCAGCCAAGTTCAATAATAGTCTTGACTTCAGCTCCAAGTGCTTCAATTAATTTCTCAACGTTTTTTGCCCTTTTAGGTTCAGACTGAATGTAACGGTTAAGATATTTATCCCAAATTAAGCTCCAATCGTCACTTTTTAGCTGGTACGCCATAGGGATACCCTAGTATAAATTGCTTTTTTAACCGCTTTTTCGCTTTATAAATACGTTGAAAATTTCGGAAGACCCTAAAAACGTGTGCTGGTAAATCGTCTGGATGGATATCAACAATATTTTTTTCAAAGAAGCATTTTATGAACTCCATGTTTGGTTTTGATAGAAAATTAAGGAAGTCTTCCAAAAGCCAGCGGAATCGTACACCTACCGGATATTTTGGCTGTTCTATTTCATCTTTATACATTTTTAAAAGAAGAAGGGGGAAGTTTACTCCGCAAGCAATTGCCAACTCTAAACTGGCCCAAAACTTTGGATTAATCTCCATAAAATACAATCGTCCCTTTGAGTTAATTTTAAACTCAACCATCGCAACGCCATGCCATTTCAAGTCTTCAAGAAGTTTTTGGCAGCGATTCTTTATTTCAGCATCATACGTACTAATCGCGTAGGTTGCTGAGCCACCAGTTATTGGATACTCCCGAATTTCTCGATACATAAAAAAGACTTTTAACTTACCCTCCTTAAAGAGCCCTGCAAAAGAGTAGTTTTCTTCACCGTCGATATATTCGGTTACAAAAAATGGAATTTTTTTGAAACAAAGAATTTTTTGGCTTCCTCAAATTCCTTTTTGTTATTGACAAACCTTAAATTTCCTCTACCGCTTACTGGTCTCAACACAACAGGGAAGCAATCTGGAGTATCCAGAATTTTAGGGACTTTAAATCCAACTTTACGAGCTCTATCATGCATTTCAACTTTATTTCTGGCAATACGCATACTTTCAATATCGGCAACCGGAACCAATGCATCGATTTTCTCCTTGAGTAAAGAAGCAAAAAAACAGCAAGTATCACCCACCGGAATAAGTGTATCAATCTTTGCATTATGTATATATTTATTGATAGACAATGCAAAACTTTCTGGAGATTTAAGACTGTAAAGCATTCTCCCACTTACAAATCTAGAATAAAAACAGCAAGCCCTGTGCCCCTCTGAACCCACATGAACTTCATAATCCCCACTAATGGCCCTTATCAGCGCTAAAGTATGACGATACTCACCGTCAGTTACTAAAACCTTACCTTGCATGGCATCGCCTTTCTAAATTGAATTAAGCATCTCAAAGTTAAAAGTTTAGGAAAATTAATGTAATACAGGTAATAGCTTATCCGATTCTGTTTTCCGAAGTATATAGCAACTATAGGTAAGAACTACAAGAACAGCAACGCAAATATAGAAAACAAAGAATCTTTAGCCCAAGACACCTTTTAATAACCTCTCTAAATTTTCCACTCTTTTCTTAATTTTTTCCACGTCACCTCTAATTTCTTCGTCCATAATCTCCTTTTTTCTCTTCTCGTTAGATTTTAAAATTAAACGAAGGAACTCCGAATCATAAGCTTTCAAAAGCAACTTAGCATTAGGAATGATGCAATGCCCACCAATAACACCTGGAAACATAACAGGCCTATCCAGTCTCGCAAGGTGCGTGTCTTCTATAAAATCCACTAAGCTGTCAAAATCAGCTCCAAAATACCTACTAATCCTATGCATTTCTTGGAAACACACAATCATCCAAGCCCTATAAGTGGTTTCAAAAAGCTTAGCCAACTCCGTTTCTATGCAACCCCTCACAACCTTGGTTTTCAACCCAAGCTTCTCAAAATGCTCTTTGGCTTTTTCCGCTGACTCCTCATTTACACCGCCAACATACTTTGTCCAACGCTTCAACTCCCACTTCATATAATCCACGCCTTTGTGAACACCCCGCACAGGTGAATGCGCCACAAGACATGAGCTGCCAATACGCTTATAGATTTCCGCGGTTGTTCCCGGCGCAACAGTGCTATCAACGATTACAAGTTTAGGCTTAAAACGCCCCACATAACCCACAACGCTGTTCACAAAATCCTCTTTATCAACACATGGAATGCAAACATGCATAACGTCCACTGTGTAAGGCAAAACATCCTCAGACTGCCCGGCATCCCGCATTTTATTCGCATCCAAGTCAAAACCGTAAACCTCAAAGTTTCCACTCTCCTTTAAAAGCTCGAATAACGGGCGGCCAACCTCGCCCAAGCCCACAACCAAAACCTTCTCTTTAGCCATACCGAACCAACCTTTACCAGAAAGACAAACTAGAATCGTCAAAGTATTTAAACCTCACATCATATAACACCAGAAGAGGATCAAACAATGTCCAAGCCTAAGACGGGAAAAGGAGTTATAATAGGTAAAAATGTCCAATTCGGCAAGGACGTTGTAATCTGGAACTACGTTGTTATAGGCGACAATACAAGTGTAGGCGATGGAACCCGAATAGGAAGCTTCTGTGACATAGGTAGAAATGTAATAATAGGCAAGAATTGCATAATACAGGCCCACGTCACAATATCCAATGAATGCCAAGTCGGCGACAACGTTTTCATAGGGCCAAACACGAGCCTTTTAAATGATAAATTTCCTCATAGCAAATGCCTAACCCCATCCATAATAAAGGACAACGTCGTAATAGGCGGATGCGTAACAATACTCCCAAACGTCACAGTATACGAAAACTCCGTAATAGCCGCAGGAAGTGTAGTAACAAAAGATGTGCCGCCAAACACGGTAGTTAAGGGGATACCGGCAAAACTGATGATGACAAAACAAGAATATGAGAATAAAAGAAAAGCATTTATTGAAACAAAGAAAAAATTAAACCTCTAAGTTTTCCTTTTGTCCAAATGCCTGGTTATTAACTCCTTTACCCCTCCTACAACAAATTATGTTCTAATTTCTAATTAATAAAAGCGTATACGAAATACTATTTATATTATCAGATGATGAAGACGAAGACCATAGCGGTTAAAGTAGACGAAGAACTTCGTGAGCGCATGAAGAAGTTAAGGCATGTCAACTGGAGCGAGGTTATAAGAGAATATCTATTAGAAAGAAAATTGAGGAGGAAGACGGCCGCAACATAGCAGAGGCTGTTTTACTCAGCGAAAGACTCAGAAAGCTGCTTCAGAGGGATAATTCAAAGGTGATTAAGGAATGGCGCCTGAAAAGGTGGTTTTAGATGCCAGTGTAATAGCAAAACGGTATCTTGAGGAAAAATATAACGAGTAAGTACTAAAGCTCCGAGACGAATATATCTCAGGAAGAATAGCCACAGTGGTTCAACATGCTTGAGCATGAGTGCTAAACGCTCTAAAATACGGTGAAGTATACTCGGAAAAAGAACTTGCAGACATCATCGTTCATTAAACAAGTGTGGTTTTGAGTATTGGAAACTTAGGATCAATTAAAAGATGAAATCATAAAATAGCATGTAAATATAACATAATAGTGTAGGATACAAGCTACTTGAGCATTAGCTAATCTCCTAAAAGCCCTATTCTACACAGCTGACGAATAACTGTTAAGTAGAGTTGCTTAAATAAAAATAGCCAAGTATATGAAAACATGGCAGCGGAACAAAGTAATACCACCCAAAACATGTTATTAACTACGGATTTCCTTAACAATGCTGACTATTACATCAACAGGATTTTCAAGCCTAGTCAACAAATTGCCCACATCTGCCCTACAGCCTAAAACCCTTTCAGCTAACCCCAAAACAGACGCTAATTCTGTTTTAAAAATTGGAAAGCCCCTTTCAGCCAAATAATTATTAACATGCTGTTCTTGGAACACGTTAACTACTATGGCGGGTGTTCCCTGCAGTGCAGCCTCCCTTGTTATGGTTCCGCCAGCTCCAACGAAAAGGTCTGCTTGTGCCACCAAACTTGCGGAGTCCACAAAACCCTCGGGAACAATCAAACCTTTAATGGGTCTATGGCGATATCTAGGGAGAAAAACAACATTCCCTAAACGTGTCAATTTTTTCGCAAGTGTAACAGAAGAAAAACTCTTTTCGGTATAAACAGCTTTCTCCTCTAATTCCCTCACGACAATAAGCGGCCTTCCAAAATCATATTTCACCAGAGGCTTAAAACCCTTAATCCATGCAACCTCGTCCACCCCATCAAACTGGACCATATTACCCTTAACATTATATCTTTGCAACGTCTCTTTTGGGATTGCTTTAGAAGCAACGATATAATTTGCAAGGGGTAAAGTAAGCCTATGCACAGCATCAGCATAGGGCGTATCAACCGTTGTTATCGTCGGAACAGCTAAACCAAAAGCCGTACGCATCTGATCCACAGAACCATGTGAAATGGCAGCATCTGGAACAGCCTCTCCAAAAATCTTGGAAAAAGCCAATTGACGCCGGAGGCTTTCCCTAAGTCTGGTCAACAATGATTTTGGGTTATATTTTCCTACAACAATGAAGTTTTCGTTTAAAAGTCTTGCAAGGGGCACGGTATCTGGATGTTTACGGGTGGTCAATATAACCTCATATCCAAGCTCTCTAAGCCTTTTCGCTATGGCAACACCATACCGCACATGTTTACCAGTACAAGCATCATACCATACTCGCATCATTCACACCAACGGTACATTTCGCCGATAATTCGGCCGTCTTTTACAAGTTTTGCCGGTGCGTCTATGTGGCGTATCCAATAAATGTTTTCCGGTAGGATGTTGTATTTTGGCATTTCTGGGATGTTTTCCTTAAAGGCAAGTTTCAAATATAAGTATGGAATGTTCGCATAGTAATCTCCACGTATAACCTTACTGGCGTAGGAGAAGAAGTAGGATGTTGTGAACATTCTGGCAGCATTAATCTCTGTAACACATGGAACGCCCTCCGGGTTCTCTTTTAGGTCCACGCATGCAATTCCATTGAAATTCGGGTCTATCGCGAGGACGGCTTCTGTGGCGATTCT
>Ga0065718_1000786_pt1 | contig 14321 bp, 16 predicted proteins | sample GBSCel77sediment_2_FD_59105 | JGI IMG/M metagenome (GOLD analysis project Ga0065718, IMG submission 59105) | Hot spring sediment microbial communities from Great Boiling Spring, Nevada - cellulolytic enrichment CS 77C v3 (version 3) | ecosystem: Environmental > Aquatic > Thermal springs > Hot...
ATTCGGACAGGTGTTTTAGTCACCTGGGGTCCGATTTTCTCAACTGCGGCCTTGGTGACTTTTCCCAAAAGCAAACCAACCACTACCACACAAAGAATCCCAAGAATGGCAACCGTGATGGCAGCGATAATCAAAAGCCTCTTAACCAGTTTCATATGCGGATATTTCACAGAGATACATTCGTTGTCAACATTCTCTCGCCTAAACGGTCATGTCACCAGTCGTCCAACCAATGTGGTTATGCCCACGGCTAGTGACCCTAGCGAATCGCCAGCAATTAGCCCCCCACCTATGAGCGAGACTGAACTCATATCTCGAGGTAATGCACTATTCATTTGACTCTTATTCTGCATCACCTTTCTACTAAGGTCGGGGATTATTCCGCCTAGCGCCCACCACAATGTGGTAGGCAAATCCACAAAGCCACCGAAACTTGAAGCGTAGGGACTAGGAATTACGAACACATGCAAAACGAAATCCATCTTTTTACCCCAAGAAGATTCCTGGAGCCATTTCTGGTACAAACCCCACTTAAAAATCGATTTCCGCAAAATCTCAGTAACAAGTCCAATTGCCACCCCAATTGCGAGGGCTTTTATTACATGAGGTTGCTGTGAGGTTATCCCACGGATTGCACCCACAATCTTGTAGGTCATTGCACTTTGCCATCGTTCTGCGTCAGGCACATGCTGGGTGAGCTGATCGATCTTAAGAACTGGGTACGCGCCCATGAAAACTCGTGCCAGTACAACTGCTAGCACAGCACCCATTAAAATGCCACCTACCTGATATCTAAACTGGATGACGCGGTTAGTGCCCAAACGCCAACCAGTAGAGCGATCTTGCTGCATGTCGCCACCAACTGCACACGCAATCAAAAGGATTGATGCACAAGTAAGCGCGGTCACAGGATCACGTAATCCAAGTGCTGCTAGAATGAAGACTGTAAGCACAAACGCACTTGATATGGGATTGCTGTCTGAAATACCGAGCGAAATCCCATTCACGAGGATAAACACGAACACTAAACCCACACTCAACGCCAAATATAAAATCGGTTCCCCAAAAATCAGATGCCCAGCCAGCACCGTGGCAACCGCCCAAAAAATCACCCATACTACCAGCTGGATCATATTGACCCGTTTCCAATCGGGTTGCTCTTGGGGTGGTACTCCAGCCATGTGCAATCGTTGGCACCATTGCCACATAATCAGACTGATATCCACAATCGCAGCCCCAAGGATCATGCCCAACCCTATAACTAAAACCAATCTTCCGGAATGGTGCGTTTGTCTCTAACCAACCTATGGTTACAAGGTAGGGTTTCAAAAAATGGCCAATTAACGCCATAATCAATCCAGGCAAGGCAATTCGTGTACCGACGATCATTCCAGCGCCAATTGTGGCAGCCGAAAGCTGAGTTGCCCCTAACCAAGGTAATTTGAATGTGCTCAAGTTCGCCACAAATCCAGCCAGCATCCCACCACCCAAACGAGCGATCGACCGGCTAAGTAGTTGAGGATCGGTCAAAAGCCCGGAGAATGTTTGCTACAGCAAAACCCGACGGATAAGCCAACTGCATTCGATCCACAAGTAGAGGGGTGTATAACATTCCCACGCCAACCCCTAGCATTCCAATACACGTAAAGTACGCGATGTATTGCCACGCGGGCAACTCAGGTAACCCTAACCAAGCCCGTGCTTGGATCAACACCGCCATCCCACACATACTGGCCACTGAGGCAGCCATCGTTTGAATATAATTGGCTCCGTGCTTGCCTTCCGAACCGTATGGGAGCGTAACTGCACTTCCCAGTATTCCGGCCAATACCTGCCCACCCACGAAAAACCCTATCGAAAAGTTCATGAACGCCGCTGAAACACCACCGAGTGGGCCCAGAACAAGCACAGCCACCGTGCTTAACAAAACGTGATAGCCTATACTACCCACCGGGGGTATAAAACCCGGCCTTATTTTTGTGCGGATTTCGGAGCTTAAACCGGTTTTTGCATCTCCCTCCATATCTCCTTAGCGACTCTCAAAATACACTTCATCACCAATCCTCCAACGCTTTATCATTGGGCGCGTCTTGAACCCGACCGAATACACTGTTAAGAATGAGCTGCTTCATTTTCCATAGTAGAGACATTACTGTGGCCAATGGAGTAAGCACGAAAATCACTACACCTGCCAAAAAAACAGGGTGGGAAGTGTCTAACACCGCGTCTAGATATTCCTGTGGCAAGAGCTTAAAAATACCTCCTACTACGTGACTCAGTAGCACTGCTATGGACGTTATTGCTGATATACGGACATAGGACCCCAGCCGGCGTGCATCTAATAAGAGAATTGGTTCACCCAACGCAAATGCTAATTGCTGAATCAAATAGCTCATCACAAAAAGCATTGCAAAACCTGTTACACACAAAACAATCACCATGCTGGAAAAGAACAGGTTTTCGGGAACCCGATGCCACCAGTACAAAAAGGGGGCCAATCCTACCATAATCAACCCTAGTAATAAGGCTCGGTCCACCTGTCTGCGCCAGACGAGGTCTCCTCCTACTGCAGAACCTACCTGAATAAAACCATAGCAGATCAACATGGGTGGTATGGCGGGACCTATAACCCCCAAATGTCCAAACCCAGCTGTGGTAGCCACCGCAGCAAATATAACCACGCAAAGTGGTAACCCCCAAAACAAAAAAGTCAACCCCCGCACCAGATCCCGAAGTACCGATGGCGGCGCATTGTCTAATAATCGTCCTTGCATTTTAGTGCGACTCAGATTGTGCCACACATAAAACCAATATGCCATCTTTGGTTTTTCGGACCGTCTTGAAGAAATTTTAATCCTACCGAACACACCACCCACCAAATGTGCTGGTCTGGGAGATCAAGATTGAATATCGGGTCCTGGCACGACTTTCTGGCTGGCACTTGCTCTTCGGAAGCGCAAACCTTTCCTTCAAAGGGAAGTCCAAAGTGGAAGTTGGCCCCCTATTAAGCCGCTAAGCCCCTTCAACGCAAATTGTTTCGCACTAGGCTTTTATAGCACCTTTACTACAAAACAAAAACTGTCCCTCACACGCACTCTTTCTGCCGAAGTATAACGTGTTCTCCCGACCCGCTTTTTAGGGAAGAATACTCACCATTTTAATAGCAAAAAGCCGCTGCCCTCCTAAAAATCATGAGCTCCCCTTCTAAGGCAGCAAAATCACAGCTATTGCTGGCGCCGGAACGCAAACAAAGCCCCTAATACAACCGTGATCATAGCCAAAGAAGTAGGCTCAGGAATCTGAAGGAGTTTCACATCATTCATGTAAAAGTAATCCGGCGCGCCTCCACCATTGTTACTGGCAAAGATGAGTTCGAGGTAGCTGGGATTCTCAGAAATTTGCGAAAGATAGCTTGAATAATTTATCACCACGGTTTGTGTACGTGCCGGTGCCCCCTCCCAAAAATAGAAGTTTGGCATTCCGTCCTGTCCATTGTTGTAAGTCCATCCGGTCGCCGTGGCAAGCGACCAAGGGATTTGCGTCCCCCCAAGCCGTCAGCATTTAAATAGACTGCGTAGATTTGCGAGTAACCGCTGGTAGAACCTGTTTCAGCTGCAGCTGGCACAGAAAATGCGAAACTCAACAGCTGATTACTCATAAACGCCTCCATTAGTGGAGGGTTATTATGCAAATTCAGGCGTAAGTTTTGATTCCAGCCCGCCTGAGTAATTTTCAAACTCACTGCGTACCCAGGCACCACATTCTGGGCAAAGCTATATTTCCCTGCATTCTCTGGGGCTGTTATCGACAGGCCATTACCGTGGTCTATCCAACCCTCATCGGTCATATTTTGCCAGCTTCCAATTACCACTTCTGCCTTACCGGGAAAGCCGGTGCTGAGTACCAAAGAAAATGACAATATCCATACTGCCACTGAGTTTGTGTGTTTCATAGCGGGAGAACTTCGAAGGTTATCTTCATTTCTGGCGAATTCTTAACCAATACTTGTCACAAAGATCATCCCTCTCAATGGGTAAAAAAGGCGCGGAACGCCCGATCAGAAATTAAAACTTGCGCGCGCCTAAAAATTAAGGTTACTAATTGAATGACTGCTCGATCTTAGGGTAACCAGCGTGCCAGAGTAGCTCAGCGGTAGAGCAGGGGACTCATAAGCCCTTGGTCGGGGGTTCAAATCCCTCCTCTGGCACTATTTCTTTAGCCTGAGGGTCTAAAAAATTTTAAGCGGTGGCCTGGCCAGGTGTGTGAAGGTACCCTTTCGATTGCAAAATTGGTTTTAATATTTCCCAAACGGTACGCGCGATGGATGCGGCATCCGCAGTTGCATCTATCAATTTGATCCGGTGTGGTTCGGCTTCAGCCAATTTTTTATAACCTTCCGCCACCCGTTCAAAAAACGACTTGTCGGCCTCTTCGATGCGATCTCGAATGATAGGTAACGTAGCTTGACGCGCGGCGCGTCGCTGATAACTGACTTCGAGGGGTACCATGAGTAAGAAGGTTATGTCAGGGGTTGTATCTCCTACTGCGAAATTAATGATCCACCGGACGGTGTCTAAATCTATACCGCGTCCAAACCCCTGATACGCAAGCGAGGAGTCGTAAAACCTATCACTTATAACAACCCGGCCAGCCGCCAAAGCAGGACGAATTACTTCACGCACAAGCTGTGCCCTGCTCGCATTTAACAACAGAAGTTCCGTTTCTGGGGTCATCGCGTGGTTTGCCTGGCTATGTTTGAGAGTGTGCCTTATTTCTTCCCCCAGCGGCGTACCACCTGGCTCACGTACAACCACCACAGGAATGCCCAATCTCTGTAGACGATCGGCCAACATCGCAATCTGTGTAGTTTTNCCACTGCATTCAGTGCCCTCAAATGTAATGAACAGCCCACTCATATTCNTCCGTTACAACTCAGACCATTTACCAAATGNTGTATTCCCAACCCCTTCTAAATTTTTTTTAGCCTTGGACCCTTNGGCGTATCTTCCACCCACCAACCCATTGTTCTNAGTTGCTCNCGAATTTGATCAGCGCGGGCAAAATCACGAGCTTTTCTAGCCGACTCACGTTGTTGTACCAGGTCTAACACTTCTGGGGGCGCCTCAGCTGGATGGGCTTCGGGTAAACCTAAAACGGCGTTGACACATATCCATCCAGCCATTGCATTTGCCGCCTCGGTTGGATCAAGCCTACCCATCGCATGCATTCGATTGATTTTCCTCACCCACTCAAATACGCTGGCCCAAGCCTTGCTGATATTTAAGTCATCATCCATTGCTTCTTTAAATTGCGTTACTAACTCACGTCCACATCCTGACACAGGTTCTTCAGGGACAGAACACTTTGATCCTGAAAGCACAACTTGAAGTTTTTCAAGCACTTCATCTAAACGTTGCAATGCGTTACGGGCAGCCTGAAGACCCTGGATAGTAAAGTTTAGCGGCTCTCTGTAATGTGCGCCAAGCAGTGCGAATCGGACTTCCCGCCCTGTAAACCCTTTCGCAACTAAATCCCGCAAAGTGTAAAAATTCCCCAATGACTTGCTCATCTTTTGTCCATCCACTAATAAATGCGCACCGTGTAACCAGTATTTCACGAAACCTGGCCCAGGGAGGCGCCCATTCTGCAAGCGGAGTGCTTCACTCTGGGCGATTTCGTTCTCGTGATGTGGAAAAATGAGATCCTCGCCACCAAGGTGAAGATCGAAACTAGGGCCTAAGCATTTTGAACTCATTACACTACATTCAATGTGCCAGCCAGGGCGCCCACGTCCCCAAGGACTATCCCAATAAACTTCCCCGTCCTCTGGATCATACGCCTTCCACAGAGCAAAATCTGCCGCTGATTCCTTAGCATACTCATCTGCTCTGATGCGAGATTCGAATTTTTCGTCACCTGGATCAAGCTTAACCAAGCGGCCGTATGAGCCACCAAGTTCCTGGTAACGCCGGATGCTAAAGTATACTGAGCCATCAGGAGCCTGGTACGCCACTCCTTTTTCAATGAGCTTTTGAATGTGCGCAATGATATCGGGGATGTGTTCAGTGGCCCGGGGAGTGTAATGTGGCCTCTTGCAATTCAAGGTACTGAAATCCTCAAAAAATGCTGCTTCGTACTTCCCAGTGTACTCCTTAAGTGTCGTGCCCGTTTCACGAACCCTTCGAATTATTTTGTCCTCTACATCAGTAATATTCATCACGTGTTTCACTTCGTAACCCAAAAACTCCAAATACCGCCTCACCAGGTCAGCAAAAACAAATGTCCGCCAATTACCAATGTGGGCGTAGTCATATACTGTAGGACCGCAACAATACATACCAACCCGTTTGCCAGCCGGATCAAGTGGCACAAACGGTTCAACTTGTCGCGTTAATGTGTTGTAGATTTTCAAACCCATTGCCCAAAAACCCTTTCAAACTAAATTCATCGCACTGGTTTAAAACTTAGCGCAAATTCTTGAAGCCTCCGATCCACTATGTTCAAGTACGAATAAGCAATGGTGTTGACGTCCCGTTGGGGTAGTAGCCTTCGGGAGCGTTCTAACCATGGTTTCGCAGCGGCATAGTTCCTTACTTGGGCATAATGCCAACCAACATGACCTACTACATAGTATCCGTTCGGATCGAGGTCCACGGCCTTCGCAAGCCAACTCTCCGCTTCGTGGTACCTCTCAAGTAAATCCAAACACATTCCATACCGCAAATAATTGTATGGGTCATAAGGGTTAAGTTGCATGGCCCTTTCGTACCATTGCATTGCTTCCCGGACCACTGGCTCAGGATCTGCAATATCACTCATGGCCAGCACACGGTATGCTTCGCCAATGATGTATGCAGTATCAAAATTGCGTGGTTCGATTTCAAATGCTTTGCGCAATGCTTCTACCTGAGCCGAGCTATAACGTGAAGCCTTTTCAGCCTGGGTTTGCCAAAACTGTTCCCTCCCGCCTCGTATTGTCTGGGTAACAAACACCAAACATAACCCGAGGACAATTATTGTTAGCCCCACTCTACCGTGCATATGGATAGTCCGCCAATAACGTTCGGTAGCAAAACGCACGTGACTCACCAGTAACCCTCCTAAAACTATTACCAAAATTGCGTTTGCTGGAATATGCATGTTGAAATCGACATATGAATGAATCAGGATGGCTGTGAATGCGCCGCAAGCGCCAAGGACGAATGCAAACCTATTGCTACTTGGGCGCGAAAAATCGTCGCCCTGTTTCACCACAAACCGCCACATGCGAATTACTAGTGATATCAACATCCCTAGCCAAACTAACACAATACTGGCACCCACAATCCCCCATTCAGTTAAAGTCTGGATGTAATCATTATGGACCCAACCAGGTCGTTGTTGCACTAATTGATGACGGTATTCACGAAATCGGACGTCAAAATGTCCCGGTCCCACTCCTAGCCACTTGTGGTCACTCCACATATCCAAAGCCGATTTCCAAACCAAAGTGCGCGCATCGCGATCAAACTCAAAAGTTTCGATTGAGCGCTCGATTCGGATCTGGGCATGTAGGTTCTTCGAGTATAAATACACGCCTATTGCCACAATTATCGTGGCCATTACCAAGGCGGGGATACGATAAACCCTTTGCCAGGCCAAAATCCCAAAAACTAAAACCAGTGAAATGCCACATGCAACCCATCCACCCCGTGAAATTGTCACTACCATACCCGCCAACATTAGCAAAACTGCGTAACCGTACGAGCACCTTCATAGTTGGCGATTGCCGCCCAGAAAAAATAAAAGCTATTGCTAGCGGAATAATCAGTTCAAGAAACCCAGCCAAATGGTTTGGACAATAAAATGTCCCACCCGCGCGAGGGGCATAGGAATTTTTAAACCATAATACATGCTCGGCTCCCGTTAAGTACTGCAATCCTGCATAGCCTGCAATGATTGCCCCGAGAAATATTAGCGTGCTAACAATGAATTCGATCGAGCTTTGGCGATACAAATTAGCCAAGACTATGAAGAACAGAGCCGCATACACCAGTACACGCAATATCTCCCAACGGGCAACATATTCCACAGGAGCGGTAAAATATCTGAATACGGCATATGCGGTAAAAATCACTACTGGCCATATGATTGCAGGAACTAGAATATGAAACTCTTTCTTCACCCAAAGCCGCCCCACCCATAGTAACAAGGCCAGGGTAGTCAGGGCCATTATTCCCAAGAAACCTGTTCGGGTAGCACCACCCAAGTAAATTGGCCCCCAAACCAAAATCCCTATAACAACTGCGAGGATCGATTTCTCTAAGAGGTTGTCTACTTTATCTACGTTCATTTTCACTTTAACACTAGCCGATAAAGTCACGCGGATCTGTGATACGACCAGTTACAGCGCTTGCAGCTACCGTGGCTGGGGAAGCTAAATAAATCTGGGCTTGTTTATGCCCCATCCGTCCGGGGAAATTACGGTTAGTGGTACTTATACATACCACTGGTGTATTAGCCCGGCCAAAAGTGTCCACTGGTCCTCCTAAACACGCAGCGCAACTGGGATTCTCCGTTAAAATTACCCCGGCCTCGTTCAAAATCTCCCAAATTGTTTTTCCATCCCAGTAGGCGCTCTTGAGGTCACGAATCACCTCCGGGGTTGCAGGCACTCCGAATGTTTCAATTGCCACTCGCTTTCCCCGAACGATCCGCGCAAATTCTATAAAATCGCTGGTTTTGCCTCCCGTGCACGATCCTATGTACGCTCTATCCAATTTGACGTTTGAAAGTTCCCTTGCCTTACGTCTTTGAGCAGGGTCGGGCGGACACGCAACCACGGGTTCAAGCTTATCCAACTCAACTACATACTCAGCCAGAAAACGTTGATCAGGGTCCGGTTCAACAGGCTCATAGGTAGAATTGGTACCATTCAGCCGGGTTCGCGTATCCACATACTCTGCTGTCCGCCCATCAAACGGGAAAATTCCATTCTTCGCACCAGCCTCAATTACCATATTCGCTATTGTCATTCGATCTTCCATTGTCAGGCTCGCTACCCCTGCCCCATCAAACTGCATTGCACAATATGTTGCCCCATCAAACCCAATTTCACCAATGCAATGTAAAATCACATCTTTCGCCATTACACCAGGTTGCAACTGACCCTCTAGCCTAAAACGAATTGTAGGTGGAACTTTTAACAGAAGTTTGCCTGTGCCCATTACAAAAGCAGCGTCACTGTTCCCGATCCCCGTAGCAAATTCATTAAAAGCACCTGCGGTACAAGTATGCGAGTCTGTCCCGAGAAGGATTTCCCCCTGGTCGAGTATGACCCTTCTGAGGCAATGCGAGATGACACACCCCAGCATAACGTGGCCCAAACTGAGGTACAAAATGCCCTTTACTTGCGTCGAATCGCCACCCCCCACGTAGCTCCCCCAGGCAACACGTCGTAAAAATATTTGATCCCCTGCTCCTTCACAAACTCTCGCAAAATGTCTACGTTCCGGTTGGACATCTCATCACAGGTGAAAATGTAATGGTCNGGAATGATGACCACACGTGTGGGATCCCACACCCGAGCATTATCTCCAAACTCACGTTTAAACACACCGATCGTTCCCGGTCCACACACATCATGCGTCATCAAAACATCAACATTAACCCAGATGTTCTCACCGGGCTCAACCTTAGCCCTACCAGATGCACGGGCGAGGAGTTTTTCGGTCAATGTCATGCACCAAGTGTAAGGATAACCCCCCAAGCGTTCAATTCTCCAATTAACAACTTCAAATGTGAACCACCAAAAACTGCTTAACCTAATCAAAAACCAGATGCACTGCCTCCCCCAACTTAATAAAGCTTATGCCTCAACCCTCCCCTTGAAAAACTGTTGGCTAGGATCCAAAAAATTCAACCATTGCTTGAGGCTGAATTGGATTAGGCACATAAACCACAGCTTAATGCGCCCCTTGCTTAGGCATGATAAGTCGCGCTTTAACACCAACGGTGGGAAGTTTGATCTCTATCGCTCCTTCGCTGACCGCTTCACAAACCGCAGTAAGTCGTTTCTGTCCGCAAGGAATGGTAACCTCTGTGCCAACTTCTAGTTGCTGAGCTTTCTGGCCAATAGTTACCACGCCTTTCCAATCTGTTCCAACTTTCATCGTACCAATTAACCTTACGTCATTTAATGCTTTTAGCGCATCTTTTACGGTGACGTGGTCTGTGCCTTCCACACTGCGTGCCATCCCACCATTAGTGGAAACAGGCAAATCTGTCACAATTACGCCAACCTTGGCCAAGTTTGATACAATCTGCATTTCGTTAGGCTTTGCGAAACTCATGAGGGTGGACACTTTGTTCTTAGCCGCTACGAAGAAGTCAACTGACCCCTTGGTACTATCCCGTCCAATTATTTTTTTGACTAAAAAGCTTGGATCACGCCCCTGCAAGGTGCAAACCAAAAATGCTCCTTCGGCTGCAATTACGAGAGCAAGCAAAATCCCTAAAAGCACGCGACGTCCTCGTTTCTTCATAGCGATTCTAGACATTAGACTACCATGAACGAGTNNAAAAGTCCACCCCCCATTATTTCCCAACTTAATTAATATGGGCAAACATAACTACAAGGATTGAAATCGCTTAAAATTTGGCCAAAGGAAAAAACCACACCTCCAGACCGAGACCTTAGTTGGGCATGATACCTGCCTACGGTCATGACTTCTACTCCACCTGCTTCATATAGAGCAGCGCCATTGTTCCAAAATAATAAGCTTATGTAACTGGATAAACCAGAGTTGCCCGAGATGCTGCCTACCCTAACACCGACTCTCAACGTATGCAATCCTGGGGCAGCGTCCACGCGTAACCGCGTTATCTGCCGAGACAACCCCAATTCTACAACACTTTGGTCTTGCGTCGGTCTTTTAAATTGGCACCCATTTTCGACCTTAGCCTAAAAATGGTCCCTCTATTGCAGACAAAAATGTAAGTTCAACTCGCCAATGCTAAATTTGTCTAATGTGCATGTCGGACTAATACAGCTGTGTAAAGCGTGCTACAGGCTCCCTTCATTAAATAATCTAAATCTAACCGCAACCCACCTTAAACTGGTACGCCCATCCGAACAATACTTTGGCCGGGTGTTGGAATCCACTTGAAAACTTCTCAGAAAAATCCGTCCGTGAAACTGATTTCTTGCTGTTCACCCAATCCCCGTTCGCACATCACTTTCAGCCAAAGGTTATGCATTACCGGATGAAATTCTAAGCCCCAACTTACATTCCTAAAACCCCCACACGATCATCCAGAATTACTCCCTAGTCACTTGGCTTGCAGATCGCGAGAGTATTTTCCTTGCAAAACTACCGTGACGCTTTAGCAGCAACTTCTAATCTATCGAAAATTAGGTCCAAAATCCGAACGCCCTCGTAGCTTCCATCGAGGTTCCAAGTTCGAACCTGGTTATCCGCTTTTGCCCATCGCACAGAGCCATCGGTAAAAAAGCACATTGAACCCGTTGTCCTGCATGTGAGCCCAAAATGTGCGACCCTGAATAACATCGACTGCAAACAACCGATATGGCTCTATTTGGGATTCTTTTTGATACCTACGATGTGTATCGATGGGCACACCTGGGATATTTCCCGCGTTTTTGCACCGCGGATTATATAGGTAACTCGAACGGACATCGCCCCCGTCATCAGTAGTCAGTAAGGGGGTATAATAACTCGCACTGAATGGACCCTCCTTAAAGGCCGGGCAAAAAATAGATTTGGCCATCTCCAACATACTTACATGCGTAGATATAGCCTGCATTCTGCCACGACCAATTACTAGCGTATACGTCCACCGGCGCTTTTGTCTTAGCTGGGCCACTTACCACGTACCTACTGTAATGACATGCACTCATGTTATTCATCCGATCGCCTTGACCCGCACGCCAAGGGGGGGAGGATTCCATTAAAATCTCCAACATACATCATAGTTCCGTACCAAATCTGCCTAAGATTACTGACGCATTTTACTCGACCCGCTCTCGACTTGGCCTTAGCTAAAACTGGCATAAGCAACGCCGCTAATATCGCGATGATCGCAATCACTACCAAAAGCTCAATTAGAGTAAAACCACGCTGTGGATGTGGGGGGACTAAACAACGCCGCATATGCACACCTCCTTTATTTATTTGCCTTGATTCGTGCCAAGGTGGTTTGGACAGCCTCACGCTGCTGAGGCGTTAACCGAGGGTTTCTTAACAGCTTTTCCAGCTGTTCGGCGGCAAACCCAAAATCCCGGGCGCGTATCGAGCCTATACACTCATCCACAAAAACCTTCATGCTTGCATCCGCATTAGCAAATGCCAACCGCATTTCACTTAGGTCAATCGGATCCACTTGGACGAACGTCGGGGAGGCAGCTTGATTAGATTGATTTGAAACTTCGGATTTTTTACAACCTGTGCCAGCCAAATAACAACAAATACTCCCACTTACTATACCAAACCTAACCACACCGATTAAGCGNGCCAAGTTACAATTCCAAACTTTGCACCGAAATCCATTATTCACACTAAAAATATAGGGTCACATGGCCAGCTTACGAAATAGCCAGTTCTGGCGACTGCCGTTTGTATTCACTTTACCTTTACGTCGATTGTAGCCTCAATATGCCTCCTTCGTTTAATTACTACCCACCAGCTACCTACGACACACGCGCTTTAAGCGCAACCGCCAACTCGTAAGGACATCATAGCTAACCGACCCTTTAAGCTTCGCGATTTCGTGCACTGAGATTTCTTCGTTGCCTTGCTCTCCCATTAAGACCACCTCATCCCACATCGACACCTCTGGTAGCTCAGTCACATCCACCATCAGCGCATCCATAGTAACTCCTCCTACAATGGGGACCCGCCGACCGCGAATTAGAACCTCGCCGGCGTTGATCACACGTGGATACCCATCACCATATCCTACTGGAATAATAGCAATCCGGCGAGGAGTAGTCGCCTTGTATCGCATTCCGTAGCCTACTGAATCACCCGGCTTAAGGTTTTGGAATCCTGCTACACGNGCCTTGACGGACATCACAGGTCTAATGCCTGGTATGCGCCTACACACAGCCGAAGGATAAACCCCATACATCAAAATCCCAATCCGCACCATGTCACGATGCGCATGCGGCAAGTCTAGAAATCCTCCACTGTTACAAAGGTGTTCCATCCCGTACTGGATACCCTTCGCCTTTAGTTTGCTAATCACCTCATCAAACCTTGCAACCTGCAAATTGGCAAAGGTCTTATCAGCTTCATCAGACTGCGCAAAATGGGTCATCACTCCTTCAAGGACTAAACTCTCCTCCTCCAAAATAGCCTGAAATAATGGCATCGCCTCATCCCAACGAACCCCAAAGCGATTCATTCCTGTATTGAGCTTCACATGGATTGGTATTCTTTTGCGGGATTCCCTTGCCAAACGGCCTAGCACGCGCACGGTTTCAACCCTGTTAACACACACAGTAAGGTTGTACTTTAAACACCAAGGTAATTCCTCCTCTTGTCGCTCGCCGAGCAACACTAATGGGGCTGTTATTCCTGCCTCACGCAACGTTAGGGCTTCTTCAAGTGTACTCAGACCAAAGCCCCAAACTCCCTCTTCTACGGCAATCCGAGCAACTTCAACTGCACCATGCCCGTAAGCGTCGTCTTTTACGACTGCCATAATTCGGACCCGCGGGGACAAATCCGCCCGTATAATACGTAAGTTTTCACGCAACCGACTTAAATCGATCTCCACCCATGCGGGCCGCATGGGAAAATCGACTTCCTTTAATCGTTCGTTCTGCATAAATAATTACCCCATTAATACGCGACGTAGTTCCACGAGATTTAATCATGGAAAAAACTATTCATTTCCAGGAGGCCAGAGACTCCGCCCAATATCGAGCCTGTAATAACTTCCAATGACGCGTAGCTTACGAATATTCTCATAGGCCTTTCGAATAGCTCCTTCTAAGGTTGAATCCAAGGCCACCACATCAGCTATCCGGTGCCCTGTGGCGAGCAATCGACCTTCTTGATCTACGGCCACTTCATTCAACCAAACATCACAATCTAACTTACCTTTTATTTCCAGCGGTAAAATCGGAGGCCGCAACTGCACGTAAGGATACCCATACCCAGCCAATGTCACCGAACATCCGAACCGGAATCCTTCCCGGAATTGCAAATCAAGCTTCTTGTTTTGTAGCAACCCGTAGAAGGGTTTCCACCGGGTTCTTCAACATCCGCAGTAACATAGGCCCAGAAGTAATCCCTATTCTGACGTTGTACTCTATT